>JAEEGI010019986.1_pt1 | contig 13357 bp, 5 predicted proteins | sample 8958751 | NCBI WGS metagenome assembly JAEEGI01 (sample SAMN16246545, study PRJNA631951) | gut metagenome | biome: gut microbiome; feature: rumen; material: KS-attached | host: Bos | place: Iran: Karaj | collected 2018-10
TCCCGTCTGGCAAGCCGGGCGAGCCAGCGCCTGCAGTCCCGCTTGCGCAGGGCACCCAGCAGCCTCCCCAGCCGCCTCTCCCGCCGGCTTCCCAGCCTGCCGGAAGCGGGCCGGCGCCCCTGACGCAGCCTCCTCTGGTCGTCTGCCGGGAACGCACGAAGCCCCTCTCCTGGCTTGCCCCGCTGGGGCTTGGCGCCCTCGCCCTGTGGCTTGTCCTCGCCGGCCTTGGCCTTGCTCCCTCTCCCCTGCCGGACGGCTTCCTGCGCCAGGAATCGCCCCAGGGCCGGCTCGAGCGCATCAAGACAGCCCAGCTGGACGACGAAGAGGCGCGTCTGCTGGCAAGCCTCCAGGCCCACGCGGCCCAGTGCCGGCCGGAACGCCAGGCGCCGATGGAGGCGCCTCTCGAGCGCAAGGCCGTCATCCCTGACCTTTCCGCTCCCGAGCCTGAGCCGATGCCCGACGTCCAGGCCAAGCCCGAGGAGCCCAAGCCCGAAGAGCCGAAGGAAGAAGCAAAGGAAGAATCCAAGGAGCCTCCCAAGGACGAGCCGAAGGAAGAACCTAAGCAAGAGCCCAAGGAAGAGCCAAGGGTCGAGCCCAGGCCCCTTCCCAGGCACGAGCTCAAGCCGGAATTCAAGGCCGAGGCGCCCCTGCCCGCAGTCCGGGAAAGGCCCAGGCTGGAGCCGAAGGAAGAGCCCAAGGAAGAACCCAGGGAAGAACCCAGGGAAGAGAAGAAGGACGAGGCCCTGGACACTCCGCCTGAACAGACGCCCTTCTTCGGCGAGGCGCCTCTCGTGCCCGAAGAGCCGGAAGTGAAGGAAAAGCCGGCACGCACCAAGCCTGCCGTGGTCCGCGAAAAGCCTGTCGCGGTCCGGGAAAAGCCGGCGGCGACGAAGGAAAAGCCGGCTGCGGCGAAGGAAAAGCCGGTGCCGGCCAAGCCAGTCCAGACAAAGGAAAAGCCGGTTCCCGCGAGGGAAGAGCCAAAGCCTGCGCCCAGGCCCGAACCCAAGCCTGAACCCAAAGCCGAAGCCAAGCCCCAACCCGCCCCCCGCCGGGGCGAAGACCTGAAGATCCCCGAAGACGCGGCCAGGCGCAACGACCTCTCCTTCCTCAAGGGCTGCTGGGTCTCAGACACGGGTCTCCACAACAACCACGGCGTGCCCATCGTCGGCGAGTACTGCTTCAACGGCAGGGGCGGCGGCACCCGCTTCGTGCGCGAGCCCAACGGCCAGCGCTGCTCAGGGCGCGTCCAGGCCCGCTTCACCGGAGGAGGGCTCCACATCGACTCGCAGGAAGCTCCCTGCCCCAACGGCACCAAGTACGTGCCCCAGCGCGTCGAATGCCGGGGCACGGGATCGTCCACCCACTGCCACGGCTACGAAATCTACCGCGGCGGCAACCGCTGGAACCACCGCTTCCGCAGAAAGTAGCCGGCCTCGTCAAGCGCCTGAAGGAAATCAACATGAGCGTCCTCCTCGACACCAGCCGCAGAAACGACATGCGGCCCCTCGCCTTCCAGGGCATAGCCTGCTCCACCTGCCACAGCCAGCTGCGGGCCCTGCTCTTCAAGCACAGGGAGATCTTCGCATCCTTCGGCTGCCCCGGCGCCGAGCGCCTGCTGGCCGAGCCCGTGCTGGACGAGCGCTCAGGCACCATAGACTGGTACGCCGACGGCGACGGCCAGGCGTTGCCCGTCTCGCGCCTTGCCCCTGTCGACCAGGCACGGGCTCAGGGCATGCTGGAGGCAGCCTCCCGTGCCGTGGCCGCCATAGCCCAGGCGCCGGTTCAGGGCCGGAACGGCCATCAGGAAGTGCAGGCGCCTTCGGCAGGACTGGAACTCCTCAAGCTCGCCCTCTGCCACCCCAAGGGGCTGGAAGACCTTTTCCTCGTGGACGGCGCCCTTGTCGTCGTCAACTGGGGCTTTGCCCCCGGAACGGCCGGCGCCGTGCCGGAAGACATCCGGCGCTTTGGCCGCGGCGGCGCAGAGCCGGCCCAGCCCGTGCAGGAAACGCCTCCCCAGGCGCAGCCTGCCCCGCCACCACCGCCTCCGCCACCACCGCCTCCGCCACCACCGCCTCCGCCACCACCACCTCCTCCCCCGCCTCCCCCGGTCCAGCCCGTGCAGCCCCGGACGCAGGCGAGGCCAGTACCGGTTCCACCGCCTCCGCCGACCTATGTCTATAGGGAAAAGACGGGCTGCCTGCCCTGGCTCATTCCGCTGCTCCTGCTCCTGCTGCTGCTCTGGCTGGCGCTGGCCGCCTTCGGCTGGCTTCCCTCGCCGCTGCCAGCGTCCTGCCTGCGTCTGGCGACCTCCCCGCTGGCCCAGGAAGAGCTGCGAGCCAGAAGCCTCGGCGATGCGGAACGGGCGCTGCTCAAGCGGCTGGAAGACCGCGCCCTGCTCTGCCGTCCTGCCGGGCAGGGACCTGAAGCCGCGCAGCGGCCTGCCGTCCTTCCCGAGCAGCCGGACGAGCCCAAACCTGAACCCAAGCCCAATGAGGACCTGCACATTCCCGACCGCGCCGCCCGCGACAACGACCTCTCCTTCCTGGAAGGCTGCTGGCGCAGCGACTCAGGCCTGCTGAACCGTGAAACCCGCGAACCCATCATCGCCGAATACTGCTTCAACGCCCAAGGACGGGGAACCCGCCTCATCCGGGAGAGCAAGAAGAGGCAGGACTGCACGGGCCCAGCCACGGCCAGATTCAGCCAGGGCCGGCTGATCATCGATGCCGGACCTGCCAAGTGCTCGCGCGACGGCTCGGGCTACGTTCCCCAGCGCGTGGAATGCACGGGCAAGGGCGACTCCACCAACTGCAAGGGCACGGAGCGCGTTGGCACAGGCCGGCAGAACCGCTGGGACGCGCCCTTCAAGCGCTCTTCTGCGAAGCCAGGCGCCAAGCCCGGCGCCACGGCTTCGCCCTGATGCCAGGCTCCCTGCCGGCAGCGCCGCCTCCAGCCTCCCTCGGCAAGGCCGGAAAGCGCGCGTTGCACACGCAGGCTTCTCACGCTACAACACCCGAGATCCACGGCATCTCATGCCTGTGGCACCCATGAGACTACTGCAGGAGACATCCGCATGGCTGATCCGCACAGCAATATGAACACGCAGGGACCGTACCCAGGACAGCCGGGACAGCCGGGCGACCCGTATGCGCAGGGGCCGTACCCGCAGGATCCCTACCAGCAGGGGGCCTACCAGCAGGGGCCGTATCCCGGCCAGCCCCAGGGTCCTGGCGGACCCGCTCCGGTCGTGGTGCCCCTGCCCTTCTGGCGCAAGCCCTTCTTCTGGAGCCTTGTGCTGGCGCTGATGGCAGCCCTCGCCTTTGCCTGGCTTCTGGTCCAGAAATGGAACAGCGAAAAAGTTCTGGCCGCCGGCCAGGAAGAGGAGCTGGCCGCCCTCAAGGCCAAGAACGCCGAGCGCGAAGCCTACCTGGCCAAGCTCAAGGAAGTGCTGGCCCTGGATCCCTGCGACGTGGCGCGCGGCCTCTCCACGGTCCAGCCGCCGAGCGGATCCAACCTCCCCGTGCTGCCGGCACCGGCAAGGCCGGCCGGAGACGATCCGGCCCCGGCACCCCAGACGCCTGTCCAGCCGGCTCCCGGTCCCCAGGCGCCTGTCCAGCCTGAACAGGGGCAGCCCGCCCAGAGCCAGCAGAAGCCGTCCAACGTGGCCGAGCTCATGCAGCAGGCCACGGTCTTGATTCTCGTGCCCCTGCCCAACGGCCTTTCCATGGGCACGGGCTTCTTCATCGCCAGCGACTGCATTGTCACCAACTGCCACGTCGTCAAGGACGCCCCGCAGGCCATCATCATCAACAAGAAGATAGGCCAGGCCCGCCAGGCCTCCGTAGTTCTGCGCATCGACCAGCAGGGCCTCGACTTTGCGGTGCTCAAGTGCGCCCCCATGCCGGTCCAGCCGCTTGCGATCCGCAGCGACAAGATCTCCATCACGACCAAGGTCTCGGCTTGGGGCTACCCCGGCACCCTCACCACGGCAGACCCCAAGTTCCGCCAGCTCATCAAGGGCCAGGCCGACGCGGCCCCGGACGTGGTCTTTGCCGACGGCGTCGTCAACGTGGTGCTCGACCGCAAGCCCCTCACCGTGGTGCACTCGGCGGTGACGAGCAAGGGCAACAGCGGCGGTCCCCTGGTCAACGAGGCCGGCGAGGTCGTAGGCGTGAACACCCAGATCAAGCTGGACAACCAGTCCTACCGCCAGTCCTCGTTCGCCATCGCCTCGCCTGTCCTCTGCGCCTTCCTCAAGGCCAACGGCGTGCCCTTCACCGAAGCAGGGAGCAAGTAGATGAGCGTGCTTCTCGCCACCAGCCGACTCAACGACATGCGCCCGCTGGCCTTCCACGGCACGCGGGCCGTCACCTGCTACGGCCAGCTCAAGGCTCTGCTCCAGCAGTCGGCGCCCGAGCTGGCCAAGCTCGGCGTTCCCAACGCCCAGGCTTTCCTGGCAGAGCCGGAAATCGACGAACGCAGCGGCACCGTCGACTGGTATGCCGAGGGCGCAGGCCAGCCCCTTCCCGTGGCGGCCCTTCCCCAAGCCGACCAGGAGCGCGCCCTGGCCAAGGCAGCCCAGATCGTTTCCGCCCTTGGCCAGTGGGCCGAGCGCCAGAGCCAGCAGCTCTCCCAGACGCCTGCCCAGGGAAGAGGTCCGGGACTGCCCAGCGAATCCAAGCTCGAAGGCCTCGAGATGCTCAAGGTCGCCCTGCAGCACCCTAATCCTGCCGGCGACTTCTTTGTGGTGGACGGCGACCTTGTGCTCGTGAACTGGGGCTTCCACCCGGGCATCCAAGGCGCCGTGCCGGAAGACATAGCCCGCCTTGGCCTGGGCAGGGCGCAGGAAGCCGGTCCCGAGCCGGAAGCCCAGCCGCCGGCCCCGCCTGTGCCGCCGATTCAGCCCCTGCAGCCCGCGCCGCCGGCCCCGCCTGTGCATCCCATGCCGCAGCCGGCACCTCCGCCGCCTCCGCCCCAGCAGCCGCAAGCGCCCCTGACGCCGCCCCCGCCGCCTCCGCCAAGCGTGGAAACGGTGTACTATACGGAAAAAACCGGCTGCCTGCCCTGGCTCCTGCCGCTGCTGCTCTTCCTGCTCCTGCTCTGGCTTCTGCTGGCTGCGCTGGGCATGCTTCCCTCGCCCCTGCCTGCCTCCTGCCTACGCCAGGAAGGACCTGACCTGCGGGCCGTGCGCCTGCAGGGCGCGGACCTGAAGGACGAAGAGGCCAGGCTTGTGCGCGAGCTCGAGCGCCGGGCCCTGCTCTGCAAGCCCAAGGCGCCCGAAAAGCCCATTGAGCCCGAAAAGCCCGTCGAGCCCGAAAAGCCCGTCGAACCGGAAAAGCCCGTCGAACCGGAAAAGCCCGTCGAGCCCGAAAAGCCCGTCGAGCCCGAAAAGCCCGTTGAACCGGAAAAGCCCGTCGAGCCCGAAAAGCCCGTTGAACCGGAAAAGCCCGTCGAGCCCGAAAAGCCCGAGCCCCCCGTTGTGGAGCGGCCCGTGGTCATCGAGCGCCCCTTCTTTGGCCAGGATCCGGAAAAGCCCGAAAAGCCCGTCGAGCCCGAGAAGCCCGTCGTGGAGCGCGAGATTCCGCGCGGCGAGCTGCTCGAGATCCCCGAGCAGGCCGAGCAGAAGAAGGACCTCTCCTTCCTGCGCGGCTGCTGGGCCTCGAAGACGAGCCTGCGCAACGCCACGACCGGCGAAGCCATCGTCATGGAGTACTGCTTCAACGAGGACGGCAAGGGCAAGCGCCACGTCCGCGACAAGCGCAGCCTGTGCACGGGCGACGCCACGGCAAAGCTCGAGAACGGCAAGCTCATCATCGAGAGCACCGAAGCCGCCTGCCCGGGCGGGAGGGGCTACTTGAAGGAGAGCGTCCAGTGCCAGGGCACCAAGCAGCGCACCCAGTGCCAGGGCCGCGAGCACGACAAGAACGGCACCAGCTGGAAGGCCGACTTCCGCAAGTCGCGCTAAGCTTCGACAACAGCATGAGGAGGCCGGCCTCGGCCGGAACGCCATGAAGTTTCCCAAATACAAGCAGATCGTCAATCTCATCCCGGGCGGATGCCCGCAGTTTCTGGACTTCGGCCTGGACACCGAGCCCCTGCGCCGCGAGGCGCGCCTCTTCAGGGAGGAAACGGCCACGGAAGCGCAGGGCCAGGGGCGCTATCCCCACTATCTGCGCTGCCTCGTGGACGAGGATCCCGACAATCCCGGCATGCTCGTGGACATGCGCGAGGCCAGAGGCACGCGCGATCCCCGCTCGGGCATGCAGCTGCCCCAGACCTTTGCCGAGGACTACGACGTCCGGCTGCTCGACAGCCTCGAGTGCTTCAAGGGCGAGTGGCTGCCCCTGCCCTTCCTGCGCGTGACGGGCCAGACCTGGCCCGACGGCATGCCGAGGGTGGAGCGCGGCCCCGCCAACTGGGCCAGGGGCATGCTCCTGCCGACGGACGACGATCCCGCAGTCTGGCACCTCGTCGTAGCCTTCGACACCAAGATCGAGGACAAGCCCCAGGGCATAGACCGCTACTTCGCCCTCTCCCAGGACGACCTCAACGCGGCCTCGGAATTCATTCTGGCCTGGCACGTGCGCGACAACTCCTGGTTCGTCAACGAAGGCTGGATCGACGAGTGGATCCACGAGCGCTGGCAGGCCTGGGACTCTGGCCGCCGGCGCTTCGGCGACGCCGAGGAGGACACGAGCTGCCTCAAGCACCTCGCCTGCTACATGGCCTGGCTGGACTGCGTGCGCCGGGCCGTCGGCGACCTCAGGGCCAAGGTGACGGATCCCAACCGCTCCGACTCCATCGACGTGGACCTCATCCTCGACATCGGCAACTCCCGCACCACGGGCATCATGGTCGAAACCTCCCAGGCCAAGAAGACGGACCTGAACGACAGCTACCTTTTAGAGCTGCGCGACCTCTCCAATCCCAACAAGAGCTACTCCGATCCCTTTGAGACCAGGGTCGAGTTCGTGGACGTCTCCTTCGGCAACGATCTGCTCTCCCGCCGCTCCGGCCGCCGCACGCCCGCCTTTGCCTGGCCCTCCTGCGTGCGCGTGGGTCCCGAGGCCACGAGGCTCTCCACCTTCGCCAACTGCGCCGAGGGCAGCACCGGCATGTCCTCTCCCAAGCGCTACCTCTGGGACGAGCGCAAGTGGACGCCGAGCTGGCGCTACAACACCCACGGCGCCTCGGAGCCCATGGTGACCAGAGGCCTCTTCCCCCGCCAGCTCAACGAGGACGGCACCCCCCTCTTCTGCTTCGAGAGCGCGGAGCGCAACCGCTGGCTCAACACGCCGGCCCTGCGCGCCCAGAGTGGCGAGCCCCTCTTCGGCTCCTACTTCACCCGCTCCTCGCTCATGATGTTCATGGTGTCCGAGATCATCATCCAGGCCCTCGTCAACACCAACTCGCCGGCCAACCGCGCCAAGCGCCAGCTGGCAGACAAGCCCCGCCGACTCAAGCGCGTCATCTTCACCGTGCCCACCGCCATGCCCGTGGCCGAGCGGCGCATCTTCCAGCGCTGGGTGGAGCTGGCCGTGCGGCTCATCTGGCACGGGCTCGGCTGGGACAAGGGCCCTCAGCTCAGGCACCTCCAGCCCCCGCGGGTGCTCTGCGAATGGGACGAGGCGAGCTGCTCGCACCTCGTGCTCCTCTACAACGAGATCATGGTCAAGCACCTCGGCAACGCCAGCCAGTACTTCGGCCTCTTCGGCCGCCTGCGGCCGGGCGCCGACGGCAGGCCGCACCCCTCGGTGCGCGTGGCCTCCATCGACATCGGCGGCGGCACGACGGATCTGTCCATCACCACCCACGTGCTCACGAGCCAGCCCTCGGAATCGCCGCGCATCGAGCCGCGCATGGAGTTCAGGGACGGCTTCAACATCGCTGGCGACGAGGTGATGCGCGAAGTCATACGCACCCACGTGGTGCCTGCCATCGAGAAGGCCGTGGCGAACCTTGGCGTGGAGGCGCGCAACGCCACCCTGGCCCTCTTCGGCCGCTACACCCAGGCCAAATCCGAAGGCATGCGCACCCTGCAGGGCCAGTTCGTCAGGCAGGTGGCCGTGCCCGTGGCGCTCGGCATACTCCAGGCCTGCGAGAGCCTGGATCAGGACGATCTGCGCACCTTCACCTGCACCTTCGGCGATTTCTTCCAGAAGCCGGGCCAGCCGCAGGATCCCAAGGGCGCCCGCCAGGCCAGGGCAGGATCCCTGGCAGCCCAGAGCGCCCAGGCGGTCAAGGAGGCGCTGCAGAAGGAAGCGGCCAAGGAGCAAGGCAAAGACCAGACCAGGGGCGAAGCAGACCCCGACAGCGGGGCGGCGCAGCCTGAGGAAGACGGCAGCACCCTTCTGCCTGGCCTGCGCCTCTCTCCCAGGCCCCAGCAGGGCGTTGCGAACTACTTCCAGAACGTGCTCGCCTCGCTCGGCGCCCATGCGACCCTTGACCTCATGGACATTCCGGTCGTCTTCTCCCTCGACGCCATCAGCGAGGACATACGCCGCACCCTCGGCGACACGCTTTCGAGCCTGTGCGAAATGGTGCACCTCTACGACGCGGACATTCTCCTCGTCACGGGCCGCCCCAGCGCCTGGAAGGGCGTCATCCAGACCATCCTCGCCAAGACCCCGCTCACGCCCGACCGGGTGGTCGCCATGCGCTCCTACCACGTGGGCAGCTGGTATCCCTGCGCCGACACCTTCGGATGCATCGCCGACCCCAAGAGCACGGTGGTCGTGGGCGCCATACTCTGCGCGCTCTCCTCGGGCTACCTCGAAGGCATCAACTTCGACGCCTCCCACATGCATCCCTCCTCCACGGCCCGCTTCGTGGGCGAGCTCAACCTCCAGGGCCAGCTCGAGAAGGACAAGATCTGGTTCACGGTGGACAACGACGGCACTGTCAGCCCCGAGGAGCGCGAAATCACCTACCACAGCCCCATCACCATAGGCTACCGCCAGCTCGCCGTGGACCGCTGGCCGGCCTCGCGCTACTACAAGCTCGACTTCGTGGACAAGAAGGCCAACGCCAGCGGCCCCTTCGCGGTGCGCATCAAGCTCAACAAGGACAGCGGCCGCATGGCCCTGGCCGAGGGCGGCGAGACCCCGCAGACCGAAGGCGAAATCAACATTCTGGAAGTGAACCGCATAGCCCAGGGCGGGGAGCGCATGCCCCTGCGTCCCACCGCCATGACGGCAACCCTCCAGACCCTGCCGAGCCTCGAGGGCTACTGGCTCGACTCCGGCATCATCGTCAGCGAAGGCTAGCCAAGGGAGATCATCATGCGCGACAAGGACAGACAGCTCGCCCAGCAGTGCGACAAGTGGGTGCAGGCCAGCCGCCAGGCCGAAAAATGGATCCTGGACAACCGCGAGACCGTGGGCGGCGAGTGCGATGCCCTGTGCAAGAGCATACGCAAGCAGGCCCGCGGCTTCAGGCGCCTCTCGACGGCGGCCTCCCGCAAGATGTGCGTGGGCGTCTTCGGCCCCAGCCAGGCCGGCAAGAGCTACCTCATCTCGGCCCTGGCCAGGGACAGAAACGGCGACCTCTTCGCCGACTTCGCCGGCCAGAGCGTGGACTTCATCCGCAAGATCAACCCTGAGGGCGGCAAGGAATCCACGGGCCTCGTGACCCGCTTCACGACCACCCCGCCCCAGGGCGTGACGAAGGACAAGCCCATACGCCTCAGGCTCTTCTCGGAGATGGATCTCGTCAAGGTCTTCGCCAACACCTACTACGCCGACTGCAAGCACAAGGAGGCGCCCAAGGTTGAAGAAGTGCTTGAAGTCCTGGAAGAGATCCAGGACCTCAAGGAGGACGCGCCCAACGGCCAAGTCACGGCCGACGACGTCGAAGACCTGCGCGAGTACGTCCACAACCGCTTCGGCGACAAACCCCGCGCCCAGCTGCTCGACCGGGCCTTCTGGACCTCGGCCATGGAGCTGGCGCCCCTGCTTTCCACGGAAAACCGCGCCAGGCTCTTTGCCTGCATCTGGGGCGGATGCGCGCAGTTCACGGACTTCTTCCTCAAACTCTCCCGGGCCCTCGAGGCCATAGGCTGGGCCTCTGAGGCCAACTGTCCTCTGGAAGCCCTCATCCCGCGCGAGAAGAGCATCATCGACGTCACCCTGCTCAAGGCCTCGGCCGAAGGGTCCGGGGAGCTGCTCGACATCGAGGGCCTCCAGGGCCAGACGGCCAGCCTCGAACGCGCCGTGGTCACGGCTCTCACAGCCGAAATCAGCATCTACATGCCCGAGAAGCCGGACGACTTCTTCGACTACACGGATCTGCTCGACTTTCCCGGCTACCGCTCGCGCCTCAACGTGGACGACCTCCAGGGCCAGCTCAAGCGCCCCGACGCCCTCGAGGGCTTCTTCCTCAGGGGCAAGGTGGCCTACCTCTTCGAGCGCTACTGCGACGAGCAGGAGCTCACGAGCATGCTGCTGTGCATCGGCCCCTCCAACCAGGAGGTGCAGGATCTTCCCGACGCCATCAACGGCTGGATCCAGCTCACCCAGGGCCGCGATCCCGAAGACCGCCAGGGCCACGCGCCCACCCTCTTCTTCATCCTGACCAAGATGGACATGGAGTTCGAGCGCAAGCAGGGCGCGGAAGACGTGAGCAACCGCTGGAACAACCGCCTGGCCGCCTCGCTGACAAGCTACTTCGGCGCCAGGCACACCTGGCCCCAGAACTGGGACGGCAAGCCCTTCCGCAACATGTTCCTCATGCGCAACCCCAACTTCCGCTGCGACGCCATCTTCACCTTCAACGACGAGGGCGAGGAGACGGGCATCCGCGAGGACATGCAGGAATACGTGGAGAAGGTGCGCGACTCATTCCTCAACTCCCGCGACGTGCAGTCCCACTTCCCGGACCCCCAGGCAGCCTGGGATGCAGCCATGAAGCTCAACGACGGCGGCATCGAGCTTCTGCGCGCCAAGCTCGCCCCCATCTGCGATCCGGACCGCAAGTACAACCAGACCCGCGACCGCTCCTTCGAGGCGGCCCGCCGCATGGCCAAGACCCTCTCCGCCTTCCACCGCTCGGACGACCTTGAGCTTCTGCGCAGGCAGAAGAAGGAGGCCGCCATGCAGATCACGCGCGAGATGGTCCAGCACCCCGTGGCCAGCCAGCAGTTCGCCGACCTCATGCGGCGCATGCAGGTGAGCGACTACGACCTCTACGGCATAGCCTCCAGCTGCGTGGACACCACCGAGGCCAAGGGTTCGGCATCGGTCGTGGGCTCAGCCATCGATGCCGACGATCTTTTGGGCGACATCTTCGGCGATGCAGCGGCGACCCAGGCTCCCGAGGAGGAGCAGGGCATCGAGGAGGCCTCCCCGGCGCCCGCTGTCGGCCGCGACCAGATCTCCATCTTCTGCGAGCGCGCCATGACGCACTGGTACGAGAAGCTCGAGGACGTGGGCCGCAGCGCCGTGCTCTGCAGGCTCTACGCCCTGCAGGCCAAGACCCTCGAGACCTTTGCGGACGAGATCAAGCAGAGCGCCAGGCACTTCGGCCTCGAGCAGTCCCTGCGCGAGGCCATCCGCGAAAAGAGCAGCTTCATCAACATCACCCGCGACGTCCAGGCCTGGCGCATGGCCTCCGAGGCGGCCTACCGCATCAACAGCTTCGTGGACTGGCTCGGCCACGACGCCCGCCTCGGCCAGTCCGACGTCATCGTCAGCAACGGTGCGCCGGTCAAGCTCTTCCAGACCCAGGAGCTCAAGTTCGGGGAGCACGGCGAGCCCGTGGTGCCCGAGCGCACCCAGCAGTACGACCGTTCCTACTACGCCGACTGGTTCAAGGCCTTCAACGAGTGCGTGACGGCCAATGTCATGAGCCCGGACGACAAGTACGACCCCGCCCAGAACGACCGCCTCGGCGACATTCTGGACGTCTTCCAGCAGGGCCAGGCCAAGGCCTAGCGAGCACCAACACCAGGAAACGCCATGAAAGCAACCATATTCCAGGATGCCCAGCGGGGCGAAGGACACGGCATCATCGACATTGCCGACTTCCCCGGCATGTCCGAGATCCCTCCCTTCGTCATCCAGCGCCTCTCCGACGGCCTCTACCTCAACGAGAAGGGCCGGGACCCGGCCTCCAAGTGGGTCGGCAGCCGCGAAAGCATACGCCCCGAGCAATGCTACATCGACAGGGGGCGCCTGTTCATCGCCATCGGCCCCGCCGTCTTCAACGAGCTCGACTCCCTCGAAAGCTACTCCATGGCCTTCGGCACGGGCCAGCCCTTCCACCTCATCGTGCCTGAGACCCTGCAGACCGCGGTCCTGCCCTCCACGGGCGGCGTCGGCGCCATTGCCGGCCAGCCGGCCCCGGATCCCGCCGACGAGGCGCCGGTCAAAGTCACCGCCAAACCCGAATCTGCCCCCGAACCTGCACCCGAACCTGAGCCCGAGCCCCAGCCCCAGCCGCAAGCCCCAGCAGAGCGGCAGCCTGGCCAGCCTGAGCTCGTTCAGGCCTGCGCGCCCGACGGCAGCCCTGTCTTCCTGCCCGACGGCTCGCCCCTGCTCGTGCCCGTGCTCGGCGTCTTTTATCCCGACGGCTCGCCCTGCCTCAATCCCGACGGCTCGCCCTCGCGCTTCCCAGCCCAGCTCGTCTGGGGACCGGACGGGTCCTGGATTGCCAATCCCGACGGCTCGCCCCTGCTGGCGGCCTGGCAGCCCGCGAGCTATCCCGACGGCTCGCCCGCCATGCTGCCCAACGGCCTGCCCCTGCTGGCCTGCCCGCGTCCGGCGTCTTTCCCAGACGCAAGCCTCCTGCGCGATCCCCAGGGCTTCGTTCCCCTCTTCCCGCCGCAGGTGGCCATAGGACATGACGGCGCCCCCGTGCGCCTGGCAGACGGCGTCCCCGTCGTCACCTATCTGGCGCCGGCCTGCAATCCCGACGGCAGCCCGGCCTTCAATCCCGACGGCTCGCCCGTGCTCCAGCCCATGGCGCCCGTCATCGGCCCGGACGGCTTTGCCCAGCTGGGTTCCGACGGCAAGCCGGTTCTGCTGCCTGCCTTCCTGGGCGCTCCCAGCGCCGCAGGTCCCCTGCCCATGCCTGAGCCTGCTGGCGTCAACTCCCCCCAGCCCAAGAAGAAGGGCAAGGGCCTGCTCTTTGCCCTCATCGCCATCGCCCTGCTGGCAGCCGCCGCCGGCGGCGCCTGGTGGTTCATGCACAAGGACGGCGGGGACGAGCCCAAGCCCGATCCCAATCCTGTTGTCCAGCCTGACAATCCCGACAAGCCCGACCAGCCTGGGACACCGGAGAATCCCGACCAGCCTGGGACACCCGAGAACCCCGATCAGCCCCAGCAGCCCGAGAATCCCGGTCAGCCTGGACAGCCTGA
>JAEEGI010020212.1_pt1 | contig 13357 bp, 11 predicted proteins | sample 8958751 | NCBI WGS metagenome assembly JAEEGI01 (sample SAMN16246545, study PRJNA631951) | gut metagenome | biome: gut microbiome; feature: rumen; material: KS-attached | host: Bos | place: Iran: Karaj | collected 2018-10
ACAAAGACCGTGTTCGGAAACAACCCCCGCCTCGAGTACCTCTCGCCCGAGAAGGTGAGCAAGGCCAGCCTGCAGATTGTAGAGAAGAACTACCGCAAGCTCTTCAAGGGTGCAAAGGGCGCAAAGATGGTCATCGTAGGTGACATCAATCCCGCAGCCCTGCAGCCCCTGGTAGAGAAGTACATAGGCTCTCTCCCCACCGGCGGCAAGACCAAGTGGAAAGACACCAAGGAATACGTTGTGAAGGGCATCGTGGACGATGTCTTCACCGTTGACATGCAGACTCCCAAGAGCACCGTCCTCCAGGTGTACAATGCCGACATCCCTTATACCTACACCAGGGACGCCGCAATGGACGCAATCTCCTACATCCTTGACATGCGTTACACCGAAAGCCTCCGTGAGGAAGAAGGCGGCACCTACGGCGCAAGCGCTATCACCAGCTTTGGCCGCAGACCCAAGGAGAACGCCCTCATTCAGGTGTACTTCGACTGCAAGCCCGCAATGTGCGACAAACTCCGTGAACTGGCCGTCAAGGGCATCCAGGAGCTTGCACAGAAGGGCCCCACAGAGGAAGAAGTCTCCATGGCAAAGCTCAATCTCCTGAAGAACCTTCCTGAGAGCAGGCAGCAGAACCGCTGGTGGCTTAACAGCATTGAGCTCTACCTCACCTACGGCGAGGACCGCAATGCAGAGTACGAAGCCGCAATCAACGCCCTCGATGCCAGCATCATCAAGGAAACCGTAAGCGAGATCCTGGGCTCCGGCAACTTCATCGACTTTGTGATGAAGCCTGCCCAGACGGCGGAAGCCGAATAAACGAAGAACCCAGCCACCGCGGCTGGGTTCTTTTTTATTTCTTCTCCGGCTCGTCGCCGTGGGAATTCTTGTATTTGAAGCGGCGTATCTTTTGGGTTGCCGTCTTCTCAAAGGGCTCTTTCATGGCATCCACCTCCCCTATCTTGGAGTTCTTGCCAACTGTCTTGTTCACCCAGTCCAGAACTGCCTTCTTGCGGTTTTCAAGCTCTTCGAACCACTTGTCCTCCGTGGCCTGGTTCCAGTCAATGGCATTGTCCGCGAACTTCACAAGGGCAACCAGCTTGCCGTCGCGCTCCATAACTAGGGATTCTTCCACGCCTTCAATGTTGTTGATCACCTGCTCTATCTCTTCCGGGTAGATATTCTCTCCGGAGGGGCCAAGGATGGTGTTGTTAAGGCGTCCCTTTATGTAGTAGTAGCCATTCTGGTCCACTGATGCGACGTCGTTGGTGTGGAACCAGCCGTCGTCGTCAATGACCTTGAGGGTGCGCTCGGGGTCTTTGTAGTAGCCCAGCATAACATTGTTGCCGCGTACCACAATCTCTCCCTCCCCGGTCTCCGGATTAACATTGTCCAGACGTATTTCCACCTTGTAGGAGGCAACACCTATGGAGCCTACACCCTTGCTTGTATGAACCATGAGGTTGCACACGAGAGGTGCGGTTTCCGTAAGGCCGTAACCCACTGCATAAGGGAAATGGCAGCTGCGGAGGAACTCTTCCACGGAAGGGTCCAGCTTTGCCCCGCCAATTCCAAAGAACAGGAGCTTTCCGCCGAAGGTCTTAACCATGCGCTTTCCAATGAACCAGTGAAGAACGCGAGGTATGTGCTTGTCTGCCCATGAGAGCACGCGGCTCTTCTGTATTGTGGGAAGAACGCTGTTCTTTACCACCTTCTCTATGATAAGGGGCACGGAGCACACAATGGTAGGCTTCACTTTCTTCATGGCCGCCAGGAGGATTGTGGGAGTAGGCGGTTTCTGAAGGGTGTAGCAGGTGGCGCCGGCATAGAAGGAATACAGCGTGGAGACGTTCATCTCATATGCGTGGGCGGCAGGGAGTATGCTCAGGAAACGGTCATTGGTGAACGCGGGCTGTGCCTTGAAGGAGGCGGCCAGGTTGTGGCATATATTCCTGTGGCTCAGCATCACGCCCTTGGCGTTTCCGGTGGTCCCGGAGGTGTAGATTATGCAGGCCAGATCGTCCGGCATGGGGTCCTTAACCCAGCCGTTGCATCTGAAGTCATCGTCATTTCTCTTTATGAACTCGAAAGTCTCTATGTCGATGATGAGGGTAATCTTTTTCCGACACTCTTCGCTGAGCTTGGGCATCATCCTCTGGGAGATGAAAAGGACCTTGGACTCTGAGTGGTTCAGGATATTGGTGAGTTCAACCTCCGAGCTGTCCGGCAGAATTGGAACCGCTACGCGGCCAAAGGCCGTTGCGGAGAAAAAAGCCACCACCCAGTTGGGCATGTTCTGGGAGAATATTGCAACCCTGTCCCCGTGTTTGATCCCGAAGCGGGTCATCCTCAGGGAAAGCTGCTCCGTCTTGCGGCGGAATTCCTCATAGGAGTATTTCTGACCGCCGTCCACATACTGGTAGGCGGTTCTCTCTGCGTATTTTGTTGTGGCATACTCGAATACCTTTCGAAGGGTTGTGCATGTCTGTTCCCTTTCGCGGTACCTTCGCCATGCCTTGTACGGACTCTTTATTCTTTTTGCCATTATAGTTTACGGTACTATGAATTTGTCTTTGTGATAACCCTGGATGCCCAAGGGACGATAGTGGTCGTACATTCTCTGCATGTCGGCCTTGACGTCGTCCGTGAGTTCGAAGGGCTCCCCTACGCTTATGCGTTTGCGGCCCCAGTCGTAGTATCCCAGGTATACGGTTGCGCCGGTTTCCTTTGCAATGAGATGGTAACCGGATTTCCAGCGTTTTACTGCCTTGCGGGTTCCTTCAGGGGCTATTGCCAGGTGGAACTCGTCAACCTCTTCCATGTGGTGTATCAGGCTCCTGACGGTGAGGGCCGGAGACTTCCTGTCCACCGGGACTGCGCCAAGGGCGCGCAGAAGAGCGCCCAGAGGCCAGAAGAAAAACTCCTTCTTTATCATTATATGGGCCACCTTGCCATACTGGGTATAGAAGAGGTAGCTCACCAGAAAATCCAGCATCGTTGTATGCGGAACGCCAAGGACGATGGCTTTCTTCTCCTTCATGGGGCCTCCCACGCTTTCCCATCCCATCTTCCTGAGGAGCCAGCCGCAGAATTTTGCCCAGCGGGGGCTGACGGTAGATTTAATCTTTGCCATTAGCAGAACGATATCAGATGTTTACGTCTTCAAGTTCCTTCTCGCTGCGAAGGTTGTCCATGACGAATGTCTGGCGCTCGTAGGTGTTGATTCCCATGTAGAACTCCATTATCTCCGAGATGGATTCCTCGTCGGCAAGCTTTACGGTGTCAAGGCGCATGTCGTCGCCTATGAAGGCGCCGAACTCGTCCGAAGAGATTTCTCCAAGGCCCTTGAACCGCGTGATCTCAACGCCGGTTTTAAGCTTTTTGGCGGCCTTGTCCCTCTCTTCCTTGGTATAGCAGTATATGCGGTCTTTCTTTGTGCTTACGCGGAATAGAGGCGTCTGCAGGATATATACGTGGCCGCGGCGGATTAGCTCCGGGTAATACTTCATGATGAAAGTGAGGACCAGCATGCGGATGTGCATGCCGTCGTCATCGGCATCCGTTGCTACAATAATGTTGTTGTAGCGGAGGTTGTCCAGGTCTTCTTCCACGCCGAGGGCGGCTATGAGGAGATTCAGTTCCTCGTTCTCCGCAACCCTCTTGCGGCTTTCCTTGAAGCAGTTGATGGGCTTTCCCCTCAGGGAGAACACGGCCTGGTTGTTGGCGTTTCGTACCTTCGTGATGGTTCCGCTTGCGGAGTCTCCCTCGGTGATGAAGATTGAGGTCTTTTCCCTCTCGTCCTCCATGCCCTTTGGGAATCTGGTGTCAGAGAAATGGTAGCGGCAGTCGCGGAGCTTACGGTTGTATACTGCCGTTTTCTTTGCCCTCTCGCGGGATTTTTTCTGCACTCCGGCAATCTCTTCCCTCTCCGCCTGCGACGCCTTTATCTTCTCCTCTATCACGGGGACGATCTCCATGTGCATATGGAGGTAGTTGTCCAGGTTCTTGGTGACGAAATCGTTCACGAAGGTGCGGATGGTGGGGCCGCGGTCCACTGTTGTGGTGCCGTCCTTTTTCACTTCCTTCTCCCACATGTAGGTAGAGCCCAGCTTGGTCTTGGTCTGGCCCTCGAAGATGGGCTCCTGGATCTGGATTGAGATGGCGCCCACAACGCCCTGGCGGATGTCTTCCGGCTTGTAGTCTTTCTTGTAGAAGTCCTTGAAGGTCTTTGCAATGGCCTCTCGGTAGGCGGCAAGGTGGGTTCCGCCGTCGCGGGTGTTCTGGCCGTTCACGAAGGTTGTGATGTTCTCTCCGTAGCTGTTTCCATGAGTAAGGACTATCTCAATGTCTTCACCCTCAAGATGGATAAGCGGGTAGAGCGGAGTCTCGCTCATATTCTCCGTCACAAGGTCCAGAAGGCCGTTCTCGCTCTTGTACGGGACGCCGTTTAGCATGAGCGTAAGGCCCTTTTTGAGGTAGGAGTAGTTCTTGACCATGCTCTCCACGAATTCCATGTGGAAGGAATAGTCGTTGAACTTCTCTTCATCGGGCGTGAACCTTATCAGTGTACCGTTTTTCTCGTCGGAAGGGACGATTCCGCTTTCCAGGAGGTTTCCCCGGCAGAAATGGCCGAAGGAGCACTGGCCCTCGCGGTACGATGCCACGTAGAAATCAGACGACATGGCGTTCACGGCCTTTGTACCCACGCCGTTCATACCTACGGACTTCTTGAAGTTGGTGTCGTCAAACTTGCCGCCGGTATTGAGCTTGGAAGTGGCGTCTATGACCTTATTGAGCGGAATTCCGCGGCCGAAGTCCCTCACGGTGACGGTTTTGTCCTCTATGGTAATGTCTATCCTCTTGCCGAATCCCATGGAGAACTCGTCAATGGAGTTGTCGATTATTTCCTTCAGGAGGACATAGATTCCGTCTCCCTGGCGGTCTCCGTTTCCAAGGCGGCCGATGTACATACCCGCACGGCGGCGGATGTGCTCGTTCCATTCCAGGGTCTGGATGGAATCGTCATTGTAGGTATTGTTTCCAACGATAGGTGTGTTATCTGCCATAGTACACTTCTTGTAACCTACAAATATAATGAAATTATTTCACAATTCCCGCCACAAACAGATTCACAACGGGCCTCAGAGGCGAATTTGTTACCAGTGAAATCATAATTACGCACTCCCCTTCGGGCAGAATCTGGGTATCCAGCTGGAAGCCCAGCGTTCCTTTTCCACCCGCCGGGACATCCTGCATGGGGATGAATGAGACCGCGCCGCTCTCCGCCTCCGCCTTATACACGTGGAAGGCCGATTTTCCCTTGTTCTCAAACTCGAAGTAGCCTTTTATCTCTTCCTCCCCTTTCCTCACGGTACCAAAGTCGAAGGTGCTGCTCTTGAACATGGGAAGTGATGCGGAGTCCCTCTCCGCGGCGGACATCAGCGCAAAATTCTCCTGGGTAAAGGCCTCCAACTTTAAAGAACGAGCAGCCTTGCGACCGTTCACGACCGGCGTTGCCGTGTACACGTTCTTTCCCCAGAGCTCCTTGTCTGCACTCACCGTGAAGACAATCTTTCCCACCGTTCCTGCCGGGATGGGATTGGGACTTACCGAGGCAGAAATCTGTGGGCTTAAACCTGTAAACTCCAGATTAAGCGGCGCCTTACCGAGGTTTGCCGCGGGGAAAGACTCGCTCACAACCAGTCCCTGTTTGAGGCCGGGCATCTTGATATCCAGGCTTTTCAGACCTAAATCCCCGAGCCTCTCGGTGTAGATCTGGCTCAGGGATTTCTTTTTCTCATGTACGACGCCTCTAAGTCTGAGGATTACCGGCCGCCGGAGTCCGGACACATATACGGTAAGGGTCTTGTCAAACGCTCCCGGACCGTCCTCGTTCTTGTAGGTTGCCGATATTGTTCCGCTCTCCCCCGGCTTCACCGCTTCCCTTTTGAAGGTTACGCCGGTGCACCCGCACGAGGATGCCACTTCATAGATGTAAATGGATTCCTCGCCGCCATTCGTGAATGTGAATGTGCAGGAAACCGCGCCGTCCGTGACGGCTATGTCTCCAAAATCGTGCACTGTCTTGTCCCAGGAAATCTGGGTGGTCTCTGCAAGAGTTATTTCTTCAACCTGCACTGTATTTCTTTGTCCGCACTGGATTAAACCGGAGAGGACGATAAGTGTCATAATCATATACTTCATGTCTACAAAGTTAGAACAGTTCTTTTTAAAATCAAATTTAATGCCTACATTTGCAGTCACGAAACACGTAACAACAACAATATTCAAACTATGCCTAGAGTAATTAATCCCGACCTTTGTGTCTCCTGCGGTTCCTGCGCAGATGTTTGCCCCGTTGGCGCAATCAGCGCCGGTGAGGCCGCCTATCAGATCAATGCCGACGAGTGCATCGACTGCGGTGCATGTGAAGGCACCTGCCCCAACGAAGCCATCAGCGAGGCCTAAGCTCCTTGATGTAAATGAAATCCCCGAACACGCTCGCGAGCTTGTTCGGGGATTTTTGTACCATTTAAACCGCACGCGAGCGTGTTCAGAATGGGAGAAAGATTGAAGCACAGAAGTAATACTGATATAAAGAGGCGAACTCAGTTCACGAACTAAAACGTCACAGCCATCAACTCGCTTCCTAATCTGTGCAGGGCAGTTTCAATTTTATGGACTTGAGTCTTTCTGGGTTTGGAGACTCCGTTGGCATAGTGCCAGAGTTGCTTCTGGTTTATACCGGTGATTCTTTCCAGTCCGGCTTTGGTGAAGATTCCGCTATAAATGGCCAGAAGGCTCTTGACATCCATCTTGAACTCAATAGAATACTCTCCGGAGAGTTCTGCCGGCACTTCACAACCTATTTCATTGCAGGTCTCGATAAAGACTTTGATTGCCTCCAAAAGATTATCTTTGATCTCAGAGATTGAATTACCGGTTGCAACAACCCCGTCGATACCATCAATGTAAGCAGAGTAGTTGTGCTCTGCGCTTTCGATAATTGCTTTCAGTGTATTCATATTCTTGTTTACTTTAGTCCTGCTTCCCGAAAGATCGATTGAAGGGTTCCTTCTGCTAAGTCATCGTTTCCATTACCTGGCACAATAATGGGTCTTCTTGCCCCATCCTTGTAATATTTATGATGGTCTCCGCGCGTTCCTATATATCTCCAACCATTTGATTCCAGGATTCGTATTACTTCTTTTACCTTTTTCTTCATAGTGCACCCCACTTTGCAAAGATAACTATATTTCTATTATTTACAAATAAGAATAGTAAAATAGTTACGAAATAACTCAAAACAGAGCGTATTCGATAATGCAGATGATCAACTATTCTATATACATTCTGAGGAAAAGAATCATGGTGGCATGGCTCCCAAGGTTTAATGCGTAACACATTACACACTGTGGGACTTCCACAGTGGTGTTACGTTACCCTTGAGGCAGCTCGGGAACAGGCATTATGCCCCGGAAATGCAGCTCTGGAAAGATACTGCCGCAACCTGGCATAACTCTTTATGTCCAGTACATAAAGGTGAGACTTAAGGCAGGGTCCCCGCAACAATGGGGTTACTTGTAACCCTGTCCCCTTCATAGCCGACGACAATGACAAAGATATACTAAAAAAACATTATTCGCAATTATTTGAGTACCAAAAAGCTCCCCCTAACACGCTCTCGATTTGCGGCTACTTGAAAATAATAGCATCTTTTCTAGTTAAGATCATATTTCTTTTTATAATAGTTGAATATTAAACTTTTATTTGTATATTTGCGTCGAAAAGGTTTAATATTGAGCTATTATGGATGATATTTATATGATGTCAGACCGAATGATTCAAGAATCCATTGGATCACATCTGAAGGAGATGAGGCTTAAGCAGAATATTTCTCAACTTGAATTGGGAAGAGAAGCTGGAATATCTTTGTCATCAGTAAAGAAAATAGAAAAAGGGGATATTGGATCATTTGATTCCTGGATAAGGGTATTGCGTACGTTGGGAAAACTTGATATTCTTATACCATTGGCAGAAGAGGAGCAGCCTGGTCCCAATGAGTATTATGAGATAATGAACGCCCTGACTAAACATAAGCGCAGACGTGCTTCTGGAGGGACAAATGTGAAAACGAAGAAGGAGGATTCCGAATGGTAACTGTTGCAAAGGTAAATATGTTTGGAATACCTGTAGGGGCGTTTCGTTGGGATGAGCGGTATGAGTTTGCTCGCTTTGAGTATGATCACAGTTTCGTCGGGCTTGGCTTGGAACCGTCCCCGTTGATGATGCCTGTGCGCGAAGGACGCGAGTACTCTTTCTCTGGACTTGATCGCGAAACCTTCATGGGCTTGCCCGGTATGTTGGCCGACTCATTGCCAGACACATATGGTCGTGCGTTGTTTGACAAATGGCTTTCTTTGACTGGCCGCAAAACTGGGAATCCAGTTGAATCATTGTGCTTTCTTGGAAAGCGGTGTATGGGCGCTTTGGAATATGAGCCTGCGATGGATACACCTTTTAATTCAACTCAGCGCTTTGAAATAGAGTCTCTTGTAAACGTTGCTAAAGAAGCATTGTCAAGAAAGGAAGCTTTTGAAGTCAATATGTCTGATGACAAAAAGGCAGCAATAGCAGAGATATTGCGGCTTGGGACATCTGCCGGTGGACAGCGAGCCAAGGCAATAATCGCATTCAATAAAACCACTAAGGAAGTCAGGAGCGGCCAGGTGGAAGCCCCGGAAGGATTTGAATATTATTTAATCAAGCTTGACGGGGTATCTGCAAATACGGGTTTTCGGGAAACTGAGAATTATGGCCGACTTGAGTATTCATTTTATCAGTTAGCTTTGGATTGTGGTATTGAGATGACAGAATGCTCTCTTATAGAAGAGAATGGTCGTGCCCACTTCCTCACTAAACGCTTTGATCGTAAAGATGGAGAAAAGCTGCATATGCAGACTTTGTGTGCAATTGCTCATTACGATTTCAGGCTCTTGAGAGGGTATTCTTACGAGCAAGCATTCAATGTTATGCGGGCATTAAGACTTCCTTATTCAGCGGCTCAGGAAATGTTTCGCAGGATTGTTTTCAATGTCGTTGTGCGCAATCAGGACGACCATACAAAAAATATATCTTTTCTGATGGATAGGGACGGACGTTGGCGTTTATCTCCGGCATATGATATGGGATATGCTTACAACCCCAAAGGGGGCTGGACGTCAATGCATCAGATGTCGGTTTGTGGGAAATATGATAATATCACCCGAAATGACTTGTTAACCCTTGCTAAGAATAATAGCATAAAGGATGCTGATGCTATTATTGATAAAGTCATATATAAGACATCGCTTTGGCCACAAATTGCGCGGAATGTTGGCATTCCTGAAAGAATGATAAAAGGAATTGTTCCAAATATGATTCTAAGATTATAGCCAAAGCCCGACCCTCCCGGCCGGGCTTTTCCGTCCCCCGTAACAAAGTTATTTACATATCACTGGCCCCGCTGCACTTCTGTTTTGTAAAAACAGCAATATTCTTCATCTTATTTCCGCTTGTCAATGAAATTGTTTATATTTGCCTTTGCAATGTCTTAGGGCATTGCGTACATATGTAATTTAGCATTTGCTATTTATTCGGCTGCCCTGAAACCTGAGAAATTTCAAAAAGCAATACACCGGATAAGTCAGTGAATGTCTGCGCTTTGGCGTGGACTGGACTTATCTAGTGTTGCGGGCTTCTCAGGGCCTCAGGGCATGGATATGCGAAAGTCCATGCCTTTTTTGTGCCCTGAAATCCCGCCCGAGATAAGTCGCAAGTGCCATAAGAGCGCAGCTTATGGCCAACAACAGCAATCTTGGCGCCGCTAAGGCTGCCAAGAATGATGAGTTCTATACTCAGTACGCCGACATCCAGAAGGAGATCAATGCCTATCTGGAGTACAACCCAGACACTTTCCGTGACAAGACGGTCCTCCTTCCGTGCGACGACCCGGAGTGGAGTAACTTCACCCGTTTCTTTGCCCAGAACTTTGAGCGGCTGGGGCTGAAGCGGCTCATAAGCACTTCCTACGCTGTTGAGAGCAAGAAGTACAAGGACTATGAGCCCACTCTCTTTGAGACGGAAAGTCCGCTGTTTGATGCCGATAAAACCCGCATCAAGGGCAAGATTTTCGAGCTCACACGCGATACTAACGGCAGCGGGAGGATAGATATTGACGACCTTGAGTGGCACTACCTAGACGGCGACGGCGATTTCCGCAGTCCTGAGGTTTGCGCGCTCAGGGATCAGGCCGATATTATTGTGACTAATCCGCCGTTTAGTCTGTTCCGGGAGTTCTTGGCATGGTGTTTTGAAGAAGATAAGAAGCTCCTAATTGTTGGAAACATGAATGCAACATCTTATAAAGAAGTGTTTCCATTACTAAGGGACAATAGACTTTGGTATGGGCCATCTATTACTTCTGGTGATCGAGAGTTCATGGTTCCGGATTCATATCCGATAGAGGCATCTGGCTGGAGAGTTGATGATAAAGGGAAAAAGTATATAAGGGTAAAAGGAGTACGCTGGTTCACAAACCTCGAGCATGGACGCCGTCATGAGCCGATGAAACTTATGTCTCTAAAAGATAATCTCAGGTATTCCAGACATCAAGATCTCAGGCTTAAGGGCTATATAAAATATGACAATTATGATGCAATAGATGTTCCTTATGCTGACTCTATCCCTGATGACTATGAAGGGACTATGGGTGTTCCTGTGTCTTTTCTTGATAAGTATTGTCCAGAGCAGTTTAGAATAATTGGCATTGGGACTGGTGACACAGCAAAGGAGATAGGTGTAAAAAAGAATTATCGCGGTAGAACTGATATATCCATTACAGACCCAATAACTGGGAAAACCAGTTGTCCATTCTCCCGCATCCTCATCCGCAAAAAACAATAAAAATATGATAGCAACCCTCGTAACCACCTGGACCATCGGCGACATCTGCAAAGGATTCCAGTACAACGAATATGAAGGCAAGGGGCTATATGGCCTGTCCGGAAAGCTGACTATCCAGCCGGAATTCCAGAGGCATTACCTGTATGCAGAGAATGGCGGAAAGAAGGAAGTGGACGTGATCCAGTCGGTACGCAATGGCTATCCGCTGGGGCTCATCTACTTCTCCAAAGTGGGTGAAGACCGCTATGAGGTGCTGGACGGACAGCAGCGCATTACGTCGCTGGGACGGTTCATCACGGAGAAGTTTGCGTGGATAGACCAGGATGGCAAGCCGTGGTATTTCACTGCCCTGAACAAGGACGAGCAGGAGAAGTTCCTTGGCACAAAGTTGCTCATTTATGTGTGCGAAGGCACTGAAAAAGAAATCAAGGACTGGTTCCGTACCATAAACATCGTGGGAATTCCTCTTAATGAGCAGGAGACTTTGAATGCCGTGTACTCCGGGCCTTTCGTTACCAAAGCCAAGGAAGAGTTCTCAAACTCCAACAATACCAATATCAACAAGTGGTGCCACTTTATCCCTGGTACGGCAAAGCGGCAGGACTACCTGGCCGCTGCGCTGGATTGGGTAAGCAAAGGACATGTAGAAGAGTATATGGCCGCCCATCGGTTTGATGAGGATATAAACCAGTTAAAGGCTTATTTCACTTCTGTGATAGACTGGATAACGTCTGTCTTTGACTTTACGCCGGAAAGGGAAATGTGCGGCCTCCGCTGGGGCGATCTCTATGAACGCTTCCACAAAACGGCGTACAATCCGGAGGACGTTTCTGCCCGGGTCCGTGAGCTCTATGAGAGCTACTATGTGAAGGAGAAGAAAGGCATCTACGAGTACATTCTTGATGGCTGTCAGAACACGAGGCTGCTTAATGTCCGTGTATTTGATGAGCCCACCAAAAAGGCCGTCTACGCGCTCCAGACGGTGCTTGCAAAGGAAAAAGGTGAATCCAACTGCCCGCTTTGCGCAATTGGCCACGATGCCAACCATACCAAGATATGGGACCTCAAGGACATGGATGCAGACCACGTCACCGCGTGGTCCAAGGGTGGCTCAACAGACATAGACAACTGTCAGATGCTCTGCAAGACGCATAACAGGGCTAAGGGGAACAGGTAGGGAGTTAATCTATAATCCAGCCCAGTCTTTCCGCCATTTGATATAGTAAGGCCTTGTCCTTTTCCGGAATAGTAACCGTAACTGTGTAATGGCCGGCATATGGCTGGGATTCTTCCTGAGCCAATATGGCTACATTAGGCGTGGCGTTTTCATATCCTGAGATCAGGGCGGGCAATCTACGTTTTCTGCTATTGATGTCTCTGTTGTATTGTTCCTGCAATTTGGTCCAACTGGCTGCATTTATACCGTCAAGCGCCATTTCCAGCTTCTGAGCCACTGCCGGAGTAATGTTCCTTACACCATGGATGATTGCGCTGAGATGTGTTGCCTGCATCCCTGCTTTCACAGCGAACTCTTTTTGGCTTATACCCCTGGCTTTGAGTTCTTCTCCAAGTATTTCTCCAGGATGGATGGGCATAACTGGGGTTACATTGCTGGATAGAGTATAAAGCTTCTCATTATTTGTTTCCATAGTGTGTATTATCTATATCAATCAGTTTAACTTCAAAACCATCAGGAGTTTCAGTAAATAACAGCCGGTGTACAAATCTGTTTGATAACCTTACAGAAGAATAGTCTGAGTATTCGTACTTAAGTTTCTCATAGTGTAGGTAACTGTATGCGCGGAGTTCAGTGACGCTGCTAACACTTATCATTGTATTAACAGCACGTATGAAGCCGTTAAACAGTACTGGATTCAGTGCTACATCCTTGTACTTTTTGCTTTGCCTTAGTGTATATAAGTCCAGGAGCTCTTTTGTCATCTTCACAATCATATTTTGGCTCCTTTTGCAAATGTAACAACAATAATTGAATTATCATAATTATTACGATAATTCATCACTAATCCGTAACTGGTGGTCGTGAGATGCTTGTTCTTTTCTGTTCCGAAAATGAGCTTGAACGCCACATCGACCATCGGGTCGATGTACTTTGTTGGTTTAATGATTTGTTCCATAGTTTTATAGTTTTTGGAACTACAAAAATATGGTAATTATTTTCGGAAAATCTGTGGAATCGTATAAATCTGGGCTATTTTTCTGAATGTTATTCTGATACAACACCGGCAAGGGGTGATTATTCGAAAGATTGGGTTCCCCAGAGGTAAATTGGCCTCTCAATCCAGGCTATGCAATACCTGAAACAGAAGTAGGGACTCCTACATATGTTTCAGACAATAGTTTGGGCAAAATAGGAGATATTTTGGCTAGCGAAAAAGATGACAAGGGGCAGTAG
>JAEEGI010020219.1_pt1 | contig 13354 bp, 9 predicted proteins | sample 8958751 | NCBI WGS metagenome assembly JAEEGI01 (sample SAMN16246545, study PRJNA631951) | gut metagenome | biome: gut microbiome; feature: rumen; material: KS-attached | host: Bos | place: Iran: Karaj | collected 2018-10
CCGGATTCACGGCTCGCACCAAATTGTTGGCCAATGTCAAGTATGTTACGGCATCTTCATCCACATTGTCGTCAAAATATTGGGCATACTCCACAAAATCCACACCCAGACCATGATTCCAGTAGCACATACTGGTCACGCCATCAAAGCGGAAACCGTCGAAATGGAACTCCCGCAACCAATATTTGAGGTTGGACAGCAGATAGAGGATAGTTTCCGTTTTGCCGTAATCAAAGCATCGGGAATCCCACACTGGATGCTGGCCTTTTTCGCCATGGTGGAAATAGAGGTGATCAGACCCGTCAAACTGGCTCAATCCCTCTTTCACATTGGATACGGAATGGGAATGCACCACATCCAGAATGACCGAAATGCCTATTCCATGCGCCGCATCAATCAGTTCCTTCAATTCTTCCGGGGTCCCGAAGCGGGAAGAGGGCGCAAAAAAGTTGGACACCTGATAGCCAAACGAGCCGTAGTATGGGTGTTCCTGTACGGCCATCAGCTGTATCGTATTGTATCCCAATTCTTTAATACGAGGAAGAACGGTCTCCTTAAATTCCCAATAGGTAGAAATCTTCGCTTCTTGGGAAGACATTCCGATATGGGCCTCATAGACAAGTGGGTGAGCGGGTTTATCGGGGACTTTGTTTTTCCAAATATATGGTTCGGGTTCCCAGACTTGTGCGCAGAAAACCTTGGTGGTATCATCCTGCACCACGCGGGTGGCGTAGGCGGGCAAACGCTCGTCGGCACCGCCGTGCCAAACCATCCACAATTTGTAAAGCATACCATGCTTCAAGGCGAAGTCGGGCAGTTCAATTTCCCAATCGCCGTTGCCGATGGGTTGCAAGGCAAAATCGGGTTTGATTTCCCAGCGCGAAAAGTCGCCATAAATGTACAACTCCTTGGCATTGGGGGCTTTCTCTCGGAACACCCAGCCCTTTTCCGTCTTGTGCAATCCATAATAGAAATATCCATTGGCCACATCGGAGAGGGTTTGTTTGCCATCGGTGAACTCCAGTTCACGGAGCACCGCGCGCTCATGCCTTTTTTTAAGCACTGCAGCGTAAGGTTTCAGGTAGGGGTCCACCTTAACCAGCTCGGGAAGTTCTTTTACTGCCATTATCTATACAAAAAAATAAGATTTCTGTCCGCATTCCACTCCGCCAACATCTCTCTGAGTTGCATAATCTGCTTTTGGCCTCTGATAACGGGGCGGTTAATTTTCAGATGACGGGTAACCAACATTTTCCCGTTCACCTGTTTGTTCTCGATAATCATATAACCGAAGTCGTATGATTTCTCTATTTCAAAATCCTTGGTCAACCATTCCGCTCCGGCGGGAAGCGACACCGTGTAGGAATACTTCTCATCGGTGGGAGTCACTGCCACAGGGCGTGTGCGGGTGGTGGATATAGCCGCCGCGCGTAAGTCACAGCCGTATGAACCATCATTCAGGTGCACCTGACAATAGCCGTTGCTAAGCTTTTCCACTTTGGCGGACACTGTCGCGCCCGAAGCCAAGTATGTGCGCGAGCGGGGCGAATTGACCTCCGAAGCACGCACGGTTTTTTCAGCTTTATATCCACCGCGGTCGGCCACAACTTTCACATCGGTTTCCATTGTTATCTTGATGGGTTGTGCGTCCCACTCGGTCACCTCGTCGGTAAAGGCGATGAACTGGTCGCCAGCTTTGCGGGCATCGAGGGCCACTCGCCCACCATCCACCGCCGACACATAACAACTCTTGCCGTCCACTATCACCCGCACCGCACTCTCCGGATCGGTGAGCATACTGCTGGCACACACACCGATAACCGCTCTGAAACCGGCATCCTGCAACATGGCCTGCAACAACAAGTTCTTCTCAAAACTGTTACCGCAGTTGGTATTCCACACTGTCGCAGGCGAAGCCACCAAATAGTTCATATAGCGCAACGGAACTTCATTTTCATGAATATTCGTCCGCACATAATCCCTGATAGCCAACATTTGTTCCATTTTGTCCGCATGATCTTTCACAATCCCATCCACTACAGCAGAGAAAGGTCTGTCTTTGCTATAAAAGGCGTTTTGTGTGGACATTCGCATCAAAAACGCGCTGTATCCGTTAAGCGTGGAAAACTGCAAATACGGCAGATAGTCTTTCGGCAGATAGGATTTATGCGTATTCGGGGCTATATTATAGAAAACCCATGTATTTGAAGTGTATTCATTTTCTGTACGGTAGCCGTCCCCTTGATTCAAAAGGGCATAAAAACGCATATCCTCCGGTACCGAAACCGACACTTCATATTGGTCAATCGGTTCATCCTCATACAATTCCACTCGCTCCATCAACTCTTGCATAAAAGGTTGTTTGGTGTGGATGGTATAATCCAGCACGATAGTGGCATCATATTCCAATGCCGTGTGCGTCACCACCATCTCGCGAATGCCATTGAATCGCTCACAGTTCTCGCACGCGAACGGCAGACTGGGATTGAAGGCGTTCTTTGGGGTTTGCACTTTGCTTCCGTCTTTACGGATAGTATAGGATTCGTTTATGGTAAGCGTTTGATATTCGGGATTATACCAAATAAGTGTCTCACCGTATGTATCAAAAGCCGCTTTGGAGAACAATTGCAACTCTTTCCGGTAACGATAATCCATACTACCATCCTTATTCAAGGTATAGGATTTTGAAATCAGATGATAGATAGCATCGTATTTTGGGCCGGCGAAGGCAGTCATGCCGAAGAAGAGGATAAGGGCGAGAGATATTGTTTTTTTCATTTTTTAGACTTAAGACTTGAGAGGTAAGACTTTGGATTATCGATTTAATATTACGGGAGTGTTCATAAAGAATTGCTGGTCGATGACGGCTTGGCGGAAGGCGGGCCAGTCGGCCGGCTCATACACGCGTTTGCCGAGGCGGATAGTTTCCTGAAATTCCACTTTGGAGTTTTCCAGCTTGTAACTGCCTTTGAATGAGACACAATCGTGGTTTACGGAGCGGTCGTTCGGCACTTTGGCGGAGGTGAATCCCGACGGGACGGTCATGGTCTCTGAGATTTGCACCAGTCGCGAGCAGCGGTCCTTGAAGGGATAATCGCGCTTTTCCTGCGACACATCATAGCGCAGATGCGGCATCGTGAATTTGTAAAAGCCCTTGGCCAGGAACGGCGTCACCACAAGGGTGTTGTCGGTCACGGTGGCATAGTTGGGGATGGCAAACTTGTATGTGATTTTCACGGGATGGTCGAGATAGTTATCCTCATCGGTAAATTTCACCGACTTCAATTGGGCATTCGGGTAAAGACTGTACAGTTGGTATTCAAGGTTGTCTTGCCATTCTTGACGGTTTCCGTAGAAGACGCCGCGCACGGAGCGGTCAGACTGTCCTTCGGCGGTAATGGTCACCGTAGCGGTTAGCGTTCCTTTCAGGTTCACCTTCGACTTGGCAGTCATACGCAGATAGTGGTTCTCGGGATTGGAGACAGGGGTAAGGCCGAGTTTGGCGCCCTGGGGCAGACCCATCAGGTAGTTCTGCTGCTGTTCCGCGCTGGACCAGAGTTCGCGCACGCCGGGCACCCAAGTGGGATCCAGCAGCTGGTAGTTGCCGTTGCGCCGTTGCACCACTGTCACGCAATGGTTGAACTGGTCAGCGGGGATGTCATCGATGCGCTCACCCGCCATGGTCATGGCGGCGTAGGCCTTGAACCCGGCGGCGCGCAGCATGGCAATGAGCATGCCGGCCTTGTCTTTGCACACACCGCAGCGGTCGGTGTAGTTCATCTCGCACTTGTGCAGCGTGAAACCCTCGCCCTCGCCCATCGAGATGCCGGAGTAGCGCATATTGTCAGCCACCCAGTGCGTCAGGATGGAGATGCTGTCGTTCTCCGTCTTGGCTCTTTTCAGCAGTGAGTTCACCTTCTGTTTCACCTCATCGGTGGGCACGAAGCTGCCGTAATCCTCGTTCACGCCATAAAACCAGGTGGACTTGGCCTCCCAGTTTTGTGCGGTGGAGAGCAGGAGTTTTGTTTGGATATCATTGTCCGCCAATGTGTTCGCAGGCACGCTAATGGGAAAATAGTCTTTCTGGGAGAAGGTATAGATCGTGCGGTTGGCATCCTCACGGGTTTCCGTTTTCAGTGTGCCGTGATAGACAGCGTAACGCAAATTCTTGACGGAGAGCACGCTCACACGGTACACCTTCTCCATCACGGGCTGGTCGCTCCAGAAGGGCACGATATCGTAGAAGTGGCCGCGCATGGGCGGGATATATTTGGCGTCAGGGTCCTCGTCCTGCAAGAGGGCGTAGGTGAAGCCCTTCTTATAGGTGGTCATTTCCACGGCATCGCCGGGGTCGAGGTGCCCCAGGGCCACCATTTTCTGGCGCGCGCCCCAGTAGATCATGTGGGCGGGTGCGGGGTAATCGAGCACCGGAGCGTCAACCGTGTCCACCTTGCCGTTATTGCGGTAAACAACAATCGATTGTATCTCCACATACGCAGACAGCGGGTCGTAATCCATCTTGACGGTGTTGAAATCACGACCGCCGGCGGTTGTCAGGACTTTGTACAGTTTGTGGCCATACACATGGCTGAGGCCGCTCTCCTCCATCAGCACATCGGTGCTGTCGAAGACGGTCACGATGTCGTAGCCGGCAAAGCGCGTGTCGTTCACCGCCGCGAGTCGCTGCTGTGAGGTCTGCGCCATGGCCGCGCCGCACAGGAGCAGGGCGAAAAGTGATAATGTGTATAATTTAAGATTCATAGAATTGGATTGATTTTGCAAAATATGTTGGAGGTTCCGCCAGCAGCACAATCGCCGGATTGTGTTGGAGGTTCCGCCGTTTCACGATCACCGGATTATGTTGGGGGTTCCGCCAGCAAAGCTGGCGGAATGGCGGGTGGGCAACCGGAGAGAGATTATTTGAAGCGGATGGCGGTGCCGTAAACCAGCACCTCGGCGGCCTGTGCCACGATAGCGGAAGTGGTGAAGCGCACACCTATAATGGCGTCAGCGTGCATCTCCTCCGCCTGAGCCACCATGCGGTCGGTGGCCATTTTGCGGGCCTTGTCCATCATGTGGGTATAGGATTTAAGCTCGCCACCCACAATGTTTTTCAACGACTGCCCGAAATCGCTGAACACATTTTTGGATTGTATGGTACTGCCGGTAACGGCGCCAAGCACTTCAAAATCAACGCCAGGCAAATTTTCAATCGTATAAAGTTTCATAATTATTTGAATTGATAAAGGGTTAATTGTTTCAGTTTCTTGCCGCAAAGATACGGTTTTTCCAACTTCTCATATCCCTACCTCTCTTACACACCTAAATGATATCCTTCTCGTCAATAAGGTTGTTCAAAATGGCATATACGGTGAGAGCGGCTACGGATTTGATGCCGGTTTTCTTCACGATGTTCTTACGGTGAGTGATAACGGTGTGCACGGAAATGCTGAGCTCGTCGGCTATCTCACTGTTTTTCTTGCCCTTGGCCATGCAAACCAGCACCTCCTTCTCCCTGTCGGAGAGTTGGGCGGAGTCCGTTTCGTCCTCGCTATTGCCTGCCGACTCCATCACCATGTTCAAGGTGGACTTGATACGATGCGCGTCATCAGTGATCTCAATCACCCCATGATACTGTTTCAGCTGCTGCGCATCGAAAAACGCCGACGAAAGGGCTATGATTTTCATATTGGGCATATCTTCAAACACATGCCGCACCATCATTCGCTTGGACCAGTCCATCAGGACGGGGTTCATAATCAGAATGTCAGGGTTCACCACATGCAAACGCGCCGCAAGGGTTTGCACATCGTTGGTTTTCAGCACCACATCATAATCCGCCAACTCCTTGATGATGACGGACATGCCCGTGAGTATGATGGGTGACGGATCGGCTATCGCAATCTTATAGTTTTTCATCATCCATCAAAATTTTAATGTACGGTAATAAGATCTTCTCCTCAATAATGGCATGTTTCTCAATGTCATCGGAAAGGGAAAATATATTATTCAGCATGTTGATGCGCTCGCGCTGCGACACATCCTCAGGCACATACTTGACGAGCAAGCTGGTGAAATCGCGCAGCTTGTCCTCAATATTGCTGTGCTGCTTCTCGAACTGCCAGACTTTGGATGCCTCTTTGGCGGTGGCGGTGTGCAGGAGCAGATTCCGCACGAACGGGAACACATTTTTCTCCTCGTATTTGAAATGGTTCTCCACCTCTTTCTTGTATTCCTCGAAAAACATGGTGATGGAGGTCCTGTACTTCACATTCCAGTCCTGCACCACGCCGCGCAAGTGGTTCTCGATATGGGGGAACGAGTACTCCAGATAATCCTTGTGCGATGCCTTCAGGTAATCCACAATCTCCTCAATGGGGCATTGCCGGAGGTCGTCCCCGGCAGGTACGAAATCAGGGCGCACATAGACATTGAACACGAGCAGCATCAGCGGGAGCGACACTTGGTTTTCCTCGCACACCATGCCCACCGTCTTCTCACCGAATCCCAAGGGAATACCAAGTCGGGGCAGCAGGTTAATCAGGTGGTTATGATGTGACAGCACATCGGCCATCTTGGCGTTAGCGGTCACGAAAGAAAAGGAGTTTGTATTTTGCATAAAAAAACAGATAAAAGGGTAAAAGATAAAGGTACAGGGCGAATGGTGAAAATGGCACTAATCACTCCTCGCTGGCCACTGCTTCCTGGTTCTCGGCGAGGAACTTCCGGGCGGCTTCCACTTGGGAGGACTCGACCATCACGCGCACACTTTCCACCAGCCCCACATATGTGGGTGCGTTGGAATTGACCACAAAGGCCTCGAAACCGCCCGACTCCAGCACCGAGCGTATCACTTCGGCCTGGGCGGGAAAATTGGTCGTGGCTACAGTTTCCAATGTACTATCATCATTCATAACTATCAAATTTACAGACATATAAATAAATTCACATCCAACAGCGCATTTCCTTCTTCAAAAGGACAAAAATACTAAAAAATATTCCATCTCACCGTTAATTCCGCAAAACATTTTTCTTTATCGTTGTAATCTCATTTTTTATATTTTTGCAGTTTTATTATATATCATTTGTATGAATAAACTCAAACTCATTATCCTATCCTCGCTGGCGCTAATGCTTAGCGTTTGTTGTGTATTCGCACAGGAAACTCCCGTAAAATGGACATTCCAAACCGTCAAAATCAACGATTCCGTTGCGGAACTGCAGTTCAAGGCCAACATTGAACAGAATTGGCATCTTTACTCCCAATACACCAAAGGCATTGAATTGCCTATAGTGTTCAACTTTGACAAAAGCGCACAATACAAGCGCCTTGGCAAAGTGACGGAACCAAAACCGATAGAGGAAACGGATGAGATGTTCGGCACTTCAAAGTTTTTCAATCAGCAAGTCACCTTCAAGCAGCGGGTGCAAGTGCTTGATAACAAGCCCTTCACCATCAAAGGGAAACTAGAAGGACAAGCTTGCAAAGACGGGCGATGCACGCAAGTGGAACAGAAGTTCGCCTTCGACATCAAGGGATTTGACAAGGTGGCGATGAATGAGGACGGGGACAAGGAAAAGGACGATGACCAGAATATAAACCCTGATACTGCCTCCAAGGCACAGTTCAACCCAACAAAAGACGAATCGGCACAGAACACTGACGCCAATGAGCAGAAAGAGGAGTCGTTGTGGAAATATTTCCTCGGCGCCGTACTGGGCGGTTTGGTGGGATTGCTGATGCCCTGCGTATTCCCGATGATACCGATGACCGTCTCCTTCTTCTCCAAGGAGGGGCACAAGGGAAAACGCGACGCCCTACTCTACGGATTCTTTATCGTTTTGATATTCCTCGTCTTCGGACTCGTTTTGTCTGCCATTTTCGGAGCTGACCTGGGAAACATCATGAGCACACACTGGATACCGAACCTGCTGTTTGCCGTTATTTTCCTAATATTCGCTTTCTCGCTGCTGGGTTACTTTGAGATCACGCTGCCCAGTTCCTGGGTTAACGGCTCGGCCAAGCGCCAGCGCCAAGGCGGTATTGTTGGCATCTTCTTCATGGCTTTAACCCTGGTATTGGTGTCCTTCTCATGTACGCTGCCTATCGCGGGCGCGGTGGCACTGAACGCTGCCGGCGGCTCGTTCCTGAAACCCATTATCGGCATGCTGGGATTCTCATTGGGCATCGCGGTGCCGTTCACCCTGTTCGCCCTGTTCCCGGGTTTGTTGAAAAAACTGCCCAAATCGGGCGGCTGGATGAACACGCTGAAGGTGATTCTGGCTTTCGTGGAGTTGGCTTTCGCCTTAAAATTCATCAATGTGCCCGACCAGACCTACCATTGGGGCATCCTCGACCGCGAGGTGTATCTCGCCTTCTGGATTGTGCTGTTCTCCCTACTGGGCCTGTACCTTTTGGGCAAAATCCGCTTCCCGCTGGATGACGACTATCCGGTACAGAAAAGTTGGTTCCGTTTCACCTTGGCCGTGTTCGTGTTCACCTTCGTCGTCTATATGATTCCAGGCATGTTCGGCGCGCCGCTGAAGGCCATCTCCGGCTGGTTGCCGCCAATGACCACGCAGGATTTCGACATCTCCGCCATCGTGCGCAACGAGAGTGGCAACGGCGGTGGCAATGCGTCCACATACCAATGGACCGAAGAGCCGATGTATGCTGACAAGTTGGAGATCCCGTTCGGAATCAAGGGTTATTTCGACTACGACCAAGCGTTGCGCGTGGCCAAGAAAGAGGGCAAGCCCGTGTTTCTGGACTTCACCGGCCACGGTTGCACCAACTGCCGCAATGTGGAGAACGCCGTCTGGATTGACCCGGAGGTGCGCCGCATCTTCGCCGAGGAGGTCATCGTGTGCACCATGTACGCCGATGACAAGGTAATCCCCCTGCCCGATTCGGAATCCGGAAAACTTAAAAACGCCGATGGGGACCCCATCACCATGCTCGGCGCCAAGAACAGACATATTGAGCAAACGCTCTATCACGAGAACTCACAGCCCTGTTATTTCGTGGTGGATCCCGACGGCAACATCCTGTCCGGCCCCACCTACTACGAACGCGACAAAGACAAATACATCAAGTTCCTGCGCGAAGGCATCGACAAGTACAATTCAAAACTCAAAGATCAACAATCAAATTGATAATCTCCCAACCCCAAGCTCTCCAATTCCATGAAATGGTATAAACTCATCCTGTTCAGTCTCGTCAGCGGCCTGCTGTTTACCTTCTCCTGGTATCCGCACGGGCTGCCGTTTCTCATATTCTTCGCATTCATCCCGTTGTTCCTGATGAGTGATGAGTTGTTGAAAAAAGGAAGCAAGGTCTCGTTCTGGAAAGGGTTCATCTTTTCCTATCCCGCGTTCCTGATTTGGAATGCGATAACCACATACTGGATATGTTACACGACCGTGCCCGGAGGCATTGCCGCGAGTGTGCTGAACGCCATGCTGATGTCGCTGGTGTTCGGTTTGTGGCATTGTTGCCGCAAGCATTCCAAGCACACTTGGACGCATCCCATCATGTTCATCGCTTTCTGGATTGCTTTTGAAAAACTGCATCTGACTTGGGATCTGACCTGGCCCTGGCTCAATTTGGGCAATGTGTTCGCGGTTTGTCCGCATTGGGTGCAGTGGTACTCCATTACGGGTGCGTTGGGCGGTACACTATGGGTGCTGCTGCTCAACTATCTGCTATACTGGATTATCGTGCGCGAGCGCCAGTACAACCGCCGTGCGGGTTGGGCATACACCATATTCATAGCATGTTTGGGCATTCCCGCCATGCTCTCCACCGCCATGTACCATTATCATGTGAAGAGCATCGACAAAAGCACTCCGATTGAGGCGGTGATTGTGCAACCCAACACGGAAGTGTGGGAAGAGGAGTACCGACTGACCAACACAGAGGAGGCTCAGCGCATTTTGGATGTGGCAGGCCCGTATCTGAACGAAAAGACGAATTTGGTGGTGTGCCCTGAGTCCAGCATCGCGCACAGCATCCTGCTTGCCGCCTTACAAAACAAACGGTACGATGAAACCTCCACCAATTACGGATGTTTCCCGTTGCTTGACACCGCTATTGCGAAACTTCCAAATCTGAATTTCATTTTGGGGTTGTCCACTTTCGAATTCTTCGACCACAAAGCCACGGCCACCGCCAAGCAAGTGGATGCCATTCATTATATGGATTTCTACAACACCGCTGTCCTTTACAATAAAAACCACTACTGCGGACATTACCACAAGAGCCGTTTGGTACCCGGAGTGGAATCGTTGCCCTTTCCCAAAGTGTTCGGTTTTCTCGGCGATATGTTAATCAATTTAGGCGGAGTAAGCAGTTCTTTAGGAAAAGACACCGAACAGCGCACCTTTGAATTTGACGCACACGGAAAACAATTAAAAACCTGTGCCGCAATATGTTACGAATCCATATATGGAGATGTGGTGCGTCGGTTCGTGCAAAACGGGGCCAATGTGCTCACGGTCATCACCAACGATTCCTGGTGGAGAGACACGCCGGGGCACAAGCAGCACTTTGAGATGGCGCGTTTGCGCGCGGTGGAGACTCATCGCTATGTGCTGCGCGCAGCCAATGGCGGTTTCTCAGGTGTCATCAACCCGGCGGGTGATGTGGAACAGAAAACCAAATATCTGGAGCGCACCGCGTTACACCCCACTGTCTATGCCCAAAGCGACATGACCTTCTACGCCAAGCATGGCGACTATCTCGCTGTAATTGCCATTGTACTGACTTTTACAGCCATTCTTTACACCATTTGTTGTATGTGTTTCAACATCATTTCAAGAAAGAAGGAATAATTATTATGAAAAGAAAGGCAATTTCGATTCCCCTATTGATACTCTTTCTGAGCATCTGCCTTTCCAACGCCCTCGCCAAACCCGTTGATACGCTGGTAGCAAAACATGTCGCCCTGAATTTCATGGCGGCAAAAACACAAAATCCATCACGCAGCACCCCAACCGCACAGTTAATCTACACCGGTACATATCAGAATTCCAGCACATCACGCAGTGCTAACTGCTTCTACATCTTCAGCACCTCCAATGGGTTTGTCATTGTCAGCGCCGACGATCGCATAGAACCGATTCTAGGTTACTCCACAGAGGGGCGAATTGACCTGCATGGTATGCCGGTCAACATGGAGGAAATATTGGATGGATACACCCAGGAAATCAAGTTATTCCTCCAAAATGCCACTCCGGAGCCAAACGCCGCCACGGAAAAATGGAGGCATTTGGCCGACAACACCTACATGATTCATGAAAAAGCAGCTGTAATAGGCCCGTTACTCAAAACCCGATGGAACCAATCCTCCCCATACAACCTTCATTGTCCAGACTCCAACGGACAGGGTCAGCACGCATTGACCGGATGTGTGGCTACGGCTATGGCACAAATCATACGCTACTGGGAGTATCCTACGCAAGGTGTGGGAACGAAGTCTTACACTTGCAATAATGCTTCTTCAAGCAATAACTATTACGGCGATTATGGGACCTTGACCGTCAATTTTGGCATTGGCTCATACAATTATAATTACATGCCGGAAGTTATTGACAACAACAGTTCAAGTGCTCAGATAAATGCGGTTGCCAGATTGAGTTATCATTGCGGTGTCAGTGTGCAAATGAGCTATGGCATCTATGCCAGCGGCGCTTCCACATCAAATGCTGTCAACGCTTTGTCTAACTATTTCAAGTATTCCACCACCTATAACACCCTGACTCCGGAATTCAAAAGCAAATCCAATTACAGCGATGCGGACTGGGTGAATATGATAAAATCCGAGTTGAATGCCTGGCGTCCGGTCATCTATTCCGGTTCTGGATCTGGCGGGCATTCTTTCATCTGCGACGGCTACGACAATCAGGGATATTTCCATTTCAACTGGGGATGGGGCGGTTATCTTGACGGCTATTTCCTGCTGACAGCATTAACACCCACAGGTCATAACTATACTTCGGACCAAGCGGCCATTTTCTATATACAAGGAAGAACGCCTTTAATCCGCACCTCATCTGACGAATTATCCTTTATCGCGCCCATTGGCAACCACAGTAATAGCCAGATTCTATCTTTATGTGGTGTTGCGCTCTCCAACAACATTGTCGCCAGTGTGCCTGCAGGATTCCAAATCAGCACGGACAACATTCAATACGGCAACTCTTTAACCTTAGGCACTGGGGTGTCGCAAGTATATATCCGATACGCGCCCACCATCGCCACGATTGGTGTGGAAAACGCTGTACTTACACTCTCTTCGGGCAGTACCACCAAGACCATTGCCCTGACAGGCCGCACCTATGACCTTGACTGCAATCCGCCTCAAAACTTACAGGGATCCGCTGAACTACAAGATGTGCAATTATCCTGGCAAGCCCCTACTCAAGACATCCACACCTATACTTTCTCTTTAGACTCCAGCGTTAATTATGGCCGACGTGTAGGATTTGGCGTAACTAGTTACACCATGGTTAATCGCTTATGCGAACCTGAACTCATCCCCTATCATCAAAAATTGCTGAAAAAGATATCCTTTTATGTCATTCCTGCTTCTTACACCTCATTCAAAATAGTTGTTTATCGGGGAGGAAAATACCAGAACGGAGGATACTCGGAGGGGACGCTTGTTTTGGAACAATCCGCCAACATCACCTCTTCCGGTTGGAATACGGTAACACTGAACAGTCCTGTAGTCATTGATGCTGAACAAGAATTATGGTATGGGGTACTGCTCAATTGTCCCAGCAACGCAATGCCTATTCCGGTAGGAACAAATCCTGCTATAGTCGGGCAAGGGGACTTGGTCAGAATTAATGGTTCATGGTTAAAATTGAGCAATTTCAACGGATACGAATACAACATTCCTTTCAAAATAAGCATAGAAGACAGTCCTGCTGCCATCACCAATTACACCATTGAAAGAAACAACACACCAGTTGGGACAACAACAGGCACCCAATTCCACGAGCAACAGAACACCTCCGGAGCATATACTTATAATGTCACCGCTAACTGGGACAACGGGTGTTCCGCAACATCAGAAGACATTGTGATTACCGTCGCCACCGATTGCATAGCCACGACAGGTGACACTACCGCTTCCGTTTGCAACTCATTTGACTGGTACGAGCATTCAAACATCACAAATTCAGGTAATTACAGCCACACTATAGTCAACGGCAATGCTAATGGTTGTGATTCCATCGTAACCTTGCATCTGACTGTTAATCAAGCGGTGACCGCCAACATCTCCGCCACCGCCTGCGAGAATTACACTTGGAACGGGCAGACCTATACCCAATCGGGCAAGCACAC
>JAEEGI010020221.1_pt1 | contig 13353 bp, 6 predicted proteins | sample 8958751 | NCBI WGS metagenome assembly JAEEGI01 (sample SAMN16246545, study PRJNA631951) | gut metagenome | biome: gut microbiome; feature: rumen; material: KS-attached | host: Bos | place: Iran: Karaj | collected 2018-10
AATCCAACACTTTGATTGATATTATTAATTTGTTCATAATATGGTTGAGGTAGATTTTGACCACAAGAAGCACATTTATCCATATTTTTAGCATTTTTTTTTAAAAGTAAAGGTTGATCATCCATTTGTAAATCAATAATAGTATCAACTAATGTTTTACTTATTTTATTTTCTAAAGAATCAATTTTTCTATTAATAACATTATTATTTTTTCTTAATTCATTCTTATCTAATTTTTCTCTTAAATCACCATAAAATTTATTATTAATTTTATGCTCAAAACTACTTAATCCCATATGATCGATTTTATTTTTTAATTCATGTTCAAATTTATTAGAAAAACTATCTAATTTTAATTTGAAATTTTCAACAACTTTTTGAGTTTCATTTTTCAAATTTTGTTTAATATCATCTTTAACTTCTCTAGTTAAAGCAGCATTTTTTTTTTCTAAATTTTTAACTTTTTCATTTAAATTCTGACAAGTTGCAGTTAAAACATTTATTTTTTCTTTAAAAGTCAATCCACCTTGATGAGGTTCTTGAATAGTCGGTGAAGCATTCTCGTTATTATTATTATTTAAAGGTGCTTCTTCTTCTTCCTCACTTCCTTCTAAATTTTTTGCTAATTCATATAATTTTGCTTTTGCATTTCTATTATCTTCATCTAATTTAACTAATTTTTTTTTTATTTCATTCATTTGTTTTTCTTGATCATTTGTTATTAACATATCTCTTATATCTATTATACTTTTATAATTCTTATTTATTTCTTCTTCTTGTTTATTGATTGATTCTAATAAACTTAATATAGATGGATTTTGAGTTAAATCTAATAATTTAGATTCATTTCTTAAATATTCTTTAGTTACATTTTTTACTTCTTCATTAATTTGAGCTTCTAAATTTTGTTGTAAAAATTCCATATCAATTCCAGTATTTTGATTACTTATATTATTTTTTATTTTATTTGGAATTGAACTTCCACTTCCTTTATAATCATTTATTTTATCTTCAATTTTACTTATTCTTGCATTAAGTGCTTTTTGTAAATTATCTATATCATCTCTTCCTATTTTATCTCCAACACTACTTGTTATTATTCTCAAATTATCATTTATTTTTTTATATTCTTTTGAATTTAAAAATATATTTAATATATATTCTACATTTATTTCTGCATTTATATCTCTTGGAATTCTATTTTTTAATTCTTCTTGATTTACATTTATATCATTTTTTAATGTACTGCTTCTTCTTGGTAATTTTGCTATTTGAGTTATATCATCTAAATCTTCATTTATATCCGAATATTTAATTTCTAATTCTTCTATTCTTTTAATTGCTTCTTTTAATTCTCTTTCATCTCCTTCTTTTTCTTCATTAATTTTATTTATTAATCCTTCAAATTTTACTTGTAAATTTTCTATTTGAGTTTGAGAATATTTTACATTTTCTGTTGTTTCTCTAATTTCTTCTTCAGATATATTACTTGGTTTATTTTTTATTGAAGTTCTTTTTTTTTCTTGTATTACAATATTATTGTTATTCCCACTTTTTATTTCTGTTATAGTTTGTAATATATTTGAAATTGAATGTTGATTATCAGAATGATTTCTATCTACATTTTCTTTTAAAGTTTCTATTTCACTTTTTGTATCAGCAATTTGATTTATTATTTCATCTATATTTATTTGATTTTGATTTGATTTTAAATTATTTACTTCTTCTTTTATTGTATTTATTGAACTTATATTTTCTTCATTTTGATTTATACAATTTGTTATTTTTTCATTTATTTCTTTTGAATCTTTTAAATGTTCTTCTACTATTTTATTTAATTTATTTATATTATCTTCATGATTAAATAATTGAGAATCATATTTTATTATTTTTTCATTTGTTTCAAAAGCTTTTTGATCAATATTACTCATTTTTGAATCAATTTCTAATAATTTACTTTGTAAATTTGATAATGTTTCTCCCATTTCTTTTTGAGATATTTCTGTTGTTCTTTGTTTAACTTGAAGATCTCCAATTTGAGATTTGACATCTTCAAATAATAAAACTTTCTTAGTTAAATCTCTTACTTCTGTTACTAAATCATTGTGACTTTTATGAAGAAATTGAATTATTCTTATTAAATTTTCAAAATTAAATGTAAAAGAACATAATTCTTCTAATTTTACAGGGAAATCTTGAATTTCCATTTTGGAAGTTATTTATTTATTATTATTTGTTTTTATATCATTTAATAAAAATATCATTCAAAATAATAAAAAAAATAAAAAAAAAAAATAAAAGAAAAGAAGATATTTATTAAAAAAGAAAAAAATAATAAAAAAAAAATATCCAATTTTAATTCCATATTTTAATAGTATGATCATTAGAACAACTAGCTAATTTTCCATTTTTTAATTTAATAACTCCAATAACATTACTAGTATGTCCTTCTAAAGTTTGAACACATTCATAATTATTAATATCCCAAATTTTAATAGTATTATCAAAGCTTCCAGTAGCAATTCTATTTTCACTAATTTGGCAAATAGTTCTAACACTATGATTATGTCCTTCTAATATTTTAATGCATTTATCATTATTCCAAAATTTAATTTTTTTATCATCACTTCCAGAAACAATAATTCCATTATTTAATTGACATAAACATTTAACCCATTTATCATGTGCTTTAAAAGTATTTAAACATTCATAATTTTGCCAATCCCAAATTTTAATATTCATATCCGCAGCACCAGAACATAAATTATTGTCTGATAATAATATCATAGTTAAAATACAATCATTATGACCTTCTAAAGTACTTAATAATTGTTTGCTTTTAATATTCCATATTTTTATTTTTGAATCATTTGAACCTGAAGCAAATTTAGTTTCGCTACATTTAACTAAACAATTTACCCATAAATTATGTCCTTCAAAAATATATGGATCTTCTTCTGAATTTATATTATATAATTTAATATTATTATCTGATGTTCCTGATAATATTTGATTAGGGAGAAATTCTAATAAACATAATACATATCCTGATTCATTTATTGTTGTTATACATTCCTTTGTTTTTATATCCCATATTTTTATTGTTTTATCATATGAACCTGAACATAAATTATTATTTGATAATTCTATTAATGTAACTATTTTATCTTTATGATCATGTAATTCTTCTATTAATTTGTATTCTTTTGTTTTTTCATTTTTAGATTTTAAAAAATTAAATTTATATTTTAAGAATAATGGCATTTTCTCTTTTGGAATTTTTGGTGTTATTTCTTCTATATTTGTTGCCATTTGATTATTTGATTCTTTGTTTTTTGTCATTTCTAAATATTTTATTATATTGGAATATACATTATTATTATTATTATCATTTTTTATATTATCTTTATATTCTAATAATATTGAATTTATCATTTGAAATAATTCCTTCTTTTTTTTTCTTTCATTCTCAAATTGTTTTTTATATTCATTTCTTAATTCATTTAATTGATTTATTGTTTCATCTATTTTATGGTCAAATTCTTTTTCTGATAAATTACAATTTCCTTCAAACTCAATTTGTTTAAAACTTAAATTTCTTTGTAAATTTTCAATATCATTAGTTGTAAAAACTTGATGATTTTTAATTATATGATAATTATGTTCTTCATTTTTGCAATTATTACAAATATTAAATTTACACGTTTTACAATATAAATTTAAAATAGATTGATGAGAAGGACATAAATTTTCTGGAATAGTATCATTTATCATTTTTTCAATTAAATTTTCTTTTTCTTTCTCCTCACAAATACATTTATATTTAATTTTAATTTGATTTAATTCTTCATCTTCAAATATATTTATAATATGTGGAATTCTACTTTTACAATCAGGGCAAATCAAAAATAATTTTTTTGGAGTTTGATCATTTTTTATATTATTGTTATTTGGAGCTTTAGTAAAATTTGGATTTGGAGTAAAATTTGGATTTTGAATAACCTTTTTATTACTTAATTTATCTTCTTTTTTTTCTTCAGGTTGTGTATTTTTGACTTGTGAATTTAAATCATTTGTTTTTGTTACATTTACTTCTTTTTTTGGAGTTTTATTTTTATTATTTAAATTATTCTTGGAATTTGCAAAACACACTCCCATTTTTATTTTATAAATTTTTTATTATTATTTTTTTTATAAAAAAAGATATTTTATTTTGAGTTTATTCATTTTTAATTTTTTTAATTTTTAGGTTTTTAAAATTTTTCTGTTTTTTTAAAGATATTTTTTTATGATTCACTATTTTTAATATTTTATCTAATTAAATTATTTAATTTTAATTGATTATTTATATTTTTTTTATTAGTTATTTCATTAATTAAGAACAAAAGAATATATTTAATTGTCTTTTAATATCTTATTATTTATAAATTAATTTATTATTATTATATTTTTATTATATGAATAAAGAACTTTTTGTATTTTTTATAATATTTAAATTAAATGAATCTTTTAATTTCTATTTCAAAAATATATTTTATTTAATTAAAATGTTAAAAACATTTTAACTTATTTTTTTTCGAATCTTTCACTTTCTTGATTAAGAAAATATTCATAAGAGAAATTAAACATTCCTTTTAAATCATCTTCTAAACTATCTTTAATTTTAGATAATAAATCATAACTGGAATTATTTTCATTTTTCTTAATTTCATTAATAATAAAATTTTTAATAGTTTTATGATTTAAATTAATATTACTTAAATTTTTACTATTTGAAGTTTTATTATTAATATTTATACTTCTATTTGATTTTGAATTAATTGGATTATTTTTTTCAGTAAAATATTGATTAACAAAAGTTAAATCATTTTCATTTATTTTATTAGGACTTTGACTTAATATTTTATTATTATATCTTGATAATGTATATAAAGATTTATGTGATTGTTTTAATAAAGAATAATTTTGATAATTTTTTATTTTTTTTTTTTCGTTTATATTATTTTTTAATATTTTTAATTGAATACAATTATCAATTATTTTTTTTAAAGAATTTGAAGAATAAATAGTTGATTCTGATTGATTATTATTTACTTTTTTTTTATTATATAAATTTGAATTAAATTCATTTATAAATTTATTCTTTATTTCATTATAAATATTTTGATCTAATATATTTTTTAAATCGTCAAAAATTAATAAAACTCCTTTTTCATATGAATTTATTATTTCATCTTTATTATCTTTTATTTTTTTTGTTGAATTTATTTTTTTAAGTGAATTATTATTATTATGTATTTCATTACATAAAATTGAATTAGATGCTGTTAAACATTTTGAATGATGAGTTTTTTGTATATTATTTTTTTTTTTGGAATCACTACGTTTTTTATTTTTGGATTCGTAATATTTTTGTAAAAGAGGTTTTTTATTTTGAGATGATTGAGTTATTGTATTTATTCTTAAGTTTATTTTATTTCTGAAATTTGGATAATTTTTTTCTTTACTTTTAAGTAATTTTTCTTTTGATTTTTTTACTTTTGAATTCTTTGAATTTTTGCTTTCTGGAAATAATAATGAATTAATATTATTTGTCTTAAACATATTTTTATTTTTTATTTATAAATTTAATTTGAATTATTTTTTATTTGTCTTATTTAATTATTATTAAAAAATTTTGATTAACAATTATAGATATTATGTTTTATTATTTAATATTAATATTAAAAAAATATGATAATAAATGTTTAATTTTTAATTCATTATAATAATAAAATAAATATTAATAATAAAACAAAAAATGACATTCATTGAATTTCTCAAATTTGATTCTTGTTTATCAATCTGAAAATTAAATAATAAAATTAAATTAGAGATAATAATTAATTATTGGATTTCGAAAAAAAAGAAGAAAGCTTTAAATGTTTTTATAAATGTTAAAAAAAAATTTAATTAAAGAAATTCAATATAAAGAAAAAAATATGAAAAAAAAATATATAAGAACTAAAAGGATAAAACTTTTAAATTATTTATTACTATAATTCACTGTAATAATAATTTTTTAATCTTCAAACTCATATTTTTTACAAATAAAATCAATAACTTGAGTAAAATCAAATCTTTCACTTTCATTAATTTTAAGCATATGACATAATAATTTTTTAAATTTATCAGAGTAAAAATTTTTATCATTTTCTTCTTTACAAGCTTCTTTAATATAATTATGAATTAAATTATAATTATCATGATTATCATTAATATTAACAAAATCTCTAAATAAATCTAATTCATTTCCTTTAATAAAAGTAAATAAAATACATAAACCAAGAGAATAAACATCATTTTTAACAACATTAAAATTAGTATTATTAATTTTATTATAATATATATTATACAAATTAGGACTTATAAATTTATTATTATTTTGAAGTATTTGAGAATTAGAAATATAAAATAAATGTTCAAAATCAGAAATTTTATAAATAGAGTCTTTAAAAACAATAATATTATTTGGATTAATAGAAAAATGAGCAATATTTTTTTTTTGTAATATTTCTAAAGCAACACTTATTTGATATATTATATTCACTAAATCTATTTCATTATATAATTTTTTCATTTTTTTCATTGAATTTATTTCACTCTGCCAATTATTTAATCCTAATTCTTCTAAAATTTCTATTTCATTTTCATTTGTATAAATTCCTTCTATTTGAATTATATATGGATTATTTTTTAAAGAATATTGAAATGAATATTCTGATATTATTTTATTTAATTCTTCTTTTGTTTTATAATTTATTTTCTTTAATGCTAAAAATTTATTGTTTTCTATATTTCTTACACAATATATTTTACTTTTTTTACTTTCACCTATTTGAGATATTATTTCATAATTTTTTGGTTCAAAACTTGGAAGAAGACTATTTTTTTCTTTTATATTTTCTTTTATTTTATTTTCTTTTATTTTCATTTTATTATTTTTATTTTCTTTTAAATCAAAATCTGTTTTAAAAGTATTTTGATGTTCATCTATAATAAATGAATCATTTTTTTTATTAATATTTTTATCAATATTAATAGTATTTGATTTTTTCTTAAAAAAATCAATTTCTTCTTTTGGAAGCGCAGAAAATTTAAAAGTTTTACTTTTTTTTCTTAAATTAGAATTTAAATTACTTTCATTAAGATCTTTAATATTATCAGTATTATTAGTATTAGCATTACTTCCTAAATTTTTATTTTCATCAATCATAGAAATATTATCTTTAATTTCCTTTTCAATAATTTTATTATAAATATCATCAATAATTTTTTTTTCTTCATTCACTTTATCAATATGATCTTCTTCTTCAAAATTATCATTATTTTCATCTCTAAATCTTAAATTACAAATAGGACATTCAAAAATAAATTTTTCATATTTTATCATAGATTTACATTTAGAACAAAGAACCATTTTTCTTCCATTATAATTAGATATATAAGCAATACCATTACATTCTTTTTTATGATAAAATTCTTTTATATTATGATTACAAGGGATAAAACTAGGTAAAGCTAGAATTTTATTAATTAAAGAATTTTTAATTGCTAAAGATAAAGGTTTATAAATATAAGGATTATATATTTTAGCATTTGAATGAAAATCTTGTTTACATTTCATACAAGTCCAAATAATGTCATAAGGATTACTTGAGAAATTACATTCTTTACATATTAATATATTATTTTTAACATCTAAAAATAATTTTCCTTTACAATTTATACATCCCATTTGTTGATTTATTATTAATCTACAATGATATTTTTCCCATGTTGCTGGTTGAATATTACTATTATCATTTTCTTCATTTGTTATTATTCTTGTATAATATAAAATTTGACAAAAGTCACAATATAATTTTATATAATTTAATTTATAACATCTTAAGCAATTTGTACATATTATTCCATATATTTCTTCTTTATTTTGAATTTTTAAACTTGAAGAGGAGTATTTATTATTATTATCTAAAAATGTTAAACTTGCATTTGATAGTCTATTACTTAATTTATTATTATTACTATTATCTGATATATTTAAACTTGAATTTGATAGTTTATTACTTAATTTATTATTATTATTATTATCTGATATATTTAAACTTGAATTTGATAATTTATTATTTTCTGAAGTATTTAAATTTGTATTTGATGATTTATTTATTATTTTATTATTATTAATATTTAAATTATTATTATTATATACGATTATAAAATTATTTTTTTTATTACAAAAATGTATTGGATTATCTTCTTGATATTTACAGTGTTTTAAAAAAGAAAAATTTTCTCCATTTTCAATAAATCTTCCTTTTGAAATTAGAGTTTTTTTTAATTTTTCTGAATCAACTAAATATTTATCTAAATATAAATTTCTTTCTATATCTTTCATTATTTTTTTTAAATTTTCATTTTCAAAAGATTCTTCAGTATATTTATCTATAATTTATATTCTAACATTATATACAATTGATCTCATAAAATCTCCTTCTTTTTTTCTTATAATATCTTCAAATAAATCATCATATTCATTATTATACATTTTTTCTATTTCTTCTTCTAAATTTTTTGATGAATTTGATAATTCAATAAAATTTTCATATTTTGAATTTTCAGATTTCATAATTTATTTAATTTAATAATGATTGTTTTTAATAAAAAAAATAAATAAAATTTCTTATTAAAAAAATATTAAAATTAAAAAACAAAAAATAAAATATTTTGATGTTAGAAAAATAAATAAAATCATATGAAATTTTTTTTATTTTATTCAATAATTAATTTTTTACTTTTAATTTCATTTCTTTGATTAGAATCATTAAATAAATTTCCTTTATAAACTTCAGGAAAAATTTTATTATTATTATCAGAATAATTTTGAATATTATTTTCATTAATTTCTTTATTATTATTTTCACTTTCTTCTTTTAAAATATTTTCAATTTCTAAATCAAAATAAGAATCATCATTATAATTTAAATGATTATTATTAAAAAAATTTTTAACTTCATCTTGTTCCATTTTAATTTGTCCTAATTCATCATTAATAAATTCCCATTTATCAACTGAAACTTCTTCATTTAATTTAATTAAAATTTCATTAGATTGATTTAAAGTTTTTAATACTTCTGATTCAATTTGAGTTTTTTCTATTTCTATTATTTTTTCTATAATTATTTCTAATTGTTTTTCACTGTTTGAAATTTGCATTTCATACATTTTTTTTCTTTTTAATTCAAATTTTGCTCTTTCTTTATTATTATTTTTTAAATATTTTATCGATTTTTCTTTTACTTTTAAAATTTCTTTTTCTAAAGTTTTTATATATTGTTTTATTTTGTCTCTTGTCTTTTTACATTCTATTATTGAATTTTCTAAAGGTGTTAAATTTAAAATTTTTTTATTTTCTTTTTGTGAAGAATTAAAATTAAAAAAATTTTTAATTCCTAAAATGATATTTTCCATTCGTTTTTAATTTTTATTTTTTTTGAGAATATTTATTTAATTGTTTTTTGATTATTTATCTTTTTTCGAAGAAAAATGAGTTCGGAAGAACAGAATACACAAATTGAAAGTCATAATAATGATGAAAAAAAATCAGAAGAAAATATAGAAGAAAAAGTTGATGAAAAAAAAGAAGAAAAATTAGAAGAAAAAGTTGATGAAAAAAAAGAAGAAAAGTTAGAAGAAAAAATTGATGAAAAAAAAGAAGAAAAAGTTGAAGGAAAATTAGAAGAAAAAAAAGAAGAAAAAGAAGATAAACAATTAGAAGAAAAAGTTGATGAAAATAAAGAAGAAAAAGTTGATGAAAAAAAAGAAGAAAAATTAGAAGAAAAAGCTGATGAAAAAAAAGAAGAAAAAGTTGAAGAAAAAAAAGAAGAAAAATTAGAAGAAACAATTGAAGAAAAAAAAGAAGAAAAAGTAGAAGAAAAAAAAGATAAAAAATTAGAAGAAAAAGTTGATGAAAAAAAAGAAGAAAAATTAGAAGAAAAAGAAGATGAAAAATTCGAAGAAAATGATAAAGAAATAATGAAGGCAATAAAAGAAATAAAAGAATCAGAATCTTTAAAATCAAAGCTTTTAATGATAAATAATCTAAACAATGAAAAAACAAAAATAGAGACAAACTATGCAAAAGAATATGACAATATAAAAAATTTAAATGATTTAAAATATTTAAATATATATTCTGAAATTCAACAAATAATAAATGGAGAATCAAAAAGGAAAATAACTAAAGAAGAATCAAAAAAATATTTTAAAGAAGAAAATTATTCAGAAAATTTATCTTCAGAAAAAATAGATGATTATTGGATGAAAGTAATAATAAATTCTAAATATTTTACAATAACAGAAAAAGACAAAAAAATAATTAAATATTTAAAAAAAATTTGGATGGAAAAAATAAATAATTCAATAAATGATTTTATAATATATTTTCAATTTGACAAAAATGAATTTTTTTCTAATGATATATTATATAAAAAATATTTTTTTCCTGAAAATGAAGAACATAAACCAAAAAAAATAGAAGTTTCAGAAATAAAATGGTATTCAGAAGAAAAAAATCCAACAATTAAAAAAAAGGAAAAAAGAATTAAAAAAGGAAAAAAAACATTTACTAAAAATATCAATGAAGATATTGATTCTTTCTTTTCTCTTTTTAAAAATATTGAATGTAATAATTTCACTGAAGATGAAGTTATTTTCTTTGTTGATGATTTATTTATCAATCAATTAGAATATTATTTAAATATTAGAATTGGAATTACATATCATTCAAGTGATTTTAAAGATGACATTGACTTTGATGATGATGTTGATGATAAAAAAAATAAAGATGAATGTAAAGGACAGTAATATTCTTTTTTATTCAAATTCTTTTTTTAAAAATATCAAATATTTTATTCTAATAATAATACTATTTTAAATATTGAAAAAAAAAGATTTTTTAAATCAATTAACTAATAACCATATAATTATAATTAAAAAATAAAAAAAAAGTCAAAAAAAAAAAAATGGCATTTGTAATAGAATCTGAGCGTAATTTTAACTTTAACAAAGAATCAGAAGAGAATGAGTTAGGACCAGGAGAATATCTTCCAATATCAAATATTCAAAAAATATCTGAAAATAAAATTCCTTTTAATTCTTCAGAATCAAAATTAAAATTTAAAGTAAATAATAATCCAGGTCCAGGAAGTTATTATAAAGATATTTCAAAAGAAGAAGAAATAAAAAGGAAAGAAAATAAAAAGATGGAAATTATAAATAAAATTGATGAAATTAAAACTTCAAATATTATTTTATCTCCTTATGATCCAGAAACAAAAAAAGAATTTCAAGCTCAAATAAGAATTAAAAAAAATTATGAAAAATATGGTTTTTCAATTAAAGAAAAAAGATTTAAAACTTTTGAAAATGAAATTCCAGGTCCAGGATCTTTTTTTAATAATAAATATGAAGAAGAAGAAAAAAAAATAAAGAAAAAAATTAAAAGTAATAAAAATAAATTACAAATAAATAACAACGATAAATTTTTTAATATTAAAAAAGCTCCTTTTAATATTGATTCTATTCCACAAAAAATATCTTTTGGATATGAAGAAAAAAACCATAAATTAATTAAAAGAGATAATCCTAATAAATTTAAAATATTTTCTGGAATAGAAGGAGAAGATCAAATTGGTCCTGGTACTTATGATATTGATTTTCCTGAATATTGGAAAAAAAAAGGAACAAATTGGTCTAAAAATAAATCTTTAAGAAACTTTCAAAATAAAAATATTATTAGACCAAAAACTAGTTATAATATTAATCATATTAATTGTACTCAAGGTAATTTTAGAAATGAAGAAAATAAAAATAATAATAATAATAATATTAATAATAATTTTAGAAATTTAAATTGGGAAATTTATAAAAGTTATACTAATAATAAAAATAATATTATTCCTAATAAAGAAATATCTTATTTAAAAGGAAATGATTATCCAGGTCCTGGAAGTTATTTTAATAATGATGTTGCTTCTTTTAAAAAACCTTCTCAGAAAGGAAAAAATAAGAATTATTTTTATAGTTCTTGTGATAGATTTGGAAAAGGATTAAATTCTCCTGTTGAAATTACTATAAAAACAACAGATGATTTACAATCATTTTATAATCCTTTAAATGACCAAAAATTAAAAAAAAAGAAAAAAAATAAAACTCCACCAAATAAATCTCAAATAGGTTTTTTATCTCAATCAACTCGTTTTCCTTATGATAAAAAGTTAAAATCAAATAATGATAATTTAAATGATTCTGATACAAAAAAAAATAAAAAAAATATATTTTCAAATAAGGTTTTAAATAATTTATCATTATCAACATCTCAATCATCAACAACAACATATGAAAAATCAAGTAAAGGAAGATTTTATAGAAGAGATATAAGATTTAGAGAAGCAGAAATAGAAGAAAGAAAAAGAAGTGAAAATCCAGGTCCTGGAAGTTATATAAATCCTTTTTCAAATACTGGAAATTTAAATACTATAAATATTAATGGAAGATTTGTTGATTTAAGAACTGGAAATAATATATTAAATAAAGAAAGACCTAAAACTTCAATTAATAATAATAATTTACAAAGATATGAATATATTAATTTTAATAATAATCCTGGTGTTGGAAAATATAATAATTATGATTTTGGAAGTATTCAATATTTTAATGAAAAAAATTATTCTCAAAGGATTAATTATAATAATAATAATACTTTAGGATTTAATTCTAGTGATAAAGGAAAAAGAAATGAAAGTTTAAAAAAAGAAAAAATTGGTCCTGGAAGTTATATCAAAAGAAAATTTGTTAATCAAATTCAAATTGAACCTGCTTTTCATAGTTCTGTTTATCGAAGTGTTTTAGATAAAAAATTAAAAAAAAATTTTATTGGCACTAAATTAGGTCCTGGACAATATGATATTGAAAATAAATGGATTAAACAATCTTTTAATATTAAATATTTATAATTTATAATTTTTGAATATTTACGTGCTTTAAGAAATATTAAATTATTCACTTTTTTTTTGATATTAGATTAATTTTTATAATTTTATTAATTAAATAAAAATAAATTAATTCATTTTAAATAAATGGAAATTTCAAAAATTAAATCTCCTTATGGGGATTGGGGATTGGGCCCAATCCACAATCCCCAATCCCCAATCCCCATTTATTATCTTATTTTTTTATATTTATTAATAAATTCAAAAAAATCTTTTTAATTTATTATTTTAATATTAAACCAAAATTTTCATTTTTTTTATT
>JAEEGI010020224.1_pt1 | contig 13352 bp, 11 predicted proteins | sample 8958751 | NCBI WGS metagenome assembly JAEEGI01 (sample SAMN16246545, study PRJNA631951) | gut metagenome | biome: gut microbiome; feature: rumen; material: KS-attached | host: Bos | place: Iran: Karaj | collected 2018-10
CAAGGGAAGATCCCGATGTGGTGGTTCTCGCGGCAGCCAAGGTAGGCGGTATCGGAGCCAACAGTTCATATCCCGCAGACTTTGCATACGAGAATATGCAGATCCAGTGCAATGTGATAAATGAAGCACATCTCCATAAAGTTAAGAAACTGCTGTTCCTGGGAAGTTCATGTATTTATCCCAGAATGGCGCCTCAGCCTATTCCTGAGGATGCGCTCCTTACAGGTCCTCTTGAGGAAACAAATGAGGCGTATGCAATTGCCAAGATATCTGGCCTTAAGATGTGCCAGTTTTATAAGAAACAGTATGGCGATGATTTTATCAGTTGTATGCCCACTAACCTGTACGGTCCGTATGACAATTACGATCTGAAGGGTTCCCATGTGCTTCCGGCTATGATAAGGAAGTTCCATGAGGCAAAAGAAAGCGGAGCACCGAGTGTTGAACTGTGGGGAACCGGATCACCCCTCAGAGAGTTTCTGTATGTGGATGATATGGCGGATGCATGTGTATTTTTGCTTGAGAATTACAGCGGCATGCAGCATGTGAATATAGGAACAGGCAAGGAACTGACTATACGTGAACTTTCAGAGATCGTAAGAAAGACGGTCGGATATGAAGGTGAAGTTATTTGGAACAGCGATATGCCTGACGGAACTCCCAGAAAACTTTGTGATGTTACGAAACTTCATGAACTCGGATGGACACATAAAGTAGAGCTTGAAGAGGGCGTTAAGCTGGCGTACGAGTGGTTCAAGGAAAACGTTGATAAGGCAAGAATGTGATTGTATGAAGACGATTAGTGTGATAGTTCCCTGCTATAACGAAGAAGAGAATGTGCGGGATTTTTATAATGAACTGATGAAGAACGAGGCTTTCTTTAGCGGGAAGGAACTGGTTCCCGAGATCATCTATGTGGATGACGGTTCTTACGATAGGACGGCATCTGAAGTAAAGGCTCTCGCTGCAGAAGATTCAAGAGTTCATCTGCTTTCGTTTACAAGGAACTTCGGAAAAGAAGCGGCTATCTTCGCCGGACTTAAAAGAGCATCCGGAGAATATGCCGTGCTTCTTGATGCAGACCTTCAGGATCCGCCGTCGCTTATTCCGGAGATGTTCGGATATATTGAGGAGGGCTACGATTCCGTAGCTACCAGACGCGTTTCAAGGAAAGGCGAGCCGCCTATCAGATCATTTTTCGCAAGAAAATTCTATAAGCTTATCAATAAGATGTCCAAAACCCAGATAGTGGACGGGGCCAGGGATTTTCGGTTAATGACCAGAAGATTTGTGGACGCCGTGCTTTCCATGAAGGAGTACAACAGATTCACCAAAGGCATCTTCTCGTGGGTGGGATTTGACACCAAATGGGTTGAATATGAGAATATCGAACGCAGGAAGGGCGAGACGAAATGGTCGTTCTGGAAGCTCTTTTTATATGCGATCGACGGTATTGTGGCGTTTACGACGGCGCCGTTGTCATTTGCTTCATTTATGGGCGGACTCTTTTGCATACTCGCATTTGTACTGATCGTGATCACCATAATACGTAAGCTCCTGTTTGGAGATCCGACGTCGGGATGGCCGTCTCTTGTGTGTATCATATCGCTTATCAGCGGCGTACAGCTTTTCTGCCTGGGAATAATCGGACAGTATATGTCCAAGACCTATATGGAAGTCAAGAACAGGCCTATATATCTGATAAAAGAAGAATTATAGGAGAATCCTGCACTGCTGTATCGAATGAAGCATGAATGGGATTAATTCATGAAGTGAGGGCGCATCCCACAGAGGAACATGCATGACCGAAAACCTGATCAGCATAATAACTCCCGTATATAAGGCGGGTTCATATATCAGAGAAACCTTTGAGTCTGTTCTTGCGCAGACATATGCGAGCTGGGAGTGGATAATGATCGATGACCATTCGCCGGATGATACGGTGGATGTGATACGCGGGGTGTTTAGCGGGAACGGATTTGTTGCCGCTGATGATACGAACGGTAGTAACAGTATAGACACTCGATCGGGGTCTGAAGAAAATGATCCCGGAAGAGATATAGGATATATAACAGAGATATACGTAAAAGAACCGGATACGGAAGGCGTCGGGATCGGTAACAGGATCAGTTTGCTTAGACTGAAAAGAAACGCCGGTGCAGCGAACGCAAGAAACACAGGACTCTTACAGGCAAAAGGAAGATATATCGCATTCCTGGATGCGGATGATGTATGGCTTCCTGATCATCTGAAAACTTGCATGGATCACATGAAAGAAAAGGATGCGGGATTTGTGTTTACCGCATATGAATTCGGGGATGAGAATGCAAAAGGCACAGGCCGCATAGTACACGTGCCTGAGCAGTTAAGATATAAAGAGGCGCTTTCGCGGACAGTGATCTTTACGTCCACCACATTATTTGACAGGGAGCGTATTCCGGATGAACTGCTTAACATGCCGGCGGTTCCCAGTGAAGATACGGCCACATGGTGGCAGATACTGCGTGTCGGACATACAGCCTATGGTACGGACGTGGTTACGGTAATATACAGACGTCCTGCAGGCGGATCACTCTCATCCAATAAGCTTGTTGCGATTATGCGTATATGGAATCTGTACAGACAGGTTGAAGGGTTATCGGTTGTAGCAAGCGCGTGGTATTTTGCAGGATGGGCTTATCGGGCCACAGTCAGACGGTTATGAAGAAGATAGAATCGTTAAAAAGAATAATCATACTTGAACTGTCTGTGATAGGAGTTATCATAGATACGCTCGTCTATGTTTATTTCTGGTTTTATAAGTACTATCCCATACTTGCAAGACGAGCCAGAGGACTTAACTTTTATTTCCGCGGACACGTTCTTGTTATAGCCATATATTTCATTCTGATCATGTTCTTTATATCTACCTTCGGTGGGCTGAAAGTTGGATACCTAAAGCCCGGCGACATAGTTTTTTCTGACATATTCGGCATACTTGCGGTTAATACCATATCGTATTTTCAGCTTTCACTTATGGGTAACTGGCTGGTGCCTGTAAGGTATATGGTGTACTGTTCGCTCATCCAGATCGCGTTTTCCGTGATATGGACATTTATATGCAACTGGTTTTATCACCGGGTATTCCCGCCGAGGCAGCTGCTGTTCGTACACGGTGACCGGAGCATTAAGGATATCCTGTTTAAATTTTCCACAAGAGCCGACAAATACATCATCAAGGATACCATCAATATCAGCGAAGGTCTTGAGGCGATAGAGCAGAAAGGCATGAGTGGAGACTACACGGGTATCGTCCTGTGGGATATTCCGACTTATGACAGAAATAAGCTTCTTAAGTATTTCTACAGCTACAATATGAGGGTGTATATGATGCCGAAGATCCCTGATGTGCTTGTGCAGGGAGCGGATGCGATACATCTCTTCGACACGCCTATACTGCTGACCAGAGAATATGCTCTGACAGCCGGACAGAGATTTGCCAAGCGCACTATTGATATCATATGTGCACTGATATTGACAGTAGTCACTTCACCGATCATGCTCGTTACCGCGATATGTGTCAAGGCGTATGACCGCGGCCCCGTGTTTTACTCACAGGTCAGGTGCACCAGAGACCGCAGGGAATTCAGGATACTTAAGTTCAGGAGTATGAAGGTGGATGCGGAAAAGGACGGAGTTGCGAGACTGGCGTCCAAGGATGATGACAGGATAACGCCTGTGGGCAGATTCATCAGAAAAGTCAGGATCGACGAACTGCCTCAGTTGTTCAATATATTGAAAGGTGAGATGTCTTTCATAGGTCCAAGACCCGAACGTCCCGAGATCATCGAGAAATATATGGATGAAATGCCTGAGTTTGCATATCGGATGAGAGTCAAGGCAGGACTTGCCGGCTACGCACAGGTGTATGGCAAGTACAATACGACCCCGTATGACAAGCTCAAACTGGATCTGATATATATCGAGAATTATTCACTCTGGATGGATATTAAACTGATGCTTCTGACGCTCAAGATACTGCTTAAACCGGAGAGCACGGAAGGTATTGAGGAGGGGCAGACCACGGCGATGAAGTAGGCTGGGCGTTGTGTCATCCCAAGCAAAGCCGGGGGATCCCATATTCGAAGAGAAGACGAACGAAATGAACACACGTGAAAACAGTAAAGACAATATGTCCAATGAGCAGGTATTCCTAAATACATACACAGATCCGAGAAGACGCGCCATGGAGATCTTCAGACGCTTGTGGATCATCGTAGCGGGGATCGTGGCAGGCATAGCGCTGGGGCTCATTGTGTATTATGCATGGGGGGCGCTGACCTCCAAAACAGTGTATTCTTCCCTGTCGGAATTCTATCTTGATTTCTCGCCGGAGAACTCCGGAGCCTACGACTACTACAACGGGTATACCTGGTACGACTTAATGACCACGGACCCGATAGCAAACCATACGCTTGAGAACCTTAACACTCCTGATATCGATATCACATATCTGGAAAACGTGACTGAAGCTACGATAATGTCCGACATCAGACTTCTTCACGTGACCATAACAGAGAGCAGTGAAGAGCGGTGTGCGCAGATACAGAAGGCAACGGAAGATGCGCTTGTAACCTTCGGAGAAGAAGCAAAGGAATTTGACAAAATATCGGTGATCAAGTCAACCGCACCATGGAGAGTATATGCTGATAACAGAACCATGCAGGCCATGATACTGGGCGGCATTCTGGGAATTGTGATCTCCGCGGTTGCTGTGGGATTCATGGTGGTTCTGGACGACCGCATATGCTTTACTAATGAACTGTATTTCCTGGGGATCAAGGTGAGCGATTCACTGTCCGGGGAAAATGGAAAGAACGGTGCAGCATCTTATCAGGAACCGGATGCTGATAAAGTCAGAGGATCGGGGGCTGAAGGGATGACGGGTGCCTCGGAACAGATAAAGGGAACTTACACAGAAAACGTGGTCCGTATAAATGCATCAGATATTACCCGTGACGGTACACCTTCTTTGGATGTCCATCCGGGTGATGAAGTGGTCATAGACATACCGTACCGCAAGGTGCATCTTACTCTTCTTGTAAGGCTTATTGAGCAGATTAAGGCAGCAGGCGCCAGGGTTAGTGAACTGCATATTACTGATGTGGATCTTAAGGCGTGGAAGCTTTATTATTTCGGACGTAAATGATGCAGATCCTTATGATATTCACGCAGGTGTTATGCACAGAACGGCCCCCGGTAGGCATTGTCAGGTGATGATCAGACATAAGTATATGAAGATAGTTTCTCTCATTTCAGCAGTAGATCAGAATATAGATAAATTGATTCCCGGCATGAGACTTGAGACCGATGCGGTTTTGGTGAACCAGCTGCGTGATGGAGAGTCCGCCGGAGCATCTCACGACGATGCGGAATCAGGTGTACTTAAGCCGAAAGATCCGGAATTCTCAGATCAGCCTGAGATTCAGGTATCGGATATATCTTCGGATGATCATCATATCAAGTGCATCACCATGCACAGGCGCGGCGTGGGTCTTTCCAGAAATACCTGCATAGATAACTGCCCTGATTGCGATATCTGCCTTTTTACTGATGAAGATATCATATATGATACCGGATACTCAGATGCGATACGTTCTGAATATGAAGCGCATCCCGAAGCTGATGCGATCTTATTTAACATGCGCGTGTGCGAGGACAGACGTACCTATTGGAATGAACAGTACGACCGTGTCAGATTCTATAATTACGGCAGATATCCTGCGTACAGCATCTCCATAAGAAAAGAAAAACTGGACAAAAGCAGAGTGCATTTCCCTCTGGAGTTCGGAGGCGGTGCGAAGTACATAAACGGTGAGGATTCGGTCTTTCTTCACGACCTGTTAAAGGCCGGGGTTAAGATATACAAAAGCCCTGTCTGTCTGGGCGAAGAGACTGAGAGAGAATCCACCTGGTTTAAGGGATATACGGACGACTTTTTCATAAGCAGGGGAGCGCTGTATGTGAGGCTCTACGGAGTGTGGGCAAAGCTGCGCGCTCACATTTTTCTGATAAGACATAAGGATATGTATAAGGACAGAGGGTATGCTTCGGCGTACGGACTTATGAAGAAAGGCATGAACGAGTATTCGGGATGATCTTATATATTCTTATCACATTCATAACAGTAATATTTGCATATATATACGGTGAGGTCGCGCGCAGACAGAATGAGGTATCCTGCGTGACAGCGGGCAGAATGGCACCTGCCGGAAAAAACGGTTTGATTGGCGGTAAGTCTTTCGGCTGCAGAACACATACCAGAGGTGAAGCCATATGCGGCATGTGCCTGATCACGGTATTTCTGATCCTATTTATGCTGTCGGCGTTTCGCTTGAATGTGGGAAATGATTATGCGACCTACGTCGAGTTCATGCACAGGCTCTATACCGCGAAATACATTGCGGATCCGGGAGTGCCTACGGAGTGGGGATTTAATCTTCTGTCGCAGGCAGTCTATATCTTGTCCGGTTTTGAAAACTATATTTTTGTCTTTGCGATCTATGCGGCGGTGACCATCGCGCTGTTTATCTCGGCACTTAGGAATCTGTCCTTTGATTTTACCGCAGGGTTTTTCATGTTCATGACTCTGGGATATTATTTCCAGAGTTTCTCCACAGTCAGATATTATCTGGGACTTGCCATAGCGCTGTATTCCATGAAGTTCGTGCTTGAACGCAGATGGCTTGCATTTGCGGCACTTATCATCTTAGGATCGGGATTTCATAAGTCGCTTCTGGTGGTACTGCTTTTATACCCGATAGCTTCTGTCGCATGGAAGCGTTGGCAGCTTCTTGTCCTGGCGGCATTTTCTACCACGGGACTTTTTCTGAAAGACTTCTACATGAAGATATTCATCAGGCTGTATCCGAGCTATGAGGATACGGAATATCTGGCAGGCAGCGGCATCAGCTGGATCAATGTGTTCAGGTGTCTGGTGGTGCTCGGGCTTGCGGGGTATTATGTGTTAACACATACTGAGCGTAAGAGAAAAACCCACGATCCTGATGCTGATGATCGTACTAAATCGTGTTCGGAAAACAGAACCTGTCATCTGCCGGGTGAAGATCCGGCGTGGCGCTTTTACCTGTATCTGAACATCGGCGCATTGCTTCTGTATCTGTTCTGGGGATTCCTTCCCGTGGTGAGCAGGATTGGATACTATCTTACTGTAAGCCAGCTGGTATTCGTACCGAAGCTCATATATGATATAGAGAACGAGCGTCTCAGAAAGATCGCGAAATATGCGCTTGTTCTGGGATGTTTATTATACTTCGCAGTGTATCTTAGACACGCGTATAACGACGGCATATTGGTTTTGCCGTATCAGACATTTTTCTTCCATGACATGGTTGAGAAACTGTCGGATGTTCTGTGAGTCTGTGTTTCTTATGACCACTTACCCCTGTTTTTATAACCGCTTAGCCTCAAAGCATCCCCTGAAGCCATATCCCTTATATAATTAAGGCATAATGTACCGGCATGACCGGCGGTTTCAAGGAGGTATGCCCATATGAAGCAGAGTAAAGATCTTTCGATAGTCAATTGTATTGCTACAAGTCTGTTAGCTGTCTTTTTAAGTATTCCGGTTCACGAGTTTATTCATTTTATTACATTTTATATTTATGGAGATAAGTGTGAATACTTTGCGGCCACTTCGGTCAATTATCTTGAACTCATCGATTACAGAAGCCTGTCGACATTTCACAGAGTCATGGCCACCGGAGGAAGCGCCAGCATAGTAAACGCTATCATTGGGTTGATATTACTGGTTATACTTCTTAAAGCTAAACTTGGATCTATGACAAGATTGTTTTTGACTCAGCTTATGGGAGCACATCTCACAGAGGGTTTTGGCTACTTTATGATCGATGGTATATTCGGAGCAGGTGACTGGGGAAATGTTTTCTCATACTTTACGGACGCTCCGGAGTTTGTATCGGTTCTTCGCATAGTTCTCTCCGTTGTGGGAATCGGCGGAACAGTATGTTTGTTCTTTATACTCAATCATATGTCTTATTATTTTATAGAAGATCCGGAAGACAAAGGTCAACGTATGGGAGTTGCGATCCGACTCCATCTTGTGATGCTTATAACGGGTGTGATCACACATTTTGCGACGTGGGCTCAGAACCCCGGTGTGAAAAGCGGAGCAACAAGTTTTGCTTTTTCCTGTCTGACGGTATTAATGTGGATACCTTTCTTCTGGGCATTCATGTTTACCGGCGTTATGAAAGTAATGCCACCCAAAGAAAGCAGATTCTTATATAAGCTTCCGGAGAAACCGAACTACATTCTTCTGGCTGCCGGCATTATTCTGATCCTTATCGATATATTTGTTTTCGGACCCGGGATATACTTATAATAGTAACTGATTTAATCAGTCTTCCCATAGATTGGTGTTGGAGGTCTTTGGTGAAAAAAGACATTAAACTTTCCGTGGACATAGATCCGTCTATAGATATACCGGAAGTGATAATCCGCGCAAATGAAGAAACAGCGCTTGTTAACAGGATCATTTCGCTGATTGATCAGTATACAAAGCAGGAACGGACGCCTATAGATGTATATAGAAGCAGTACCAGAAGTTCAGTTGAGCAGTTAGATATTATCCGTGTTTATACTGACGAGGGGAAACTTGTGATCTGTACCAAAGATGGCGTTTATTATGCCAAATCCTCGCTGCGTGAACTGGAAGAGTCTTTGGATACGGAATGGTTTGTGCGTATCAGCAGATACGAGATCATCAACTTAAATTGGGTCAAAGGTTTTGACCTGACTATTAAGGGTACAATAAAAGTAATATTGGACGATGGAAGCTCAGCCTGGGTTTCCCGCAGATACGTGCGTTCTGTTGAGCAGAGGCTTGAAGATAGCGTAAGGAAGGGGGAAACGGGCGATGAATAGGATGAGAAAAAAGATCATCATCAAAGCTGTGCTGGGTTTCCTTCTTGGATTGCTCATAGGCGTTATCTTTATGATGGCTGAGGGAAAACCTGAAACCTATCTGGGCCTGAAAGGCACCCCGGCTGTCGTATTGTATATGTTGTGCTGCGCTGCTTATGGTCTTGCGGTCATGACGGGTCAGTTATTATATGATATTGAAAGTCTTAGTCTGATCCAGGCAACACTGACTCATTTTCTGATCATCGCAGTGGGGATGATCCTTCTCGGATTATCCTTTGGATGGCGTGCAGATGACGCCATAGTCTGGATAATTGTAGCAGTCTATCTGACTGTATCTGTGCTTATCTGGATCATTATGTATCTGTTCATTAAACGCCGTGTACGGAGAATGAATGAGAATATCCGGCGATGGAAGTCCGTTCATTCTGAGGACGGATCCGGGCGTGAGTCTGAATAAATTCCGGCTATGTAATTGAATATTAGGTCTGAGTGGGGGACGTATGGTATAATCGAGCATAGGAATCCATCCGGAATTAAATCAGAAGGAGACGATCATATGGGAGAAAAATATATACTTGCATTAGATCAGGGGACTACGAGTTCGCGCGCCATTCTGTTTGATAAGGCGGGACAGATCAAGAGCCTTGCACAGAAGGAGTTCACGCAGCTGTATCCCGAAGCGGGATGGGTTGAGCATAATCCCAGAGAGATCTGGTCGTCGCAGTTATCTGTTGCCACAGAAGCCATGGCGAATGTAGGCGCAGCGCCTGCCGATATCTCGGGAATAGGCATAACCAATCAGCGTGAGACCACCATCGTATGGGACAGAGCGACGGGTGAACCCATATATAACGCTATAGTATGGCAGTGCCGCAGAACCTCCGATATGATCGACCGGGTTGTTGCCGAAGGCAAGTCCGATAAGATCAAAGCCAAAACAGGTCTTGTTCCGGATGCGTATTTTTCGGGAAGCAAGATAGGCTGGATCCTTGATCATGTAGAGGGTGCAAGAGAACGTGCAAAGCGTGGTGAACTGTGTTTCGGAACAGTAGACACATGGCTCATCTGGAATCTCACAGGCGGGACGGTTCATGCTACCGACTACACCAATGCATCGCGGACCATGCTGTTTGATATACATAAACTTGAGTGGGATGATGAACTGCTGGCTCTTTTTGATATTCCGAGGGAAATGCTTCCTGAGGTTCATCCTTCAAGCTACCACTTTGGAGAGACACATAACAATGTGCTGGGCGGTGCGATACCTATCACCGGAGTTGCCGGAGACCAGCAGGCGGCGCTGTTCGGACAGTGCTGTTTTAAGAAGGGTGAGGCCAAGAATACATACGGCACGGGATGCTTCCTTCTGATGAATACAGGAAATGAACCTATAGAGAGCAGGAACGGACTGCTTACGACTATTGCTGCCAGCACATCGGATCAGGTTGAATATGCGCTGGAGGGAAGCGTATTCGTTGCGGGTGCGTCCATACAGTGGCTCAGGGATTCCATGCGAATGATCAAGACGGCTTCCCAGTCGGAAGAATATGCGGATGAAGTATTTGATACGAACGGCGTGTATATTGTACCTGCATTTACGGGCTTAGGTGCGCCTTACTGGGATCAGTATGCAAGGGGAACCGTAGTCGGGATTACCAGAGGATGCAAGAAGGAACACTTTATCAGAGCAACGCTTGAATCCATAGCATATCAGTCACAGGAAGTATTATGGGCGATGGAAGAAGACGCCGGCGTATCGCTTCCCGAACTTAAAGTTGACGGAGGAGCGAGCGCCAATAATTTCCTTATGAAATTCCAGGCGGACCTGATAGGACGGACGGTCAGAAGACCGAAATGCATAGAGACCACGGCGCTGGGAGCCGCATATCTTGCAGGACTTGAGACGGGATACTGGAAAGACCGTGAGGATATAGTTGATAACTGGGCTCAGGGCAGGGCTTTTGAACCGACCATGGATGAAGATACCAGAGCGGGACTTCTAAAAGGATGGAAGCGCGCAGTCAGGGCAGCGCTGGCGTGGGCGAAAGAAGATTAAGGATTAAGTGCTTCATCACCACAGCGTTATTATATAGGTTTGAGGTTCCTCGCCCTGTATGGGTTCTTCAGCCGGACGTTCTTCGTTATAACGGTATTTTGTCCCGTTACAGGGAGGAAGATATACCGAGAGATCCCGCCTGATGTGGGTGGTACCGTAATCCGCATCGGTCTTGTTAAACCAGTCGTAATTGCATACGGATGCATCATCAGTGTCATCCCAGGTCACATCCAGATTATAGAATTCATCATCGAGACAGATGATATTCCACGCATGATTCTCGCCGGCGTATCCCGAACAGTAGTAGCAGGGTACTCCGGCGAGCTGCATTACGTACTGCATGGCTCTTGCGTATCCTGCGCATACTGTTGATCCTTCGTTAAGCGCGCTGTATGCGCTTTGGTTATGAGGGGCCATAAGAGAATAGGTGTTCATCTGTGCAAGGGCGTCGTGAGCTGCTTTTTCCATTTCGAAAGGCGAACCGGAGGATGCGTTCTTCACCGATTGTGCGGCGCTTTCAAATTGGGCTTTCGTCTCATCTATATTATTTGCAAGATCGTTAAAACACAGCTTTATCTCGATACAGTCACCGTTTCCCTTAAAGGCCGCTGAGAACTTTGTGTCCATGAAGAACAGTTCGGGGTGGTCGTTGCATACTGCGATGAATGCATTCTTGACCTGGGCGGGAGTGGCGTCGGATTCCACAGCCTTAAAGTCGCTGTAGAGGTCATTCGCATTAGCGTATATCTGACGGTACAGGCTCTTGGATTTATCGTCGAGCATGTGGTAGTAGGGATAAAAGAGCGGGTCAAAATCAAGCCCTTCGCCGGTGTTGCCGTAGTCGAGGCTGCTTTCTAAGGCTTCGGCTTCTTCATCGGATATGGTATTAAGATCAGGAGTGACCGGTTCAAAGCCGCCGGTTCTTTGCTGAAGACCTTCCGGAATATTTAGTTCTGATTCAGACGGTTTAACATATCTGGTGTCAGCATCCGGTGAGATGTATGCGCTGCTCTCCTCAGGCGTCGGATCGGGGATCGGCGCGCTTGTGTGAGATGGAGGGATTACCGGAGCAGGCGCAGTTACGGTCTTTGAAGGTATATTATCTGTCGGACTGTCGTTTGACGGGAGTTGGGTGATGGACGAAGAGGTTCCGGGATCTGCGCCGGTTCCTGTAACTGTAGGATCAACCTTTACTGCCGTGACTTTTTTTCCATCCTGCGGGATCAGGCTGTTGACCTTTGACTTAAACGAAGGCACGCCGATATACGCCCCAACCAGGATTATGAGGAGCGTCAGCAGTATTGAAAGTATGGCGATCAGTTTTGACAGGATGTTTTTCATAAGAGAAATTCTCCAACATTTTTATACTCTTTATACTATTTATACTTTTGAAATCACTTTATACTTTTTATAGTTCTGACGTCAATACCTGATACGGGATTATGAACTTCCTACAACCGTCTCACGTAGGATGGGGTTTTCACACAAAGGATTTATAAAGTGTTTGGTACCACCTTGATTGAACATAATCCTTCTGTAGATTATAATTAAACTTGGTCTTGAAAACACGTAGTTGTAAGTGAGAGGGATATATGAAAGTTAGTCTGAATAATGATAATGTAAAACTGATCGGCCGCACTTTGGTTACAGGAGAAAACCTGCTGCTTGCAATGTCGGGAACGGGCATCGAATTCGAATATGAAGGCGAAGGCTTTGATATGACATTTATTGCGGGAGAAAAAGCGGATATTCCCGATAATGATGCAGAACAGGCACGTATCGCAGTATATGTGGATGGGGTGCGCAGGGTCGATACCCAGCTTAAGGCCAGGGAGACCACTGTGCATATATTAAAAGGAGATCCTGCAAAAAGACCTTCTGCAGACGCATCCCTTGGGGTAAGACGCGATCCCCCCGGCGACATCTCAGCAGATCCCTCCCGCGGAGTAAGAAGGGATCCGTACCTGTCGCAGTGGTGTAAGAACGATGGTAAGACTCACGTAGTCCGTGTCATCAAGCTTTCGGAAGCGGCTATGTCTGTTGCTATGTTAGCGCCTTTTGAAATATCGGAAGGAGAGAGTGTAAGGCCGACGCCCGAACTTCCGCACAGGATCGAATTCATAGGAGACTCCATTACCTGCGGGTATGGGGTGGATGACGAAGATCCCCTTCATCCGTTCAAGACTGCGACCGAGGATGTGACCCGCGCTTATGCATATAAGACAGCAGCTGCGCTGGGTTCAGAATACAGCATGTTCGCTGCCAGCGGATGGGGCATAATATCCGGCTGGACGGATGATCCCGGGATACGTCATGCCGACCAGCTCATTCCGACTTATTACGAAACATA
>JAEEGI010020225.1_pt1 | contig 13351 bp, 8 predicted proteins | sample 8958751 | NCBI WGS metagenome assembly JAEEGI01 (sample SAMN16246545, study PRJNA631951) | gut metagenome | biome: gut microbiome; feature: rumen; material: KS-attached | host: Bos | place: Iran: Karaj | collected 2018-10
TTTATACTATTCTAGAATAGTATAAATAAGGTATAAATAAGGTATAAATATGGTATAACTAAAGGATAACTATGGGAGCTGCGGGAACGAGTGTGGTTAATAATTGTTAAACGGGTTTTGGAGGGGTGAAACTGGGGGTGAAAAAAGGCTGCGGCGGCAGAGAAATTTTAACAAAAGGGAGGTGCTACGAGGATGGGAAAAAAGAGGAAAAAAAGGGTGGATTTTCGAGACTTGGACAGGGAGCGAAAGGGAGGAGAAAGGTGCCATGTCGACAAGGCGAAAAGGGGTGGAAAGGGGGTATCAACAGGGGTGTTGAAAATTTTTTTTATAAAAAAGATGGATAAAACTTGCCATTTGGAAAAAATATAGTAAATTTGCATTTTATAAAAATAGTTGTAAATAAACAAGTAAAACACACATAAAGCAATGACCCACATGATTTTGACCGCAGTGCTAGTGCTTGGCGTAATAGGTGCCATCTTTGCCATAGTGCTGTATTTTGTTGCCCAAAAGTTCAAAGTTATCGAAGATCCCCTGATTGACGAGATTGCCGAGGTGCTGCCCGGAGCCAACTGCGGCGGCTGCGGCAAAGCCGGCTGCCGCGCCATGGCAGAGGCGTTCGTGAAGCAGGGCAATATGGACGGTCTGAAATGCCCTGCCGGCGGCGAAGCCGTGGCTCAGAAGGTGGCAGAGCTGCTGGGATGCACTCCCGAAGTGACCGAGCCCCAAGTGGCGGTGGTGCGCTGCAACGGCAGCTGCGCCAATGCCCAGGCGAAGAATAAGTACGACGGGCTGCACGACTGCGCCTTTGCCAACAGCGTGTATGCCGGCGAGAGCGGCTGCGTGTTCGGCTGCCTAGGCTTGGGCAGCTGTGCCAACGCCTGCCAGTTTGGCGCATTGGGCATCGACCCAGAGACGGGGCTGCCCAAGGTGGACGAGGAGAAGTGTACCGCCTGCGGTGCCTGCGTCAAAGCCTGCCCACGCGGCATCATCGAACTGCGCAACAAGGGGTTGAAGAACCGCCGTGTGTATGTGGCATGCCGCAACAAGGAGAAGGGCGCCGCGGCACGCAAGTCATGCACCGCCGCCTGCATCGGCTGCGGCAAGTGCGAGAAGACCTGCCCGTTCGGAGCCGTGAAGGTGGAAAACAACCTGGCATATATCGACTTTACATTGTGCAAGATGTGCCGCAAGTGCGTCGCCGAGTGCCCCACGGGAGCCATCCATGCGGTCAATTTCCCACCGCTGCCCCCCAAGAAGGAGCCTGCACCCGCAGCAGCTCCCGCACCTGCCCCGGCAGCAGCCCCCGCAACGGCAACGGCACAACAGAACTAGTAGGAAACAAAAACTATCGAGAAGATGAAGACTTTCAAAATGGGTGGTGTCCACCCCGAAGAAAACAAGATATCGACAGGCGCAGTCATTGAGCAGATGCCCCTGCCCACACAGGTCGCCATATTGATGAACCAGCATCTGGGAGCCCCCGCCACCCCCATCGTCGCCAAGGGCGACAAGGTGAAGGTGGGACAGCTCATCGCCGAGGCGCAGGCGTTTATGTGCGCCAACATCCACTCCCCCGTGAGCGGCACGGTGAACAAAATCGACGTGTGCAAGGACATGGTGGGACTGCCCAAGACCGCCATCTACATCGACGTGGAGGGCGACGAGTGGCTGGAGAGCATCGACCGCACGCCCGAGGTGAAGCGCGAGTGCAACCTGGAGCCGAAGGAGATTGTCGCCAAGCTGAAAGAGATGGGCATCGTGGGCCTGGGCGGCGCCACATTCCCCGCCCATATCAAGTATAGCGTCCCCGAGGGCAAGAAGGCGGAATACCTCATCATCAACGCCGCCGAGTGCGAGCCCTACCTCACCTCCGACCACCGCGTGATGATAGAACATGCCGAGGAGATATGCGTGGGCGTGAGCATCCTGCGCAAGGCCCTGGGCGTGCCCAACGCCTATATCGGCATCGAGAACAACAAGCCCGAGCCTATCCGTGTGATGACGGAGATGGCGCGCCAGTTCGAAGGCATCATCGTGCAGCCCCTGAAGGTGAAATACCCGCAGGGAGCCGAGAAACAGCTTATCAACGCCATCACGGGCCGCAAGGTGCCCAGCGGCAAGCTGCCTATCGACGTGGGCTGCGTGGTGAGCAACGTGGGAACGACATTCGCAGTATACGAGGCGGTGCAGAAGAACAAGCCTTTGATTGAAAACATACTCACCGTGACGGGCAAGAAGCTGCCGAGCCAGCACAACTACCAAGTGCGCATCGGCATCACCTACAACGACATCATCAAACAGGCCATCGGCGAGCTGCCCGAGACCACCGGCAAGGTCATCAGCGGCGGCACGATGATGGGCAAGGCGGTGAGCAATCTGGCGGCTCCCACCACCAAAGGCGCGGCAAGCGTGCTGGTGATGGACGAGGCTGAGGCACGCCGCGCACCTGAGACCAACTGCATACGCTGCGGCAAGTGCGTGAACGCCTGCCCCATGGGACTGGAGCCCTACCTCTTCTCGGCATTGGTGAAGACGGGCCGCGTGGAGGAGGCCCAGGAACACAACATCTTGGACTGCATCGAGTGTGGGTGCTGCTACTTCAGCTGCCCCGCCCACAAGCCGCTGACCGACGAGATAAGGCTGGGCAAGTTCAAGGTGCGTGCCATGATGGCTGCCAAGAGATGATTCCGACAAGACGAACAATAGTTAAAGATATTAATAAATTAAAATATGAATCTATTAAATATATCTGGTTCTCCTCACGTGCACAGCGATGAGTCGACGAAGAAAATCATGTGGCGCGTAAACCTGGCCTTGGTGCCTATGCTGCTGTGCGGCATAGCCTACTTTGGGCTGAACGCGTTGCTCATCAGCCTGGTGTCAGTGGCATGCTGCTGCCTATTCCAATGGCTTATTGAGAAATTCATCCTTAAAGTGCCCAGCACCGTATGCGACGGCTCGGCCGTGGTGACGGGCCTGCTGCTGGCATTCAACGTGCCTGCCACTGCCGACATGATATGGCTGGTGACAATCGGTGCGCTGGTGGCAATCGGTGTGGGCAAAATGACCTTCGGCGGCCTGGGCAAGAACCCGTTCAACCCCGCACTGGTGGGACGTGTGTTCATGCTTATCTCGTTCCCGGTGCAGATGACCACCTGGCCCACGGTGGGCAAGTGGTTCCCGATGACGCTGGACACCACCACGGGCGCCACCCCGCTGGGCATCATCAAGGAGGGACTGACGCACGACGGCGCCACGGTGCAGAGCGTGATAGAGGCCAACAACCTGCCGTCGCTGACCGAGATACTGCTGGGCCACATGGGCGGCTCGCTGGGTGAGGTGAGCGCGATAGCGATACTGATAGGCGCGTTGTACCTGCTGTGCCGCAAGGTTATCAGCTGGCACATACCGGTGGCATTCATCGGCACCGCGTTTGTGTTCAGCGGCATCCTGTGGCTGTGCGACCCGACACAGTATATCGACCCCGTGACGACCATCCTGACGGGCGGCATCATGCTGGGTGCCTGCTTCATGGCGACGGACATGGTGACATCGCCCATGGCTAAGAGCGGACAGCTGATATTCGGCTTCGGGTGCGGCCTGCTGACCATCATCATCCGTAACTGGGGTGCCTATCCCGAAGGCGTGAGTTTCGCCATACTGCTGATGAACGCGGTGACACCGCTCATCAACCGCTGGTGCAAGCCTGTAAGATTTGCAAATTAAAACTAGTAACACTAGTCAAACTAGTAAAACTAGATAAACTAGATAAAAAAACATTATTATGGCTAAGAAAGCAAAATCATCATTAATCAATATGCTGCTGTCGCTGACCGTCATAGCGGTGGTGGCAGCTTCCGCACTGGCATTTGTCAGCGGTGTTACCGAAGAGCCCATAGCGCAGGCACAGAAGGCTAAGAAGGAAGCGGCCGTGAAGGCGGTGCTGCCCACTTTCGACCGACTGGAAGAGGCGACTATCGACGAGGTGCCCTGCACAAAGGCGTACGATGCCGACGGCAATCTGGTGGGCATGGCTATCGAATCGAAGAGCGGCAAGGGCTTTGGCGGCAACTTGGTGGCCATGGTGGGTCTGGACGCGGAAGGCAATATCAGCGGCTACCAGATTTTGGAGACTGCCGAGACTCCCGGCTTGGGCGCAAAAGCCGGCGAATGGTTCCAAAAAGGCAACAAGGGCGACGTGATTGGCAAGAACCCTGCCGAGGGTCTGAAGGTGAAGAAGGACGGAGGCGACGTGGATGCCATCAGCGGCTCGACCATCACTTCGCGCGCATTCTGCGAGATAATCAACAACGCATACGCAATATACCAGAAAGGAGGCAATGAGCAATGAAAGCAGTAGACATTATCAAAAACGGACTTATAAAGGAAAATCCCACGTGGGTGCTGGTGCTGGGCATGTGCCCGACGCTGGCTACCACCACGTCGGCAATCAACGGCATGTGCATGGGCCTGGCGACAGCCTTTGTGCTGCTGATGTCGAACATTGTCATCTCGCTCCTCAAGTCGGTGATACCTGACAAGGTGCGCATACCGGCATTCATCGTGGTAATCGCCACGTTTGTGACGGTGGTGCAGCTGGTGATGCAGGCATACCTGCCCGACCTGTATGCCACGCTGGGTCTGTTCATCCCGCTGATTGTGGTGAACTGCGTGGTGCTGGGACGCGCCGAGGCGTTCGCATCGAAGAACAATGTGTGGCACTCGCTGCTCGACGGCCTGTTCATGGGACTGGGCTTCACCTGGGCGCTGACGCTGGTGGGCATGGTGCGCGAGATGCTGGGCGGCGGCTCGATATTTGGGTATAATTTCATCGGTGGCAACGACGGTATGCTGCTCTTCATTTTGGCTCCGGGAGGCTTCGTCGTTTTGGGCTATTTGATGGCTTTGGTGAAGAGTTTTCAGAAAAAGTCATAAAAAAAGTTAAAAAATAGGCTCTAAAGGTGACGATTTTGGCACTTTTGGAAGAGTATAGGTGAGAAGGCAGAAAAAAAACTTTTTTTAAAGCCGGAATAGTGCCCGAAAATGAATAAACTTTAGAGTAACAAATAACGTAAAAATTGTATCATTATGAAAAAAATCATCTTTACAGCATTCATCGTACTTGCTCTAGGCTGGTCGGAGAAAATGCAGGCACAGGACTGCGACGCCATCGTGCGCCCGCTGTGCATCCAACGGAATCTCGACCCGAACGTCTATCCTGCCGAAAAGCTAGAGCAATACTGTTTATTCTCGAGGTGCGCCTTCTTCGTCACCAACCAGGTGCCTCAAGGAGCCATCGTGAACGACATCAGCGACCTGACCAACAGCATCACCCAGGAGAAGGTGCGGAAGGACTTTGTGGCAGACCTGAACACCATCAGCTACTGGGGCTACAACTTCAACCAGTTCCGTCCCCGTGGCTATGAGGAGCCCATCTATTTCCGCATGGGGAAAGGGCGCACGGCACAATACCTCGGCGTGCGTTCGTACAACGAAGCCATGGCACGGTCGACACACCCAGAACAATTTAAAGACTAATTACCATTAACGCTTAAAATACCCATCATCATGAAAAAGATATTTTTGTTAATGATAGCGATTGCCATGGCTGGCGGCGTAATGGCGCAGAATGTGCAGTTCATCTATCTTGATGCTACAACGCACGGCACAACCCGTCCCGGTCCCGGTAATTCGGGCATGGCAATCATTGACGACGGCAACACGACAGGCGACTATTCGCAAGGTCACGACTATTGGCTGACGATACGCTCGAACTGCGACACGGTGGACTCAACAGGCCTGAAACATCTCGGCCTCACCATCCACTCGTTCGATGTGGGATGCAGCGACACCCTGTACATCTACGACGGACCCGACACCAACTCGCCCGTGTTATTGAAAAGGAACAACTGTTTCACAACCGACTCGAGCGAACACTTTTATGTGAGCACCACTAACGTCAACGAGGAAATAACCATCCGCCTACGGAGCACCATACACGACTCCACCGAACACTATGCCGGCTTCCACTTAGAGCTAGCGTGCCAGTTCCCCTGCGAATATACGGTAGCAGTCATCGACTCAGTGTTTGACCGCACCGACATAAACACAGGAGAGATTATAGGCCACGGCACATTAAGATGGGTGCCTGCCGCATTCGACACCACTTTTGCCTACCGTTATGATACCATTCTGACCGAATGGGTCGACGACACTACATGGACTATCGACCCCAACACGAACGACAGTCTTATGCATATCTACCACCATCATCCCATTGACACCATCCAGCTCGACAGCATCATCAGTATCGACACGTTGGGCATGGTGTGGGCGGCATTGCTCTGCCAAGGCCAGGGTGTGATATTCCACGGCCACGGCAACTTCACCCACAACACGGGCTTCTACTACCCCGCAGACACCAACACCATGTTTGAATGGACCATAGGCTCCGACACATACAACGATATTGGAGCCACGACAACACCTCCCTACATCGGATTCCAAAATCCGGGATGCCCTGAAGTGACATTGAGACTAATAGACCCCAATGGCTGTCCGAGCAACATAAACGCCGGAATACAGGTACGAATATCGCCCAACCCAATTAAGACGATATTTGACCTGAGCTCGATATGCAACAACGACTCGCTGCTGGTGACAGTGGGCTACGACGGCGACAATGCGACGCTGACGCTGAAGGAGATTAAATTTGCGACAACCGTGACAAAAGTGAATGAGGTTCGAACATTCATACCTGACGGCCCTTACTGTGACGTACCCTGCTATGAAGCGCCTGTTGACTTCACAGGTGAGTTTCCCCCGGGACAAAAAGTGAAAAGTGCCGCTGAGATATGCTCGATTTGCATCAACTACGAACATACCTACATGGGCGACTACCGTGTTGCCATCCGATGCCCCATATATGACGAGAACACCTCACCGACCGTGGGCCAAGCCGTGTTGAAATATGGTAAGAACGGCGGTACCGACACGAGCGACCCCATCGCCCCCTCAGACTCACCTGACGGTGCCTATGCGGGCAGCAGCACAGACGTAGGATTTGCCCCTCATATTGACAACAGCCCACAATGCGACTCGCTATACAACCCCTTCGGTATCGGCCTCGACTACTGCTGGTCGCGCAATGAGAACTACACCCTTGTCACTGGCGACAAGGCCGACGTGCCCACACGCTTCCAACCCGGCAACTGGTACATCTCTTACACGGGTGCTGGAGCATACACTATCTCCGAGACTGTGACACTGCCTCAGATGGCGAGTAACTATCACCATAACAACTATACAACTCCCCAAAATTTCCAAACGCGTATGCCCAGTAACCACGAAGAAAAGACTGACTACTACTCGCCTGCCAGCGACTTCAGCGAGCTGATTGGCTGTCCTCTTTCAGGAAACTGGAATGCCGTCATCTGCGACTTCTGGAGAGGTGACAACGGCTGGATATTCAACTGGTCACTGGATATCTGCGGCGCGGCTAACAGCGGTTCCTGCAACTATCAGGTGGGCATCGACTCGGTGGTGTGGCGTCCCGACACCAACTATATCACCGACTTCCGCGACGGCATGTATCAGGGACTGAGAATCCATCCAAAAGTGAACGACACCACGGCAGCATATATCTCCTCGCCCGACACCTGCGGCGACTTTGCAATCAACCTGTCCATCTACGACGAGTTTGGCTGCCGCTGGGACACGAAAACCAACATCTCGACCGTGTGCACCCCCACTCCTAATCTGGGTAACGACACATTGCTTTGCGGCATCAACACAACGACACTGGATGCCAGCGACCCACGCACCGCTATGTACAATTACACATACATCTGGGAACCGTATGGCGACACTACCGCCGTCATCGAGACACGAGGAGGCGTGTATGATACGAAGGCGTATATCGTCGAGGTAAGCAATGAAGAACACAATATTGTCTGCTCGGCACGTGACACCGTCTTAATATCAGTCAACCCGCAGCCCGTTCCCAACTTCGACCCAGGCATCTACCCGCTTGAAGGATGCGAACCTTTCACCATCAATATCGACAACACCACTACCAACGGTTACAAGTACCACTGGATATTTGGCGACGGCACCTACTCGACCCTGAAGAACCCAAGCCACTCATACGCGGCAGGTAGCTACGACTTCAAGTACTATGTGGAGAGCGACAAGGGCTGTAAGGACTCGCTGATTTACACCAATCTCATCAATGTGTTTCCTTCACCGAAGGCTGCCTTCTCGTGGGATCCTGTCTTCCCGACAGTGCTCCACCCCTCCATCTCGCTCATCAACAATACCAGCCCCGACGATGGAAGCAACCATTACTTTTGGGAAATCCAGTACGACAAGGATGCACCCTACTCGGTACAGACGCTGACCGAGAACAACCCCACCTGGACATGGACCTCAGCCGATGGAGAGGATGTGTCGGGCAACTACATCGTAAGACTGATAGCCCGCTCGGACAACTACGGCCCTAGTGGCAGACTTATACAATGTATCGACACGGTTGAGAACACCATACTTCTGATTAACGACAACATTAAGTTCCCCAACGTGGTGACACCTAATGGCGACGGCATCAACGACCGGTTTGTGATTGGAAACCTGGTGGAAGGTCTGGCATATCCCATTAACCAACTCGACATCTACGACAAATGGGGTTCGAGGGTGTTCCACGCCGTCAACATCCAACGCGACGACCAATTCTGGGATCCATCCAGAACAAACACCCCCGCAGGAACCTACTTCTATAGATTCTCCGGAAAGGGATACAAAGGCAACCTAGAACACAATGGCGTCATTGAAGTCATCAAATAGAACTGATAATCCCATCAAAGCGGCAGAGTGTGTCCACAAGGGCACACTCTTGCTGCTATTATTATTAATGGCGATATTGCCCGTGCAGGCACGCCAACGCGACACGCTGGGAATAGGCGGTCGCACCTACTTTGTCGAAAACCGCGGACAGTGGCAGGCTCCGTTCCTGTTCAAAGCGCAGATGTACAACGCCGCACTGTTTGTCGAGAGAGACTGCTTTACCGTCACGCTGCGCGAGCGTACCGTAGAGCACGACCACCAATTCCATCACCACGTAGGGCAGACGATGCATGCCTACAAAGTGATGTTCGAAGGGTGCAACCCCGAGGTGACTGTCAGCGGTCAAGACATCGATGCCGACGGCGGCTACGACAACTACTACTACGGGCACGACCCACAACGTTGGGTATCGCGCCTGCCACACTACGGCACCGTGTACTACCAGAACCTGTACACGGGCATCGACTTGGACGTGCGTGTGGCATCCAATGCACTGAAGACCAATTTCTATGTGTCGCCCGGGACCGACCCCGCCACCATCGTCATGCGGTACGATGGGGCCGAGAAGCTGTACCTCAGCAATGGAAACCTGATTATACGCACATCAGTGGGCGAACTGGTGGAGATAGAACCCTATGCCTACCAAGAGACCGACACGGGACGGCACGAGGTAGCGGCACAATATAAGATTAAAGGCGAACGGGTCTCTTTCGTAATAGACGACTACGACCAGAACCTACCGCTCGTCATCGACCCAACGCTGCATTTTTCGACCTACACGGGTTCGACCGCCGACAACTGGGGCACGACAGCCACATACGACTCGTATAAGAACACCTACACGGCAGGGCTTGTATTCGGAACAGGATACCCTGTCTCCGTGGGTGCCTACGACGGCACTGCTAACGGCAATGCCGACGTGGGAATCTTCAAATTCGACACCTCGGGCAGACAACGCCTATTCGCCACCTATCTGGGCGGCAACCTTGCCGACATGCCCCACAGCATGTATGTGAACACGTTCAACGAACTGGTCATCTTCGGCACTACAGGCTCGAGCGACTTTCCCGTCACCCCCGATGCCTACGACACCAGCTTTAACGGCGGCACCGCCCTCCCGTTTGAGGGCACGTCGACCATCAACTTCCAAAATGGCAGCGACATCTTCGTCAGCCGTTTCAGTAGCGACGGCACACAGCTGCAGGCCTCCACATACGTGGGCGGTACGCTCAACGACGGGCTCAATTACCACAAGTCGTACAACACCCGCGGCAACGTCATCATGAATGGTAACGACTCGCTATACTACAACTATGGCGACGGTGCCCGAGGCGAGCTCATCACCGACGACAACAACAATGTCTACGTGGGCAGCACAACCAATTCAATTGACTTTCCCACCACGCCAGGCTGTCTGCAGCCAAATTCGATAAGCCAACAGAACGGAGTGGTGTTCAAGATAGACTATAACCTCCGCAACATGATATGGTCCACCTACATGGGTGGTCCGGGCAACACTGCCGTGTATTCCATCGACGTCGACACCAGCTACAACTTGGCCGTATGCGGCGGCACTTCCTCACAGACCTTCCCCACCACCCCGGGGGCAATGCAGACCAGCTATGGCGGGGGCACCGCCGATGGCTTTGTGGCAAAAATATCCTACGGTGGCGACAACCTCATGGCCTGTACCTACTTCGGTTCTTCGGCATACGACCAGCTTTATTTTGTGCGTTGCGGCGGGAGGAACGAGATATTTGTGTATGGACAGACCTGCGCTGAGGGCAGCACCATGATATACAATGCCGAATACAACGTTCCGGGTAGCGGCATGCTACTTGCCCGCCTGCTTCCCGACTTGAGCGGACGTGTATGGTCCACCGTCTTTGGCACCCCAGGCATTCATCCCAACCTCTCCCCTACCGCCTTTGCGGCAGACCTCTGCAACCGAGTATACGCCGCTGGCTGGGGACGCGACTTTGTCGGTAACGGCTCATTCACCTGGAACCAACGCGGCACTACAGGCATGGAAACCACCTCTGATGCCATTCAAGGTGTCACCGACGGACAGGACTTCTATATCATGTCCATTGACGAGAATGCCTCGAGCCTCGATTACGCCACCTTTTTTGGCGAAGTGCACGGCGTGACCAGTGCACAAGGAGGCTACGACCATGTGGACGGCGGCACCAGCCGTTTCGACAAGATGTCGACACTATACCAAAGTGTCTGTGCCAGCTGCTATCAGAACGACGGCTTCCCCACCACCGACAGTGCCTGGTCGCGCCACAATCTCAGCAACAATTGCAACAACGCCCTCTTCCGCCTCAACATCCATAACGATTATGCCGTAGCAGACTGTGTACCCCCACCTATTGGCTGCGACACCCCGTACACTGTCAACTTTGTGAACTCTAGCCGTGGCGACGACTTCTTTTGGGACTTTGGCGACGGCACCACCTCAACCCTTCGCGACCCTCAACACACCTATACCCAGCCCGGACACTATACGGTCCAACTAATAGCCAACATGCGCTACGGCTGCCGTCCCTCAGACACTACCCAAGTCCAAGTCTGGGTGCTTAACAACGAAGGCAACCACTATCATGCCATGACATCCTGCACCAACGACCCGATACAGATAGGTCTCCAACCGATGCTAGGATGCTCATACCACTGGATACAAGGCGATGTGTCCGACAGCACCATTTCTAATCCGTATGTCAGCCAGACAGGGGTCTACGTTCTACAAATCACAAGTTTCCTTGGCTGCATAGAGCTAGACACCTTCACCGTCAACTACATCGACATCTTAGACACCCTTATCGTCATTCCGCCCACCTGCCCTGGCGGCAGCGACGGACGCGTCATCGCCGTCATCGACCCCATCGCCAGCGATTCTGCGCAATACTACTGGGACGGCATTCTTGGCGACTCCATTCTTTCCAATCTCAGTGCCGACGGTGTCAACCATACGCTGCTCATCACCAGCCTTGGCTGCTCTGTACAAGTCGCCTTCACCGTTCCCGACCCGCCTACGCTCCAATACACACTTGAGTCAAAATCCATTCTCTGCAGCGACGACTGCGACGGTTGGATTTCCGTCAGCTACGACCTCCCCGGCCTCCATGTTGGCGATACCCTGTTGGAAAACCTTTGTGCAGGAACCTATACCATCCATTTTACCGACACTGCCGGATGTCCCTATGAGGCCACAGCCGAAATCACACGCGACACCTCACTCCTCCACATGCGCGTATGGGCCGACGACTCTATTTTCTTCCTCACTGAGAGCATCCAGCTGCACGTCACTGAAGTGCCAGGAGCCACTTATCAATGGTCTGACGCCTACACCCTCGACCATCCCAACCGTCCCAACCCTATAGCCACACCCGTCGACACCCTCACTGTATATAGCGTCACCGTCACCGACAGCCTCGGCTGCACATGGACCGGCAACCTGCCCCTACGATGCACCGAGGTAATCTGCGGCAAGCCCAACATCTTTATTCCCAACGCATTTTCGCCCAACCACGACGGCTATAACGACCACCTATGTTTCAGTGGCAACTTTGTGCTCGACTTCTACATTGCCATCTACACCCGTTGGGGAGAAAAGGTATTTGAAACCCGTGACATCAACGAATGTTGGGACGGCCTCTACAACGGCAATCCCTGCCTTCCCGGTGTCTATACGTATACCTGCCATATCAAGTGCGAAGCCGGGCAGGAAAACCTGCTTAAAGGCGACATCACACTCATACGATAGATGAAAGACCAATTCGTCATTGCATACTTGTCCGACCTCACCATGACCCGCGAAGTGGTGAGCCATGCTGTTTTCCTTGCACGGATGCTCAACAAGGGATTGATACTCCTCTACGTTGAAGACCACCGCCACCGCAATCCTGCTGTCGACCAAGCCACCCCTACCCTGCTACAAATCGAAGCCGAATATCCCGACGTGCATCCCGCCCATGTGGCAATGAAAGGCAACACCCGCGAGGTCATCGATGCCCTGCCTACAATGCTCAACGGGGTGATTGCCGTGGCGGGTGTCAATCCCGCAGCACACCGTGGCACTCCCACCCATCCTCGACAAGTGCTGCACCTCTTTGGCGGCTGCAAGATAGCCTACCTCACCGTCCAAAGCCCTCTCACCGACCCATCCACATACAGACATGTCGGCTACGGCATCGACTTCCGCAAGGAAAGCAAAGAAAAGCTCATCTGGGCAAGCTACTTCAGCCGCTTCAACCACAGTCGTCTTAGGATGCTCCACTTCGACTACGGCGACGAAGGGCTCCGTGCCAAATGGCACAACAACGTGCTCTTCATGAACAAGTTCTTCAAAGGACTCGGTGTCACCTACGACCAACAGTCTGTCAAAGGTCGCACCCTCTTCCCCGAAACACTTGTTTGCGATACCGCCGCCAAGATTGGTTGTGGTCTCCTCGTATCCGTCACCACCGACACCCGCGACCTCGACATCATCGAGTGGTTTGCC
>JAEEGI010020230.1_pt1 | contig 13347 bp, 12 predicted proteins | sample 8958751 | NCBI WGS metagenome assembly JAEEGI01 (sample SAMN16246545, study PRJNA631951) | gut metagenome | biome: gut microbiome; feature: rumen; material: KS-attached | host: Bos | place: Iran: Karaj | collected 2018-10
TAAAGGGATCGAAAGGTATCGTTATTCCGTAATCCCGGAATATCGAAATGCCGGAATTACGGAATAACGGAAATCCGTCCCTCATCACTTCTTCCGAAGGATGGTCTGGTCACGATCAGGACCAACCGAGAGGATAGTGATGGGTGTCTCGAGTTCCTTCTCGAGGAAAGCGATATAATCCTTGAACTCCTGTGGGAACTCATCTTCCGACGTGCATTTCGAAAGGTCGGTATTCCAGCCCTTCATCTCGACGTACTGAGGCTCAACGCCCTCATCAATCGAGAATGGGAACTCGTTAGTCAACACACCATTCACCTTGTAAGCGGTGCAGGCCTTCACGGTCTCAAAGCCGTCAAGCACGTCGCTCTTCATCATGATGAGCTGGGTTACACCATTGATCATGATGGTATATTTGAGCGCAACAAGGTCAATCCAACCACAACGACGCTCACGGCCTGTGACGGCTCCATACTCGTGACCGATGGCACGAATCTTGGCGCCAGTCTCGTCGAAAAGTTCAGTAGGGAATGGACCTGAGCCAACACGGGTGCAATATGCCTTGAAGATACCGAACACCTCCCCTATCTTATTGGGAGCCACACCAAGGCCGGTGCATGCACCTGCACAGACTGTGTTGGAAGAGGTGACGAAAGGATAGGAACCGAAATCGACATCAAGCAATGAGCCCTGTGCACCTTCGCAAAGCACGCTCTTGCCAGCTTTGAGATACGAATTGATGACATGCTCAGAATCGATGAACTTGAACTGTTTCAGATATTCAACACCTTCCATCCAGTTGGCTTCGAGATCCTCCAGTCCGTCGGTGCTGACAGGTTCACCACCCTTGGCAATAGCCAACAGGTTCAGGCTGGCAATGGTTTCGAGGTGACGCTTCTTTGCAGCATCATATTTTGCCTGGAAATTGTCGAGGATATCACCTACACGCAGTCCGTTACGACTAACCTTATCGGTATATGTTGGACCAATGCCTTTGCCGGTAGTACCAATCTTGGCCTTGCCCTTGGCAGCTTCGTTGGCCTTGTCGAGCAGACGATGGGTAGGCAGAATAAGATGTGCCTTCTTTGAAATATAAAGACGCTGCGTCAAGTCATGGCCACTCTGAGCCAATTCCTTTGCTTCAGTCATGAAAAGAAGTGGATCGAGCACAACACCATTGCCAATGATATTGATCTTACCGCCCTGGAAGATACCGGATGGAATAGAACGGAGCACATACTTCTCTCCGTTGAATTCTAGGGTATGACCAGCATTAGGACCGCCCTGGAAACGGGTAACAACATCGTAGTTGGGGGTCAATACATCCACCACCTTGCCTTTTCCCTCGTCGCCCCATTGGAGACCGAGCAATACATCTACTTTCATCAATTGTAAAATATTAATTGTTAATGATTAACCGTTAATTGTTAACTGTTAATTGTTATTTGATATTTGTGAATTGTTATTTGTTTTTTTGGACACTGAACGCTGGCATTTGGCACAAAGACCATGAATCTGCAGCGTATATGCTTCTGGAAGGAATCCCTTGGGCAACTGCGACTCGAACTTCTGCAGCACCTGCAGTTTACGCAGCACCTTTATGCTGCCGCACTTTTCACAGATGACGAAGCCATGAGGTTCCTGACCGAGCGTTCGTTCGAAGAATGTCATGCCACGACTCACCAACTCAAGTCTGCTTGCCAATTTCAACTCCACCAACAGATCGAGCGTATTATAGACCGTAGTCAATGCCACACTGCCTTCTTCGGCGCAAACCATCTTGTGAAGCGTATAGATATCGACTGGCGAATTCAGTTGATAGAGTGACTTTAGGATGAATCTGCGTTCAATGGTGCAGCGTTTTTTTCGGCTACGGAGATAGTCCTCCATGATTCGCAATGCCTCGTCATATTCAGGGGCCACCGTGTCGGCACGAAGATTCTTTGTGATCTGGTCTCGTTTGCGATTCACCGCCTCAGCCACTCTTTCGGGTTGTTTTTTTTTCATGACAATCGTTTTTGGAGGCTCCTGGCACAATATCGCATCATCTTCGACTCTGCATCCATCCAACGCTGGATGAGTTCCTGCCCAATCCCGAACTGAAAAGCATACATCGAGACCACATCAGCCACTTCGGGTGTAGGTATTGTCTGTACCCAACGTTCCGCAGTTTCTACCGTCATCGTACCGCGCGGATAGAGCAGCGGTGCCAACATCTTCGACTCCCGGATATCATCTTCAGCCCACAAAGCCTCGGCGACATCTGTGATATCAAGTCCATAGAGAGGCGATGATGCATCGGAGAGCATATCCTTCACCATTTGCGCCAAATCCTTGATATCGGGCAACGAGCAGCCGAAAGCCACCTTATAGACATAGCCATGCTGCCGCAGCAACGAACTCGTAAAGATGTTCTGCCTGCTGCGGAAGAGTTTGTGGATGGCGCTGAGTTGATGAGGAGTCATTAAAGTACTGAATAGTCCTTGCTATAACGAAGCATCTGCTCAGGATAAGTTTCCGAGCCATAGATAATCTTCACATCGGTAACCTTGCCGTCGGCATCCTTCACGAGTTCATAACGTGGATTGACGAAACCCTTGTAGGGAGCAATGTGGAGCGACTGATAACGTTCAAGGACTTCCTTGTGAAGTTCGGGATCAACCTTCACACCGTAGGTCTCGACCAGCATGCGACCAGCCTCAAAGTCTCCTTCGCTCTTGATGCGCTGCAGTTCGCCAAGTATCTCGGCAAAATAAGTGCGAAGCTTGTCATAGTCATTGATCTTGACGAAGGTCTTGCCGTCACGCTTTGCAAAGCAGAGAGCGGGCTCATCGCCATCTTCCTCAGCATCTTGTTGAGCCAAGGCAAGAGTCCAATAGGCGATAAGGGCACGGTTGCGCATATGTGCCTCCTCCAGGTTATCGCCTGGCTTGATACGAACCAACTGAGTCATCAGGCCGTTCATCATCTGCTGATAGTAACCAGCCTTGTAGGCATCGGCATTGGGCATTACACCCAGTTCAACGAGTTTGGGATCGGCCATGTAATAAAGGGCGAAGATGTCGGCACGAGCCTCTTCAAGGGTCGAACCGTAGGCTTTCAATGCATCGGGATCAACACCAGGCAGCAACTGACCGCTGGCATGGCCCAGGCACTCATGAAGATCGGTGTGAACATTATCCACATAGTGGGCATACTGCTTTGCCTGCTCAATCTCCGCCTCGCTCCACATAAACTCTTCACCAAAGCCATTACCCTGGGCAGCAGCATCGTAGGCAGCCGTGATGTTGTCGATGCTCACCGACTTCGAACCGTGCTGGGCTCGAATCCAGTTGGAATTGGGCAAGTTGATGCCGATAGGTGTCGATGGATAGCTGTCGCCAGCCAGGATGGCAGCAGTGATGACCTTAGCAGTCACACCCTTCACCACAGGCTTGCGGAAACGTGAATCGACAGGCGAACGGTCCTCAAACCACTGCGCATTGCTCGAGATGATTTCGGTGCGGGCGGTGTTGGCCGAATCCTTGAAGTTCACGATCGACTCCCAAGCGCCACGCAGACCCAACGGGTCGCCATAGCTCTCGATGAAACCGTTGATGAAATCTACACGGCTCTGCAAGTCTTCCACCCAAAGTATCGAATAGTTGTCGAAGTCCTTCAGATCGCCACTGCGATAATACTGGATGAGTGCGTCGATCGAAGCCTTCTGCTTTGCGTTTTCAGCCACGGCACTGGCCTTCTCAAGCCAGAAGACGATCTTCTCGATGGCAGGGCTATAGAGACCACCAACCTTGTATGTCTTCTCAACGAGTTTGCCCTTCTCCTTCACCATCTTGGAGTTCAAGCCGTACATCACAGGAGTCAGGTCTTTTGGATTCTTCAACTTGGCGTAGTACCTCTCTACCTCCTTCTGCGTCACACCCTCATAATAGTTGTTGGCAGAAGTGGCAATCAGATCCACGCCATCGGCCTGGTTGGTCTTGATGGCCATAAACGACGGGTCGAAAATGGTCCGCATCAGGTCTGGCATGGCCAAATTCTGCTGCAGTTCCTCATTCTTCACGGCCTCAGGCAACTGGTTGATCTGAGCCTCAAACCATTCCTGCGTGAACTCAGGGTTGAACTTGGCAGAACTGTAATGATGATGGATACCATTGGCAAACCAGATCTGCTTCATGTACTGCTCGAAAGCCTTCCACTGAGCATCGGTCTTGTCGCCCTGATAGTTCATGTAGATGGCCTCGCAGATATTGCGAATGGGCAAATTAAAGCGGCAATTCTGGTCCCAAAGGATATCGCGTCCCCACTGGGCAGCCTCCGTAAGGTAATAGATGAGTTCCTTTTGGGCCAAAGGCAATTCCTCGAAGGCTGGCACTTCGTAGCGAAGCACTTCGATGTCGGCAAAACGGTCCACACTCCAGGGCTGCACCTCGGGCGCAACCTCTTCCTTCTGATTTACAGCACATCCGGTCAACAGACCGGCCATGAGCATTGATGACATTACTAAGCCTTTCATTATGATGATATACTTTTATCGTTGATAGACACAAACACGGGTGCGAAGATACTAAAAAATATGATATCATGGTTCATAGAACCCCAAAAAAACGTCTTTTCGTAAAAAAAACACAAACTTTATACACATAGTGACAACTCAATATCAATAAAAAGCGAATAATTGCGAACAGCAATCATTTATTCAACGAATCTTTTCAAAAAAGGAATGCAACTCAGCAATTTGGTTGTGTATAGGCTAAGAATAAACACAACGATAGCTAATATAGGAATTAACAAAACATGATTGCACATATTCCAAATAATCGGACGTTCAAAAAGCATTATCCATATGAGATGAACCAAATAGATACCAAATAAGTACTTTCGGACGTAATTTACAGATCCATCCAATAGTTTTTCTATTCGAGGAGCATTTTGTTTGACAAGTAGGAACAAGGCAGAAGCCATAACTACAACATGAGGAGTGATGTTGTAAAGGAACCTTGTAGGAAGATCCCCCTTATAGAAGTACAAAAAGATACTTCCAATAATAAGCATCAGTACACCTAACACACCAAATGAATATATAATTAACAGTTGTCTTCTAGTCCAAGATATATTTGCAAGATAATAACCCAAAAGGAAGTACCCCGCATAACCTACAACCTGGTTCATCTGAAAAAGACTGCTGATTTGTGGAACTGTCCTAATCATAACAAAACTAATAGTCAGACATGCCACCCAAAGAATCAAAGCATAACGCAATAAATCCTTCTCAGAGGCAATTTTCCTTAGAATAGGGATAAGAAGGTACACGCACATCAACATGGGAAGAAACCACAAATGAAAATGCGGAGTAAAGGACAAGTAAGATAATTCCAAAGAATTAGAAGCAATACAATCTCGCGTAAACCTAAATAGACAATAAAACAAATACCAAAAAAGGTAAGACAATAACAATCGTTTGATGTACTTGTTCAAGACAGTAGAAAAAGACAGTTCCTTTCTAGGATTCAAAAAAAGAGCACCACTAATCATTACAAAGACAGGGACCGACCATCTGACCAGGCCATCGTAAACTAAAGCGACGTACCAGTAATTTGTATCCATCGACAGATGTATGAATATCACTCCGAACGTTGCTATAATTCTTAATAAATCAAGATAAAAGCATCTCTTTGATTCTTTATTCAGCAGGGAGGAATCAACTTTAGTTGTAATCATACTACGTGAGAGATAAGAAAGAGCGAAGTACAGCACATCCGAGCAACAGACCAGTCATGAGCATTGATGACATTACTAAGCCTTTCATAATGATTTATTTTAATCGATGTTAGACACAAACACGGGTGCGAAGATAATCATTTTTTCTATAAATTAGTTTCAAGTACCACAAAAATTGTCCGTTTTGCTGAAAAAAAGCACAATTTTGCACTGAGTGTATACTATATATTAAAATATAAGGCGTTTTGTGTGGAGACTGTTCTTTTTTCAAAAGCTAATCTACTATCTTTAATCGGAGTATACAGTTTTGGTGTGCCAAATATGTATGCAGCGGTCGAAGCATACAGTTTTGAATTACCAAATATGTATGCCGCAGTCGAAGCATACAGTTTTGAATTACCAAATATGTATGCCGCGGTCGGAGCATACAGTTTTGAATTACCAAATATGTATGCCGCAGTCGAAGCATACAGTTTTGAATTACCAAATATGTATGCCGCGGTCGGAGCATACAGTTTTGAAATATCAAATATGTATGCCACGGTCGGAGCATACAGTTTTGAATTACCAAATATGTATGCCACGGTCGGAGCATACAGTTTTGAAATATCAAATATGTATGCTCCTATCGTAAGAGTCCATTTTACGATTGAGAATTGGACCCGACCTAAAAAATAAGCCCCTCCTTATTTCGGGAGAGGCTTATTGAGAAACGAATCACTAATAATTCGATCATTCATCGAACTTTACCAGGATGCGGAACACCTTGCCGGGAGCCTCTGCCCAGGCTTCGAGGGCCTGCTGGGCTTCTTCGGGCTGGATGATGCCGCTGATGAAGGGTTCCATCTGCATCTGTGTGTGGTGCATATAATTCAGTACAGCGCGGAAGTCGTCGGGCGTAGCGTTGCGCGAACCGCGGATGTCAAGTTCCTTCTGCACGAAATACTTGGTCTGGAAAGATACATCACTCTTGGCGTAGCCGATGCAGACAACACGTCCAGTGAACGATACAGCATCGATAGCCGAAACGTAGGTAATCGGCGAACCGACAGCCTCAATCACTACATCGGCACCCATACCGTCGGTATATTCCATCACCTTGGTAAGAATGTCCTCCTTAGTCGAATTGATGCCATAGGCAGCTCCTGCCTTGATGGCGAGGTCGAGTTTCTCCTGACTCAAATCCACCGCAATGACGGTTGCACCACGCTGAACACTGCGGATGATGGCACCAAGGCCCACCATGCCACAACCGAGTACAAGCACAGTGTCGATATCCGACACCTGACCACGGCTTACGGCATGGAATCCTACCGACATAGGCTCGATAAGGGCTGCGTCACGTGGGGTGACACCCTTCACAGGAATAATCTTCTGCCAAGGAAGGGCAATAAATTCGCGCATCGCACCGTCGCGCTGCACACCAAGGGTCTCATTGTTCTGACACGCATTGTAGCGTCCATTGCGGCATGAAGCGCAATGACCACAGTTGGTATAAGGATTGACGGTGACCACCTGACCCACATGAAGATCAGCCGGGCAACCCTCTCCAAGTGCCTCGATCACAGCACCAATCTCATGGCCGGGGATGACGTTGGGCTTGGCCATAGTATTGCGGCCAAGAAACGTATTGAGGTCGCTGCCACAGAAACCTACATACTTGAGCCTAAGCAGCACTTCGCCTTCTCCTGCTACCGGCTTGGGGAGGTCAACAACCTCAATCTTTTGTAACGAAGGTATTCGTAAAGTTTTCATTTTTATTAAAGGGAAAAACTATTCTGACATATTCTTTATGTACGGCAACTCGGGAATCTTGTCAAAACCATAGAGCGCCTGTGCATTGAGACCAAGGAACTTCTGCTTTTCATCTTCGGTGAGCAGATGCTCTGGGTCTTTGAGCACAAAGTCATACGACATCTTATAGGTGATGGCAGTGATGGTGCGTGGATAGTCGGAACCCCACATCAACTTGTCGGCTCCCACAAGGTCAATAGCTTCACGGATGGCACGCACAGCTCCACGGAACGGATAGAACTCCGAATTGAAAAGCCACGTGATGCCACCGCTCTCCACATAGACGTTCTTGTAACGTGCCAACTTGATCTGCTCCTGCCAACCAGGACGGGTGACCATGCCAAAATGTCCGATGATGACCTTCAGGCGCGGACAGGTTTGAATAATCTCCTCCATCTGCTTTACATGATAATCGCCATCATAAAGACAGATAGAGAGGAAGCCCTTGTTATCCTGCAGATAATGATAAACGTCCATCATCTCGGGGCTATTGATCTCCAGTTCCCCCGGCGCGAACAGACGATGTCCAGGCAATGCAATACCACGGAAACCGTTCTCAAATAGTTGTTTGGTCTGCGTCAGCGGATCCATAAGGCCTCGAGCGCGTCGCTGCACAGGACGCAATTCGGGCATTCCGTAGCAGAAGAACCGATTGGGATGACGTTGCGTCACTTCGAGCAGGTAGTCGTTTTGCATGCCATCGATAATCTCCTGTACCACCACGGCTCCGCCCACCTGGGCATAGTCCATATTGCTGAGGAAGATTTCGGCACTGTTCTGTCCGTCAATCATAAACGGTGGAAGCATCTGCACCTCCTCGCCAAAGAATGTGCTGCGTGAGCCATTGGGTGAAAGAGTACGTATGGGCTGGCCATCAACGATCGTGTTCTGGCGCATCCACAAGTGGCTATGTGCATCAATAATAATCATGTCGACAAACCAACAATTCTTAATTGTTAATTATTTATTGTTAATTGAAAATCAACTGTTCTTCCAGCGCACACGCATCTGATCTCCGATGATGTCCTGAACCTCCTTGACGAGCTGCCAGTCGATAGGCTCAAGGGCATATTGCCAGTTCTTCTCGACATTGGCAGGATTGGCCGACGAGAAGAGCGTCGTGGCGATGCGCGGCGAAGAGATGGCATATTGGATGGCCAACTTCTCAATCGGATAACCCTTGGCATTGCAATGGGCCACTGCCTTCTGGCAAGCCTCGACAAGTGCCTTAGGAGCGGGATGCCAATCGGGTACACCACGTGTGCTCAGCAATCCCATCGAAAGCGGCGAGGCATTGATGATGCCCACATTGTGCTGCTCGAAGAAGTCGAAATATTCGTTCAGCAACTCGTCGTTGAGCGAATAGTGACAGAAGCAGAGCGTAGCCTCAACCGTTCCTGCCGGAACATGTTCGATGACCCAGCGGATATTCTCGGGCTGCAGGTCGGTGATGCCTACATGGCTAACGACGCCTTCATCGCGCAATTCACAAAGCGCAGGCAAGGTCTCGTCGCAAACCTTCTGTAGTCCACCCGGAAGATCGGCCTGGAACTCGATATCATGCACATTGATGAGGTCGATATGATCGATATTGAGACGCTCCATCGACTCATATACGCTTTCCTTGGCACGCTTAGCAGAATAGTCCCATGTGTTGACTCCATCCTTGCCGTAGCGTCCCACCTTTGTCGAAAGGTAATACTTGCCACGAGGAATCTCCTTGAGTGCCTTGCCAAGCACTGTCTCTGCCTTATAGTGGCCATAATATGGACTCACGTCGATGAAGTTCATGCCCAATTCAACCGCAGTAAAAACGGCTTCAAGGGCATCAGCCTCCTTGACACTATGGAACACACCACCAAGCGACGAAGCTCCAAAACTGAGTTGCGAGACCTTCATACCGGTCTTGCCGATTTCGTTGTAGTTCATACGTTAATTTTTTCAATTAACAAATAAGGGATTTATTGACAATCACTTAAAGGTACTATCTTTTGTGTACAATGGGACTATAACCCTCCACAGCAGGCGACTTCATACCGCGCCAGACGAGCCAGATGCCCAGCAGAACGAATGGGATGGAAAGGAGTTGTCCCATGTCGAGCAGCATATTCTCTTCGAAAGCCTCCTGAACGTTCTTCAGATACTCGATGAAGAAACGCGAGCCAAAGATACCGATCATAAATGTGCCGAAAATGACACCGCGATGCTTGCCTGCATCGGTGAACTTGTACTGGTACCAGCAGACGAAGAAGACAGCAAGATAAGCCAAGGCCTCATAGATCTGCGTTGGATGCGAGGGATTGCAGAAGATAGGCTCTGCACCGCGTTCCCACTGAGGAATATTCTGGATGAATCGGAAGCCCCAAGGCAAGGCAGTCTCGTGTCCGTAGATCTCGTGGTTGAAGAGATTGCCCATGCGAATCAGACACGCCACAGGAGCCACAGCTATCGAGAGTCGATCGAGCAACCACAACTTCGACAGTCGGTCCTTATTGGCATAATAGAGCACACACAGAATCACACCGATAGTGCCACCATGCGAGGCCAATCCGCCCTTCCATGTCTTGAAGATTTCAAGCGGATGAGCAAGATAGTAATCGGGATCGTAGAAGAAGCAATGCCCAAGGCGTGCTCCAATTATGGTGCCAATGAAGGTAGCAAGGAAAAGGTAATAGACACGCTCAGGATCGAGCCCTTCACGTCGATAGATCCACTCCATGATCTTGATGCCGATAAAAAAGCCCACGATGAACATCAGGGCATACCAGCGCAAGGCAAACCAGCCAACCTGAAAGATGACCGGATGGGCAGTCCAAGTAATTTCTAACAACATTTCTTTTTTTATTTTTCGTAAATTTTGGGGCAAAGATACACAATTTTTCAGTAATTGCAAAACTTTTGAACAAAATATTTGGCAGAACAAAAAAAATCCACTAACTTTGCCACACTTAAACATAATTTTAAGGTTTCATCTAAACCATGCTCGAAAAAAAAGTAATCATCAGCCTGGGTCGCCAGTTCGGAAGCGGTGGCCAACAGACAGGCAAACGTCTGGCCGAAATCCTTGGCATCGACTATTACGACCGTGAACTCATCGACGAAATTGCACGCACAAGCGGCCTCGATCCCGAATATGTGGCCAAGCATGACGAAAAGGCTCCTGGCTTCTTCGACTATGCCTTGGCTGGTCGCATCGGTTCGCCTCACCTCTTCGGCTCTTCACAAAGTTTTGTGATGCTCAGCAACACCTTGAAGCAGTTGGCTGCCGAGAAGTCTTGCCTCATTGTCGGTCGTACTGCTGACTACATCCTTCGCGAAGAGCCTAATCTCATCAAACTCTTCATCCATGCGCCCTACAAATACCGCATCCGCTTCCTTTGCAAGGAACGTGGCATCACTGCTGACGAAGCCGACGACCTGATTGTCAAGAACGACCGCGAGCGTTCGCGATTCTACGACTTCTTCACAGACAAGACTTGGGGACAGGCCGACTCATACGACCTTTGTGTAGATGTGACCAAACTGGGAGGAGAAGAGAATACTGCCCAGTTCCTGGCCGACTACGTGCGAAGGCGCATAGAGCGCTTCGAATAATCGCGATGGCACTCCGGGCATCAAAGGGGCAACAGGGGGACGAGAGAGACCCGTTGTCGCTTCACGAACTCACCCGTCGCATTGCTGCTGTGGTGAACGAAAGCTTCGCCGATCCTCTTTGGGTCGTTGCGGAGCTTTCCGATGTGCGTGTTGCTGCCAATGGACATTGTTACATGACCCTCGTCGAGAAGGAGCTCCGACGTGGCACGACGCTGGCTTCTGTGCGTGGAATGATATGGTCCAACCGTTGGTGGCTCTTGCGCGATAGTTTCGTCCAGCAGACGGGGCAACAATTCGCCACGGGTCTCAAGGTTATGGTCCTTGTACAGGTCACGATGCACGAGCAATATGGCCTCAGCCTCAACATCCTCGACATCGACCCCACCTATACCCTCGGCGAGATGGCACGACGCCGTATGGAAATACTCCGTCAACTCAAGGAGGATGGCATCATCGACATGAACCGAGAACTCCCGTTCCCCGTTCTTCCTCAAAGAATTGCCATCATCAGTGCCGAAGGGGCAGCAGGCTATGGCGACTTTATAAAACAACTCTCTAACAATGCTTATGGTCTGAAGTTCTACGCCCACCTCTTCCCCGCCACGATGCAGGGACAGCAGACCGAGCCTTCGGTCATCGCTGCACTCGACCGAATCAACGAGGTCGAAAGTCTTTTCGATGTCGTCGTCATCATTCGTGGAGGCGGTGCTACCGTCGAACTGGCATCGTTCGACAGTTATCTCCTCGCCTCCTACGTCGCACAATTTCCCCTTCCCGTCATTGTAGGCATCGGCCATGACCGTGACGAGACAGTGCTCGATCATGTGGCCCACACTTCGGTCAAGACGCCCACTGCCGCCGCTGCCCTCCTCATCGACGCCTTATACATGCAGATGCAAAAAGTCCTCGACCTCCAGGAAGAGATCAAGGACAACCTGCAGCAAAGGATGGACCTCGAACGTCAACGCTTGCAACGTTTGGGCAATGCTGTCCGAAACACCCATGTGATGCTTACGCAACAGATCAGCCGATTGGACATAATCGGTCAAAGGATTCAAAGCGCAAGTCAACAACTGCTCAGCAACGGGAACAACACACTCGACACGTTCCGACAGGCCATCAAAATGCTATCGCGTCAACGTATCCAGCGCGAAAAAGACAAGTTGGAATTCATCGACCGCACCATCCAACTGGCACAACCCGACAACATCCTCAAGCGCGGCTTCTCCATCACTCGCCTCGATGGTCATGCTGTCAAGTCAGCTGCATCTGTACGCCCAGGCTCCACCCTAACGATACAAACAGCCGACGGCAATCTCACCGCCGAAACAAAATAGGCAGCCAAAAATGGCTGCCTATTTTATTCCGTATTTCTCGTCGCTGTCAAGTTTGGCTGCTCCGATCACCTTTTTCCTCTCTTACGTCCCTTCTCTCCACGGAACTTCTCAAAAGGCAGGTGCTCAGCCTCATCCAAACGCTGGGCACGTTTCTTTTTCGATGGTTTTTCCTCGTCGTGATGTTCCTCATTCGCTGGCATAACCACCACCTTGCGTCCGTGCCAGTCGGCACCATTCATATCCTTGATGACGAAACGAGCATCCTGTTCCGGCACCTCGAAGTATGAGAAGTTGGTCAGCAGGTCGATACGTCCCATCTCGATGCGATGGTGCACGTTGGCATTCATCAGTCCGATGAGTTGCTTTGGGAAGATGCCGTCGCGCTTGCCTAGGTTGATGAACAGTCTTGCATAGCCTGGCTCGGCCTGTGTATTCGCTCCATTATAGACACGTGCATACGAAGCGTTGCGTGCTCCTTCGCCAGTGTGGGCAGTGGCCTTCTTCTCGCGCTTGGGTTTCTCTTCGGGGATATCAAGATTCTCCGAACCCTTGTAGAACTCGAGCATTCGGTTGAATTCCAACGAGACGATGCGCTTCACCAGATCCTCGGCCGAAAGCCATCCCAGTTTCTTGAGCACTGGATCAAGATATTTCTCGACCTCCTCTTCGTTCACAACAACCTTCTCCAGTCGGTCGGCAAGGCCAAAGAGTTGCTTCTCGATGATGCGTTCGGTAGTGGGCATCAGTCCCTTCTCGAAGGTCTTGCCAATCATACGCTCGATGTCATTCAGACGACGACGTTCCTTGATGTGAACGATACAGATCGACGTTCCTTTCTTTCCAGCACGGCCAGTACGACCCGAACGATGAGTATAGACCTCGATGTCGTCGGGCAAACCATAGT
>JAEEGI010020231.1_pt1 | contig 13347 bp, 14 predicted proteins | sample 8958751 | NCBI WGS metagenome assembly JAEEGI01 (sample SAMN16246545, study PRJNA631951) | gut metagenome | biome: gut microbiome; feature: rumen; material: KS-attached | host: Bos | place: Iran: Karaj | collected 2018-10
ATATAGTGTCATGCGGAAAGGGTGATAGACTATGTACACATCGCGTCCTCTTCTGAAAAACAACGCCAGGATCATTATCAAAACGGCCAGACCCTCGCTGATTGCCGCCTCCTTGATCTTTTTGCTTGTTTCGCTGCTGATGGGCGCTCTCAGCACAAAGCTCACCGGTATTACGGTAGATAATCTGATCACTTATCAGAACTATGTTTCCTCCGGCGACTTTGAACGTGCGCTCACATATCTCACGAGCCTGATCCCCCCGCGGTCGGCGCGCGTTTTCATTCTTTTGTTGTCGATCGTCTCGATGATCTGGCAGGCGGGATATACGATATTCATCATGAACACCGTCAAGAAAAGCGGCGCGACTTTCGGCAATCTGCTCGACGGCTTTTCCATAACGCTCAAGCTGATCCTTCTCGGCTTTCTGCGCACGCTGTTTATCACGCTCTGGTCGCTGCTGTTCTATTTCCCCGGCATCATCGCCGCCTATCGCTATCGCATGTCGCTCTATCTTCTGCTCGACCACCCCGAGATGGGCGTGATGGAATGCCTGCGCACCAGCAAGCAAATGATGAAGGGCCACAAGTGGGAGTGCTTCGTGCTGGATCTGAGCTTCATCGGCTGGCGGCTGCTTTCCGAGCTTCCCCTCATCGGCTATTTTGTGTCCCTGTGGGTGACGCCCTACGTCAACACGACCTACGTGCTCTACTACATGGCGCTCGCGGGCAAGCCTGTGACCGTCGGCCCCGCGCCGGGGCAGAATCCGTATATGTAAAAAAGATCTCCCCTCTCCGGGGAGATCTTTTTATGCCCTTCTCAATAGATCATCGAGAAGTGTTCCGGTTTCGGTTTGTAGTGTACGCCTGAGACCAGTCCGACCGCGGCGAAGAGCGTGACCATCGACGAGCCTCCGTACGAGAAGAAGGGCAGCGGGATGCCGATAACGGGCGTGATGCCGATGCACATGCCGATGTTGATGAAGGTCTGGAAGGCAAGCGCGCCCGCGACGCCGAGGCAGATGAGCATGTCGTACATGCGTCCGGCGTGCAGCCCGACGTAGACGCAGCGGACGATGATGACCGTCAGCACGATCACGACCGCGATGCAGCCGATCATGCCGAGGTGCTCGCCGATGCTGGCGAAGATGAAGTCGGTATGCTTGCCGGTGAAGACCGTGGCGCGGTGGCCCTCCTCCGCGCCGGTCATGCGCCCGGCCATGAGGGAGTAGCGGCTCTGCGTGGTCTGCCAGGTGATGCCCCAGCCGTCGGGGTCGATGCTCTTGTCATAGGGCGCGATCAGACGCTTTTTCTGGTAGTCCTTGAGGAAGTAGTTCCACAGGATCGGGATGACGGCCGCGATGGCGGCGCCGCCGATGGCGAACCAGTACAGCTTCACGCCCGCCGCGAAGAACATCAGCAGAAAGACCGCCAGGATGATCGTCGCGCTGCCGAGGTCGTCGCCGACGACGACGATCAGACCGAAGATGGCGACGAAGTGCGCCGCGATCTGCACGACGGAGGGAAAGGCGTTGATGTCCTTGTGTTCCTTCAGATAGGTCATCTGCCGGGCCGCGACGATGATATACAGTACCTTCACGATCTCGGAGGGCTGCACGTTGATGCCCGCGAAGCGGATCCAGCTGCGGCTGCCGCTTTCGCCCTCGGTGCCGAAGATGACCAGCGCGATCATCAGAAGGACGTCGACCACGCACAGCCAGCGCCATTGCTCGCCGAGGATGTCCGCGTCGATGACCGTGAAGAGCACGAAGGCGATCACGCCGATGAAGATCGAGAAGATCTGGACGATGACGCATCTGGTCGGGCTGATGATAACGCCGCCGGCCTGCATGCCGAGCGTGGCGATGTACACGGCGTACACGCTGAAGCACGCGCAGGCAAAGCAGATGGCGAAGAGGAGCATGTCGGCCCGCTTGAAGAAATCTTTGATATAGAAAACGACCTTTTTGATCGCGCTCACTTTCCTTTCGTGAAAAAAAGCCGAAACAAAAACTACATACGGCGCTCATTTTAGCACAGATTTGCTCTTTACGCAAGCCGTAGCTCGGTGATATAATGGATCGGAAGCGCGAAGCGCTTATGACAGGATTTCAGGGATTGTTGATGCATGGCCGTTTTCCGTTCCAAAAGTGAATCCGAGACCGAGGCGATCGGCGAGGCCTTCGCGCGCGAGCTGCCCGACGGGGCGGTCGTGGCGATGTACGGCGAGCTCGGCGCGGGCAAGACGGCCTTCGTGCGCGGCATGGCCCGCGGGATGGGCATCGACTGCCGCGTCTCCAGCCCGACCTTCACGATCGTCAACGAGTACCTCGGCAAGCGCGAGCTGATCCACTTTGACATGTACCGTCTCTCCTCCGCTGACGAGCTCTTCGACATCGGCTGGGAGGATTATCTCGCCCGCGGCGCGGTCTGCGCCGTGGAGTGGAGCGAAAACGTCTCCGACGCCTTTTTCGGCGACGAGATCCCCGTGCGCATCGAAAAATGCGGCGAGGGAGAGCGCATCATCACGATCGGAGAAAAGACGCCATGCTGATCCTCGCTTTTGAGTCCTCCGCCCGGCCCGCCTCCGCCGCCCTCGTGCGCGACGGGAAGCTGCTTGCGCAGAGCCTGCAGGTCAGCGCGCTGACGCACAGCCGCACGCTGCTGCCGATGGCCGAGGATCTGTTGAAAAATACCGGCGTCGCTCTGTCCGAGGTCGACGTCATCGCCGTGGCGCACGGGCCCGGCTCCTTTACCGGCATCCGCATCGGCGTGTCCACGGTCAAGGGTCTGTGCTGGGGCGCGGAAAAGCCCTGTATCGGCGTTTCGACGCTCGAGGCCATGGCCTGGCACGCTCTGGCCGCCGGCGGCCTTGTCTGCCCCGTGATGGACGCGCGGCGCGCGCAGGTCTACAACGCGCTCTTCCGCATCGAGGACGGACGGCCCGTCCGTCTCTGCCCCGACCGGGCGATCTCGCTTGAGGAGCTGTCGGACGAGCTCCGCGCCCTGGGCGAGAGCGTCTTCCTCGTCGGCGACGGCGCTGTCCTCACGAAGGACTTTCTCGACGCGCAGGGCCTCCCCTGCCGGATCGCGCCGGACGATCTCGTCTGGCAGGACGCCTGGGGCGTCGCGATGGCGGCGCAGGGGCGCGCTCCCGTTCCCGCGGCCGAGCTGCTGCCGGTCTATCTGCGGCTCTCGCAGGCCGAGCGCGAACGCCAGGAGCGAATGGAGAAAGAGCAGGGCTGAAAAGTCACGGCTTCGCCGTGCGGCCCGCTCCGACGTTCGGCAACGTCCGCAAAACCCTCATCCGTCACGGCTTCGCCGTGCCACCTTCCCCGGAGGGGAAGGCTGTAAGGTAGTTTTTATTTTTATAAAAGGAGATCGAGATATGAGCAAAGTATGCGTATTCGACCACCCGCTGATCCAGCACAAGCTGTCCATCCTGCGCGACAAGAACACCAGCGTCAAGGAGTTCCGCGAGCTCGTCTCCGAGATCGCCATGCTGATGTGCTACGAGGCCACGCGCGACCTCCCGCTTGAGGAGATCGAGGTCGAGACCCCCGTCGCCCCGGCAAAGTGCCGCCGCATCGCCGGCAAGAAGCTGGCCGTCGTGCCCATCCTCCGCGCGGGCCTGGGCATGGTCGACGGCATGGTCAGCATGATGCCCAACGTCAAGGTCGGCCACATCGGCCTGTTCCGCGACCCCGAGACCAAGCTGCCCGTGAAGTACTACTTCAAGATGCCGCCCGACATCTCCGAGCGCGACGTCATCATCGTCGACCCGATGCTCGCCACCGGCGGCTCCGCCTCCGCGGCGGCCACCTTCCTCAAGGAAGTCGGCGTCAAGCACATCAAGCTCATGTCCATCATCGGCGCGCCCGAGGGCGTGAAGAAGATGCAGGAGGATCACCCGGACGTCGACATCTTCGTCGCCGCGCTGGACGACCACCTCAACGAGAACGCCTATATCGTCCCGGGTCTCGGCGACGCGGGCGACCGTATCTTCGGCACGAAGTAAAAAAGTCATAACAAAAAAAGAAGCTGTCCGGTCGGACAGCTTCTTTTTTTCGGTTTTTCTCATTCAAAGCCCTGCTGCCTGCACCAGATATCCATGACCATGTCCACGGGCAGGTGCTTGACCAGCGCCACCTGGCGGCGCACCGGCGCGCCGAGGATCGACACGGTCTTTTTCTTTTCCAGGTCCTTCATCGCCTGCGCGGCCACCTCCTCGGGGCCGTACCAGCGGTCGACGTAGCGGATATACTCGTCGTGCTTCGCGTGCTGCTGGAACTCCGTCTTGATCCAGCCGGGGCAGACACACATCACGTGCACGCCGCGCGGCCGCAGCTCGCGCCCAATCGCGCGGGAGAGGGAGAGCACATAGCTCTTCGACGCGCCGTAGACCGCCTGGTAGGGCACGGGCTGCCAGGAGGAGTTCGAGCCCATGTTGATAATGGCGCTGCCGCTCTTCATACAGGGCAGGGACAGATGGCACATGGCCGTGAGCGAAAGGGCGTTGAGACGGGCGCTGTGCAGCAGCGCGTCGAGCTCCTTTTCCTCAAAAGGGCCGAACACGCCGCAGCCCGCCGCGTTGACAAGCAGCGCGATCTCCGGCTTTTCCTTTTCCAAAAGCTCCGCATAGGCTTTGAGATCCGCGTCCGCGGCCAGGTCGAGCGCGACGGGGCGGATGGGGTTGCGGCACTTCTCCTTCAGCTCCTCCAGCCGCTCGGCGCGGCGGGCGATTACCCAGATCTCGTCGAAAGAGAACTGTTTGTCCACGGCGTAGACGAACTCGCGCCCGATGCCGGAGGACGCGCCCGTGATGACGGCGATCTTCATGGCTTATCCCTCCCTTGTGCCGCGGGCGAATTCCCGGATCAGGCCCGCGATCTTCGTGCTGTGGACGATGTACGAGCCGTGGTCCTCGCCCTTGAGGATCTGCAGCTCCGCGCCGGGGATGGTGTCCGCGATGTGGCGCGTCTCCTTCTCCGGGATCAGGTCGCCGCTGCCGGCGAGCACGAGCGTCGCGGCGCGGATGCTTTTCAGCTCCTCGTCCGCGATGTCGGGTTCGTAAAGCATGAGCTTGAGCTTTTTGTCCTTTGTGATGAGCTTCCCTGCCGCGATGAGCAGCCGCAGCCACCACTTTACCGCTTTGGGGCTCGTGTTCGCGCCGCTGACGATCAGCGTCGTGATGCGCTCGCAGCGCGCGGCCGCCATCAGGCCGATGATGCCGCCGTCGGAAAAGCCGTAGAAGATCACGTCGCGCAGATCGAGCGCCTTGAGGAAGGCGATCACGTCCGTGGCCATGTCGCGGTAATGCAGCTCGCGCGTGTCCTCGCTTTGGCCGTGGCAGCGCGAATCCAGGCAGTAGCAGCAGTATTCGTCCCTGAGCGCGCGCACCGCCTCGTCGAAGATCGTATGATCCTCGCCGTTGCCGTGCACCATGACGAGCGGGCGGCCCTCGCCGCTCTTTTCGTAAAACAGCTTGACGCCGTTGACTTCCGCGATCATTGTTTCTCCCCCATTTCATAGAACCGCGGCGGGATGTGGCAGTAGCCACCCGGGTTCTTTTCCAGATATTTCTGGTGATACTCCTCGGCGGAGAAGTAGTTCTTCAGGGGCTCGCACAGCACGGCGAGCTCCCGGCCGACCTTCTCCTTCTCCCGTGCGAAGACCTTTCTGATCGTCGGCAGCTGCTTTTCGTCGGTGTAGAACACGCCGGTGCGGTACTGCACGCCCATGTCCATGCCCTGGCGGTTGTAGCTGAGCGGGTCGATGACCATGAAGTAGTAATCGAGCAGCTTTTCCAGGCCGATCTTTTTCTCGTCGTACTCCACCAGCACGGTCTCGGCGTGGCCGGACGAGGCGCAGACCTCCTGATAGCTCGGCGCCGCGTCCGGGCCGTTGGCGTAGCCGACCTCGGTGCGCTCGACGCCTTCAAACTGGTCGAAAAACTTCTGCAGGCCCCAAAAGCAGCCGCCCGCGAGATAAATGCGTTCCATGCCGTCTCCTCCGTTGACTTTGTGGTTTTTTCACGCTAAAATCATACCAAAGCGAAAGCGACTTGTAAAGGAGAAACGCCGATGGAAAACGTACTGGAGCTGATCCGCGAACGCCGCAGCGTCCGCAGCTTCGACGGCAGCGAGCTGTCCGCCGAGGAAAAGCGCGCCCTGCGCAGCTTTGCCTCGGAGATCCGGAATCCCTGGGGGCGCTGGGTGGAGTTCCGGCTGCTGGACAAGGAGGAGCATGTCCTCTCCAGCCCCGTGATCCGCGGCGAGACGGCCTATCTCGGCGCGAAGACCGCCAAAGCGCCGCATGCCGAGGAGGCGCTTGGCTACTCCTTTGAGATGCTGATGCTCTACGCGCTGTCGATGGGCCTCGGCACGGTGTGGCTGGGCGGGACGCTCGACCGCCGGGCCTTTGAACGGGCGATGGACCTCGAAAGCGACGAGCTGATGCCCTGCGTCAGCCCCGTGGGCCGTCCCGCCGCGAAGATGAGTCTGCGCGAGACCGTGATGCGCCGCGGGACGACCGCGACCTCGCGCCAGAGCTTTTCCTCGCTCTTCTTTGACGGGGATCTCCGTCACCCTCTGACGGAAGAGGCTGCCGGCGAGCTTTCCGAGCCGCTCAAGGCCGTGCAGCGCGCGCCCTCCGCCGTCAACCGCCAGCCCTGGCGCGTCGTGCGCTGCGGAAGGACGGTCCATTTCTACGTCAAGCATGACTTCGGTCTGAACGCGAAGGCCACGGGCGACCTGCAGAAGATCGACCTCGGCATCGCGCTGTGCCACTTCGCCCTCGCAGCGGAGGCCGTGGGACTCGCGCCGCGCTTTTCGATCTCCGACCCGGGGATCAAGGTCCCGTCGGGCCATGAGTATATCGCAAGCTATTGTCTTGAATAAGCGTCATCACGAAAGCCGCAGGCCGGAAAAGGCCTGCGGCTTTTCGTCGTCGCGGCGGTCTTTCGGGCCCTGTCCCGCGCAAGGCCCGCGGGCGGCGCGGACGCCCCGCGCCGCGTGTCGGAAAAAGGCTTGAACAGCTTGCCGCAGAATGAGTTTAAGTCTTGACAAAGCCTCCTCGGAGCGGTATTCTGAATAGTGGGGCGACAGCCCCGACATCATCAAAAACAAGGAGGGAACGTCATGGACGACGGAAGCAGTACCGGCGCTTTGCCAGGCCGAAGTAGCATCCGGAAACGCGTCGATGGCGTTTCCGTGCTCTGAAAAGAATATCGGCCTGCGCGTCGGCCTTCCCGATCTGGACAAACCGATCCAAAGGAGGAGGTAAGCGATGGCTGTTCAAACCGCGACCTTTGAGAAGACCATCCGCACGCTGCTCGACGAAAAAAAGTACCAGACCGTCAAGGACATTCTGGTCACGATGGAGCCGGCGGACATCGCCGCCGTGTTCGACGATTTCGGCGAGGAGCGCATGGCTCTTCTGTTCCGTCTGCTGCCCAAGGAGACGGCGGCGGAGACCTTTGCCGAGCTCGAGAGCGAGATCCAGGAGACGCTGATCCGCGGCTTCTCGGACCGCGAGCTGCACGAGCTCGTCAACGAGCTGTATGTGGACGACGCGGCGGATCTCGTCGACGAGATGCCCGCGAACGTCGTCAAGCGCATTCTGGCTCAGGCAGACCCGCAGATGCGCAAGGAGATCAACGAGATCCTGCGCTATCCCGAAAACTCCGCCGGCTCGATCATGACGACGGAGTACGTCTCGCTGCGGCCGAACATGACCGTGGCGGAGGCGATCACACGCATCCGCAGGACGGGCGTAGACAAGGAGACCATCTACACCTGTTACGTCACGGAGGGGCGGAAGCTCCTCGGCGCGGTCTCCGTCAAGGACCTGCTTCTCGCCGTCGACGACGACGCGCCCGTTTCGTCGCTGATGGACGAGAACGTCATCTCCGTGAGCACCCTGACCGACCAGGAAGAGGTCGCGACGATGCTCTCGAAGTACAACTTCCTGGCGCTGCCCGTCGTGGACACGGACGGGCGCATGGTCGGTATCGTGACCTTCGACGACGCGATGGACGTCCTCGTCGAAGAGACCACGGAGGACATCGAGAAGATGGCCGGTATGCTCCCCTCGGAGAAGACCTATCTGCGCTCGACGCCCTGGGACCTGTTCAAGCACCGCATCCCCTGGCTGGCCCTGCTGATGATCTCGGCCACCTTCACGGGCCTGATCATCACGAACTTTGAAAACGCGCTGGCCGCACAGGTCGTGCTGACGGCCTTCATCCCCATGCTGATGGACACGGGCGGCAACTCCGGCTCGCAGGCCTCGGTCACGATCATCCGCGCGCTGAGCCTGGGCGAGCTTGAATTTTCCGATGCGCCGAAGGTCGTCTGGAAAGAGATCCGCACCTCCGTGCTCTGCGGCTGCGCGCTCGCGGCGCTGTGCTTCGTCAAGATCATGCTCTTCGACCGGCTGCTGCTCGGCAACACGGACATCACGCTCATGACCGCTTTCGTGGTATGCTTCACGATGGCGCTGACCGTGCTGATCGCCAAGGTCGTCGGCTGCTCGCTGCCGATGGCGGCCAAGAAGATCGGCTTCGACCCGGCCGTGATGGCGAGCCCCTTCATCACGACGATCGTCGACGCGCTCTCGCTGCTGGTCTATTTCGGGATCGCAAGCGCGCTGCTGTTCTAACACAAAAAAGGAAAAGCGCCCCGCCCGCGCAGGGCGCTTTTCCTTTTTTCTTCACAGAAAGTTTACCGTCCGGGGACTGGACGGGACGGGACGCTTGTGCTATGATGCGCAATCTGAAAGGAGGGATCTCATGCCCCGACTTCTTCACCGGGAGGACGACGAGCCCTGGGTGCTGCCCCACCTCGGCCAGCGCATCGTCAAAACGACCGTCGCGGTCTTCCTGTGTCTTCTGTTTTACTATCTGCGCGGCTACCGCGGGCAGGACATGCCCACCGAGGCCGCGATCACGGCCATCATCTGCATGCAGCCCTATGTGCGCGACACGGGGGCATACGCCTTCAACCGCTTCGTCGGCACGCTGATCGGCGCCTTCTGGGGTCTGATGCTTTTGCTGCTGCTCAACGACTTCCCCGCGCTGGGCGCGAACATGCTGCTGCTTTACGCGATGATGGCCCTGGGCGTGCTGCTGTGCCTTTACAGCGCGGTCCTCGTGCGGATGAGCGACGCCTCTGGCCTTGCCTCGATCGTGTTTCTGTGCATCGTGATCGCCTTTCCCGACATCGAGCAGCCCCTGCGCCAGGCGGCGCACCGCCTGCTGGACGTCTTCGTCGGGACGGCGGTGGCCACGGCCGTGAACGTCTTTCGTCTGCCGCGCGCGAAGCGTCCCGGGCAGGTCTTTTTCCTGCGCATGAAGGATCTCTCGCCCGACCGCTTCACGCACCTGTCCCCCGCCGCGCTGATGCAGCTGAATTACCTCTACAACGACGGCGCGCGCATCAGCCTGATGAGCGAGCACGCGCCCGCCTTCTTTTCCCTGCAGATGAGCGGCGTCCGACTCTCCGCCCCGCTCGTCGTCATGGACGGCGCGGCCCTCTACGACGCGAACGAGAACCGCTATCTCCGGACGGTGACGATCCCGCCGGAGGACTCTTCCCCCGTGCGCGCGCGGCTCGAAGCGCTGGGGATCAGCTATTTCATCTACACGATCCGCAGCGACCGGGCCTGCGTCTTCCACAGCGGGGAATACCGCGAGGAAGAAAAGCTCGTCTACGAGCGCATGAAGGGCTCGCCCTATCGCAGCTATCTCGAGGGCGAGATCTGCGATCCGGAGGAGATCGTGTATCTGAAGATCATCGCCCCCTACGGGCGGATCGAGGAGATCGAGCGCAGCCTCCGCACGGTGCTGCCGAAGGGAAAGCTCCGCCGCGTCATCCGTCCCCAGCAGGGCGGAGACGATCTCGCCGCGCTGTATATCTACGCCCACGCGGCCACGCAGGAGCAGGCGCAGAAGCGCCTCATGGAGATGCTGCGCGAGGAGGATCCCTCGCTCGTGCCCGTCTCCGTGCGTCTGCGCGCCCCGTACCGCTCCGAGCGCGACGCGATCCACCTGCTGCACCTCGTCGGCAGCGCCTACGAGCCGCCGCTCCTCTTCGCGCGGAAGAAGATCCGGCGCGAGATCGTGGGATAGTGTCCGAAAAGATAAACAGAGGATGTGAAACCGGTTTTCACATCCTCTGTTGTTTTTATTGCCCGGCGGCGGCCTTGAGCGCGCGGATCAGCTTGATCTGCGAGGGCATGCGCTCGTGGCGCCGGAAGCTCTTTTCATAGAGCGCGGCAAGCTCTCCCGCGTCCTGCGGCGTGAGCAGGCCGATCAGCTCCTGCGTCAGGCTCTGCACCGCGATGAGCATCCAGTAGGCCGTGCGCGGCTCGCGCCGGACGGTCGGGAGGGTGCAGGCGTAGGCCATCAGCTCCTTGACCGCGGCGCTCTCGGGCTTCTGCGCCGCGAATCCTTCATAGAAGCCGCGCAGCGTCTCGGCAAAGCGGTCGTGGCAGGGGTCGTCCGCCGGGCCGCCCTTCAGGCCGAAGATGCCCGCGCCGGGCTTGCGGTTGAGCTCGAGCAGCTCGACTTCCTTGAGATACGACTCGTACAGCTCCCGCAGCCGGACGAGCGCTTCGTTACGCTCAGGCAAAGGGATTCTCCGTCGGGTAGGGCAGGGACTTGGGCTGATTGTAGCCGATGTCCTCCACGCCGAGGAACTTGAAGACCTCGAAGAGCGCCCTGCCGTAATGGCCGAAGGCCACCGCGCCGTGGTGCGGGAAGCGCTTCTCGATCAGCACGTGGCGGTAGAAGCGGCCCATTTCCTTGATGGCGAACACGCCGATGCCGCCGAAGGAGGTCGTCGCGACGGGCAGCACCTCGCCCTCGGCGATGTAGGAGCGCAGCTTGCCCTCGCTGTCGCACTGCAGGCGGAAGAAGGTGATCTCGCCGGGGGCGATGTCGCCCTCGAGCGTGCCGCGGGTGAAGTCGGGCTCGGAGCCGGCGGGCTCGAGCAGACGGTGCTGGATGAGCTGATACTTCACGGCGCGGTCGGCGCACATCTTGCAGGACGGCGTGTTGCCGCAGTGGAAGCCCATGAAGGTGTCGGTGAGGGCGTAGTCGAACTTGCCCTTGATGCTCTCCTCCCACATGGAGGCCGGGACGGAGTTGTTGATGTCCAGGATGGTCACCGCGTCGCCGGAGATGCAGGCGCCGATATACTCGGAGAGGGTGCCGTAGATATCCACCTCGCAGCTCACGGGGATGCCGCGGGAGGCCAGGCGGGAGTTGACGTAGCAGGGCTCGAAGCCGAACTGCTGCGGGAAGGCGGGCCAGCACTTGTCCGCGAAGGCGACGTACTTGCGCGCGCCCTTGTGCGCCTCCGCCCAGTCGAGCAGAGTCAGCTCAAACTGCGCCATGCGCTCGAGCATATCGGGGAAGTACTTGCCCTCGCCCATCTCGGCGGCCATGTCGGCGCAGACGGCGGGGATGCGCGCGTCGCCGGCGTGCTCGCGGTAGCTCACGAGCAGGTCGAGCTCGGAATTCTCCTCGATCTCGACGCCGAGCTCGTACAGGCCCTTGATCGGCGCGTTGCAGGCGAAAAAGTCCTGCGGACGCGGGCCGAAGCTGATGATCTTGAGGTTCTTCACGCCGATAACGGCGCGGGCGATCGGATAGAATTCCTTGATCTTCTTCCCGATGTCTTCGGCGGTGCCGACGGGATATTCGGGGATGTAGCCCTTGAGGTGGCGCATGCCGAGGTTATACGAGCAGTTGAGCATGCCGCAGTAGGCGTCGCCGCGGCCGTTGATCAGGTCGCCGTCGCCCTCGGCGGCCGCCACGAACATGCAGGGGCCGTCAAAGTACTTGGCGATCAGGGTCTCGGGCGTCTCGGGGCCGAAGTTGCCGAGGAAAACGACCAGGGCGTTGCAGCCGGCGGCCTTGACGTCCTCAACGGCCTTGAGCATGTCCTTCTCGTTCTCCACGGTGACCGGGCACTCGTAGATGTTGCCGCCGCAGGTCTTGACGATGGCGGCGCGGCGCTTTTTGGAAAGCGCGATGGGGAAGCAGTCGCGGGAAACGGCGACGATGCCGAGCTTGACTTCGGGAATGTTGCTCATCATGTCAGATATCCTCCTCAATGTCGATGTTTTCACCTTTCAGACCTACGTGCGCGCCGTTTCCGGCCTCTCTGGACGAGGGGTGCGCCAGCAGCCACTTGTTGCGGGCGGTCATCCACAGGTCTTCTTCGCATTTCGGCTCGAATTCGGGTTTTTCCGTGTTGGTGCCCTTCGGCAGCGCCACCGCCACGCGGAAGCCGCTGCGCGCGTTGGTGTGGCACGGAGCGTAGTGCAGCGTGGTCGCCCAGACCTCGACCGCGGCGCCGGCCGGGACGCGGAAGGCCTTCACCTTTTCCGTGTCGAGCATGCCGCCCTCGACCTCGTCGAGCTTGCCCAGCAGCAGGATGAAGTCCTTCGTGCCGATGTTCACCTCGCTGTCGCGGTGATACTCCAGGCAGTTGAGCTTCGTGTTCCAGCCCCAGCACATGCCGAGCTGGATCGGCATGCCGCCGTAGGCGCGGTCGCGCAGCTCGGAAAAGATCGCGCAGTCCTCCAGGCTTTCGATGCCGGGGAGATAAGCCGTGCCCTCCTTGGGCATGTCGATCTTTTCCATGGCGGAGAGCAGCTCGGCGGTGTCATAGCCGTCGAGAAGCTTGCCGTAGGAACGGAATTCTGGATCGGAAACGGAATAAATGTGCATCTTGCTCCTCCTTTATCGAATTTCCGGGAACAGCTCTTTGAGCGCCGGATAGATCTTGCGGAACTGCTGATACCGCGCCTCATAGCGCGCCGTGAGTTCGGGATCGGGCTCGGTCGTGGAGGCGAGCTCGACGAGCGCGTCCGCCGCGGCCTGCACGCTGGGATATTCCCCGCAGCCGACCATCGCGAGCATCGCGCCGCCGTAGCCGGGGCCCTGCTCGGTCTTGACCATGTCCAGCGGGATGCCGAGGACGTTGGCAAAGATCTTCCGCCACAGCGGCGACTTCGCGCCGCCGCCGCAGATGCGGCTGCGCGGGATGTCGATGCCGAGCGACTTTGCGATCTCAAAGCTGTCGCGGATCGCGAAGGCCACGCCCTCGAGCACCGCCTGCACGAGATCCGCGCGGCCGGAGTCCATCGTCATGCCGATGAAGGTGCCGCGGGCGTTGACGTCGTTGATCGGGCTGCGTTCGCCCATGAGGTAGGGCAGGAAGAACACGTGGTTGCGCCCGAGCTTCTCGTCTGTGATGTCCGCCTGCTCGGCGGCGTAGTCGGAGGTGCCGAGGATATCCTCGCACAGCCACTTGTTGCAGCTGGCCGCCGAAAGCATACA
>JAEEGI010020237.1_pt1 | contig 13345 bp, 10 predicted proteins | sample 8958751 | NCBI WGS metagenome assembly JAEEGI01 (sample SAMN16246545, study PRJNA631951) | gut metagenome | biome: gut microbiome; feature: rumen; material: KS-attached | host: Bos | place: Iran: Karaj | collected 2018-10
TCGACCTTATCGGTGATGCCAAAACCGTCCATCACGATGGTGACGACGGGTCCCTTGATACCGGGGAAGTTGGAAAGTTTCTTGAGCATGTTTTACTCCGTATTAATGTTTACGGCGCAAAGATAGAAATTTCAACACCATAAAAAAAGCCCTCCCGTGAGGGGAGGGCTCTTGTAAAGGGTTTTTGTTTTAGATTACTTGCCTTTGTAAACGAGCAACTTCATGGTCAAGTCACCGTTTGTATCAGGTGCAGAAGCTTCCGTGACAATGAATGCATAGAAACCTGCTGCGGTACCCGTATTGGGCTTGTAAACATCCGGATTGATTGCGACGAAGAACACGTCTGCAACTTCCAGGAAGTTCGGATATTCATCCTTTAGTGCACTTGTGAGGTACATGAAGGAATCTGTTGTCGGATTTTCCGGTAGCCAGTTCTTGCTCCAGTCGTCAAGGCGGGTGTCGTTTTCTGCATTTGCATAGACCGCGAACTTGAGGCCCGTCGTGCTGGTCAACCTGACATTGCCTTGGGTTCCTGTCGTGCTGAAGCAGACGTCACCAGTTGTTGCAGCAGAGGCGGAAGCCGTTGCGAAGCTCAAGCACTTGTCAGTCTTGGTGTTGACTGTGATGGTGACAGAGTCGAGCGGAGCGCCCGGAACCTGGACTTCGGAAGAAGAACTTTCCGGAGCCCTGCACTTTTCTTCAGGACGGACGAATTGAATGGTATCTTGAGTAACGGACGGAATCTGGCCATCAGTTGCATAAACTGTGATGAGGAGGAGGAAGTCTCCGCATTCGGAATAGTTTTCGTCAAGGTTCGTGTAAAGACCGCTTTCAGCGAGGTTCACCGTGGTAACCTGACCATTGAAATCCAACGGAGTCATTGTTGCGGCTACGCCATTGCTGGTCATGCTCTTGCTAACAATTTCGAATGTTATATTCGTGATACGGACTGCGTTAACATCGGCAACAGTCGATGAGTCACTCAAGTCGAGGGTAATGGAACCTTTGAATTTGACCTTGCTGAGGCCGGTGGAGCTGATGCCCAAATCAGAGAAAACAATCGCTGTTGTCTCTGTTTGTACTACTGAGCTAGGTGCAATAAAGCCAGATGATGACGATGTGCCGCCCGGCTGGCTCGGAAAATCGCTACCATCATCACCGCAAGCGACAAAACCCAATGCTCCCATTGTGAGAGCAGAACCTAAAAGCAGAGGTGTTAAGAACTTAGACTTCATTTGGATACCCTTTTTTATGTAATCTTTGATTTAAAATAAACAAATTACGGAAAAAAAGCACTAATAATTTGATTTTTTATAATAATACAAAAATAAATTTCGATTTTTATATGGGGGTGCCGGAAAAATTGACGAAAATCACAATACGATTGTAAACGAAACTAAACTTTAACCGTCCATGGAGCGTATTATATCGCGAATTCGGGCGGCTTCTTCAAAGTCGAGGCGGGCTGCCGCTTCTTTCATCTGACGTTCCAGGTCTGCGAGTTTGGATAGAGCTTCACTGGATCCTGCTCCTTCGAACCTAACTCCACTAAGGGGCTGAAGCCCCAAGTCTCGTATATCGCTGCGCTCAGGATGACGGTTGTTGGGATGGTTGCCGGGAAGATTGTTATTGGAACGTGCGCCGGGGGGCGCGGATTTCTTAGAGGCGTTCTTCCTAAAGCGCGAGGGTTGCAACGGTTCCATCGGGCGGATGCCGGGGGTGAAGTCTTCGCTGGAATTGTTACTGGAATTGTCACTGGAATCGTAACTGGATCCTTCGCTTTGCTCAGGATGACGTTCGTCCACTTCTTCGTCGATGCCGAGCGGATCGACGATTTTCAGGTCGTCTTCGAGTTTGCGGGTGACAGACTTTGGCGTAATATGGTGCTCGGCGTTGAATTCCTCTTGCAATGTGCGGCGACGGTTCGTCTCGTCGATGGCTTTTTGGAGGCTTTCGGTCATGTTGTCCGCAAACAAGAGCACCGTGCCGTTCACATTGCGGCTCGCACGGCCCATCGTCTGGATGAGGCTGCGGTAATTGCGCAAAAAACCTTCCTTGTCGGCGTCGAGAATCGCGACCATGCTCACTTCGGGGAGGTCGAGGCCTTCGCGCAAGAGGTTGATGCCCACGAGTACGTCAAATTCGCCGCTGCGCAGTCCGCGGATGAGTTCGTGGCGTTCGAGTGTCTTGATGTCGCTGTGGAGGTACTTGGCGCGGACGCCCGCTTCGATGAAAAATTCCGTGAGGTCCTGCGCCATTTTCTTGGTGAGCGTCGTGACGAGCACGCGGTCGCCGTTTTTGACCACTTCTTCGATGCGGTACAGGAGCACGTCCATTTGACCCTGGATCGGGAATAGTTCGATTTTCGGGTCCAAAAGTCCGGTCGGGCGGTTGATCTGTTCGGTCACGACACCGCTAGTTTTTTTCAGTTCGTAGTCGCCGGGGGTGGCGCTTACGAAAAGCACTTGCTTCGGGTACATGTACTCGAATTCAGCGAAGTTCATCGGGCGGTTGTCGAGTGCGCAGGGAAGGCGGAAACCGTATTGTACGAGCGTGGTTTTGCGGGATTTGTCGCCTTCGGCCATGCCGCCCACTTGCGGGATGCTCACGTGGGATTCGTCAATCATCAAAAGCCAGTCATCGCCAAAGTAGTCGATGAGCGTAAAGGGGCGGGTGCCCGGAGCGCGGTCTTCGATAATGCGGGAATAGTTTTCGATGCCGTTGCACATGCCGGTTTCGCGCAACATTTCCATGTCGTAGCGGGTGCGGCTCGAAAGACGTGCCGATTCGAGAACCTTGCCTTCCTTGTCGAGTTCGGCGAGGCGGTCGGTCAGTTCGAGTTGGATTCGTTGCAGCATGCCCGCGCGATTTTCTTCTTTGGTGACAAAGTGCTTGGCGGGGGCGATGGTGAGTTCTTCAACTTCCTTGATGACTTCGCCCGTGACGATGTTGAAACGGTAAAGGCGATCGACTTCGTCGCCGAAAAGCTCGATGCGCAGCCCGTCTTCGTCGTAGCTCGGGTGAATTTCAATTACGTCACCGCGGACGCGGAACGTGCCTCGATCAAGACTGAAGTCGTTGCGCGAATACTGGATGTGGACAAGGTCTCGTAGAATGCGGTCGCGGTCGTAAATGTCGCCCTTCTTAACGCGGACCATGAGGTCGAAGTATTCGCTCGGGCTGCCGAGGCCGTAAATGCAGCTCACGGAAGCGACGATGATGACGTCGCGGCGGGTGAGAAGGTTGGCCGTTGCACGCAGGCGGAGCTTGTCGATTTCGTCGTTGATGCTCGCGTCTTTTTCGATGAACGTGTCCGTGTGCGGGATGTAGGCTTCGGGCTGGAAGTAGTCATAGTAGCTTACGAAGTATTCCACCGCGTTGTTCGGGAAGAACGACTTGAATTCTTGGTAAAGCTGGGCAGCGAGCGTCTTGTTGTGCGTGAGGATGAGCGTTGGCTTGCCGACGTTCTTGATGACGTTTGCCATCGTGAACGTCTTGCCGGAACCGGTGACGCCGAGAAGCGTCTGGAACTGTTCGCCGTTCTTGAAACCTTCGGTCAATTCTTCGATGGCCTTGGGCTGGTCGCCTGCGGCACCGTAAGGACTTACGAGATCAAAATCCGCACGTGTGGGCGCCTGGAACTGCTTGAGTTTTCCGGGCAAGCTCTTGGAAGGCGGTAGCGGTTTCGCTATCGGTTTTGCATACGGATCAGGAGTAATAGTCTTACGTGCGCGAGCCATTGTTAGGTGATAAGATAGTAATATTTCTATATTGCATTCCATGCTTTGCAATCGAATTCTTGGTACGACTCATCACGGCACTTACAAGAAGGTCGTTGACGTTCCTCTTTTACGCGAGGAACTGACGGCCCGTTCTATCCGTTGCATCGCACGCGATGGTGTCGAAATTGAAATCGATGTTTACGAAGACTTGCAAGAAGGCGATATCTTGGCGGAAACGGACTTTAACGTGTATGCCGTGAAAATTTATGTGCCCAAGAAAAAGCCCGCCGAAGAACCTAAGCCTAAGTTCAAGAGCTATTTGTAACTTTTATTCCTTAATGCTCAAGCTTTCTTTTACGCTGATTTTTTCTTTGCCGAGTAGTCGATAGAGTTTGCAGCGGAATAGCGGGATTGCGGCGATGGTGCCCAGAGCGACAATTGGGATGGCGATGTAGGCGATTCCCGGTTGGTTGATTTGCTCCCTGAAAAAGAGGCGCAACATCAGGACAATCCACCAATGAACGGCGAGAATTACAAGCGCGTTGCGGGAAATGTTTCGCAGGATTCCTTTGAAAATGCGGATGGGGGTGATGTCAGGAATTTTGCTTGCGAGTAGGAACGTGGCGATAAGACCGATAATGCCTGTAACGGAACTTGCGACGAACTGAAAAAGGCTCTTGCCCAAGTCGTTGTTCATGATACTGAAATTCGGACTCGGCGATTCTAAAAAGGCGTAGGCGATAAAGCTTACTATTCCGATGGCGGCAACGATGATCGTATTTTTTGATGCGTGCTTTGCGCCTGCTGAAATGGCGTTGTGAATTTTTTTGATAGGTTCCTTGCAAAGAAAACCGCACCCGAAGAAGAATAGAATCGTGAGGTCGCGTTCAATGCCAAGTGGCAAGTGAATATGGTTCTTGTTCAGAATCCAGCCACCAAGGAGCCCTTCTATGGACATGACTGCAAAAAACAACTTTGGATTGACTTGCCGTTTTGACATCTCATGAAGTAGATAGAAAATCAAACTGACTGAATATAAAGTAAATACAAACCACAGAGGCCCTGCGCCGACAGAGGACTTCCCGGCGATAAATATCTTGGCAATGTTCCAATAGATGTATTGCCATGTGTTGTTGATGTCGGGAATTATGTTCATGACCGTCATCGTGGGGGTTCTTGGAAATAATGCGAAGTTGTAAATAACGGGGTCTAGCGCAAAGAAGAAGAATGAAAGATAAAGATAGGGGAGTAACAGAACTTTTGTTTTGTGGGTAAAGTAACTTTTGAAATTGCTGAACCGTTTTGTGCTGAAAAGGAATCCTGAAATAAAGAAAAATGCGGACATACGGAGTGCGCTCAAGTGCCATGCTCCCAAATGCGCGTTCGGAAAAGTCTGCTCGATGTGAAAAAGGCAAACAAGCAAAAGAACGAATCCCTTGAACTCGTCAATCCAGCCGATTCTTACCTGCTCGTTATTCATTTGTTGCTTCGCTGTCATTCCCGCGAAGGCGGGAATCTCCTTTTGGGCTTAAATTAGTACCATCCCTTCTCGTCGTCGATGGTGGTGCTGGGACCGTGGCCGGGGAATACGACTGTTTCTGCGGGGAGCTTAAGGAGTTTGTTTTTGATACCATTTACGAGAGCGTATTCGTCACCGCCGTAGAGGTCGCTACGTCCGCGGCTGCCTGCGAATAAAATATCGCCTGAAAAAAGGAGCGGAGGCACGTTATCTTGTCCGTTCACTTTACCCGGATTTTCGCAGAAGAAGGCGAGACCGCCGGGGGAGTGCCCTGCAACGTGAATCACTTGCAGACGGATTTCTGCAATTTCGACGATGTCGCCGTCGTTCAGGAATTTTCCCAAAGCGGGGGCGATGTCGTTGCAGGGGAGCCCGAACATTTGAGCTTGTTCTTGCTGCAGGTCGAGGAGAAATGTGTCGTCTTTATGCGCTTCGGCCTTGATGCCAAATGTACGTTCCACGAACGCGTTTCCGAGAACGTGGTCGAGATGCAAATGCGTGTTCAAAACGCGCACGACTTTCAGTTTTTCGCTCTTGATGTAATCGGCGAGAGCTGCTTGTTCGCGGGTGTTGCTAACGCTCGGGTCAATCAAAATGGCTTCGCCTTTGTCGTTGCCTAAAATGTAGCAGTTGACGCCGAACGGATTAAATACAAATTGTTTTATTTGCATGATGGACCTCTTAGCGTTTTTTCTTCCGCTTGCGCTTTAAACGTTCACGCTTGACGCTTTCCATGGAAACTTCATGGAGAATGTCAAGAACGCGTTCGCGGGCGTAAGACTTATTGAGCTTCTTGTGCGTGACATAGTCTAGCAAGCACACGCATAAAAGTAACAATCCAACGAAAATCGAAAGTGAAATCGGCCAAAGATGAACAGAAAAATGCGTGGCGACAAGTCCGAATGCGGGTGGCATCAAAATGGAGCCAACGTAAGAACCGGCAAGTTGGATGCTGATGGCTTGGCTGGAGAGCGCTTCGCCAAATCGTGCCGGAGTGGCGTGGATGAGCGAGGGATAGACGGGGGCGCAACCGAGGCCGAGGAGGCAAATGCATACAGGCAACATCCAAAGTGGTAGCGGTAGTGAAAGCACAAGGCAGCCAGCGGCAACGATGAAGATTCCTGCGTAAATTAGACGATGGTCGGTGAATTTAATTGCAAAAAATCCACTGATGATTCTCCCAATCATCACAGACGCAAACATGAGCGATACGATGAATGCGCCGACTTCAGGCTTGAAACCGCAAGCGATAAGGTATGTGCCACACCAAAGGCTTGTTGAGATTTCGAGTGATGAGTAAAAGAAGAATGTGAGGAACGAAAGTTTCATTCCTGGGACGCGGAGAGATTTGCGGAAACTGAGTTGTGCGGAATTGTTGGGCTTGCTGTCGGGAGCTGTTTTTTCGAGTGCTGCGGCTCCTGATACTCCGCTGCGGGCTTCCGTTTTTTTCCAAAGCGGGAGTGAAATAAGAACCATGGCGAATATGATTGCTAGAAACACTGCCACGATTTCGTATGCGCCACGCCAACCATTCCCTGTCAAAATTGATAACGATAGTAGCGACGGACCAAGCGTAGCTCCGATGCCCCAACTGGCGTGCAGCCAGTTCGTGTGCTTCGATTCCAGATAAACGGCGGCAAAGTTGTTCATCGCCACATCAACGGCGCCAGCGCCAATGCCCATCGGGATAGCCCACAAACAGAGAATGCCGAATGAATCGGCGAAACCGTAACCGAGTGATGCGATTGCTGTGAGTGCAATGCTGTATGCAACGAGTTTCCCGGTTCCTAGAATGCGCAGAAACTTCGGCGTCAAAAGGCTAGAAACTATCGTCCCAAGCGATGTGATGATGGAGAGTATGCCTGCTGCCGAAATAGGCGTGTTGAGGTCAATACGCATTAAAGGCCAAGATGCCCCAAGAATGGTGTCGGGGAGACCTAGCCCAATAAAAGCAACGTATATGACAACAAGTAAAAAAAACATCGAAGGTAATTTATAAAAAAGATGGCGGCTCAGAGGCCGCCATGACAATGTTCTGCTAGGGATCCTTCCCCGGACTAGTTCCGGGACTCAGGATGACACTCCTAACCACTAATCACTAACTACTGTCTACTAGCCCTTGATTTCCCAGGTCGTGCCTTCCTTGCTGTCCTTGATGACCACGTTCATTGCTGCGAGTTCGTCGCGGATGCGGTCACTTTCGGCCCAGTTCTTGGCTGCACGGGCTTCCTTACGGGCGGCAATCAGCGCTTCGATCTTGGCGACATCCACGCCGTCGTTCGCTCCCTTCTTGGCGTATTCTTCACGCGGCTGGTCGAGCATCAAACCGAAAATCTGGTCGAAGTCGGCCACAAGCGCAGCCTTCTCGCCATCGTCGATTTCGCTCTTGAGCATCGTGTTCATGATGCCCAGCGCACGCGGCATGTTCAGGTCGTCACCGATAGCGTCCTTGAATTCCTGCTGGAATGCCTTGGCTGCTTCGCTAGTGATGGCGGTAGCCTTGCCAATCAGCGGGTCCGTCTTCTTGTGCAAACTCTTGAGGCCTTCCTTGGCGCCTTCCAGGGCTTCCCATGTGAAGTTCAGGTAGTTGCGGTAGTGGCTGCCAATCGCGAAGAAACGGTAGTCGAGCGGGTTGAAGCCGCGGTCCATCAGGAGTGATACCGTCAGGAATTCGCCGCTGGACTTGCTCATCTTGCCGAACTTGGTTTCGGTCGTGCCGTCTTCAAGTTTTTCTTCGCTTGCGGTGCGGAGGAATTCGCCGTGCATCCAGAAGCGGGCAAACTGCACGCCGTTGGCGCATTCGCTCTGGGCGATTTCGTTCGTGTGGTGCACGCGGATGTGGTCGGTACCGCCGCAGTGGATGTCAAGCGTCGGGCCGTTATACTTCATGGCCATGGCGGAGCATTCGATGTGCCAGCCAGGGAACCCGACGCCCCACGGGCTGTCCCATTCCATGGCGCGCTTCTTGTCCTTCGGGCTGAACTTCCAGAGAGCGAAGTCCGTGGCGTTCTTCTTTTCGCCCATGTCGATGCGGCTACCCTTGCGCAGGTTTTCCACGTCGAGGCGGGCAAAGTCAGCATAGCGCGGGAACTTGAGGCTATCGAAGTAGATGCCGTCGCTGGTGCGGTAGGTGTAGCCCTTTTCTTCGAGGGTCTTCACCAGGTCAATCTGTTCCTGGATGTGCTGCGTAGCAGGCGTCCAGCGGGTCGGTTCCTGGATGTTTAAGCGGTGCCAGTCGGCCATGAAGGCGTCGGTGTAGAATTTCGCGATATCCCAGACGGACTTGCCTTCGCGGGCGGCGCCCTTTTCCATTTTGTCGTCGCCGGAGTCAGCGTCGCTGGTGAGGTGGCCCACGTCGGTGATGTTCACGATGTGGTTCACCTTGTAGCCGTAGTACTTGAGCGTACGGACCAGGAAGTCTTCGAAAATGTACGTGCGGAGGTTACCGATGTGGGCGAAATGGTACACCGTCGGGCCACAACAGTACATGCGCACGGCGGGAACGCCTTCGGGGAGTGTGAATACTTCTTTCTTGCGCGATGCGGTGTTGTAGAACTGTAGAGCCATTTTAGCCTCCGGTTAGTTAATGCGGCGCAACTTGCGTCGTTCGCGCGCAAATATAGCAAAAGTGAGCCTGTTTCTAAAGGATTTTCTTCAGCCCTTCGATGTTCTTGAGTACAATTTTCCCACGTCTGATTTCGACAAGGCCTTTGGCTGCGAATTCCTGGAGCATGCGGGCCACCACCTCACGGGCGGAATTCACGTCGCGAGCAATTTCTTCTTGGGTTTTCTTGATTTCGGGCTTGCCTGTGCTTTGGTAGGCGTCAATGAAGTAAGTGGCGAGGCGCTGGTCAAATTTTTTGAAGAGCATCTGCTGGATTGCCCAAATTGTCTGCGAATAACGTTCCGTCTCCTGTTCAAAGACAAATGAACGCACGTAGATGTTCCTTTCCATGAGCCGGGCTGTAACGGATGAAGGAATGACGAGTACGGTCGTGTCTTCTTCGGCGGTGACAATGGCTTCGAATGTCAGCTGGTGGATGACGCATGATGCAGTCGAAATGCAGACTTCGTTTGCTTGGGCGCGGTATAGCGTGATTTCGCGCCCTTCGTCAGAGATGAGGCTTACGCGGATTCCTCCGCTCAGAATGAGAATGATTCCGAGACATGCGGAACTGTTGTTGCTTGCGATTTGATTCTTGTTGAAACGCTTTGTGATGGCTCGTTGGGACACAATCGCTTTTTCTTCTGAAGAAAGATTTGCCCAAAAAGGAACTTTCGGTAAGATTTGGCTGATGGAAATGGCTTTGATATCGTTGTTCATTGAATGCCCCTTATACAGCAATATAAAAAAGAAACCCGCTCGGTGGCGGGCATGACAGAGAATGAGGTTTGCCCCATCCATGTTAAATCATTTTTATGATTTGACTTTTCGGGCGGACGCCGATGGAGGAGTTCACGACCTTGCCGTTTTTCATGACGACGAGCAACGGAATGCTGGACACCCGGAACATGGCCGCAAGTTCTCCTTCTTCATCAACGTTGACTTTGCCGACTTTTACTTTGTCCTTGTATTCCTCTGCAATTTCCGAGATGGTGGGGGATAGCATTCGGCATGGCCCGCACCAATTAGCCCAGAAATCAATCAGGACGGGTTTGTCGGAATTGAGGACTTCGCGTTCAAAGTTTTCGCTTGTGATTTTTAATTCAGTCATTGTTTTACCTCTTATGTTTTTGTTTACACCTATATTTTAGATTTTGCGGTGCGGTAAAACTGTGACTAGGTCACATTAACGAAAAAATTATTTTATGGTGATTCTCCTGATGGTGCTTGCAGACGCGCTGTGGGCCCGGACGACGTAAATACCCTCGGGAATCTTGGAGAGGTCAACGGTCCCGTTTTTACACGTTGTACTGAAAATCGGGCGTCCTTGCATGTCGAAGATATCGATCTTGGCCTTGGCATCATCTGTGATGAACAAAGTGCGCCCGGCGAGATATGTAGAGAGGCTGCTATGGCTTGCAAACGTCTTGATAGCGTCGATTGAATCTTTCTTGGTCGTATCGCGAATCGTCGTATCTTTAGCCGTTGTGTCCTTTACAGTTGTGTCGGGCGGGTTGAGGACTGATTCCGGGTATGGCGATTTGACTTCAGAAGCCGGGTGTGCCTTAAGGCTTGCCATGACGCTGTCGAATGCGGGCTTCGGCTTGTATTGCTTGTCGTAGAGAAGGCCTTCGGTCTTGCCTTGTTGATCGTCGAGCCAACTGTGCGCATCGGTAAGTCCCCAGATGACAAATTCGCCCATGTTCGGTTCTTCGAGGAACACGTCCATGAATTGGCGGTACAAGTGTCCTTGCTTTGCGTAGTCGGCGGCGCCGAGCTGGCCTGCGGACCCTTTCGGGAACCCGATGTCGAGTTCAGTGATATTGAGCGTCACGTCGAGTTCGGCGAGAGCCTTGGCGAGGGCGCGTACGTTTTGCGGTGTCGTCTCGTGCGCAATTTCGATGTGGGTTTGCGTGCCCACGCAAGTGATTGGAATGTTGTTCTTTTTCCAGCGCTTGACTTGTTCCACGACAAAGCTTGCCTTGGAACCTTCTCGCAGGCCCCATTCGATGGAGTAATCGTTGTAGCAGAGTTCTGCGTCCGGGTCGGCTTCATGCGCCCATACGAATGCGGAATCCAAAAACTCGGCTCCGATTCCTTCGTACCATACGGAACCTTGGCTGCGCCAATCGGCGTTGTATTCGTCATTGATGGCTTCGTTCACCACGTCCCATTCGGCGACTTTGCCCTTGTAATGCGTGACGACTTTGGTGATATGGTTCTTGAGAACGGCGAGCAGTTTTTCTTTTTGTCCTTTGTAGTCGTTTACCCAGTTTGCAACTTGGCTGTGCCAGGCGAGAGCGTGACCGCGAACGCGCAAGCCGTTTGCCTGTGCGTATTTCACCATCTTGTCGCCTTTTTCAAAGTTGAACTCGTTTTCTTTCGGCTCGGTGGCGTCGAACTTCATCTCGTTTTCGGCGACGACGACATTGAACTGAGTCTTGTGAATTTCTTCGAATTGCGGTTCGATATCGTCGTTGAACCATTCGCTGTTCAGAATGGTGCCGATAAAGCGGCCGCGTTCCTTGGCAAGTTCTCGGATGGTTGCGTCCGCTGCGTAAGCGTTCAAGAAAGTTGCACTCAAAAAAGCGGTGCCAAGTGCAAAGCGTGAAAAAAATTGGAACTTTTTCATCCAGTAATCCTCGATTAACCCATTTGCACCAGTCAAAAAATAAATAAAATAGCCGCAAAAGTCAAAAAATCCTGTTGTATTGGCTTCAACGGAAAATCGGTGGCAGACGGACCATTTTTTAGGAATAGAACTTATAATCCTATATTATGAAAAAATGGAGTGCTCTATGATGTTAAAAAAAGTGCCTGTGATTGCTGTTTCAGCAGTTTTGGCTTTAGTGGCGTGTGGTGATGATAATAGTTCAATGGGGCCTGATAACGGCCTTTCCCCTGTGGGAATATCTTCGAGTTCTGAGCTTTTAGGCGGTGAAATTTTAAGTTCTAGTGCTGTGGCTCCCGGCGGTGAAGTTTCCAGTTCCGATGCTGCGATTCCCGGTAATGTGGTTTCCAGTTCTAGCATTGTAGTCCCAGAAATCGGAACTTCTAGTTCCAGTAATGTTATCCCTGGCATAGGTGTCTCGAGTTCCGGCCATATTTTCCCCGGCCATAAAGTTTCCAGCTCGAGTAACGTGGTTCCCATTTCCCCTGTTTCCAGCTCTAGCGTTGTCGTTCCGCGCAGTTCGGAATCCGGTGACAACGAAAATGACAACGAAGATGCAAGGACTTTGGATGGCACCCAGATTCTCTTGAAACTTGCTGGGACTTCGGCTACCGTAGAAAACAACAACGGCTGCGTTGATGTTAAAGACAAAAACGCAACGATTACTTGCCCGGGCGCCTATTACGTCACCGGCGAATCGTCTGACTTCCAGATCGTGGTGAATACTCCGGCTGCCGAAAACGAAGGCAATACGGGCATTTACCTCTATAATGCGACCATCAAGAGTTCCAACTCTCCGATTCTTGTGGCGAATGCTGATAAGACAGTGCTCCATTTGGTGAAGGGCACGACCAACGTTGTCGAAGACGGCAACGGCAACCATCTGTTTACCAAAATCAACGGGACGCAGGATACCGCGAAGGCTGCGATTTATGCCAGAGACGACATGAACATCAAGGGTGCTGGTACTTTGACTGTCAAGGGCAAATTCAGGAATGGCATCCAGTGCAGCAACGACCTTAAAATCAAGAACGGCAACATCACCGTCGAAGCCGAAGAAAATGCCATCAAGGGCAAGGGCAGCCTCCTGATTTCGGGCGGTACTTTGAATCTTACAGCCAAGAAGGGCGATGCTCTTGAAAGCGATGAATGCGAAGAAGGAAATGACGGCAAGTGCAAAAAAGTTATCGAAGGCAAGGGCGTTGTCGATATCAGGGGTGGAAACATCACCATTAAGGCTGGCGATGATGGCGTTCAAGCGGCTAATTTTATCGTTGTAAGCGATTCGACGGAAAAGGCTACAATCAAGGTGACTTCCACGGGTAAGGGCTTTGTTGCAGATAAATTTATCTATGTGAACGGGGGCACGATTAACGTGACTGCTGATGATGACGCATTGCATACAAAATACAAAGTTTTCATGAATGCTGGCGATGTGACGATATCCACGAAGGATGACGGTATCCATGCGGATTCTGCCTTGCATTTGATTGGCTCTACAGTCAACATCGTTACGGCTTACGAAGGCATGGAAGCGTACCGGATTTTCGCCGAAGGCGGTGTAACGGCAACATTTGCGACCAACGATGGCTGGAACGCAGCTGGCGGCGCCAAGGAAAATTCGGGTGGATATTCCATGTTCAGCGAGTCTAGTGGCCATGCCGTGATTAGCGGCGGTTACCACTACATCGCCTCGAAGGGCAACATGATTGACGTGCTCGATGCAAACGGTTCTGCAAAGATGACCGGCGGCGTGCTGATTCTCGAAATCACAGGACAAAGCTACGAGAATCAGGGTGGCATGGGCGGATTCCCAGGCGGTGGTTTTC
>JAEEGI010020238.1_pt1 | contig 13345 bp, 12 predicted proteins | sample 8958751 | NCBI WGS metagenome assembly JAEEGI01 (sample SAMN16246545, study PRJNA631951) | gut metagenome | biome: gut microbiome; feature: rumen; material: KS-attached | host: Bos | place: Iran: Karaj | collected 2018-10
AAATCATTAACCACTGCAGCTTCAATCCCACATAGTTAATGTTTGTTTCATCTGAACGAACCTGCTTCGGCACTGCGGGTCAGGACATCCTCGAGCTGGGCGAAATACGCGGCGACAGGGGAATCCGGCGATGAGAACGCAGCGCGCAGGGGCTCCAACAGAGCCCGCGCCGCTGCCTCGTCCCCCAGATAAACGTAGTGCCACGCCATCTCCAGGCGGGACAGGCACGCCCCGGCACTCTCGCCGCAAGCTTCCAGCGCCACCACCGACGACCGCGCATAATCCAGCGCCGTCGGGTACTCGTACGCCATCGCCCACAGGGCCGATAACTGCTGACACGCATACCCCCGGTAGTAGTCGTTCCCCGCACGCTCCGCGGCCGACAAAGCCTTTTCAAAATAGCCGATGGCCCCCTCCCAGTCCTCATCCAGACGCGCATAGCGCCCGAGGTCGTAGTACTCCCCCGCCGACAACGACATCCCCCGCCCCTCGCGGGAACTCCCGCAGGAGCCCCCGCAAAGGACAAGGCCGATGCCGATGCAAATATAAAGGAGCAATCTCATTATCAATTAAGGTTCCTGGACGCAACGGATGGGGAAAGCACTTGCTGGATTATTCGTACTAAGAATACGAACACCAGCCGAATCAAAACTCAAAATGAATTTAGTACCAGACGCCCATGTGTAACCATATGTTGTCACAAGGTTCAACGAGCCACTATCATTTCTGCGATGCCCCGATGCGAGATAAAAATCTGTAGGACCGCTTTTCCAATCCTGATAGTAGTATTCAAAACCTTTATTGAAAGTTGTTGAAACTACATTCCACTTATCCGACAAAGAAGCACCGTTAGCATTATCGTGTGTCTGAGTAAAGTTCACCCACAGGTCCTGAGGAGCAACCCTAAACCCTTCCGGAGAAGGATCGAAGATGGATTTATATGTTTCTTCCATGAACGGGAATGAACGAGACTCTTTATTGTTGCCCCATAGATTAGAATCCAACTCGGTCCAACAGTTGTCGTATTTACCGTTACACATGATATACATCCACGGCATAGTAACGGAATAATCAATCATAAAACGCCCTACTGGTTTTGTCCGACCGGCAGCATCCCACGCATTATAAAGCTGACTTAAACTTGCATCTGCCGAACTGTTCGCAAACCAAATCTCACAATCTTTTAGGTTTCCACCAGCTATACCGTGACCAGCATCTCCAATATTCAAAGCAGTAGTTTGGTCGGGGCCATATACATTTCTGACATCACCGCCATTCGTATTAGTAATATTGGTCGGCCGCCCCAGAGGGTCTTTTCTTCCCCACTGGTAGTAGTTTCCTGCCGCTTCCGGATCGGCCGTACCGGCGCTCGCTTTCTTCAAAGCACCAATAGGCATAGTCATTACAATATAGGTACCGCTATTGGTTTGGGAGTATTCGTACATACCTTCAGTAGGATCTTCGTCCGGGCACCAGATGTGGTAACTCCACAGAAGCCGGTCCGAACTATCATAGATGCCCACCAGGGCATTGCCGCTTCCGCTGCCGCGCTTAATGGTAAGCGTAGACTTGCCGTTGCTGTCGGTGGAAATTGCATCCGCCGCACCGGCCGCACTGCCAGCCAGTTTGAGCTTATAACCGTATGCGCTGCCGTTTACAGTGGAGGAAGCAATTACTTCGGCCCCCTCACTCCAGATAATCTTGGCATAAACGGCGGGCCGGGACGTCTGGACATCCACCATGTTCTTTGTGTTATGCCAATAGCTGTCAGTTACATACTGCGTGACGTCCAGGGTGCCCGTCATGTTGGTCTGCGCGAGCAGCAGGCAGTTGGTGCCGCCGTAGTAGTAGAAAGGCTCCAGACCGGTGCGGTCGGTGCGGGTGTAGGCCAGGTCTGTCCCGTCCAGGGTGAAGTTCTTGTCCACCGTGATGGGGAAGGAAAGTTTGACGCCGCCCTCAAAGTTGCGGGTGGGCTTTCCGGTGAAGACAAACTCGTGGTCGGTGGTGGTAATGGTGACTTTCAGCGTGTTGCTAATAGTCACCTCCGGGTACAGCACAAACTCGAACTTCTTCTCGGCGGTCATGGGAGCCGGCGTGGTGAGCGTCCAGTCAAGGGACGTCTGCGGCATGGAAATGATTCCCAGGCTTGTACCGACCACCTTGGCACGGCCGGCGATGGCGGCACCTTCCAGGGTTGTCACCTGGATGCGCTCGATGCTTTCCATCGCGAGGGTCTCCGCAATGTCGGACTGGGTGAAATCCACCAGGAACTCACAGTAGGTTCCCAGCTGTTGAAACTTAAAATTAACTTTCCCGTTATTATCCACTTCGGCGCCGTCCGGGACGGCCACCTTGATGTCGTTGTTGGAGAAACTGAAGCGGGAGTCGCCAGACCAAGTGGTAACGCCCCTCTGTGTGAAGGTGCTGCTCAGGTCCTGGTTATTGATGTTTACATACAGCTCGCCGCCGGAGAGTTCCGCCGCGCAGGCCGGATAAACGGCCGTCAGGTCCTCGGGGGCGTTGTAGGACGCCGGACTCTGGCCGGCAGCCGGAAGGAAGCGGCCGATAGAAGTGCCGCCGCCGAATACGAGCCGATAGTAATGCAGGACGCCGTCGGTGCCCTTCACGGCAATTTGGTCGTCGGCGCTCCATTTCACCACGCCATTCGCCTGGACGGAGGTCTTTGTATCAAGGTCCTCGCCGGTGTAGGCAGTGATTTCGGTAAGCAGGTACTTACCCTGGACGCCGTTCTCGGGAGGGGCTATTTCTTCCCGGTTACACGAAGCCAGGCCGATGGCCGTCATGGCTGTCAGTGCAATGAATATAATTTTTTTCATAGTTTTAATGATTCATGTGTTAAACTGTTACCAGCCGAATCCGGCATTGGTATAGGCGCCGTCCTCTACGACGGGCTCGTAATCCCAGCCGTTGCCGCCGTCGATGTAGTAGGCATCGGGGGTGTCGCCGTTAACAACGGAGACGAGGAACTCGCGCTCCAGGCTGTAACGGACCCCGGGCAGGAAGCGGGCGGGAGAAAGTTTGTTGGCCATGGTGTACTTGGTGCCGTTCTCGTCCACTACATAGAAAGAGAGGACGGAGTTGCCGGTGACCGCCGGCAGCAGGATGGCCGTGAAGAAGGGATTCTCTGCAGTGTCCTTGGTAATGCGCACGGCATTGGTAAAGGTGACCGTGACGGTGGAAGAACCGCCGGCGGCCGAAAGAGATCCGTTGGAGAGGGTAAGTTCGCAGGCGCCCACAATGGGACGGTTGTCCGCGATCTTGATGGTAAGCTGCTTGATGTAGATGGCATCCACGGCCGATGTGCCCTTGAGCACGGGCTTCACGCGGAGCATGGAGGTTACCGGGCTGAACTCGAAGTTCACCGGTTCGTAGCCCTCCGTAAGTGCAGCCGCGGTGAGGTCCGTGGAGGCGTAGCAGATCTGATACCTGCCGAACTCGCCGCTCTGGGCACTCGGAAGGTTCAGCGCCACCTTGCCGCCGACGCACGAGGACTCCGGAGCAAACATCTGGGGATAGTAGGCGCAGAACGTAAGGTCTGCGGCGCTCCCCGCCCAGGCGGAACGGCCCTCCGACGAGGCGAACACGGCGTCATTCCCCGTGCGCCAGGTGATGGGGGCGAACCCGCTGTGGACAAGGGCCGACGTATTGGCGTCGAAACTATAGACGCCCAGATTGTCGTACGAACTCCACACCAGGGTGCCATCATCCTCGTCGGAGAAGGTTGCCTTGGTGCTCACGGTTGAGCCCGTGAACGTCAAAGGCTCTTCATCCGCCCGGGGGCTCACAGCCCCGCCTTTTGCGCAGCCCGCAATGACGGACAGCGACAGCAGCAGAATGATATATGATTGAATCTTTTTCATGATTAATGTTCTTTGACGCAGCGGACAGAGAAGCAGCTGGCACGACGCCCACCTGCATTATACGGATGAACAACGGTAGCAACAAAATATAGCATTGAGCCAGCATTGTTCTGATTTGCCGGTGAAGAAGTCCATACGGCTAAATTATCAGACACATTCGACAGAAAGGAGTACGCCCTTGATCGTTGACCTTGCGCCAGATAAAAATCCGTCGGGCCAGTCTTCCATCCCTGATAGTAAAATGCCCATCCATTCGCATTATTGGGATTTACATAGTCACCAGTGGCGACATTAAACTGTTCTATTATTGAAGAATTCTGTCGTGTTGATGTAAAGCCCGCGAACAAATCTTGGGGTGCAACACGGAATCCTTCAGGGGAAGGATCAAAGATGGATTTATATATTTCCTCCATAATGGGGAATTTATTTGACCCACCTCCGTTTCCCCACAAATTGTCATCAAGCGGGAGCCAACTATGAGAATATGCTAAATCGTCACAGAAAATACACATCCAAGGTTTAGCAATAGTATAATCAAGTATAAAGCGTCCAAGTGTTTTTGATTTATCAGAACCCTCCCACGCAAGTTTAAGAGTGTTTTTTTCAGAACTGCCGTTGGAATTCGAAAACCATATCCAACAATCCAACAAATTGCTCGCAGACACAGAATAGTCTGGATCGCCAAGGTTCAATGTGGAGATTTGATCAGAACCATATAAATTCAGAACACCTCCTCCGTTTAAAGAGTTAAAATTCTTCGGCCTTCCCATAGGGTCTTTTCTACCCCACTGGTAATAGAACCCCGCAGCCGTTTCCGGATTAGACATACCGGGATAGGCCTTCTTGATGGCGCCAATGGGCATGGTCATTACGGTATAATTGCCGCTATTGGTTTGGGTGTATTCATACATGCCATCCGTGGGATCGTCCTCCGGGCACCAGATATGGTAACTCCACAGAAGCTTATCAGAGGCGTCGTAGATGCCCACCAGGGCATTGCCGGCGGCGGAGCCGCGTTTGATGGCGAGGAAGGATTTCCCGCTGCTGTCGGTGGAGATGGCGTCCGTTGCGCCAGCGGCGCTGTCGGCCATCTTCAGTTTATAGTCGTAGGCACTGCCATTGACGGTGGCGGAGGCGATGACATCGGCCCCCTCGCTCCAGATAATCCTGGCATAGGAGGCGGGGCGGGGATTCTGGACATCGGCGGTGTTCTTGGTGTTGTGCCAGAAACTGTCGGTCACGTACTGGGTGACATCCAGATAGCCAATCTCGTTGGGAGTGCGCAGGAGCAGGCAGTTGGTGCCGCCGTAATAGTAGAACTGGTCCACATCTGTCCGGAGCGTGGAAGTATAGGCCAGCAGCGTACCGCCCTGGGTGAAGTTTTTATCCACCGTTACAGGGAAAGTCAATCTTCTGCCCGCCTCGAAATCCTGCGTGGGTTTTCCGGTGAAAACGAACTCATGGTCCGTGGTAGTAAGGGTAATCTTCAGGGTGGTGTTGGTGGTCACCCCGGGATAGAACACGAACATGGGCTGGATGAGCGCGGACATGGGTCTGGGCGTTGCGACGGTCCAGTCAATGTTGGTCACGGGATTGGTGATGGGGCCCAGCGTTGTGCCCGTCAGTTTGGCGCGGCCGCCCAGGGCAACGCCATTGAGCGTGGATATCTGAATCCTTTCCACGCTCTCCATCATGAGGCTGCGGGCTTGGTCGGCCTGGGTAAAGTCGATAATAAAGCTACAGCAGGTTCCCAGCTGCTTGAATTTGAAGTTAGGAAGCCCGTCCTCCAGCTTGACGCTGCCGGGGACAGCCACTTTGATGTCATTATTGGTAAAGGTGAACGGAGAATCAGCGTTCCAGGAAGACAGTCCCCTTTCCGAGAAAGAGCCGCTCAAATCCTGGTTGTTGATATTCACATACAGTTCTCCATCCGTCAGTTCCGCGGCGCAGGCCGGGTAGATGGCGGTGAGGTCTGCCGGCGTGTTGTAGGAGGCAGGTGTCTGGCCGGGAGCCGGAAAGAATTTTCCGACCGGGGTACCGCCGCCAACCTTGAGTTTGTAATAGTGGAGCGCACCGTCGGTTCCCTTGACCGCAATCTGGTCGTCGGCGTTCCATACAACCACGCTGTTGGACTGTATGTTCGTCTTTGTATCATCATCTCCCGTGGAAGCTGTAATCTCGGTAAGCAGGTACTTACCCTGTACACCTTCCCTGGGAGGATCTATTTCTTGTCTGTTGCACGACGCCAGGCCAAGGGCCGTTATGGCTGTCAGTGCCAGGAGTAAAAACTTTTTCATAGTCTAAATGATTTTTGTGTTTCAAATGGGGTTTACCAGCCGAATCCGGCATTGGTATAGGCGCCGTCCTCTACGACGGGCTCGTAATCCCAGCCGTTGCCGCCGTCGATGTAGTAGGCATCGGGGGTGTCGCCGTTAACAACGGAGACGAGGAACTCGCGCTCCAGGCTGTAACGGACCCCGGGCAGGAAGCGGGCGGGAGAAAGTTTGTTGGCCATGGTGTACTTGGTGCCGTTCTCGTCCACTACATAGAAAGAGAGGACGGAGTTGCCGGTGACCGCCGGCAGCAGGATGGCCGTGAAGAAGGGATTCTCTGCAGTGTCCTTGGTAATGCGCACGGCATTGGTAAAGGTGACCGTGACGGTGGAAGAACCGCCGGCGGCCGAAAGAGATCCGTTGGAGAGGGTAAGTTCGCAGGCGCCCACAATGGGACGGTTGTCCGCGATCTTGATGGTAAGCTGCTTGATGTAGATGGCATCCACGGCCGATGTGCCCTTGAGCACGGGCTTCACGCGGAGCATGGAGGTTACCGGGCTGAACTCGAAGTTCACCGGTTCGTAGCCCTCCGTAAGTGCAGCCGCGGTGAGGTCCGTGGAGGCGTAGCAGATCTGATACCTGCCGAACTCGCCGCTCTGGGCACTCGGAAGGTTCAGCGCCACCTTGCCGCCGACGCACGAGGACTCCGGAGCAAACATCTGGGGATAGTAGGCGCAGAACGTAAGGTCTGCGGCGCTCCCCGCCCAGGCGGAACGGCCCTCCGACGAGGCGAACACGGCGTCATTCCCCGTGCGCCAGGTGATGGGGGCGAACCCGCTGTGGACAAGGGCCGACGTATTGGCGTCGAAACTATAGACGCCCAGATTGTCGTACGAACTCCACACCAGGGTGCCATCATCCTCGTCGGAGAAGGTTGCCTTGGTGCTCACGGTGGAGCCCGTGAACGTCAAAGGCTCTTCATCCGCCCGGGGGCTCACAGCCCCGCCTTTCGCGCAGCCCGCGACAATCGCGGACAGCGACAGCAGCAGAATGATGCTTAGTTTGTTTTTCATAGCTTATAATACATTAATAATCAGAATGAACGGTCCTCATAGGCCCCGGTTCCGCTTCCCGGCATAACGCCGTCCTGATAAACACCAGGGGTTATTTCGCCATTAAAAGCGTTGGGGTCTTTCGTCACACACCACCAGGACTGGTGGGTATCACCCGCCGCAGATTCACTAGGGAACCTGGCAGTGTAGAATCCTTCATAGAGATCCAGGAAGGTATTACCTCCGCTGCTGAAATTTTGGCTTCTGTTTCTATGGAAGCCGACCACATAATTGTCGTTTTCCAACAGAAAAGTCAGTCCCAGATTTGTCCCACTCTGAAGAGTGTTGATGGGCAGCATGGGGACAAAACGTACCACATAGTCAGTTGCAGAGAATCTGGGAGCCGAAGTAAGCGTTATCGTGAAACTGTCCTTTGTTCCGGCATTCCTTGCGATGGAAGGCGTGCCGGACGAAAAAGTAACCGGGGCTTTTCCCGCAATGCCGGTGGCTTTGAAGGTGACGTTACTAATAGTCTCACTTCTCAGGGTTTCATCGGACATGGTGACATTCAAAGCCATCAAACTGACCATACGGCTGAAACTCAGAACACCAGACAGGCTCGATGCCTTGAAACGCCTGGTAATCAGGATATCGTTGAATGTAAAAGGGTCATTCGCCGTCTTGGCGTTTGAATATGCATATCCACCGCTCTTCTCCCGATAGAGGTCGACATAAAGTTGCCCTCCTTCGACGGACACAGCGTCGTATGGATAAATGGCATGCAGGTTGTGCTTCCCAAAGTCAGGAGTTGCCTCGCCGGCAGCAAGGACGAACGAGCCATCCTCGGATCCTACATAAGACGGATTCAGTTCATATTTATAGAACTGCCGCGTAGTCTCATCATAAACGGCCACGGCATCCCCGGACTTCCAGGACAATTTCATAGATAAGCTGCCCACTTCAGTTTTTGTATCCGTATCGTCCAGAAGTGGCACTTCCGTATAGCGAAGCGTCAACTGCCTTAGCTGACCCGATGCAGATTCTGCATCATGGGTCAGCTGGCAGGACGCGCCACAAACGACGCCAATAATGGACAATATGAGTAGCTTATTCTTACTCATGGGTGTCAAGGATTAGTCACCGGACTGTTCATCCGGAATACTCTGGCAGATAATCTGCTCGGTCTGGATGGTGAAAACCTCCGATTCGGGTGCAAAATACATTTCCTTTTTCATAACATTAATTTTTAAAGGGTTAAACATGGTTTAATGATTTTTATGTTTCTTCGTTCAAGGATGCGCCTTCGGCATAGGCGCCGGGGTTGGAGATACCGCTGTTGGTGTCGTCTCCAGACCCATATTTTCCCGCCTCGCTGCCGTCCACGACGCGGTTCTGATAATCCCCTGCCTCAAGGCCGGGCAGGAATTGGTCAATATATTCGCCGGCGGTGGACGCTTCCACGGAAGGTGCTCCGCCCAGGCTCAAGGTGAGGCTGTAAGTAAAGACGCCGCCGGCTGGCCAGATGTGCTGGTCCAGAAGCCCTATCTCAAAGGCGGCCTCGAATTCCTCTTCCAGGCTATCGGCCGCATAAATCCCGTATTTCACGCGGAGGCGTGAGCTGGGCGCGAGGGTCTGCGGGATCAGGTAGAGCACGCCGGCGGGCAGGAGGAAGGAATCCGTGTAGGCAGGGGCCTGCGGGAGGGCGGAGGTAGTCACATCGGCCGCCGCAAGCGAGCCGTTTGCCGGGGTGAGGCTGTAAGACTCGGTGGCATAGGTGGCCAGATCCTCCGGGGCGGGGCTGTCCCAGTTGTAGCCGCCGCTGTAGAAGGTGACGGAACTGCTTCCGCGCACGTTCTCCAGCGCGATGGAACGGATCCGGACATCGAGCCCGCGGGAGACGACGCGCCGCACGAAGGGGTCCTCGCCCGTCCAGCGGGCTTTGAAGACCACCTGCGCGAGCGCGTGCGTAAACACCAGCGGCACGTTGCCGGAGGCCTGCGTCCGGTTCAGGACGGGCGTCGCCAGCACCAGGTCTTCCTGCTGCGAGGGGGCCGATGCCACCGTGTAGCTGGCCACCGGAAAATCGCCGGACATCCCCGAGGGGAAGACCAGGGAGCCGTGGGCGGCGTCTGCGTGGTAGGGAGCGTAGGCATAGAAGGAAAGCGCGCAGCCAAAGGGCCAGTACGCGTTCCCGAGCCAGGTCCCCGAGCCGCCGTCGTAGGTAAAGTGCCGATTGTCAAGGTAAATGGACGTATCCCAGGCAAAAAGGCCGATCCCCGCGGTCTGCAGGGTTCCGGTAACGGTTTCGCCGGTGCCTTTCGTATGGGCATCGGCCCGTGCTACGCATGCGATGGGCTGCCGCCCCCCTTCAGGGAGCGACAGCGGCGTGCACGCGGCTATTGACAGCCACGCCACTATCCATCGGTATGCGAAAGGACGGGTCATTTTAGATACCTGCAGCGACTCCGGATGCTTCAGACCAGCTACCTACAGTGGCCGTCACCTTGATCTCGTGCATCGTGATACCAATGTTGTAGGTATACTTGTAGCCAGGCTGCATGACCATATCTGCCGTATCAGGCGTTATTACGACTGAATAGGCATGACCGTCAAGCGTATAGTTCACTACAAAAGAAGTAAAGGAAGCCCCATTCGCGGTAGGGTTGGGCACAATCAGAAGGCCGTCACCGACAGTCCGGGCGGTACCATCTACGGTGATGGATGACACATTGGGAACGGAGACATTATTCTCCTTTGTGGCGGAAGCATACGCCGTCGCATCCCATGAAGGGGTCGCAGTCAGCGTTTCAGAAGAGCTATTGTAGTTTGCAAGATTAACAGTAAGTGTTCCAGTATATGCAGCACCGTTCAACTTGATGCCAGTCACTGCCAGGCCTGTACCGGCAGTACCGGAAACGGTAAACTGTACCCAGGACAGGGCATGCTTGAAAGTAAGGGGTACATTGCTGCTGGGGTTCGATGCCTGTGCGCAGGCATACATCAAGTCATGCTGGGCGGTTTTATTGTTCTCGAGTGCGACAACAACTTTACTGGCATAATTGGCATTATCCGTACCGAATGTGGTCGTGGAACTACCAGCTTTAGTCACGGCAAGGAAGTTAAGTGTTTCCGAATTAAGCGGCCAATACTTTTTGGAACCCGATACACCGGACCAAGTAGTAGTAGATGATTCATTGGCAAACTCGGCTCCATCAAAATAGTCACCAGAGCCTGCTGCGTAAGCGGCAACGTAGAAATGATAATCCGTAGGGAAGACCGTGTTGGCAACCGGTGCCTTCGTAGTAGGCTTGGCCAGAAGCGAGAAGGCGATCTGGCGGGATTCAGGACTGCCTGTGTAGACGTCCTTGACTTTGGCGCAACTCACGAGCGCGAGAGCTGCGACGGAAAGAAGAATAAAGTACTTTTTCATAGTAAGGTTTAAATTTGATTGTTTTCTTGTTGATGTATATATGGACTAACCGATGGGAACGTCAATCTCCTCTCCTTGCCACGGGTTCACCGCTGGAGAAAAGCCGCCCGTTCCTTCCGGTTCAGGAATGTCAATTTCTTCTTCGATTTCGATCACATGCCGGGGTGCGACCACTTTCTCCGTGATGTCCATGGAGTAGTTGTGTTCGTCGCCGCCCGTGTCACGCATGATAAAATGTACGTATGTTTCGCTTTCTTTGTCGGTCCTTACGCCAAAGGTATTGAAGACGGCTGTGAGGGTGCCTTTCTCGCGGTTCACCTCCACCGGGAACCAGATGGTGCAAGGTTCGTCGGAGGCCTCTCCCCTGCCGATGAAATAGCTCCGGGACTGGTTGGTCACAAATGCCTCGGCACTCTCCACGTACTCGAGGCCTGTGAGCTGGGTCATCTCGAAGGAGAAGGTCTGTACCACTGTGGAAGCATCGGCATGCAAGCTCGCAGCGCGGATCTCTCCGGTGAATTCCTGCACGGTCACTTCTTCCTTGGCGACGAGGAGGTGGTCCGGCATATAGACGATGGGGTCGTCCAGCGCTTTGGTGGAGAAGCGCCTGTAGCTCTTCATCTTGGATGCTGTGATGTCGGAGGTGAAGGCTTCGATGGTTTCCAGGGAGCTTTCTCCGCGTATCTGCACGTATTCTGTTCCGAAGGTATATACTAATAAAGTGTAGGTGCCGGGGGCTATGGTTACGTCGCCGCCTTCGCTTCCTACAAAGTGGGTGTTGGAAAGCATGCCCGTTTCCCAGCCGTAGAAGTTGGCCATGAAGTGTTCGGGGACGGCTATGGCATTGTCTTCCAGGTCGCTGGAAAGGTCAAGGGCCAGTTCCAGTTTCACGGACTTGTCCTTTTCATATATCGGCATGAAACGGCAGGAAGGCAGCAGGAGAAGGAGGGCTGCCATACTTGTTACGGCTTTTCTCATTGCCCACCTCCTTTTTTCTTGAATACCGTGAGGGGGACGACGACGGACACGCCGGCCTTCACCGGGCCGAAGTAGCGGATGTCCTTGGCCATGTCCTTTTCTGCGTAAGCCGGTCCGCCGGGTTCGTACACCCGGTACTCCCTGGCCCGGGAAAGGAAGAAACCCAGTCCCAGGGAGAACTCCAGGCGTAAACGGTTCCCTATGACGGGAACGGCAAACATATAATCTATACCGACGCTTCCGAATCGGCCCTGATAGCCGTGGAAGTTGCGTTCAACATCATATTTCCCGGCCATGCCGAAGGCTCCGACCGAGTGGCCCTCGAAGGGCTTTGTGAACCAGTATCGGCCCTCAAGGGAAGCGGCGAGGGCCTGGAGGGCATTGGCGTTTGAGCCGAGGGTGCGAGGGATCCAGGGGTAGTACCAGTCTGCGCCGAGGGTCCAGTTGGCGGCCACGGCTACTTCCACGCCTATGTTGAGAAGGGGTATAGCCAGCGCATTGGTGCGTACGGCAACATCCCCCGCGCCTGTCTGCGCCGGCCTTGCGGCCATTGCATGCACGGTGATAAATACTGTTAGCAGCGTGAGGATATGTTTACAGGCGGGCCTCATTGTGGTTCTTTTTCGAGGAATAATTAGTCCTCATCTGTTGGGCGCCTGATTACAGTTAGTCTTAGCGCGTTTCATAGTTTAGTTCTTGTTATTCAGTCATCTATGCGGGGGCTGGTTAGACCCCTTGTCCGTTCAATTTATCGAACGTTTATTTACACACCTTTTGTCCCTATCCCCAGCCTCTCCTCCCTGCGTCCTTTCGTGGGTATTTCATGGCCCTTTTTGCAGGGCCCTTTGCCCGGCTTCTTGTCCGGTTCTTGCCCGGTTCTTGCCTGGCTTCTTGCCCGGATTCTTGCCCGGCTTCGCTCGGGTGCACTGCCCCCTTGTCATCCTGAGCGCAGCGAAGGATCTATCCGCCGTACTTCATACCCCGCCGCCGCTGTATGTACAGAAAATCGGCCTCTCAGAGCACTTTCGCTGTACATACAGATGCGCAATCGCCCTCTGGCGGCACTTCCCGCAACTGTATGTACAGAAAAACGGCCATCCAGAGCACTTTCGTTGTACATACAGAATTGCAATCGCCCTCTTTGTCGCAAGATTGGGTTGTTTGGGTGCCTTCGAGCACGAAACACCCCCTTCTGGTGCTCGAGTTCAGGTACGGGTGCACCGGGGCAAGGGAAAAGTGCACCCGTCGCGAGCGCGAAAAATCGCAATCGGCTAAAAAAAATGACGATTTTTATCTGTTTTAGCCGATTCGTGAAGAAATCGACCGAAAAAATTTATGTTTTGACCGATAGTATCGGGAAAATAGACATATTATTGTAGTCCGGTTCTCCAGGGTGGAGGACCGGACTAATTTTTAACCATCATAACTTATGACAAAGCCTTTGGCACCTGGCGGGAAAGGGAGGTATGCATTCCTGCTGTTTGACTCCACGATGAAAGTCGTCATTTTCAACCCCGAGAACGAGAGACTCCTGATTCAGATCCTCGAGCTGCTCATTCCGGGGAAGCACATTGCCGGTATCACATTCATGGACAAAGAGAAACACGGTTTGGTGATTTCCGAAAAAGTGGCTACCTTTGACATGTTGTGTAAAGATGCAGATACCGGCGAAGAGTTCCTGGTAGAAGTGCAGAATGCGCCGCAGAACAACTTCCAAGACCGTGTTCTGTC
>JAEEGI010020240.1_pt1 | contig 13345 bp, 3 predicted proteins | sample 8958751 | NCBI WGS metagenome assembly JAEEGI01 (sample SAMN16246545, study PRJNA631951) | gut metagenome | biome: gut microbiome; feature: rumen; material: KS-attached | host: Bos | place: Iran: Karaj | collected 2018-10
CGAGTAGTGCTTGTAGGGCTTCTGCTGCAGGGCCAGGCTCCCGTTGACATACAGGCGGTCGAAGCTGACGTTCTTCACTTTTCCGCTCTGGAAGTTGCCCTGCGCTACGCCGTTGAAGCGACAGTTGCGCACCGTGATGTCGTGCACATACACGTCCTCGTCGAGGCCGATGATCTGCACGCCATACTTCGACTTCTGACAGGTGACGTTCTCCATCAGCACATTGCGCACCGTGGGGTAGTTGCCACGGCAGCAAATCTCGTTGTGCTCATAGTCGAGGTTGATTTTCAGCACGCTCTCGCCACACTGGCCCACGGTGATGTCTTTCACAAAGATGTTTTCGATGATGCCGCCCCTGCACGAGTTGGTCTTGATGCGGAGCACGCGGTCCAGGTTGGGCGAGTCCATGTTGCAGTCGTGGGCGAAGACATTCTTGCAGCCTCCGCTGATTTCGCTTCCTATGACCACGCCGCCGTGGCCGTTCTTCATCTCGCATCGGCGGATGATGATGTTCTGGCTGGGCATGGCACGCTCGCGACCGTCGCGGTTGCGCCCGCTCTTGATGGCGATGCAGTCGTCGCCGGTGTTGAAGTAGCAGTCCTCGATGAGCACGCGGTCGCACGACTCAGGGTCGCAGCCGTCGCCGTTGGGGCCGTCGTTGTTGATGCGCACGCGGCGCACGGTGATGTCTTCCGACTTCAGGGGGTGGATGACCCAGAAGGGCGAGTCGAGCAGGGTGACATCCTGGATGAGGATGCGCTGGCACTGCGTGAAGTTGATGAGCTGGGGCCTAAGTCCGTCGTTGGCACCGAAGGTGCGCTTCTGCGTGGGCTGTCCCTTCTCGTCGCGCATGGGCACGCCGTCCTCGCCGTTTTGCAGCAGACGGGGACGCGCCTCAATCTTCTGGCTGACGATACCCTCGCGCCATCCATAGTGGGCGGCACCACACCACGGCCACCAGGTGTCGCGCGAGCCGCCGCCATCGATGGTGCCTTGGCCGGTGATGGCCACGTCGTGCTGCTGGAAGGCATAGACGCAGGGCGACAGGTTGTAGCAGTCGAGGCCCTCCCACGATGTTTCCACGATGGGATACAACGCTGGCTCGAAGGCGAAGCGCAGCACGGCCCCCTGCTGAATCTCCAAGTTCACGCCGCTCTTCAGGTGGATGGCTCCCGTGAGGAAGGTATGTCCGGCGGGCACCACCACGCGTCCCCCACCCTTCTTCGAGCAGCGGTCGATGGCCTTCTGGATGGCCTTTTGGTTCTGAGCCGCCGTACCGTCGGTCTTGGCTCCGAACTTCGTTATCACAAACGTCTGGTCCACCAGCTTGGGCTGTTGGATGCTGGCCTCAATCTGACGGTAGACGGCATCATCCCACGATGCAGCAGCACGCGATGACGACACACAAAGCACGAGGCACAATAAGCTCAATAGGATTTGTTTCTTCATGAATCAGTAGTTGTTAGTTTTCTAAGCTGCAAAGATACGAAGAAAAGAGCGAAATAAAGAAAAGAAATGACTTTTTAACATTTCCGCGTCGCCCCGCCAAAATTTGGAGCGCCCATTTTACCAGATTTGTCGAAGCCCCACGAGGAACGCAGTAATTAAACGAATTTCATGCGGTTTGTTGACTCATATTGTCTTACAATGCCATGGCTTCTATGCTTCAAACAGTCTGTTTACATAATAATTCGTCAAATTCGTCAAATTCGTTGTTGTTAAAACGTAGGACGGAGTTGTTACCGAAACACAACTATTCTCCCAAATACAATTTTATTCTACCATGTGTGTTGCTTATTTCCTTGCAACCGTATCTCGAAAAATTTGGAGCGCTCCATAATTTAGTCTGGAGCGCTCCATTTTTGCGGGGCCAGTGCCCCGTGTTTTGTTCTGCTTTCAAGCAAGCTGTTGCAGAAACGCTGCCAGCGTCTCCACGTCCTTCACGCCGGGTGCCGACTCGAAGGGCAGATCGAGGTCGATGCCCACCCACTGCGGATGGTTGAAAGCACGTAACGCCGAGGCATCGCCAGGCCCTATGCCGCCCAGCAGGAAGGGGATGCTGCCACGATAGCCGTCGAGCCACGCCCAATGTGCCGAGTCGCCCGCCTCGAAGAGGAAATAGTCGACGCAGTCGGCATAGCGCTCGCAGCGCTGCAGGTCGTCGGCCGACGTCAGACAGATACGCTTGATGAACCGCACGCCGGGGCAGAGGTCGGGGTCGAGCGTTCGGCGCAGGTTGCGGATGATGGTGGGCTGCTCGTCGCCCTGCAGCTGGATGGCGTTCAGGCGGAAGTTCACCGCCCGTGTGATGATGTTCTGAGCCATCTCGTCGGTAAACACACCCACGCGCCACACCTGCCGTCTCTGCCCACCATCGGCAGCCACTGCACTCTTGGGGGCACGGTCGGGGATGATGCCGGCATGGGTGGGAATCATCATCACGTTGCGTTCCGACTGCTGCCGAAACTCCATTCCTATCCAGTCAACACCCAGGCCCACCACCTGGCGGATGTTCTCGCTGTCGCGCAAACCGCATACTTTCACTATCATATCTGCCACTTTTTTTATAATGAAACGTCGTTGGCCGTCCTTTTATTGTAAGCGTGCAGCCTTTTTTCTGCCATCAGCCACCGTGGGGTAACGCCTGAGCAGAACGGGGCGGTGAGTTGTTGCGCCCCTTCGGTAGCAAACGGCAAAGCCGAGCGCAGGGCGTTTCATATTCCCCTTTATGATTATCCGAAAAGAAGTGCACCTGACGCTGAAAGCGTCCTTGTCACCTGATTGTGGGTAATCATTTATATTCATTTGCTGTAGAAACAAGAATGTTCAAAAGCGGAACAGACCTGCCAGGACGGCGAGACGGAAAGATATTGACAAAATGGCCATTTAACCCCTCCATAATTCAAAAATTCTGCGCGAGAAAACTTTTGGTCGAAAATTTTCAAGTTTTGAGAGGGTTTGCCAAATGATTGTCATTCAGCCGATTGTGACGGATTTGGCGAAAAATGGGCATCGCTGGCTTTAAAAAGTCAACGCCGATAAAAAATTTGGCGTTGCCGTTTTATTTTTTGGCGTGCTTACAAAACTGCAAAAAGGCACCAAATAGAGGCTAAAAACGTGCACAAAACCATGGTGCGTGTGCAAAAATTTGGCTTTTTCCCCTCGGTTCTCTATCTGATGAGGGTTGAAAAATGCTCCCATACGGGCGTTTTTCGCGCTAGATTGCCTCGCAACCGTGAACAAATTTTGCTTTGAAAAATATTGACAATCTTTCTAATTTCTATCCATCGGGTGTTCAATTTCGTAACAACTCAAAATAATTCGTTTTTTCTGTTTTTCTTGTTTTTCTCTGTTTTTCAAAATCCAGCTGAGCGGCATAGGTAATTCTTCGTTAAAAAAACAGATAAAAACAAAAAATACAGATAAAAACCTTTTCGACTTGGTACAGTTGAAGACGCTGAAAGCGTCTCCTCTCAATAGCCGTAGGTCGGAACGACCTGCGGATATAACGGCAAAGGTACATCGACCCTGAAGGGGTCGCCGCTCAATAGACGTAGGTCGGAACAACCTGTGGAAACAAGCACGGGCGACCCCTTCAGGGTCGTTATTACTCCGTACCTGCCATCCGCAGGTCGTACCGACCTACGGCTATTGAGAGGAGACGGCTTCACCGTCTTTTCAACCGTAGGTTGTAATCATTTCCTGTTTTTCTTGTTTTTCCCTGTTTTTCAAAATCCAACTGAGCGGAGTGCGTTCAGGTGGATTTATGCGTACATTCGGTAGGGACGGACGTTGTGTCCGTCCGCGTGGGTAAATTGCTTGCGGACGGACACAAGGTCCGTTCCTACGGTGCCGTTCGGTCGGTAAATCTGGCCGAGTAATTGCCTTACAGGGACGGAAAGAGCGGTGGAAATCGACTCATTTAACGGCAACTTGCCCCCTTTTGGCAAAAAAAAGAATGAATTCCTTTGTTTTGCACTCAACTTTTCGTAACTTTGCACCACAATAACAAATTACTAACCCTGAAAACCCTAACAGACATGAAGAAAAGCATAAAGCGATGTGCAGCACTGGCCATAGGACTGCTGATGACAGGCCTTGCAATGGGCAGCAACACCAAGGAGAGCGTGGAGCAGGTGTCGACCGCCATCACGCTGAGTAGCGACGTTGACTACATCATCACGTCGGAGACACCCTTTGTAGAGGGCGGTTTAGTGAACATCGAGAACACCGAGCACGCCGTGCTCATCCTGCAGGGCGTGAAGCCATCGAAGGCCACCAGTCTGCTGGCCAAGTATGTGCAGATTGGCGGCGCAAAGGCCGTGAACAACCAGAACTGCCAGGTGAAGCTCTACAACCGTGGCTGCATCATCCTGCCCTACGGCAACGCCACAAAACCCCTCACCGTGTATAGCGAGCCGAACTTCGAGGGCGAGGAGTGCAGCGACTTCGGACTGGAGAGCAGCGGTGGATTCATGAACACCCTCACCGACCAGAAGCTGAACAACCGCATCCGCTCGTTCCGACTGAAGCGCGGCTACATGGTGACCTTCGCCCTGCGCGCCGAGGGCCGTGGCTACAGCCGCTGCTTCATCGCCGCCGACAAAGACCTGGAGGTGGCCACCCTGCCCGCCATCATGGACCGCAGCATCTCCAGCTACCGCATCTTCAAGTGGTACGACGCCGGCAAGCCACAGCTGGCAGCGGCGGCTGGCGACAACAACGCATGCGGAGCACTGAACGTGACCAGCACCTACACCTGGAGCGCGGGCAGCAGCATGCTCCCCGACCAGGAATGCGTGGCACATCAGATATATTCCACATGGCCCTCGCCGGCATCGTTAGGAAGCGCCAACTACACCTGCCACATGAAGACCAGCAACGAGCCGCGCAACTCGTCGGACGACCATCCCGAAACCCTCGCCGACATTCTCAAAGTATGGGAGGAACTGATGCGCACCGGCATGCGCCTCTGCTCGCCATCGTCGTGGGACGGCAGCGACTACTGGAATGGCACGGGATTCCTGAAGGAGTTCTTCGACAGCATCGACGCACGCGGATGGCGATGCGACATCGTTGACCTGCACTGCTATTGGCCCGAAGGCAACTTCGGCAACGTGAGGAACTGGACCAACTCCGTGCACCGCCCAGTGTGGATATCGGAATGGTGCTGGGGCGCATCGTGGAACAGCAACGGGGCCTTCGCCAGCGGCGTCACCGAGAACCAAGTGCGCGACGCCCTGCAGCGCATCTGCAACAACTTGAACAGCTACGACTGCGTGGAGCGCTATTTCTACTGGAACAGCGAGCGCGACCCATCGAAGATATACCGCAACGGACGACTCACACCCGCCGGACAGATGTACAGCCAGCTCGACGGCGGGCTGGCCTACAACGGCAAGTACGACTATGTGCCGCGAGCACCCAAGCAGCACGACCCGAAAGACCTGCAGGTGGACTTCAACAAGAAAGCCAACACCATGGACTTCACATGGTATGAATACAACGGCGAGATGAACGAATACATCCACTTAGAGCGACGCGAGAGTGCCAGCAAGCCGTGGACGGTGGTGATGGACCTCACCGGCATTGAGGCAGAGGGACGCTACACCGAGCGTGGCGTGGAAGCCCGACAGGGATGGCAGTTCCGCATCGTGGAGAAAGATGCCAACGGCACGGAGCGCAGGTCGAAGGTGGTCACGGCCGCCAGCGACAACATGGAGACGGGCGATGCCGTGACCGTGGGCGACCAGACATTCTATCTGGGCGGCAACGTGGTGCTGAACAGCGACTTCGACATGGGCCTCGCAGGATGGACCAACGGCCAGGGACAGCCTTTGGCCAGCCCCTGGTTTCAGGCACCAGCAGCTGGGGGCACCGATGGCGGACCCTATCTGCAGTGCTATGGCCACGCCTCACAGGCCGATGCCGAGCAGTCGGTGCGCACCGTCGTCAGTCTGCAGCCCGGCGCCAACTACTACCTCTCGGCCAGCTTGTGCAACCTGAACAGCATCTTCAACATCGTGTCGCTCACCGGCGATGCCGCCAAGAGCGACTCCATCGTGGCCATGCTCGACAACTCTACCGCCAACTGGCTCACGCAGTTCGTCACCTTCAACAGCAGCACCTTCAGCCAGGCCATCTTCTCCTTCCGCTCGCTGGGCAGCAAGTCGCAGTTCGACAACATCGCGCTGTTCCGACTCTTTGACACGCCAGAGGAGGCCTACGCCGACGGCGCGCAGATGGAGCGGAAGAGGGTGACGCTCTTCACCGAGAGCTTCCCCGTCAGTTGCGAGCTGAGCGGCCTGATGGAGCCTTACTCCGCCGACCCGCAGCAGGACTACGAACACGTGCACACTGAGCTGACACTCGCCATAGAGGCCGACAAGGTGCTGCCACGCCTCTACGACCTATGCCAGGATGCCCGCATGCTCACCAGCCGCTACTTGCTGCCGGGCTACGACGAGGTGAACAAGGTCTGCGAGAGGGTGGAGGAATTTCAGATGATGGACTGTCTGCCCAAAGCCGCTGATGTGCTCGATGCCTACGAGGCGCTGCAGACGGCACTCAGTGCCTACATGCCCATGACCACGCTCACCGACAAGGTGACGAACCCCACCTTCGCCAACGCAGCAGGGTGGCAGACAAAGGCCGGCACCTATCAGGGCGGCGACCAGCGCGCGAACAAGCGGGGCGACATCAGCTTCTGGAACGCTTGGTGGAACATTCCCTTGGAAGGCAATGAGCACCAGACCATGGCCATCAGGCAAGAGGTGAAGGACCTGCAGCACGGACTCTACGCCGTGGAGTGCCAGGCCGCCACCGAGCACTTCTGCCTCACCGACCAGCACGCCTACATCAGCAATGGCACCGACTCGCTGACCACGCCCGTGCTGAGTGCCGACTGGATGGACCTGCCATCGGTGGCCGAGGCCGACACTTGGCAGACGCTCACCTCGCAACCCATCTACATCGCCGATGGACAGACCGCCGTCATCGGATTTGAAAGCTCGAAGCAAGGGGCCAACGACTTGGCTTGGCGCGAAGTGGGCAACAACGCCAGCAAGGGCGACCACCGCGAGGGATGGTGGGGCGTCACCAACTTCCGCCTGCGCTATCACCCGCTCTATCGCATCAGCACCACTCCCGGCACCATCGGCGTGTGCTGTCTGCCCTACGATGTGGCTCCCGTCGAGGGTGTCACGTTCTATCAGATTGCTGCCATCACCAGCGACTACCAGACGCTGTGCCTCGAACCCGCACAAACGCCACAGGCCGGCACGCCCTTCCTCTATGTCTCCACTTTGACCGAAACCACTTTCTTGGAGCAAGGCGAGGCGGTCACCACCACCACCGACGGTCCCGGCAACCTGCGCGGATTCCTGAAGATGCTCAGCTCGACGACGCGCGTGCCCAAGGGCTACTATGTGCTCACTGACGGCAAGTGGCAGAAGGTGGGCGACACCCGTCCCTACATGCAGAACTTCACCGGAATCATCCGTCCCTTCAACGACAAGAGCAGCAAGCCCGTCCCCGTGGTCAGCACGTGGACGGGACTCACCATGCCCATCGAGGGCGTCACCCAAGAAGAGATTGAAGCGGGCATTGACAGCGCCGTCAGCTCTGCCGACAACACTCAGCAGCAGGTCTACGACCTACAAGGCCGCAAGGTTGAACAGTCTAATCAATCGAAAGGAATCTACATCATCAACCACAAAAAACTAATCGTCAGATGAAACGAACCATTCAGTCTTTACTCATCCTTTGTGGGTGGCTCGCGTTCTGCCCTGCCTCGGCACAAGTCGTCGAGAAGGCCGACGTGAGCGTCGCCTTCGACCTGAGCCAGCCCGGCGTGCGCTACAGCCCCACATGGGGCGTCGACGTGGCTTGGCCCAACGAGCAGAACGTGCGCAAAGCCATCAACCACATGGGTAAGGAGAATATCGGCATCGGCCGCTCGGCCTTCCGCTTCGCCAAGCCCCTCAGCGAGGACAGCGTGCTCTCTAACGATGCCGTCAACTACTTGCGCCAGCGCGCCAACATCCTCAAACTGGTGAGCAACACGCTGCCCGTGGTGCTCACCGCCGACCAGGAGGCGGGTGCCGACCCCTATTTCGTGGTGAACAAGGTGTGCGACGTGAACCACTGGGCGGCCAACATCAACAGCCACGTGCACTGGATGCAGAAGAACACCAAGCTGCCCGTGGTGGGCGTGTCGCCCTATAACGAACCCGACTACTGGACGGTGGAGGAGGGTGCCTCCGTTGCCCGACAGGTGCAGGTGGCCAGGCTGCTGCGCGAGCAATATCCACGCATGGACACCATCGCCATCGTGGGCGGCAACACGCTCAACGACGACAAGGCACTCGAATGGTACACCAGCGGAAAGCAATACTACGACTGGGGCAACACCCACCAGCTGGCGGGCTCGTTTGCCAACTTCGCCAACTTCTTCCAGCAACTGAAGAAAGACGGCAAGATAGGCTATGCCGACGAGATGCACAACGTGGCCGAGGCCATGGTGGGCCTTGAGTATGGCATGACGGTGGGCGTATGGTGGGGCTTCGACAGCCGCGCCCGTGGCGAGTTTTGCGACATCAGCCGCAACGGAGAGCGACTGGCCTACGGCGAGCATCGCAACAACTGGACGGCGGCCAGCGTCTATCGCCACGACGACGGCAGGGTGAAAGCCTTCATAGGCACCAGCGAGCGACAGGCTGCCACCACCACCTATCAGTTTGTGTCGGCCGACCGTCCCGTCTACTTCGACGGACAGGGGCCGCTCCACCAGTTCCGAATGGAGATTCCCGGTGGAACGGGCTACCAGAAAGGACAGACCAACGCCGAGCGCGTCATCGACATTGAGTGGGGCGACGACGTGCCGCCCACGCCCATCACCGCCGGCATCTACAAGCTGGTGAACAAGGCCACAGGCAACGTGCTGACCGTGGCCAACGGCAACATCGTGATGCAGAAGTGGACGGGGGCCAAGACGCAGCAGTGGAACCTGGCACCCAGCAACCCACGCATCGGCGGCGACTACAGCTACTACGACCTGCTCTCGGTCAGCGACGGCAAGACGCGCCCCAACCTGCTGGACTTCTCCACCTACGACAACGCCAACATCATCGCCTACAACCGCAACGCCACGCCCACCACCAACGAGCAGTGGAACCTGCAATACGCCGGCGACGGCTGCTACTACCTGCGCTGCCGCGAGAGTGCCCTCTACATGGCAGCGGCATCGAGCGGAACCAACAACGGGGTGAACGTGGTGCAAAAGAAGCTGTCTACCGACGAAGGGATGCGCAACCGACTGCTGTGGCGACTGCTGCCCATCGACGTGGACTACGACACCGAGGCACCCGCACAGCCACAAGGTCTCAGCGTAACGCCTCAGCCCACCAGCATGGTGCTCGACTGGCAGAAGGGCACCGAGGCCGACCTCGACGGCTACATGGTGCTGCGCGCCGAGCAGGAGCAGGGCGAGTGGAACACCATCGCCCGCCATGCCGAGCCGCCGTTTGTCGACAACACCACCCTGGCTGGCCATACATATATATATAAGGTGAAGGCCATCGACCGCTCGCAGAACCAAAGCCAACCATCGGCAGAGGTCACTGCCAGCACCTTGCAGGAGCATGCCCTCGTGGCTTACTGGCCCCTCGACGGCTCGCTCGACGACGCTTCGCCCAACGGGCGGCATGCGGCGGCAGCCCTCGATGCCACCTACGAAGAAGGGCACCAAGCCGACAGCAAGGCGCAGTCGCTGCGCATGGTGAAAGGGCAATACCTGCAGCTGCCCGTCGGCGTGGTGCAAGGCGACGAGCTGAGCGTCGGCCTCTGGCTGCAACCCGCCTCCACCACTGCCAAGATGCGGGTGTTCGACTTCGGCTACGACACCAACCACTACGTCTACCTCACCACCAACAACGGCTCCAGCAAGATGCGCCTGGCCATCAACAACGGCGAAAGCGAACAAGTCCTCGACTGCCCACGCTTGCAAGCCTTCAAGTGGAGGCACGTGGTAGTGACCATGAAGCCGGGGCATGCCGCCATCTATCTCGACGGAGAGTTGGTGGCCGAGACCGATGCCTTCACCATCAGCCCCGCCAGCGTGCACCCCGTGGTGTGCTATCTGGGCCGCAGCCAGTTCAATGCCGACCCCTATTTCCAAGGCAACATGGAGCAGGTATGCATCTTCAACTACGCCCTCTCGGCCGACGAGGTGGCAAAGGTTTATGGCGAAGCGCTGGGCGTAGCACCCGCCTTGGCCGACCAGCAGCCCGCTGCCATCTATGCCCCCAACGGCATGCGCCTGCAACAGCCACGCCATGGACTGAACATCATCGGCGGAAAGAAGATAGTCGTCGACAAGCCATAACCCCTACCCCACCATGAACCGAAAGACAGTTTTACCATTACTACTATTGATGATGCCCTCGCTGCTGCCAGCCCAGCGCTTGCGCCGCGAGTACACCCCGTCGGCGGTGGCGGGCACGGCATGGAACGCCCCCGCCAATGCCAACCCGTTCATCCCGGGCTACTTTGCCGACCCCACCATCCGACGCTTTGGCGACACCTACTACCTCTATGCCACCACCGACGGCACGGGCAACGGCTACGGCCCTGCGCAGGTGTGGGCCAGCCGCGACTTCGTGAACTGGCAGAACATCGTGATGAACTGGCCCACCACCGAGGTAGTGTGGGCCCCCGACGTGGTGCAGCAGCCCAATGGCCGCTTCCGCTACTACTATTGCGAGCCTTGCGTCATCAGCATCGGCGAGAGCGACACGCCCATCGGCCCATGGAAGAACATTCTGGGCGAGGACGATGCCGTGATGGTGCCCGACCGCTACGTGCACAACGCCATCACCCTCGACCCCCAGCTCTTCCGCGACGATGACGGCCAGGAGTACCTCTATTTCACCACCTGGGGCATCTACAACGGCTTTGGATGCGGGGTGGCCAAGCTAAGAAAGGCCCATTCCCAGCCCCAGCAGACCCACCCCCAGCCCCTCCCTAAAGGGAGGGGAGCAGATAGTTCTGCCGTTGACAAATCCGATGGCAAGTCTATATACTCCACTCCCTCAAGGGAGGGGTTGGGGGAGGGTCTGCGTGGTCAGTTTCCTTCTGCCCGCCACTGGCACGAAGACCATCCCTTCCCCATCGCCGCCGACACGTTCTTCAGCGAGAAACGCCTCATCCCCAACACCGAGCTGAAGGACATTTTCGAGGCACCATTCGTATTCAAGCGCGGCGGCATCTACTATTTCACCTACAGCAGCGGCTCGTGCCACACCGACACCTATCGTGTGCAGTATGCCACGTCGAAGGTGGGACCGATGGGACCGTTTGAGTACAAGGGCGAGCTGCTCACCACCAACGAAGACCTGACCGTTCACGGCCCCGGCCACCACTCGGTCATCGAGATCGACGGGCGCTACTACATCGTCTATCACCGCCACAACATCCAGAAGTCGGTCCACGGCTTCAATCGACAAGTGTGCATCGACGAGCTGACGTTCGATGCCGAGGGCAACATCCTGCCCGTGGTGCCCACCCACAACGCCCAGGACGTGAGCGTCTTCAAGGCATCGAAGAACAAGAACCTGGCTTTCGGCGCAACGGTGACCGCCTCGAGCTACTACGACGAGCAGTTCAAGCCCGAATATGCCGTCGACGACAACAACGCCACGCTGTGGAAAGCCCGCCATGACTGCTGGGATGGCCCTGCCAAGGCGAACACGCGAAATGCCGAGTGGCTGCAAATGGACCTGGGCAAGCCGCAGACGCTGAACGAGGTGTGGACGCAGTTTGAGTATCCCACTTTCTTCTACCAGTATAAGATAGAGACCTCGCTCGACGGACAGTCGTGGACGCTCTACGCCGACCGCTCCGACAACACCATGCAAGGCTCGCCCATGATAGACCGCGGCAAGGCCAAGGCGCGCTATCTGCGCATCACCATCCTCGACACGCAGAAGAACGGACACATGCCCGCCATCTGGAACGTGAAGGTGTGGAAGAAGGCCCCACAGTTGCCCTATACCGACGTGGCGCAGGCCGACGGCTACCCCGGCATGCACCAGAAAGACGTGCCGTCCGCCGACCGACATCAGCCCACGAGCACCATCGTCATCGATGCCGCCGCTTTGGCCAAAGACACCAAGCAGCCCTTCGACGTGACGGAACTGACAGCCCAAGGGGCTGAGGGGACGCAGACACAGATGACGTTCAAAGCCAACAAGCCCATCAGGGCACGCGTGAAAGACGGCCACTGGGCACTCTTCTTCAATGGCACGCAGCACCTCAGCAGCGTGATGCCCCTCTCGGCCGACTATCGCTACAACGCGCCGTGGAGCATCGTGGCATGGGTATACAGCACCAAGACCGGCCCCGTGGCCACGCTGGCATCGCTCTCCACCTCGCGTGCCGACCTGGCCACCACCGAGCTGCGATTAGGCACCGACCCGCAGACGGGACTGATGAACCACAACGGCTCGTTCGAGAGCTACGGCGCGCCAACGGCCATCAAGGAGGGCGAGGGGCGCTGGCAGCTGTGGGTGGCCACCTTCGACGGATGGATGGAGCGCGTATATGCCGACGGCCAGCTGGTGCACGAGCAGAACAACTTCCTCATGGTGCGCCCCGAAGGCCGCATCACCATCGGTGCCGACGGCTCAGGCTCCAACCATTTCCAGGGCTACATCAGCCAGCTGAGCATCATACCTCGCTCCATGGCAGCCGATGAGGTGAAGCTGCTCAGCCAGAAGTTGCGCCAGGCATCCCCCACCCCATCGCTGGGCGACGACGACTTTGAGGAGACCGACCCCGACAGCAAGTTCACCCTGCCCGCCACGATGAAACTCGTCTATGAGCAGAAGGCTCCCTTCAAGCTCGAAGGCAGCGGCGCCGACTTCAACGACGCTCCTCTACAGAACGGTGCCCATATATATAAAGATGTGGAGGGCGACTTCGTGGTGATGGCGCGCGTCAGCGACATGGAGGGCCTCAGCCGACGCAGCATCACCTCCTACAACGAGGTGGGGCTGATCATCGCCGACGAGCGCGACACCTACTACCAGCTGGGAGCCTTCCCGCTCTACAACTGCGGCAACATGCTCACCGTGCTCAGCCGTCGCGGCCGTCCCCAATATCCCAACTACAAAGGCTATGGCTTCGACCCTCTCATGCAGTTCGAGCGACGTGGCGACAAGCTCTTCGCGCGCACCAGCACCGATGGTGTCAACTGGCAAAACATGCCCGGCTCGCCCATCGAGGTGAAGAGCCCACGGCTGCGCGTCGGCGTCTATCAGACCACCTACACCGACCACTCTTCGTG
>JAEEGI010020241.1_pt1 | contig 13344 bp, 12 predicted proteins | sample 8958751 | NCBI WGS metagenome assembly JAEEGI01 (sample SAMN16246545, study PRJNA631951) | gut metagenome | biome: gut microbiome; feature: rumen; material: KS-attached | host: Bos | place: Iran: Karaj | collected 2018-10
GGCCTTGTCGTCGATCGTGAACGTCATATACGCGGTGCTCGGATCGTCCAGCATGGACACATCCACAAAGAACTGCACGCCGATCTCGCCCGACAGGATCAGGTTCTGCGTTACGAACCTGGGCTCGGGCTTAACGTACTTGTAGAGATAGACCGGTTGCTGGCTTGTCGAAGTATAGCAACTGAACAGCTTTGGAGAATTGGAGCTGTTAAACCGGATCACCTTTCTTGTCGTGGCGGTCGTTCTGCCGTCAATCACAGCGCTTCCGTTTACGCTGATATCAAACCGTTCTTTGTTGGCAGTACCAATGCTTGCAGCCGTCTTCAGATAGTTGCTGTTCGATCCGCCTGCTGCGGACAGGTAGCCGCCGCCGGTTCCCCATACCGCGTCATAGAACGTCCAGCCGTCTGTTGCGTCTCCGCCGAGCGTCAGTTCATGCGCAAGCGCGTCGTCCGCCGCCGCTGCGATTTGCTCGTCCGTCAGTACGATGGTTTTATCCGCGGTCACCGTAACCTCATAGGAATTGCGGTTGTTTCCTTTGTCGTTTGACAGCACATAGCCGGCTCCCGCTGCTCCGGTGCTTGCGATCAGGACCGTATCGCCCGCCGCAAGGGTCGAAGCATCCGTCACCAGCACATAGGTCTTTGTGCCGACAGCCGGCGTAGGCGTCGGCGTGGGCGTCGGCGTCGGCGTCGGAGTGGGAGTCGGCGTCGGAGTGGGAGTCGGAGTCGGAGTGGGAGTCGGAGCTGCGTCGCCGCTCCATGTGATATTGATCTGGTTCAGATAGATTGCGCCGCCTGACGAGACCAATCCGACATGGGCGTAATTGCCGGAGATATTGAGCTCCGTGCTTGTGCCGTAAACGATGGTGCCCAGAAGCGTGCCCTGCTTGCTGCTGTCGTACAGATCGGCCGGCGACGTATACGGCGTGCTTTTGCCGTAGACGTTGAGGATCTTGCCGGAGCTTGTTTCCGCGTTCCACGCGACGCTGATTTGTTTGACGCTGCCGCCGGAGGTCGTGGAGACAATGCCGGAGTCGCTCTTGTTGTTGATCTGGATCGTCAGTGCGCTCTGTTTGGTCGTTCTGATCGCAATCGCGGAATAGATCGCGCCGGACGGCTTTTCGATGCCCGTGGTCGTCGTATAGCTGTTGCCGGTGTTCAGATCGGCTGCAACGATCGCGTCGGTGACGTCCTCCCCGCCAAGCTCCCTCCACTGGGCCGCAAAGACGGTGTTCGCCGTTGGGGTGTACGTTTCGTTCGGCTGATAGACGGTATCGTCGCCGCCCTGCACCTTCCAACCCGCAAACCGCTGTCCCTCCGGCGCGGTGAAGCCGCAGGCGGGCAGCGTGAAGTCCTCGCCCGCGTAGACGGTTTCGGCGTTCATCGTGCCCGTGCCGCCGTTCGCGGCAAAGGAGACCGTGACCTGCGTCTTTGCCGCAAAATTGACCGTCAGCGTGCAGTCGCTCGTCACGTTCGACAGCGTAAAGACGTTGCCGTTTCGCGTGACCGTCGCCGCGCCTGCGGGCGAAACAGTCGCGCCTGCCACATAATAGCCGGTGTTCGGCGTTGCGGTGACCGTGCGCTCGGACACGGACACGCTGCCCCACGCTGCGTTGTTCGCGACGGCAGTGATCGTATAGGACAAGGTGTTCATCGCCTCGCCGCTCGGCGTCTGATAGTTCGAAGGCGGGGTCAGGCCGAAAACAAGCCACGCGTATTCGGGATAGTCGATGAACACGTTGCGGTTGCCCTGTACCTTCTCGCACTGGTCGTTTCGGGACATCTCCCAGGTATCGACCGGGTCTGTCGCCATCCATTCCAGCAGCGTGTCGAGCGATTCGATGACCTTGACGCCATCGTTGCCGCCGCTGTCGTTCGAGCCCTGCTTCGGGTTCGTGCTGGTTTCATAGAGGTTCGGCTCCTCCCAGCGGCACCATACGTACAGCAGGATGCGCGCAACGTCGCCCTTGACGTTGTCCTTTACCTCGACGAGTCCGTTGCCGCTCGACGTATACCAGAGCACGACCTGCCCGTCGTATACCTTCGACTCATATCCGCTGATCTTTTCGACAACGTTGCCGAAGACGTAGCTTGAGCGGGTCGAGTTGATCTGGGAATCCTCCGGGCGCAGATGGTGGATATCCGCGCCGCCGCCGCTCTCATGAAAGCTGGCGTGCGATTTCGGCCAAACGTGCTCCCGGCTGATGTTGGAGCTTGTGACCTTGTCCGCGTAGATCAGGATCGGATTGGAGGACCCGTTGTTCGCGTCGGTTTTCGGCCAGTAGTCTGTCAGGCTGTCATAGTTGATGGAGCCTGCCACCGTGTTCGTCATCAGCGTATGCAGTCGGCTGAACATGGGGCTGTTCATCGGATCGCTTGCCGACGCAGTCAGCGCGGATACAGCGTCATAGGTATAATTGCCGGTGTAGTACGCCTGTGCCTGGCTCGAAAGCGCGGTGCAGACCTGATGGCGCGTGCCGGTATTCTTGCCGGGCGTGCCGGCCGCCGCCTCCGTCGCCGGAAGGACGGCAAGCGTCAGCAAGAGGACAAGGAGAACAGAGATGAAACGATTGCAATGCCGCATACGGGTTCCTTTCCGCGCCGTGAGCGCTTTCCGTCTGTATCACAGTCAGTATACACGAATTGTTCACAAAGCACAAGCGATATCCCGCGTTTTTATACAGGATTGTCCCAAAATTGTCCGCATCGGGTTTGGAAAAATAGACGGCGCTATTCCTCTGTTTTTCTGCAAATGGACGCCTTCAATGCCGCGCGGCGCATCTGGCGCGCCGTGAGCGGCGGCGGTATACTCGATACAGAAAAGAAAAGGAGGTGCTTCCGATGAAAAGAGTGTTTCTGTCCGTACTGTTCTTTATTCTTGCTCTGACGACGATGGCCGTCGCCTGCTCCGGCGGACGGACCCGCCGTGCATCCGGCTGCGACGCGTGCAGCATCGGCTGCGCCGCCTGCACCGCCTGCACCGTCGTCAGCTGCCTTGACGACGGGTACTGAAAAGCATAAAGAAGATGAAAAACTCCGCTTATTTGCGGAGTTTTCATCCATGATTTTGTAAAGCGTCAGCAGAGATACAGCACCAGCAGCTGCCATGTGCCGTCCAGCTGTACCATCACCAGATACAGGTCGGCCACGGTTTCGCCGTTGACGGTGAGCGGACCGGTCACGGTCGCACAGGTCTCCGCCTCGAGCCCGAGCGCGCGGTTCGTCTCATAGATCTCCGAATCGACCCGGAACTCTGCGGTGAGCTGCGAATCCAGACGGAAGCCTTCGGGGAACCGCTCGTTCATCTGCGCGCAAAAGTCGTCGGCGAGCCGCGTGTAATAGCCCTTCATGACCGCGGCGGGTGAATCGCCCTCGCCGAACGTCTCCGGATGCGCGCCCAGGAACGATTCGGACAGCTTCGTCATGTCGTACAGCCTTGCCCCGTCGCCCGTTTCGAGCGCTTTGACGACGTCGTCGATCAGCGCGTCCGGCGACTCATATTTTGTCGTCCGTTTGCTGCAGGACGCGGCGCAAACGATCACGACGATCAGCACCAGGACGAGCAGCACGCCCAAAGCGATCAGCGGCGCAACGCGGCTATGCAGCTTCTTCCGGTTGAGCAGCGGTTTTTTCGCCGGGGATTCGGGCTCCTTCGGCGCGGCGGTCCCGCACTTGCGGCAGAACAGCGCGCCCTCCTCCAGCTCGAAGCCGCAGTTTTTACACTTCATAAACGCCTCGTTTCCGCGCCGGATGCGGCGCTTTCGATACCGGTATGGTACCACGCGCGGTCGGCAAGGTCAACGAAACCGCCGTTCTGTTTCCAATACTTTTACAACTCTGTGACATTCGGGCCGGTATTTTCAGGCTTGCGGTCCGCGAAATCTGTGATATACTGTAAAAAGAATGTTCGGGAGGAAAACCGTGAAGCTGCGCAGACTGATTTTGATTCTTTTGGTTCTGCTGCTCGTCTCGCTGCCGTGTATGAAAACGGCGTCGGCCGATCTCGGCGATTGGTCCGGCGGCGGCGATTACGGCGGCGGCAGCAGCAGCGACAGCGACGACTGCGAAGGCCTTGGCTGGCTGTTCTATTACGGGATCCGCCTCGGCTGCGTGATCGGCGACTGCGCCGAAAACGCCGGCTGTTCGCGCGGGCAGATCATCGTGTTCGAGGTGCTTTTTGTCGCCGCGTTCGTCGGGCTCGGCGCGCTCGTTCTCCGTCTGCGCCGCAAGAGCGGCAAGCAGGCCAATCCGACCGCGTTTGCGCCGGGTCAGTGCACCGTGGAAACCGGCGGAAGCGACATCCTTACACGGCTTCGCGCGGTCGATCCGAACTTCTCCGAGGAGGACCTTATGGAGCTCCTCAAAAACCGCTGGCTGCAGTACTGCGACTGTCGGCAGAAGGCCGATATGACGCCGCTTCAGGCATACATGACCGGGGATCTGTACGCACGGATCGAAACGGAGCTGAAAACGCTCGCGCGGGCAAAGCTTTCCGAGCACTACGAGCGCATCGGCATCCTCGACGCAAAGCCGGTCTCGCTGGCCGAGCGCGACGGCCTCCATGTGCTGCTGGTGAACCTGCATGTGCGCTGCGTGCGCTGGGCGCAGTCGACCGAGACCGGCGAGATCGTCTCCGGCAGCCGGGACGAACAGTTCCGGACGATCACGTTTGAGCTGGTCCGCCCGGTCGGCACGGTGACCGCCTCACGCGAGAGCGAAAAGACCTCGGTCCACTGCCCGTTCTGCGGCGCGCCGCTGTCGCTGAACGAAACCGGCGTCTGCCCGTACTGCGATTCGGTCCTGCCCGCGGCAAAGGACCTCTGGCTGATCCGCTCGATCCGGAACGGCTGAACATAGAACGAGAAGGAGAATGACGATGAAAAAAACTTTGCCGGCTCTGTTCCTGGTATTGCTGCTTGCAGTATTCGTGTTTGTGCCGCGTCCGAGCGGCGCCGATCTCGGCGACTTCTCCGGCGGCGGCGATTACGGCGGCGGCTACGACGGAGGCGGCTACGACGGCGGCTATGACGGCGGCTACGACGGAGGCTACACCAGCCGCAGCTCCGGCAGCGGTTCCGGCGACTTCCCGTTTCCGATCTTTCTCGGCATCGCGGCGATCATCCTGCTGGGTATCTTCTTCTCGAAGAAAAGGAACAATGGCGGTACGACCGCGCCAGGCGCAACGCGCACCGCAGCTTCCATGCTGACGCCGATCGAGCAGTACAAGGCGCACGATCCGAACTTCTCGCCCGAGGACTTCAAGGAATGGCTGCAGAACCTGTACTTCAAGATGCAGGACTGCTGCACCAAGCGCGACGTCGAGCCGATCCGCCCGTACTTTGCGGACGCGCTCTATCAGCAGTTTAACCGCCAGATGACGCAGCTCAAGGCCATGAACCGCACCAACCACGTCGAGCGCATCGCCGTGCTGTCCGTGGACCTCAAGGGCTTCTATCAGGACAAGGGCGAGGACGTCATCGTTGCCGAGCTGTACACGCGCATCACCGACTACACGACGGACGACGCCACCGGCAAGGTGGTTGCGGGAAGCAAGGACCATGAGAAGTTCATGACCTATGAATATTCGATGTCGCGTCCGATCGGCAGGACGACCGAATCGTTCGAGCCCGGCGTCACCGAGCGCCACTGCCCGAACTGCGGCGCGCCGCTGTCGGTCAACGAGAGCATCAAGTGCCCGTTCTGCGATTCCGTGCTGTCCTTCGGCGATCACGACTGGACGGTCTATGCGATCAAGGGCATCTCACAGAGAACGGTATAAACACGACTGCGGCGGGGAAGGAGTTTTCTCCGCCGCACTTTTTTCGGAGGGTTTTATGGAATTCGATTTCACCACGATCCTCGACCGGCGCGGAAAGGACGCGCTTGCGGTCGACGTCATTCCCTATCCCGACGTCACGGTGGAGGACGGCCTTCGACCGATCCCGATGTGGGTCGCGGACATGAGCTTTCCGACCGCGCCGAGCGTCGTCGCAGCGGTGCAAAAAAGGCTCGAGCATCCGAACTTCGGCTATTTTCTGCTGCCGGACGCGTACTATGACGCGATTATCCGCTGGCAAAGGACGCGCCACGGCGTCGAGGGGCTTTTGAAGGAACACATCGGCTACGAAAACGGCGTGCTCGGCGGCGTCAGCGCGGTGCTGCGTGCGCTGACAAGCGAGGGCGATCCGATCCTCGTGCACAGCCCGACCTACGTGGGCTTCCTGCATGTGCTGAAGGGACTGCACCGCCGGATCGTGACAAGCCCGCTGACCCGTGACGCGCAGGGCGTGTGGCGCATGGATTACTCCGATATGGAACGAAAGATCAAAGAAAACGGCGTGAAACTCGTCATTTTCTGCTCGCCGCACAATCCCTGCGGCCGCGTGTGGGAGCGTGAAGAGATCGAGCGCGCGATGGCGGTGTACCGCGACTGCGGCTGCACGGTCATTTCCGACGAGATCTGGGCGGACCTGACCTTCCCCGGCCACAGACACATTCCGACGCAGAGCGTGTCCGAGGACGCAAAGCTGCGCACGGTCGCGTTCTATGCGCCGAGCAAGACGTTCAGTCTCGCCGGGCTGATCGGCTCGTACCATATCATTTACGACGAAGCACTGCGCAGGGCCGTGACCGACTGCGGCGACGCGACGCACTACAATTCATGCAACGTGCTGTCGCTGCACGCGCTGCTCGGCGCATACTCCGAGGACGGCGCGCGCTGGGTAGACGCGCTCTGTGAAGTGCTGTATCAGAACCTCCGCTATGTCAAAGACTTTATGGAGACGCACTTTGAAGGCGTTTCGATGTTCCTGCCGGAGGGCACGTACATGCTGTTTTTGAACGCGGGCGAATGGTGCCGCCGTCACGGCATCACGATGGACGAGCTTTTGCGCCGCGGCGTGCGCGCCGGCGTGATCTGGCAGCGCGGCGCGGACTTCGGCGATCCCGACTGCATCCGTCTGAACGTCGCCCTGCCGTTTGCCCTCGTCGAGGAGGCCATGCAGCGGCTCAAAACGCGCGTGTTCATCGACTGAAGATACGCCGGGCGGCACCGGCCGCAGCCGGAACGGGATACGGACGTGTCCGTCTCCCGAAGCCTGAAACCGGACAACCGAAGCAAACAGCGCAGAATGCGCAGAGCCGGCTGCAGGCTTTGCGCATTTTTTGCATAAAACGGCTGTTTTCTGCGTACAATAGCACCATGAACAGAAAACAGAAAACCGATCTTGCATATCTTTTATGGACGCTGCTGCCGCTTGCGGTCGGCGGTCTCTCGTCTTTGATCTCGATGAACGGCATGCGCGAAAACGCGCTTTTGCCCCAGCCCGCGCTGCAGCCGCCGCCGTGGGTGTTCATCACGGCATGGACGATCCTCTACCTCTTGATGGGCCTCGGCGCGGGGCTCGTGTGGAACGCCGTGCCGCGCGGATGGAAGGACGCGCTGATCCCGTTCATTGCGCAGCTTGTGCTGAACTTCCTGTGGTCGCCGCTGTTCTTTGCCTTGAAGCTCCGGCTTGCGGCATTCTTTGTCCTGCTGGGCATGCTCGGCCTTGCGATCTGGATGACCGTCGCGTTCTATAAAGCTCGAAAAAGCGCAGGGCTGATACAGATCCCGTATCTGCTTTGGCTGTGCTTTGCGGGCTATCTGAATCTCGCGGCGTACATCATCAACGGCTGAAAAAGCAAATCGCTGTACAAAAAAAGGGCGGAAAGCCCTTTTTTCTGTCAGAAGATGTTTTCGATCGTAAAATCGGCCGGCTCGTGAAAGTCCGGATCGTCGGGGATCGGCTCGTCCGACCCGATCGCATAGGTGCGCACCGCAACGGCGTTGTGCAGCATATCGACCGACAGCACGCGATACAGATACCGGCCGTTCTGCTCGTTCAGCATCAGAACGTGCACCGTGCGCTCCTCTGTGCCGTCGCCGTCGTCGTCATAGGTCTTGACGCTGTGGAAGAAGCCGCGCGCATGGCCGCACAGCACCAAACGGATATTCGGATAGCGGCTGACGATCTGCTCTTCAAGACGGCTGCAGTACCAGAGCACGGCGCCGGGCCGATTCTGATAGGCATGCGTCATCAGGATGCACGGCATGTCCGCATGCGCCTGCATCGTTTCATCGATCCAGTCAAGCTCTGCGCGGGTTTTTGCCATGTCGTAACCGATCCCGAGCAGCAGCAGCGGCCGTTCTCCTTCGTTCAGAACCACATAGAACATCTTGCCGCCCTCGAAGGTCTGTCCCTCCGGAAGCCGCTGCAAGAACGGCTGCCGAAGATACGCCCAATAGCTGCCCTCGCCGTGTATATCGTACTTGCTGATGTCGTGATTGCCGGAGACGGCATAGAACGGGATCCGGTCGATGAACGTATCCACAAAGCGGCCGATGATCTCCCATTGCTGCGTGCGCCCGCCCGTGTCCACGATGTCGCCCGTGTGCAAAACCGCAATCAGATGGTCCGGGACGATGCGCGCGTTGATCTCCTCGCCGAGCAGATCCAGCTGGTACAGAAGCTCCCCGTCGCCTGAAATCAGCGCCTGCGTGTCCGGCAGCCAGACCAGGCCGAACGGCGTGGGCTCCGGTGTAGGCTCCGGCGTCGGTACCGGCGTTGCCCTCGGCGCGGCCGTCGGCGCGGGCGTCGGCGCGCGGGTCGGGACGGGCGTCGGGTCGGGCGAAGCCGCCGCTTCCTCCGCCTGTTCCGTCCGGGAGTCCGTTCCCGTCCGGATGCAGCATACCGGCAGCACAAACAGCAGCAGCAGCAAAACCGCCCGTTTCAACCGATCCATGCGCGTCCCCTTCCTTTCCGTGATGCTCCAGTATACCATGTTTCGACACGTTTGCCAACCGTTTCGCGGTCCGGTTTTTTCGTTTTGCAGGCTCTTTTTTCGTTTCCCGTCTTGCGTTCGGTCAAAAAAAAGCGTATGATGATGGTGTATGAGCATGCATTCCGATATCACCACATCCATGGCGGTCGAACGTCCCTGCGACCCGCTTTCGCTGCCCGCGCTGACGCTTGCGTATCTCGGCGACACGGTGTACGACCTGTATGTACGCACGGCGCTTGCCGAAACGCTGCGGCTGCCGATGCGCGCGCTGCACCTTGAGGCGGCAAAGCACGTCTGCGCCGCGGGACAGGCCGCCGCGTACCGGCGCATCGCCGACACGCTTTCCGAAGAGGAGCAGGCGGCGTTCCGGCGCGGGCGCAACGCGCACTCCGGCACCGTGCCGAAGCACGCGGACGTGCGCGACTATCGCGTGGCGACGGGGCTCGAAGCGCTGCTCGGTCATCTGTATCTGCTGGGCAGGGACGCCCGCATCGGCGAGCTGATGCACCTTGCCCTTTCCCCGATAAACGATCTTGAAAAGGAGCCCGAACGATGAACGAAAAGAAGGATTACGGCAAGCGTCCCGCGTCGCGGGAGACCGGCGTGCGCACGCAGTATGAAAAGCCCTACGGCAAAAAGCCGTACGAGGGCGGCAAAAAGAGCTACGGCAGCGGTGAGCGCGACTATCCGAAACCCGTCTACGGCAAAACGTACAGCGATCATCGTAAAAAGAACGCCGAAAAGCAGGGCGATTTCCCGAAAAAGCCGTATGAGCGCAAGCCGTACGACCGCAACGACAAGCCGTACGACCGCAACGACAAGCCGAAGAAGCAGTACGCGCCCGCGGAGACGCAAAGCGAACGCGACGAACAGCCGTTCCTTTTGATCGGGCGCAACGCCGTGCGCGAAGCGATCAAGAGCGGCCGCAGCATCGACCGCGTTCTGGTGACGACGGAGCACGACGGCTCCCTGGGCGAGATCGTGACCCTTGCGCGCGAACGCAAGCTTGTCGTGCGGGAGGTCGACCGCAAGAAGCTGGACGAGCTGTGCATGCCGTTCGGCCACGGCGGCAAGACCGCCAACCATCAGGGCGTCGTGGCGTACGCCGCGGGCGTGACCTACTGCGAGCTTACTGACATCCTCGACCTCGCCGAAGTGCGCGGCGAAGCGCCGTTCGTGATCGTGCTCGACGGCGTGGAGGATCCGCACAACCTCGGTTCGATCATCCGCAGCGCGGACTGCGCAGGCGCGCACGGCGTCGTCATCGGCAAGCGCAGAAGCGCGTCGGTCACCGCCGCCGCCGTCAAGGCAAGCGCGGGCGCGACCGAATATGTGAAGATTGCGCGCGTCGTCAATATCTCCGCAGCGCTGCAGCAGCTGAAGAGCGCGGGGCTGTGGGTCGCCGGCGCGGACATGGCGGGCGGCGACATGCGCACGCAGGCGCTGAAAGGCCCCCTGGCGCTGGTCATCGGCAACGAGGGCGAAGGCCTTTCCAAGCTGGTGCGCGACAACTGTGATTTTCTTGTGTCGATCCCGATGCAGGGACACATCGACTCCCTGAACGCCGGCGTGGCGGCCGCTGTGCTGATGTTTGAAAAGAAACGGCAGGACGCCGAATGAGCAGGATCGAACCGACCGACGAACAACTGCTTGCCCGCATCCGTGAGGGCGACGGCGAAGCGGAACGGCTGCTGTACGAACGCTATAAGCAGCTGGTCCGTTCACGCGCGCATTCGTATTTTCTGATCGGCGCGGACCACGAGGATCTCGTGCAGGAGGGCATGCTGGGACTCTATAAGGCGGTGTGCGAATACGACGAGGCCAAGGCGGCGTCGTTCAAAAGCTTTGCGGAGCTGTGCGTCACCCGCCAGATCCTGTCCGCAATCAAGAACGCCACGCGCAAGAAGCACACGCCGCTGAACAATTATATCTCGCTGAACAGCTCTCCGCTCGAGGCGGAAGGCGAACTGACGCTGCTCGATACGATGCGCTCGATCCGCGTCGCCGATCCGGAGGACGTGGTGATCGGCCGCGAAAGCTTCGAGCGGATGGTGCAGTACCTTGAAAAAACGCTCTCCCCGATGGAGCGGCGCGTACTCAGCCTGTACCTCGACGGGTTCTCCTATCCGCAGATCGCCGCGCACATCAACCGCCCGCTGAAGTCGGTCGACAACGCAATGCAGCGCGTCAAGCGCAAGCTGGAAGGCTTCCGGAATTGACCTCTAAAACCGCATATCGTCTGTTCGTCTTTGAACGAACGCATAAAAAAAGGGCCTCGGCCCTTTTTCTATCGGCATGCTGCAGCTTAGCACTAATATTCGGTTTTCGGCGTTTCCTCGATCCCGTAGGTCTTCATAAACTCTTCCAGATCGCGCGGACTGCGGATCAGCATGACCTCGCGATACTTGCCCGGCGCATGAAGCTCCTTAAAGCCCGCGGTCGTCTCGCCCGTGCAGATGCTCCTGTGCAGCACCGGCACGACTTCGTTCGGATCGTACCTCGGCGTCTTTGCTTTCTTTTTCCCGAACATGCCGCAGCCCTCCTTCTATTTTTCTGAAAACAGTATAACAAAATTGCCGCGTTTCCGCAAGCACGGAGATTCTTCATACAAAAACTGCATTTCTGTTGCATTTCTGTGACGTTTCGGACGAATCTGTGCGATACAATGGCTGCATCAAATCCATTTGAGGAGGATGCATATGAAACGAATTGCCGTATTCTGCCTGATCTGCGCAGCGCTGATCGCCTGTCAGCCGACGCCGGAAACCGAATATGTCGTCGGACGGCAGGACTATGAAACGATCCCGGACGGGCCGACCGACGACGCGCCGCACGCGCTGCAAGCGGAATCGTGGGCGGAAACCGTCACGCCGGAAAAGGGCTGCTTGACGGAAATCCGGATTGACGTCACGATCCCGGCGCTCCCCGCAGAGGCCGTGCCGATGATCAAGGCGACGCCCGTTTCCTTCGACGCCGCCACGGTCAAGGCCGTCTCGGAATACCTTGTGCCGAACGCCGCGCTGTCGTTGAAAACCGTGACCAAGGCGGACCTTACGCAGCAGATTCAGGAATCGCTTGCGGCGCTTGACCGCGCCGACGATATGGAATTTGAATCGGACGAGGCGAGAACACATTACAAGGCGGAGCTTTTGCAGGAAATCGAAGAGCTGAAAGCACTCTATGCGGAAGCGGACGACGAAGCGACGGAACCGGTTTCGTACGAATCGCTGTGTGCGCGCGACAAAGCGGATTTCCTGTTGTTGGACCTCTCCGGGATTACCGAGGCGCAATGCCGCCTGACCTGCGGGATCGAGCGCGGTGATCCGCGTTCGAGCAAGCTGCACGTGACGCTGACCGATTACGCTCTTGACCTGTCCGGCGAAGCAACGACCGACGACGCGGTGATCCGCGCCTGTGAGGAGGTCCTTGCGGGGATGGGGATTACGGGGTACACATTCAATCATGCGGACGCGATTTCGGAAAAACGGATGTTCATCTTTACGAAGCAGATCAGCGGAATTCCCTACTCTCGCGCAACCGATTCGACGGGCCTGATGCACCGCGAGAGCGAGGAGCTGTCCGCAGAGCCGTTCTGGCTGGACGACTCGATTCGGTTCACGGTCGCGGAAGGAAAGCTGCTTGCCTTTGATTGGCTGTCCAAGACGGAATACGGCGAGAAGCTCCGATCCAGTGTCCCTCTCCTGTCCGTCGAGCAGGCCAAGCAGCGGATCATCAACGGGCTTGTCTACCAGTACAGCGTCGCGCTGACGAACGGCGAGGCGTCGCACCGAATACAGGTCACCGAAGTACAGTTCGGCTATAAGCGGATTCCGACTTCCTCCGGCGCGCGTGACTACGCGGTAGTCCCCGCATGGACAGTTATGGGTATGGTGATCCCGAAATACGCGAGCAGCGCGGACGCGCCGGACCTGATTCTGAACGCCGACAACGAGCGGCAGGAAAACGAGGAAGCTGTATTGCTGGTACTCAACGCGATCGACGGAAATATCATCGGGTGACGGCCTCAGGCGGATAATATCCGTCCCTACGGAATGTGCGGAATCGTAGGGGAAGATACTATCTTCCCGTTCCGCTGTTGCGGCGGGAGGCCGGGGGCGGTCTCCCCTGCAGCGCTTAAATGATTTTGGCTCTCCTGTGTAAGGGCGGGCAAGAAACGCGCCAACGGATGTAGGGGACGGCGACCTCGGCGTCCCGATGGAATCAAAGATTCTCCGGGAGGAGAATCGACATGAACGTGATCGAAGATCACATTTCACTTGCGCGGAGCGCAAATTTCACGCCGCAGGTATTTCACACGCCCGCAGGGCGTATTTCACTCTTCCGTCGCCGGTATCGGCGACAAAAAAAGAGACACTCGTTTGAGTGTCTCTTTGGATCCCGGCAGCTGCCTATCTTCCCGGGCCGTCTCCAGCCAAGTATTGTCGGTGTATGTGCGCTTAACTTCTGTGTTCGGGATGGGAACAGGTGGGACCGCACAGCTTAACCACCGGAAAGGTGT
>JAEEGI010020244.1_pt1 | contig 13344 bp, 7 predicted proteins | sample 8958751 | NCBI WGS metagenome assembly JAEEGI01 (sample SAMN16246545, study PRJNA631951) | gut metagenome | biome: gut microbiome; feature: rumen; material: KS-attached | host: Bos | place: Iran: Karaj | collected 2018-10
GTTGAGACCGTAGCGCGCCGCCTGGCAGATGGCGTTCTGCTCGGCGTGTACGCACAGGCACTCGTCAAGTCCCTTGCCCGACGGCGTATGCCCCGCGCAACGCGGACACCCACCGTCGAAACAGTTCCTTACGCCGCGCGGCGTGCCGTTGTAGCCGGTCGAGAGCAGATGATTGTCCTTCACGATAACCGCCGCCACCTGCCTGCGAGAGCAGTTGGAGCGCTTCGCCACCACCTGCGCGATCTCCATGAAGTATTCGTCCCAGGTGGGACGCGGATCGTTCTTCGCCTTCTTCTTCGTCATGTCGTCATCCTCCTGTATGCGCCTTAGGACTGCGCCGCAGACGCGGCAAATGCCTTGAGAGTTTCGAGATATCCCGCGGGATTGCCGATGTCGTGCCGACGGCCCGGATAGCGGTATCCATACACCGCTTTCTCCGCGAGAAGGCGGCGTATGGCGTCCGTAAGCTGTATCTCGCCGCCGTAGCCCGGACGCTGCGTGGCGAGAAGGTCGAACACCGCGGGATCAAGCAGATAGCGGCCCGCGATCGCGAGGCGTGACGGCGCATCCTCGAGACGCGGCTTCTCCACAAGGTCCGACAGCTTCAGCACTTCGCCGCCCACGCCCGGCATCTCCACGCGCTCGCCCTTCACGATTCCGTAGCGGCTCACCTTCTCGGCGGGGACCTCCTCAAGGCCAACCACTGACGCTCCGCCCGTTGCGCGAGAGATGGCGGCCATCGCTGCGGACGGCGCCTCGCCAGAGACGAGCGCGTCGCCCAGCAGCACCAGCACCGGATCCTTTTCGCCGCGCAGAACATCCGCCGCCTGGAGAACCGCATGACCAAGGCCGCGCTGCTCGGCCTGCACCGCCCATCGGATGCGCCGCCCCACCTCCTCCAGATGCGCCAGCTCAGCGTCGGCTTCGGGCCTGGACGCGCAACGCGCGCGCCATTCGGCGTCGGCCTCGAAGTGGCGGCGGATGGACGGCTTGTCGGGCGAGGTGACTATCACCACCTCGTCAGCCCCTGCAGCCAACGCCTCCTCCACGATCAGCTGGATCGCGGGTCTTGCGCCAACTGGCAGCATCTCCTTCGGCACGGTCTTCGACGCAGGAAGAAAACGGGTGCCATGGCCGGCAGCTGGAATCAATGCCTTCATTTGCGCTCAGAGGCGTTGAAGTACGCGGCGTACGCCTTCTTCGTGTGCAGACAGTCGTGGCGGGAGGCGAGCTCCCACGGCGCATGCATGTTGAAGAGAGGCGTGCCGAAGTCGATCACGTCCATCCCGAAGCGGGCCATGAACTTGGCGATCGTGCCGCCACCGCCCTTCTCGGCACGACAGAGCTCGCCCATCTGCCAGTCGATCTTCGCGTCGTCCATGATGCGGCGCACCTCGGCCACAAACTCGGCGCGGGCATCCGAAGCGCCGCTCTTGGACGCGGCGCCGGTGTACTTGATGGCGCATGGACCACCGCCCATCTTGGCGGCGTTGCCAATGGAGTCGGCGTCGGGGAAGTGCGGATCGCTCGCGGCGCACACATCGGCGCTGAGCATGGTGGAGCGCTCGAGGGCGCGGCGCACGTCGATGTCGCGCGCGTTGCCGCTCTGGCGGTCGATGAGTTCCGCCACGGTGTTTTCGAAGAACGAGCTCGCCATGCCGGAGGCACCAACGCTGCCGATCTCCTCCTTGTCGCACAGCACGACTGCACACGTCTTGACCGGAGTCTTTCCTGCGAGGTCCATGAGCGCGCTCAGGCCGGCATATGCGCATACGCGGTCGTCATGGCCGTAGGCGGCGATCAGCGAACGGTCGAGGCCCACTTCGCGCGGACCGCCTGCCGGCACGATCTCGAGTTCTGCGCTGAGGAGGTCGTCCTTCTCGATGCCGTACTTATCCTTGAGAATGTCGTCCACCGGACCAAGCCCCGCTATGACATCCATGTCTTCTGCGGCCACCGCGTCCTTCACCGGCTTCTCCTGCTGGTCCTTGCCGAAGTGCGGCAGCACGTCGCTTATCATCAGAACGGGGTCGGACGGCGCATCGCCGATCGCCACTTCGATCTTGGTGCCGTCCTTCTTCACCACGGTGCCGTACAGGGCGAGCGGCATAACGAGCCACTGGAACTTCTTGATTCCGCCGTAGATGTGCGTATCGAAGTACGTGATGCCGTTCTTCTCGTAGATGGGGCGGGGCTTGAGGTCGAGGCGGGGTGCGTCCGTATGGCCACCGACCACGCGAATTCCGTTCAGCACGGGGTCGCTGCCAGCAATGGCGGCGAAGAGCGTCTTGCCGTGGTAGCCACGGTACACACGATCGCCGGGCTTGAACGTCTTCACCGCGTCGAGGTTCTTGAACCCGCGCGCCTCGAGAAGACGCACGGCCTCTGCGTAGCAGCGGCGTTCGGTCTTGCCCTTGGCGAGAAAGTCCATGTACTCGGCGCAGTACGCCTCGAGCTCCTTGTCGACGCCCTTCTTGGCTTTTTCCTTCTTTTTCATTTCCGTATCTTGTCCTTTTTCGTTTTCCGGTCTCGGACTATTTGCCGAGCACCCTTCTGTAGTTTTCGCCGATCGTGTCCCAGAGCTTGAGCGCGTCGGGCGCGCCCACTACGGTGCCGTAGCCGCCGCGGTATGTCCATGCGGCCAGGCGGTCAACGCCCTCCGCCACCGCGAGGTCCACCCAGCGCTGCACCTGGGCCCAGTCCTTGGGCTGCTTGTAGTAGCCCATGAGCCAGCGCTCGCTCTCTTTGCCGTACTTCCGGGCGATGGCGACGGTGCGGCGCACGATGTCGAGGTAGAAGTCCTCCGGGAGAGCCCAGTTGACGATGGTGGTGGAGAACACGTCGAAATAGGGGCAGGCGCCCACCATGTCCCAGTTGTCGTAGCCGCGGTACTCGGAGACGTAGTAGCCGTTCTGGGTGGCGTGGACGCAGCAGGTGATCTCGAGCTTCGGGTCGATCTCCTTGAGCGCCTTCGAGGTGTCGGAGAGGACCACGAGGGCCTCGCGCCAGCGGAACTGCTTCACGTCGTTCGTCATGTACTTGGGCATGGGGTAGCCGTAGTAGTCCTCGAAGCGCTTGCGGCAGACGGGGCAGAAGCAGGTCCAGTCGTCGGCGACGCCGCCCGTGATGGAGGCGATTCCCTTCGGGAAGGCGTAGTGCGGCTCGTCCCAGAAGAAGCCGTCGGGCTTCGCCTCGCGCGCGAGAGTGACGCAGAAGTTCTTGAAGTAGTCGCGGTAGCTGTTCGTGTTGAAGCAGGCGTAGGGCAGACGCTCGCCGGTTAGGGCTGAGACCTGGCGGTTCTCCACGTTGTCCTGCAGGAACTTCGACACCTGCTCGCCGCCGAAATACTTGCCGTTGCCCCACGGGTCGATCAGGACGCGCAGCCCGAGCTCGTGCGCCTTGTCGACGATCTTCGGGATGTTCGGCCGCCAGAAGTCAAAGTCGAACTCCGTCACGGCGAGGATCACCTGCGTGACGCCGTGCGCCTTCATCTCCCTGAAGTCCGCCTCAGCGTGCTCGACGTAGTTGAGGCCGTAGTAGCTTATGGATGTCTGCTTGATTGCCATTGTTCGTTCCTTTCAGAAATTCGCTTGGGCAATATTCTACCACACATTTCCCGCGCAGTAAATACGGCAACGCACGCAAAGGCGGCACTCCCGACAGGCGTCTAGCGCTCAGCGACGATGCGCACTGGGCCAATGAGGCCGGAGGGGGATGGCTTCGCGCCCTTGCGCTTGCCGATGCGGATGTTCGTCTGAGTGAACTTCCTGCCGCCGTCCATGAACTGGTCGCCGAACACGCGGTTGTGCCACGAGTTCACCACCTTCACCTCGAGAACGTTTTCGCCCTTCCTGAGAACGCCAGTCGCGTCAACGCGAAACGGCTTCGTCCACGCGACGCCGAGATCGCGTCCGTTGAGCGTGACGCGCGCCACGCCAACGTCAAGCACTTCGCCAAGTTCGAGGTGGAGCCTTCCGCCTGCATCGCCGGCGAAGTTGAACGTTTTGCGGTATGTGGCGGCGCCCGAATAGAAGCGCACTCCTGGATCGTTCGACTGCGTCCAGTCCATGAGCGACGGGAACACGACTTCGCCAGGGCCTCCCCACGCAGTGTCGAACGCGACGCGCCATTCGCCTTCAAGCGTAGCAATGGGCTTGTATTCGGGGAAGTTGCGCCCGCCCCTGCCATGGCCGTCCGTGTCGTCCACGAGCGAGAACACCACGAAATACGCGCCATACGACTCAAAGGAAAGCGGAACCGAGGTCGTCGAGTCCTTGCAGGAGTATGCAGGGAGCGGACGTATTCTGCCCGTAAGCGGATCCCATATTTCCGGAGCGGCTCCGGACACGCGGAACTCGCACACCACGGAACGCGGCTCTGCCGTCTGGTTGCTCACGAAATACGCCGAGATGCCGTTGAGCCAGAGATGGATGTAGTCGATCTCCGAAGGCTTTGCTCCGGAGGCGACGGTGAAGTCCTGCCTCACGTCAATCACCTTCTGCAGAAACTCGCGTACGGACACGCCGAAGGCTATTAGCGGCTTGCGTCCGCCAGCGCCGTCCCACAGCCTGCCGGCAAGCGCCTTGAACTCCTTCTGCGCCGCATCGCCTCCCACGAGGCTCACGCAGCGTTCGGGCTTCTCCCCGATTATCGCGGCGCCAGCCTCGGCAAGCGCCGCCACCTTCCGGAGCGCCGCAAGTGAAAGCACCTTGTGGTCAGGAAGCACAAGAACACGGTACGTGGCGCCGGACGGCATGTAGAGATGGCCCTGCTGCCTATCCACCTTGAGCGAGAGAAGCGCGCTTTCGTCAGCGGCGTCGAAGTCGTAGCCGGGCAGAACGCGCGCGAAGTCCGCCTCCTTGAGCGGAAGGATGTTCGGCACATGGTCGCCGTAGTAGTAGAGAACGTCCGAAACCACGGTGGCGCGCTGCGCGACGGACTGCACGCGCCGCAGGTAGTCGATGAAGCTTCTCGCCCCGTCCTTCCACCACGTCACGCGCGGGTTCACGTGAGTTCCCGCGAAATACTCCTGGCCCGGCGTGCCCATCGAGGCGGGCGAGGACGTGAACGTGTGGAAATAGACTCGGTTCAACCCCGAGCACACCTCGTGGTCGAACGCCGACTTCTGGCTTTTCCACAGGAGGTCGTTCCACTGCGGACCGATGGTTGTGAACGACTCCGCGCCCACGATGCGCTTGCCGAAGATGTGCGCCGCCGAGGATGCCTGCTTCACGAAGAAACGCTGCGGAGGATTCGGACGGTGCGGCGACGGGGACCAGAACTCGCTCATCACTATGTCGCTCGCCGAATAGTTCCTGATTCCGTCGAACGGACCCGCGTGCGGACCTGAACATTCCGGCTGCACCCCCATTCCGCGCGCATGCGCCTTCTCCGCGAAGCGCTTGTAGTGATTGCGGAATATCGCGCCCGCCACCGCCTTGCGGAAGTCGGCGAGGAAGGCATCCGTGGCCGCCATGCCGTCCACCACCGCGCCGCTCAGTACCGCGAGATACGGCACTGGATCGTAGCCCATCACGCTCTTGAACTCGCGCTCGAAGCCGTCCGTCCAGTTCATGCCGCCGCATTCCCAGCTGTCCGTCTCCATGTACTTGAGCGTCCTGCCGATGTGGCGTGAGTCGATGCGGGCGAATATCGGCTCCACGACCGCGTTCCAGTAGAACTCGAATGCGTCGCGGCTTAGGTAGTCGAGAGTAAGGCCCTGCCATGCGCCGCTTGAGGTGGAGACCTTCGAGCCAGAGCATGTGTAGCCAACGCGCACCACGCGCCAACGCCTGCCGGCGGGAGGCGTCCAATCGAGCCGACCATCGCCGCGCATCTTCCGCGTAAGGTTCACTATGTCGCCGAGGCGCACATCCCAGGCCGCGGCCTTGCCGTTATTGGACGAGGCATCCCTCACGCCCGGCTTGCCGTCGCCGAGGAGGAAACGGCAGTCCGCCGCGCTCATTCCCACTTCTTTCGCGCCGAGCTTCAGATCAAGGTGCTTCACGCCTTCCTTCAGGGCGTTCGCATCGTCAAGGGGAAAGGCGAGCACCGCGATGTCGCGGTAGAAGCCATTGCGCGTTCGCGGCATTGGAAGCTTTGCGCCGCCCTTCCCGCCTTCGACGTCGATGTGCGAGGAGGTGAGCTTCTTCGCGGCGTACTGCGGCGTAACGCAGGGGCCGCCGACGTTCCAGCCGCTCTGGATGTTGAAGCCGATCTCAAGCCCCAGCCGCGCGGCCTCGTCGAGCGCATGCGCGAAGAGCGCACACCATTCATCCGAGCCGTATGTGGGGCCGGCGGGGATGTTCGCGTGGCCGCCCTGACTGTATCCACCGGCATCGAACACCATGGCGCCCTGGAACTTCATCTCCTTCATCGCGGAGAGCTCGCGGGAGATGGCGGCTTTGTCCGTATTGCCGTTGAGCCACCACCACCAGCAGTTGACGCCGTACTCTGCCGGCGGATCGGCGAACTCTCGGGCGGCAAGGGCGCGAGCGTCCATCCCCGCCTGCGCAGCGACGACAACGGCGATCACGGCAACGAATGACATCGTTTTCATACAATGGCCTTTCCTAGAAAACTTGATGAAAAGATTGTAGCATAAATAACGCCTTGCCGCATTGACAAATCGGAAATGAGCCGAAATTCTCTGTTGTAGCCTGTGTTGTTTAACGCAGAGACGCAGAGACGCGGAGGAAGAGATGTTTTTATCCATCGTCAGTCACCCCGAAGACCCCTGCCTCTCCCGTGAGAGTTCTCGAAAGGCTTTTGCGATTGAAATGCCGGATTGGATATGATATGCTCTCAAACGAAGTGCGGAATTTTTCCTTTGCGGTGGAAAAGGAAGAGGTACGGCTCCTGTCCCAGTGGAGGACAACATGGAATCGACAGAACTTGAAAGACAACTGAGAACGGCCGGCGCGTCCGGCCGGCAGGACCTCTACGCGGGCGACGACGCCTGGCGCGAGTGGTTCGACGTGTGCTTTGTTGACGGCTGCGCCACGGCGGCAGCACTGCGCGCGCAGATTGCGTCGGCAATGTACGCGCAGCTCGCGCGTTTCGGCTTCGCGCGCGCGGACGTAGAGGGGACAGACCCCGTGCTGCACTTCGACGCGTACTTCATGCTCACCGGCTCGCGCTCGAAGCCCAAGCCTCTCAAACTCTACTTCCGCCACCGGATGGAAATGGAGGAGCGTCCTCTGGACGAATTCGTGTGCGGCACGCTCTTCGGCTCGAGCAGCGGACGCATCCATGACATCGTGCGCGACTGGCTCGACACCGCCAAGGGATGGAAGCCGCGATCTGTGCGCGACACAGACGGCAGACGGCACGTCGTCTGGGAACGTGCCGCCGAAGCGGACGACGTGCGCGAGACTGGCGGCGCCGCCACATGGCACCCGGGCGCCTCGCTCGACCGCGCCGTTCTCTACGCCCTCTCGCACGAAATGCTCGCCTCAGTCGCCGCCGAAATGAAAGTGGAAAAACGCAATGTCGCGCTCCTGTGCTATATGACGGCCCACGACGTGCCAATGACCGCGCCAGAGGCGCTGGCGCAGCTGAAAGTTGGAAAATCGCGAGCCTACGCATTAAAGGAGACGTGCATGAAGAAAATAGCGACATTCCTTTCGGGAAAAGGCATCGCAATGAACGACCCGCTCGCGGCGAAGTCCCTTCTCGCAGCCTGCGAATCGGCAATCGCCCCTGAAACCCTCAAGGCACTTGGAAAGTGAGGCGCACAATGACGAACACTCGCACATACCAGGACCGTTTTCTCTCCGTATTCCTCAGCGAATGGCAGATGCACCGCACGCGCGAAACCACATCGCCGCGCACGCCATCGGACAAGGCGCAAGCCGATTCTCCGGCGGATTTCGACCTGCCCGTCGCATGCGGCGAGGTGCGCATCTTCGCCGACTTCCCGGAACCCGTCACTGGACTCCTGCTCGACGCATCTTCGCCCAGAGGCTGGCATGTGGCCCCGGTTTCGCCCTTCACAGTTCCCGCCTCCGACCGCGAAATTCTCATAGGCGAGCGCGTCTACCAGATGTGGAACGTGCTCGACCTCCCACTTGAAACCGTATCCCGCAGCTGGATGGTCGACGCCATTCCACCCGAAGACCTTGCCGACGCGAGGGCCGCATTCGACGCCGCCCAGGGCACCCCCCTTCCCGAAGGCCTTGCGTCATGCACTGGCCTGCCCATAAAGGCGGCAGACGACCCGCGCCGCGAATACGAACGCGTCTTCCGCCTGAAGGCCCCTCCCAGACCTGCCGCGCCCCGCCGCCCGATGTGGATTTATTGGGCTCCCGCTCTCGCCGCGTCGCTTCTGCTGCTGATCGGTCTGCCTGTCATGTTCACAAAAGACTCTCAACGGCATTTCTACACCGTTCCAGTCGACTGCACTGTTACGCATTGCGAAATGCCAGAACCCCCACCGGAAATCGAAGCACCTTTGTACGATAGCGGCGCTCTCCCCGCCGCCATGCGGGGCGCTGCGCAAACCGTGAAAACCGCCGAGGTTGACGCGATGCTGAACATCAGGTCCGCTGTCTTGATGAAATCAAACCTGGGAGCATCAAGAAACACAGGCGTCCGCGGAAAATACCTCAGTGATGGGCCATTAGAAGACCGCAGAATCGGGCAGAAAAGCCATACACCGCTTGCGGACGCAGCAGGAACGGAGCGCTATGCCGCCGTCAGGGAAAATGAATTTCTCGAAGTCAAGACAAACCCGCTTTCGACGTTCGGGCTAGACGTTGACACCGCGAGTTACACGACGATGCGCCGCTATCTGACGGAATTCAGGCGCTTGCCACCAAAGGACTCCGTGCGTATCGAGGAGTACGTGAACTACTTCTCCTACGACTACTCGGAGCCAACTGGAGACGTGCCTGTGGCGGTGGCGTGCGAGCTTGGGGCGTGCCCATGGAACACGGCGCACAAGCTGCTGCGTGTGGGCGTGCAGGCGAAGCGCGTCCCGAAGGAGTCCATTCCTCCGTGCAACCTCGTGTTCCTGATCGACAAGTCCGGTTCGATGAGCTACAATGGCGGGTTCGCGATACTCATTCAGTCGCTGAAGCTCCTTACGGACCAGCTGAGGCCGGAGGATTCCGTGGCGATCGTCTCCTACGCGAACGGCGTGCAGGTGGAGCTGCCAGCGACGTCCGGCGCGGACAAGACGCGAATCGTCCAAGTGCTGGAAAGCCTGCATGCCGACGGCGCCACGTCGGGCGGCGAAGGACTGCAGCTCGCATACAATGAGGCGATGAAGAACTACTCCAGCAAGAAGAACAACCGCGTGGTGCTGATCACGGACGGCGACTTCAACGTGGGCATAAGCAACCCCACCGAGCTGGAGCGCTTCATCGCCGCGAAACGCGAGACCGGCGTGTTCCTGACTGTGCTGGGCGTTGGACGCGGCAACTACCAGGACGCCATGATGAAGAAGCTCGCAAACGCCGGCAACGGAAACTACGCCTTTCTTGACAGCATCCTCGAAGCGAAGAAACTTCTGGTGAAGGAGTTCGGCGGCACTATGCTGACCGTGGCGAAGGACGTGAAGCTGCAGCTTGAGTTCAACCCTGCTCAGGTCGGCGCGTACCGTCTGCTCGGCTACGAGAACAGGCTGCTCGCCGCCAAGGACTTCAACGACGACAAGAAGGACGCCGGCGAGATGGGCAGCGGACACTCGATGACGGCGCTCTACGAGCTCGTGCCCGCAAGCGCTACGAACACGGTTGCGAAGACGGACGATCTCAAGTACCAGAAGCAGGTGCCGGTTGCGAGCGGAGAGCTGCTTACGGTGAAGCTGCGCTACAAGCTGCCCAACGCCGATAGGAGCACGCGCATTGACCAGCCCGTGACGTCGGCGGCCGTCACGCCCGCCGAGCCAACGGAGGCGTTCAGGTTCGCGTCCGCAGTCGCCGAGTTCGCCCTCCTGATGAAGGACTCCGCCTACAAGGGCTCGGCGTCGTTCGACTCCGTACTCAAGCGCGCCCGCACGGCGAAGGGACGCGACGACGACGGCTGGCGCGCGGAGTTCATCCGCCTCGCCGAGACGGCGCAGCTGATGGAAGACACAAGGCCCAAGGAGACGCCGCAGCAGAGGCCACAGCAGGAGAAGAAACCGGATCCCCCGAAGGACGTCACCGTGACCATCGACCTCTAGTCATCTTCTGTTGCCCAAAGTGGCTTCCCCGTTTTGAAGTTGAAGCGGGCAAGGCCGCTTACAAGCCACGCGGCTTGTGCCCATCCGCCGCAATATGGTATAATGTGTTTCATGAAAGCCACAACTCTTGCCGGAATCGCCGCATGCGTCGCCGCCGCGGCAGCAGCTTCAACCGTGCCACCATACGGCGCCGTGCGTCTGAGAGGCCCCTTAGGCGCACGCCTCGACGCCATGATCGAACGCCATGTGAAGTCCACAGACGTGGAATACATCACTAGCCCCTTCATGGAGAAGACCGAGCGCCGCAACTGGTGGCAGACGGAGTTCTGGGGCAAGTACATGCACTCCGCAATGCCATTCTGGACGTACACGCACGATTCCGCGCTGCGCCGGAACATCGACCACGGCGTGGAACGCATCCTCTCCTCGCAGGAGCCCTCTGGCTACATCGGCAACTACCCCGACGAGCTGCGCTGCGGCGAGGGCTGGGACGTGTGGGGCATGAAGTACACCATGATGGGCCTCATGCACTACTACGACGGACTCGACCCCAAAGACCCCAAGGCCCAGAAGGCCATCACCGCCGCCCGGCGCGTGTGCGACTACGTGATCGACCAGCTCGGCCCTAACGGGAAGCGCGGCTACCACCTGTGGGAGTCCGGCAACTGGTGCGGCTTCGCGAGCTCCTCCATCCTCGAGCCCGTGGTGTGGCTCTACAACCGCACGAAGGACAAGAAGTACCTCGACTTCGCCACGTACCTCGTGAAGGACATGACGGAGGTGAAGCCCGGTCCGCGTCTCCTCGACCTCGCGCTCAAGGACATCTCGGTGGCCGACCGCAACGGCTACGACAACAAGGCCGAGACGCACGGCGGCTACGTGATGAAGCACAACCGCTGGAAGGCGTACGAGATGATGAGCTGCTACCAGGGCCTCATCGAGTACTACGAGGCGACGGGCCGGAAGGACCTGCTCGAGGCGGCGGTGAAGACCTGCGACCAGATCATCCGCGACGAGATCAACATCGCCGGCGGCAGCGCGTCGTCCGAGGCGTGGTTCCACGGCGCCAAGAAGCAGCACCTGCCCTATCTCCACCTCCAGGAGACGTGCGTGGTGACCACCTGGATGCGCTTCGCGGAGAAGCTCCTGCAGGTGACGGAGAACCCGAAGTACGCGGACGAGCTGGAGAAGGCGTTCTACAACATCTACCTCGCCTCCCTCAACCGCAACGCCGACGAGTTCGCCGCCTACACGCCCCTCAACGGCTACCGCTCGCGCGGACACCACCACTGCGCCATGCACACCAACTGCTGCAACGCCAACGGCCCGCGCGGCTTCCTCGCGTTCCTGCGCGCGCTGTTCCAGACGGACGGCGAGGCGGCGATCTTCAACCTCTACGCGTCCTCCAGCGAGTCCGTGTTCCTGCCGAAGCTGAACGAGAAGGTCTCCTTCGACATCTACACCATCTACCCGGCGGAGGGCAGCGTCCGCATCGTCAACCACACGGTGAAGCAGATGCCGTTCACGGTGAAGCTGCGCATCCCGGCGTGGAGCGCGAAGACCTCGATCAAGGTCAATGGCAAGCCCGTGGAGGGCGCCGTGAAGGCCGGCTCCTACTACGCGCTCGCGCGCACTTGGACGATCGGCGACGTGGTGGAGATCAACTTCGACATGACGACGCGCGCGCACGTGCTGAACAACCACGTGGCGTTCACGCGTGGCCCGATCACGCTCGCCCGCGACACGCGCTTCAACGACGGCGACGTCGACGAGGTGTTCCGCCGCCGGTCGATCAAGGACGGCCAGGCGATGAACTTCGCGTCCGTCCGCGCGCCCTCCGAGGACATCTGGATGGCCTACTCCGCGTCGCTGCCCATCGGCTTCCACACCGAGAATCCCGACGGCCGCCGTCCGCAGACCGTGTACTTCTGCGACTACGCGTCCGCCGGCAACCTCTGGCAGCCGTCCAACGTCTACCGCGTGTGGTTCCCGATGGAGCTCTACCCCACAGACTGAGGTGCGTGTGCTATAATATCGGGCCATGGCACAGGAAGAACAGAAGGAGAAGCTGCTGGAGACCGAAGAGGTCAAGCAGCGCATAGAGAAGCTGCGCGCGTCCGTCGGGGAGATGGCGGCGTACATCGACGTCGACGGACGCCGCAAGCGTCTGGCGGAGCTCGAGGCGGAGCAGGCGTCGGGAGATTTCTGGAACGACCAGGCGAAGGCCAAGGACGTGATCGCGAAGACGAACGCCGAGCGCGCCTACGTGAACCCGTTCGACGCGCTCTCGAAGACCGTGGAGGACGCTGGCGTGATGCTTGAGCTCGCCGAGATGGAGGAGGGGCCCGCGCAGCAGGCCGCGCTCAAGGACACGATGGCCGAGTGCGACAAGGCGGACGAGTTCTTCGGCAAGCTCCGCATGCAGTCGCTACTTGGCGGCAAGTTCGACGCGAACAACGTTTTCGTGAAGCTCCACGCCGGCCAGGGCGGCACCGAGGCGTGCGACTGGGTGACGATGCTCTACCGCATGTACCAGCGCTACGCCGAGGACCAGGGCTGGAAGATCGAGGAGTACGACCAGCAGCCGGGCGAAGAGGCGGGCCTCAAGGACGTCTACTTCCGCATCGAGGGCCCCTACGCCTACGGCATCATGAAGGCCGAGCGCGGCATCCACCGCCTCGTGCGCATCTCGCCGTTCGACGCGAACAAGCGCCGCCAGACCTCCTTCGCGTCCGTCGAGACCGTCGCCGAGATCAACGACGACATCGACGTGGAGATCAAGGACGAGGACCTGCGCATCGACACCTACCGCTCCGGCGGCGCGGGCGGCCAGCACGTGAACAAGACCGACTCGGCCGTGCGCCTCACGCACCTCCCCACCGGCATCGTCGTGGCCTGCCAGAAGGAACGTTCGCAGCACATGAACAAGGAAAAGGCCATGAACATGCTGCGCGCCCAGCTCTACGAGTACTACGAGGACCAGAAGAAGGCCGAGATGGACCGCTTCTACGGCGCGAAGAGCGCCAACGGCTGGGGCAGCCAGATCCGCTCCTACGTGTTCTGTCCCTACACGATGGTGAAGGATCTCCGTACCGAGTACGAGACGAGTGACGTGGACGGCGTGATGGACGGCCACATCCAGCCGTTCGTCGAGGCCTGGCTCCAGCAGCAGGCGT
>JAEEGI010020246.1_pt1 | contig 13343 bp, 12 predicted proteins | sample 8958751 | NCBI WGS metagenome assembly JAEEGI01 (sample SAMN16246545, study PRJNA631951) | gut metagenome | biome: gut microbiome; feature: rumen; material: KS-attached | host: Bos | place: Iran: Karaj | collected 2018-10
CATTTGCAGTGCGTTAAAGCATAATCCTAAATATCAAATATAGAAATCCAAATTCGAGGAGGACGAAGATTATGAAAAAGAATACTTTAAGGAATTTATTTACATCAGTACTTGCAGCATCATTTGTTACAGCCAGCCTTGCAGGATGCGGGCAGGCAGCTAATACAGCTGTTGCAGAAGCAGCAGGAACAACACAGGAGGCTCAGACAGAGGGTTCAGAAAATACAGAGCAGGCTTCAACTGCTGAGACAGTAGAAGTTAAGACAATCAAAGCTGCTACAGGCGGCGGACCAAAGCCATACGTATACGTTGGTGAAGACAACCAGCCTACAGGATATGACATCGAAGTACTTAAGGCGGCATTTGATCTTATTCCTGAATATGATCTTGAGATCGAGGTTACCGATTTCCCTTCCGTATTTGCAGGACTTAATGCAGGTAACTACCAGATCGGTGTTAACAACTTCTCATACAACGAAGAAAGAGCAGCATCATATCTGTACTCACTTCCTTATGACAAGGTCAGCTACGTGTTCGTATATGGTAAGGATGCTACACCAGTAAAGAGCTTTGCAGAAGCTGCAGGTCTTTCATTTGAAGGTGGCGCTGGCGTATCAGTAACAAACGCAGTTGAGTCATGGAACGAAAAGAACCCAGATGCACAGATCAATATCACATACACAGAGGCAGACACAACAGTTCAGCTCCAGCACATCCAGGATGGACAGACATCTTTCGGAATCATTGATGGCCCTATGTACACAGCTTATGTTGATGAGTACGGATTTGAAATTGGTAAGTCTGACATCCCTGAAGAAGAGACCAAACTCATTGCAGATAACCTCTACGCTTACTACATCCTTCCTAAGGATCAGACAGAGCTCAGAGATAAGATCGATGAGGCTATAAAAGAGCTTAAGGCCAACGGAACACTCAAGACTCTCTCAGAGCAGTTCTTTGGCGGAGTTGATCAGTCACCAGAAGATGAGATCTTAAATGCAGGAAAGACTAACTGATAACCTATGGACATTAAATATAAGATCACAAAAGAAAATATAAACTGGGAAGAAGTTGCAGGAGTGCTAAAAAGATCTCATTTGTCTGACCACTCTGCAACTCAGCAGAAAACAGTCTTTGAAAATAGCTACGCCGTCGTATTTGTATACGACGGCGATCGCATAGTAGGAGTTGCCAGAGCACTGTCCGATGGACTGTTCCAGGCTGCTGTCTACAACGTGGCACTTGATGAAGAATATCAGGGTCTGGGCATAGGAAGAGAACTTATAACAAGACTTCTCGACCAGCTCAAAGGGCAGAATGTAATTCTTTATACTCACCCTCATACTGTTGAAATGTATGAGAAGTTTGGATTTAGAAGAGCAAAAACAGCACTGGAGCTGTTCCATGGAGGACCAGAAGAACTGGGATGGATGGAAGATGTAGGGTTCTTCCTTCCAGAGGGGTACCGCTTTGAAGATGAGAAGGACAGATCTGACATGAAAGGACCAACCTGGAGAAATCCACAGTCCAGGATAGAAGTATAAAAATTTTGGGGAGGATAAAGATGCCTGAATTAGAAGCAGCTGCATGCTCACTTGCAGCCCACAGACAAAAGTTAGCACAACAAAATAAGACAGAAAATGAGGGAACATCAGAGTTTGGGAAGGTTGTAACTTCCGAAACTAAAGGAGAGATTGCCAGCAACGGAGCATTTGTCAGACAAAAGAACAGGTTTGATACTCCCTTTGGTGATGGCGAGGGACAGCTTCCGGTAGAAGCAGGAAGATACAGACTTATCTGGACGCCTCTTTGTCCCTGGGCAACAAGGCAGGTGATCGCTTTTAAGCTTCTTGGTATCACTGAGGATGTTATCAGCATTGGAAAAGTTGCTCCAACAAGAACTGATAAAGGATGGGAATTCTCCCTGGACAAAGATGGGGTGGATCCAGTACTCGGCATCAGGTATTTGCCTGAAATCTATGCATCCACTGATCCTGAGTATCAGGGAAGAGCCACAGTTCCAACAATCGTGGACCTAAAGACCAGAAAAGTTGTAAATAACGACTATCATAAGCTCACAAATTACTGGGAGACTGTTTGGAAGCCATTCTGGAAAGAAGGAGCACCTGACCTTTATCCCGTTGAGCTTAGAACCGGCATCGATGCTCTAAACGAGATCCTCTTTAATGAGATCAACAACGGAGTATACAAGGCAGGTTTTGCAAGATCCCAGGAGCAGTACGAACTCAACTACGATCTTGTTTTTGAAAGGCTTGACTGGCTTGAAGAGCACCTTTCATATAACAGATTCCTCTTTGGAGACCGCCTTACAGATTCTGATATACGCCTGTATGTAACTTTGGCAAGGTTCGACATTGCATACTACTTTGGATTCAGACTTAACAAGAAGCGCATCAGGGACTACGAGAATCTTTGGAATTATGCAAAAGAGCTATATTCCATCCCTGCATTTAAAGAGGCAACAGATTTTGATGCCATCAAGAGAGGATACCTTCTTGGTGCAACGGAGAATCCAGATAATATCCTGCCTCTTGGACCTGACAACAGCGTGTGGGAGGAGCCAAACAACAGAAGCAAGAAGTTTGGCGAACTGAAAATCTGAACTTGGAGGAGACAGACATGGCAGTAGTTGATCATGTTACAAATAAAGAAGTACAGGCAAATGGCAAGTTTGAAAGACAGCCAAACCGTTTTACAACCCCTTTTGGAACTGGGGAGGGGGAGCTTCCTGTAGAAGCAGGAAGATACAGGCTTTTGTGGGCACCGGTTTGCCCCTGGGCTAACAGATCCATCATTGTAAGGCAGCTCATGGGACTTGAAGATGTGATATCTGTTGGAACCTTGGATCCCATAAGACCAGATGTACCCTGGTCAGACTGGTCCTTTACCCTTGATGAGAATGACGAGGACCCTGTTCTTAAGATCAAGCTCCTTAGTGAAGCCTACAAGAAGGCAGATCCTGATTATGACGGAAGATTTACAGTGCCTGCCCTGGTTGACCTCAAAACCGGCGCAGTAGTTAATAACGACTATTTTAACCTCACCTTGTATTTTGAAACTGCCTGGGAGAAATTCCATAAACCGGATGCACCCGACCTCTACCCGGAGGAACTGAGGGATGAGATTGACGAGCTCAACGCATTCATTTTCCACGATGTCAACAACGGCGTATACAAGGCCGGATTTGCCAAGAGCCAGGAGGCTTACGAAGAAGCGTATAACCTGGTATTTAACGCCTTCGATAAGTTGGAGGAGAGACTTTCGGAAAAGAGATTTCTTTTCGGAGACTATATTACCGAATCCGATGTAAGGCTGTATGTAACCCTGGCAAGATTTGATGTGGCGTACTTTAACGGATTTAGGGTAAACAAAAAGATGCTCAAGGATTATCCCAATCTCTGGGGATATGCAAGAGATCTCTATGAGGAAGAAGCATTTGGTGGAAATACAAATTTTGATGCCATAAAGAAACACTACCATCTGTGCTGCCTTGCGACCAATCCTTTGAACATTCTTCCAAAAGGACCTGATCTTTCTGTTTGGAAAGAACCCCATCACAGAGCAGCTCTCAGCAGAGATCCTGAGCACAAATACAGAATAAAGAAAAAGTAAGGATGATCAGACAGGAGGCAATATGTCATACATTGTGCCATTTCAGAGTGTAGACCTCTTTGAAAATACATTTAAAAGACAGATCAATAAAACCACGGGAGAAGTTGAAGGCAGAAAATTTGTTTTCGACAAACTCTTTGGAGAAGGGTCGGATAAGCTCCCGATTGAACCAGACAGGTACAGACTTATCTGGATGCCTGGCTGCCCACACTCCAATAAAGCTGTGATCACCTTAAGGCTTCTGGGCCTTGACAGGATCATCAGTATTGGAGAATGCGGAGTCTTAAGAGACCCAAGAGGATGGGTGTTTTCTGAAGATATAGGAGAAGTTGATCCTGTCCTTAAAATCCATTACCTGGATGATGCATACCTTAAGGGTGATCCTAAGTTCACAGGAAGATCCACAGTGCCCGCTATTGTTGATGTTACCACAGGGGCGGTAGCACAAAATGATCCCGTCAATATTCCAAAGTATTTTGTAAGGGACTGGAAAAAATATCACAAAGAAAACGCTCCAGACCTGTATCCGGAGGAGCTTCAAAAAGAGATTGATGAGTGGAGCGACTTTATCAACCAGGAAGTAAATGCATATGGATGCGGCTTTGCAAGGAATCAGGAGACCTTTGATAAGGCTTTTGACAGCTATTTTGAGGCTCTCGATACTCTGGAAAAAAGACTGTCAGACAGGCGCTTTGTAAATGGTGATCACATCACATTGTCAGACATACACCTTTATGTAGCCCTTATCAGATTTCATATTAACTACCACCTTGTATTTGGTGTTAATAAAAAGAGACTTCAGGATTATCCAAATCTCTGGGGATACACAAGGGACATCTACCAGACTGAAAGCTTTTATGAGTACACCAAACTTGAGTGGATCAAGAAGCACTATCAGCTTTCACCTCACATGAGGGCTAAGCTTGGAAATGTATATGGACTTTTGGGAACAGGACCAGATAACAGAGAGCTTCTTACCCCTACTGGAAGAGAAAAACTTTCTGAGGATCCTGATAACAAGTTTGTATACGAAACAAGTAAGAACCCGCTATTTTTCCATAACAATGTCTATGGGGAAAAAGAGTATCTGGAGTATGCACTTCTTACTCCCATAAGGAAAGCAGGAGAAGCAACATTCCAGACAGACCTGGAAAGGTGGGCCCATCAGGAAGAGGATGCGTTTAAACAGATTGATAAAAGACTGAGTGTAAGCAGGTACCTTCTTGGTGATAAATTGTCAGAAGCTGACGAGATACTTTATAAAACTCTTCTTCGACACGATCATATTTATTACTACCAAAATAAACTGAATTTTGCTAAGAGCTTTGATTACCCCAATATCAGAAGATACGTGGATGACCTTAAAAATATTGACAGCATCGCAAATTCAATAGATATCGTATCAGAGAAGGAACAGGCTTTTAAAGAGCTTGATGAAAGTAGAAATCCTTACGGACTGATATTCAGAGGACCAGAGATCTAAGAAAGAATTACCAGGAGGCTGAAATAAAATGGACACTTACAGGATCACAAAGGACTCTCCGGATTGGCAGCATAAAGCCTACGAATATGCAAGGACGGATGCATTTGTTTTTGGACAGGGAATCCCTCTGGAAATTGAGTACGGGCATGATGAACCAATTGGTGATGATTACAAAGCTGTTATCTTAATGGATGAAGGCAAGCCCGTTGCTGGATGCAGGATCTCTTTTCCCGCAGATGATATCGGAAAGATAGGAAGAGTGTGCGTGGCGAGACAGTATCAGAAAAAGGGCATAGGCAGCATCCTTATTGAGGAAGCAGAAAAGTGGATCCAGGAAAGAAAGGTTACAAGAATAGTGATAAACAGCCAGGACAGAGCTCAGGGCTTTTACGAGAAGATAGGCTATGAGTTGGTTCCTGGAGTTGATCCTCACCCTTTTGAGGGCAGGCTTACAACAGCCTATGAAGACATCCCAAGAGACTACGTTCCTAAGAAGAATCCATTGGGATTTGCCTGTGTTCTTCTTGAAAAGAAGATTTCCTGAAAGAAATAAAGATTAAACCAAGCCGTGTGGAGATGCCTCTACATGGCTTTTTTACTGGAATTTAGAGGGGTTAATGAAAACTTATACCCACCTATAAGATTAGTATGTTTTACATGTGCGCTTCGCTAAAGCATAATGCATTTAACACAAGAAAAAACGAGGTAAACGTTATGGCTACTTTATTTGATTTCAAATTAGTGTTTTCACAAATTCCAGAACTTCTAAAGTATCTTCCTATAACACTTGAACTATCTATTATCTCCATGGTACTTGGAATCGTACTTGGACTTATCCTGGCGATAATCAAGATAAGAGAGATCCCAGTACTTAAGCAGATAGCAACATTTTATATATCTCTGATACGAGGAACGCCGATACTGGTACAGCTGTATATTGCGTACTTTGGAATACCAATGTTTTTTAAATGGCTCAGCATAAGGAATGGAACTGAATACCAGCCAGCTGACATATCCGGTTTTGTTTATGCAGTTATAGCTCTTGGAATAAACACATCGGCCTTCAATGCAGAGATCATCAGAGCAGCTCTTTTGTCAGTAGGAGAAGGTCAGATCGAGGCAGCAAGTGCTCTGGGAATGACATATCTTCAGACCCTTAGAAGGATCATCCTTCCGGAAGCTATCACAGTAGCTCTTCCATCCCTTGGAAATTCCTTCATTTCAGTAATAAAAGGAACGTCGCTTGCATTCACCTGCGCGGTAGTTGAGATGACAGCCCAGGGCAAGATCCTTGGAGGAAGGAACTACAGATACTTCGAGGTGTATGTTAGCCTGGCGATCATCTATTGGGCGATCACTATCATAATTGAGCAGGCACTTAAGTATTTTGAAAAGAAACTGGCAATACCGGAGCAGGTTGCAAACTATGTGCCGGAAAGTGAGGAAAAGGCATGATCAAGGTAGAGGGACTTTCAAAGAGATATCACGACAATATAGTTTTAGAGAATGTGGACCTTGAGATAAATGAAGGTGATGTAATAGGAATAATCGGACCATCAGGCACAGGTAAGTCAACGCTCCTTAGATGCATCGACCAGCTGGAGATTCCTGAAAAAGGAACAATCAATCTAGGAGAAAGAGATGTTGATCTTTCCAAGAGGAGCAGAAAAGACATTAACGAGATCAGACAGAACACTGGGATGGTGTTTCAGAAGTTTAACCTCTTTGAAAAAAAGACAGCTCTGGAAAATGTCATGGAAGGCCTCATCGTTGTAAAGAAGATGAATAAGGCAGAGGCAAAAAAAATTGCCCTTGAAGAGCTTGCAAAGGTTGGAATGACAGCCTGGGCAAATCACTATCCAAAGCATATGTCTGGCGGTCAGCAGCAGAGAGTTGCTATAGCAAGGGCACTTGCCATGAAGCCAAGGCTCCTTCTTTTGGACGAGCCTACATCAGCACTTGATCCTGAACTGGTGGGAGAGGTTTTGGATGTGGTAAAAGATATTGCTTCTAAGGGCTACACAATGCTCCTGGTATCCCACGAGATGAACTTTGTAAGGAATGTATCAAACAGAGTAATCTTCCTTGATAAAGGACATATTGTTGAGGATGGAACACCTAGTGAAGTATTTGAACACCCTAAGAACCAGAGGACAAAAGAGTTCTTTGCAAAGATGAATCTGATGAATCAGCCAGATTACATCATTTAAATATTAAAGCAATAAGAGGAGGAAAATGACATGAGTAATGCATGCAGCATAGCTGATCACAGAGCAAAGGTAAATGGGGGAGTCCCTGAAAACGGCTATACAGACGAGCTCGCTGAAAAATTTGCGCAGGAAGTTGGTGCTATTCCAAGACCAAAGGAAACAAAAAATGAGATTGACGAAAGAGGCGCTTTTGTAAGACAGCCAAACGCATTTATAGCTAAAGCTGGAGACGGAGAAGGAGAGTGGAAGCCTGAGGCAGGAAGATATCAGATCTACTGGATGAAGGGATGTAACTGGTCAAACAGACCTGTGATAGTAAGAGATATCCTTGGACTTACAGATGTCATCTATGATATCAGAACCTCTCACAGCGGACAGTCCAATAAATACGGTCATGGTTTCAGCGACCAGGAAGGTTTTAAAGATCCTAAGACAGGAGCATACTTCCTCTCCGAGTTTTATAAGAACGCAAACCCTGATTACAAGGGAAGAGCTACAACACCAACAATAGTTGATATCAAAGAAAAGAAGGCAGTAAATAACGACTACCACAGAATGACCAACTACCTTGAGGTTAACTTCAGAGCCCTTCAGCCTGAGGATGCACCAGATCTTTATCCTGTTAAATACAGGGATGTGATCGATGAGTTCAACGACTGGCTGTTCCCTCACGTTAACAACGGACACTACAGAATGGCTTTTTGCCAGTCCCTTGAAGCTTACGATGAGGCCTTTGAAGATTTCTACGCTTCAATGGATAAGCTTGAAAAGAGACTTTCAGAAAACAGATTCTTGTTTGGAGATTATATCACCGATTCAGACATAAGGTTCTTTGTTACCATAGTTCGCTGGGATACCAGCTACTTTAAGAATGTAGGCCCTGTAAGAAGAAGGATAGCTGATTATCCAAACATCTATGCTTACATGAAGGAACTGTACAATATTCCGGCGTTTAAGAACGCAACCTTTGTGCATGATCTGGTACTTGGACCTCCAGCAGATAAGGAAAAGCTCTTTGCAGACTGGAATACAAGGATCGCAACCCAGATAGACTATGACAAGCTTTGGGCAGATGATGGCAGCAGGGCCAAGCTTTCATCAGATCCAAATGGTGATATCTATTTAAGACATCCAAAGGGAGAAACTGTTGAGGACTATCAGAGTGAAATATCTGTTTCTCATTGGAATTCTGAGGCGCAGGCAGACAGGGATCCATCGGATCCAAAGAACAGTGTACTTAGAGTGGATGCAAGCATCAATCCACTAAAAGGTCTTTTGAAGAACGAATAAGGCAGTTACAGGAGAACGCCATGGATCATAAGGCAGGGTTAGATGACAACAGAATAGTTAAGACATTTGAGGATTTTGCCATTATCGATGGCGTCTCCTATAAAGAGAGGGCGGTTGCGGATCATCTTATAGCTGCCTGGAATAAGCTTGGGGTTGAGCTTGCAGAGGATGACGCTGCTGGAAAGATTGGCTCAGATACTGGTAATCTGTATGGCTTCATTGAGGGGAGAGGGAGTTTAATGAATGCTGAGCCAACTCTTTTTTGCGCCCATATGGATACGGTATCTCCGGGAATAGGTAAAAAAGTCATAGTCCATGACGATGGGAAGATAACCAGTGATGGAACAACGGTCCTTGGAGCAGATGACAGGGCAGCCCTTGCAGTGATATATGAGGGATACAGGGAGCTAAGGGAAAATGCAGAAGACCATCCCCCAATTGAACTGTTATTTACTCCATGCGAAGAGGTATATACAGTAGGGGCAGCTGCCTTTGACTACTCCAGGGTGAAGTCAAGGATTGCTTATATACCGGACTGCAGCGGGGGCTACGGAGTTTATTCATCTCAGGAACCAAGCCTTATCTATTTTGAGATCACCATTGATGGAAAGGCAGCACATGCAGGGTTTGAGCCTGAAAATGGAATAAACGCAATAGCAATTGCAGCTTCATCCATCAGCAGGATAAAGCAGGGATGGACAGATGATCACACCACTTTAAATTTTGGAAGCATTGAAGGAGGAACGGTCAGCAATGCAGTTCCTGCCAAGGTTCTTATAAAGGGAGAGATCAGGAGCGCAGTACATGATGATGCTCTTATAACCTGGAATAGGATAAAAGAAATATTCAAAGAGGAAGCAGATAAGCCGGGCGGTAAAGTTTCTTTTGCCCATGACATAAGGTTAATAGCATATCAAAAGCAGGAAGGAGCCGTGTATGATACATCACTTGAAAGATATCGCAGAGCACTTGAAAAGCAAGGTGAGAAACCCATATCTAAGAAGTCTTTTGGCGGAAGCGATGCAAATGTCCTTATCAGAAATCATATTGATGCCCTATGCATCTTCAATGCCATGCATGATATACATACCACAGGCGAATACACCACTGTTTTTGAACTTATCAAAACAAAAGAGCTGATCAAGCTTTTAATGAGAGGAGAGTAGATATGGCAAAAGTATATGACAGCATTCTGGAACTTGTTGGAAAGACCCCTATTGTGCAGCTTCACAAGCTGGAAGAGAAGGAGGGCTTAAAGGCACACATTTATGCCAAGCTTGAGTTCTTTAATCCAACTTCAAGTGTTAAGGCAAGGCCAGCACTTAATATGGTGGAGGAAGCAGAGAAGGATGGAAGGCTTAAGCCTGGGGGAACCATCATTGAGGGAACAAGCGGAAACACTGGAATTGGACTGGCTGCTGTGGCAGCCGCCAAGGGTTATAAGTGCATAATCTGTATGCCGGATAACCTTTCAAAAGAGAGACTTCTGACCCTTAAGAGTTTTGGGGCAGAGGTGGTATTTACAGATGCCAAGCTCAATATGGCCGGAGCCGGAGCTAAGGCTGCGGAGATTCTTGAAAAGACGCCGGGTGGTGTGATCATGGGACAGGGCGGAAACCCTGCAAATCCAGCAGCTCACTATAAGACAACCGGTCCTGAGATCTGGGAGGACATGGACGGTAAGATTGATATCTTCCTGGCAACTTCAGGAACAGGAGGAACTATCTCAGGAGCTGGTGACTACTTAAGAGAAAAGAAACCTGATGTTGAGATCATTGCTGTTGAGCCAAAGGGTAGCGCTGTACTTAACGGCGGCGAGCCAGGACCACACAAGATCCAGGGAATCGGTGGCGGTATGACACCCCCAGTTACTAAAGTTGAGCTTTTCAATGAAGTAATTGATGTTGCAGATGAAGACGCATACGAGTACGCAAGACTTCTTCCAAAGCTTGAAGGATTTTCGGTAGGAATCTCATCTGGAGCTGCACTCTGGGCAGCTGTTCAGGTTGCTAAAAGGCCGGAAAATGAAGGCAAGAATATTGTCATAGTAATACCTGACAGCGGCGACAGATATCTTTCAGGTGACCTATACGAATAATAAATGAGTCGCTGGAAACAGTGCCACGGGGACAGTCCCCGTGACTTGTTTCCTCAGTGACTCAATTTCTTTGTATAATAGGATCATACTAAAGAAAAAAAGGGGATAATCCATGGGACAATACGATTTTGATACCTATATAGACAGACGTGGTACTTCCTGCATTAAGTGGGATTTTGGAATGGAGAGAAAGGGCAGGGATGACCTTTTACCACTTTGGGTTGCAGATATGGATTTTAAGCTTCCTGACGAGATCGTAAGTGATATTACAAACAGGGCCAGTCAGGGAGTCTTTGGCTACACTGACCCGAAGGCTGATTATTTTGATGCAGTAAATAGCTGGTTTGAGAGGCGTCATGGTTTTAAAGTGGATCACGACTGGATCACCATAACTCATGGAGTTGTCTATGGGATCGTACTTGCCATAAGGGCATTTACTGAGCCGGGAGAAGCTGTAATGATCCAGCAGCCTGTTTACTATCCATTTGCGGAGTCAGTGAGAGTTAACAAAAGAAAACTCGTCAATAACCAGCTTGTATATAAGGATGGAAAGTACGAGATTGATTTTGATGACTTTGAGAAAAAAATAGTGGAGGAGAAGGTCAAGCTGTTTCTTCTTTGCAGCCCCCACAATCCGGTAGGACGAGTGTGGAGCAGGGATGAGCTTATCAGGATCGCAGACATCTGCAAGCGCCACGATGTCTATGTTTTTGCGGATGAAATACATTCCGATTTTATCTATAGCTCTTTTGCCCATACCTCTTACATGACACTTGGAGATGGGTACAGGGATAAGCTGATCCTTGGAACGTCACCAAGTAAAACCTTCAATATGGCAGGACTTCAGGTGGCAAACATCATCATCCCCAATAAGGATGTAAGGGAAAAGTTCAGGTACGAGAACATGATCACTGGCTATAGCCAGTGCAATGCTGTGGGCCTTGAAGCTACAAAGAGCGTATACACCAAAGGTGATAAATGGGTTGATGAGCTGATAGAATACCTTGAGGGAAACCTTTCCTTTGTCAGGGATTTCTTAAAAGAAAAGCTTCCTAAGGTTAAGCTTGTTGAGCCCGAGGGCACATACCTTATCTGGCTGGATTTTTCGAAGATCACAGATAGCCACAAGGAGCTTGAGAACCTTATTGTAGATAAAGCACATCTGTGGCTTGATGCCGGTATTATTTTTGGAAAAGAGACTTCTCTTTTCGAGAGAGTAAACATCGCATGTCCAAGGAGCATTGTAAAGCAGGCAATGGAGCAGCTTTACGGGGCTATTAGTAACGCTGATAGCAAAAGATAAGAACTACTTAATTGTGTAGCGGTGGTAACACCGCTATATTTATGTCAAGGAGAAAACTCTTGACATAAATATGAGGATGCGCACTCGCGCGAGAGGAAAATGTTAAAAAACAACCGCGCTCGGCGCGCGAATGTCACAAGTGACATTCGATTATGAATTGGGTAAGGAGTCACTTCAGTTATGAAAAACTACAGCCAAGATACCAAGTGCCAGATACTTAATAAGGAGCTGGCGGACAGATGGGGAGCTATCAGCTATCCGATCTATCAGTCAGCAACATTTGCCCATGAAGGGCTTGGGGGGAGCACAGGCTACGATTACACCAGGATGCAGAATCCCACAAGGCAGCAGCTTGAATCGGTGGTGGCGGATCTTGAAAACGGCATTGATGCTCTGGCTTATTCCAGCGGGATGGCAGCAGTTGCAAATGTGATGGAGCTCTTTTCACCGGGAGACCACATAATCATTGACGAAGATCTCTATGGTGGCAGCATAAGGCTGTTCAATGAGATCAGCAAAAAGAATGGAATTGAGTTTTCGGTGGCGGATCTTAGCAGGGAGAATGTTACCGGTGCCATAAGGGACAACACCAAGGCTGTTTATCTTGAGACTCCCACAAATCCTATGATGAATGTCACTGACATTGAAAAGCTTTCGAAAGTGACAAGAAGTAAGGGGATAATCCTTATTGTGGACAACACTTTTTTGTCACCCTACTGCGAGAATCCGCTGGATCTTGGGGCGGACATAGTGGTCCATTCAGGCACCAAGTTCCTGGGAGGTCATCACGATACCATCGGCGGGTTTGTGGTGGTGAAGGATGAAAAGATAGACGAGAGGCTAAGGCTGATCTACAAGACCATCGGAGCGGGCCTGGCACCCTTTGACAGCTGGCTGATCCTAAGGGGCATAAGGACTCTTTCCGTAAGGCTTGAAAGAGCACAGGAAAATGCCATTAAGCTGGCGGAGTACCTAAAGAGTAAGGAGCATGTCACAAGGGTAATCTATCCGGGGCTTTTGGGGCATCCGGGCTACGAGATCATGAAAAAGCAGGCCAGAGGGTTTGGAGCAATGCTAACCTTTGAGGTGGACAGCCCGGAGTTTGCAAGGGCGATACTTGATAATGTGGAGCTTATATATTTTGCAGAGAGCCTTGGGGGAACGGAGACACTTATAACCTATCCAATAACCCAGACCCATGCGGAGGTGCCAAAGGCTCTTCGTGAAAAGAACGGGATAACGGACAGGATACTTAGGCTTTCGGTAGGTATTGAGGGAATCGATGATCTGATAAACGAGTTTGAGAGGGTTTTTGAAGTGGCCGAA
>JAEEGI010020247.1_pt1 | contig 13342 bp, 12 predicted proteins | sample 8958751 | NCBI WGS metagenome assembly JAEEGI01 (sample SAMN16246545, study PRJNA631951) | gut metagenome | biome: gut microbiome; feature: rumen; material: KS-attached | host: Bos | place: Iran: Karaj | collected 2018-10
CAGGCAGGCCAGCCAGCCGTAGAGGCAGTTGAGCGGACTACCCAGATACTGCGGCGAGGTATTGTCCTGGCCGAAAGTCGTGACGATCAGTCCGACGCCCGCGACGGCCGCGCAGGCCAGCAGCGGAATCCAGTATTTGCCCACCTGCTCCTGAACGGCCTCGTTCGAGAACACGAAGTAGCCCAGCAGGAACGGAATCAGGTAAAACAGCGGCTTATACAGGTTAAGCAGGCCGTCGGGGCTTTCCGGCCGGGGATTCTGGATCAGCGTCAGCTCGCCCAGCCAGAACAGCACGCCCAGCAGAACCAGCCAGAGAATGCCGGCCTTGCCGCCGAAGACGCGGCCACAAGCGTCGTGAAACCGCCCGGAGGCGTCCAGTTTGCGGATGAGCAGCAGCAACAGCGAGAACAGCCACAGATCCTGGATGAACCAGAGCGGACCCGTGCCGCTGACAGCCATCATCATATACTTCGCCACGGCGGGCATCCCAGCGAACACGCCGGTCCGGGCCGCCACGGCGGTATTGAAATAACCGGTCATCCAGTGGAACACGAACAGGCCGATCGTGCCCGGGACCAGGAGCTTGCGGGTACGGGACCGGAACCATTCCCTGCCGGAATGGTGCGCCAGGGCATAATGGGCGCTGATGCCGGCCACCAGGAAAAGCAACGGCATGAACCAGGGATACAGGATGTACATCACCACATCCTGATACTGTTTTACCTGCGGCCACTCGCCAAACCCGCCGATGCCGCCGAAGACGCCCTTGTTGTTGTAGAAATAGAAAACGTGGTAGAGCAGCACCAGAAGCACCGTCACCCACCTCAGATTGTCGAGCCAGTATTTCCGGGCCGGGGTTGCGGACGCGCTCATTTCGGAAGGCCCTCCATGGCCTGGTCGATGGCGGCCTGGAAGATTTCCGTCTTCAGGAGCGCCATGCCCCGCTGGTCGCCCAGGACGAGCAGGGCGTCGCCGGGCTTGATATCATAAAGTTTGCGGGCATCGCGCGGAATCACGATCTGCCCCTTGTCGCCCACCTTCACGACACCGAAGATGTATTTGCCGTCTTTCTCTTGCATAAGTAGGAAAAGTTGGAAATTTCCCACAAATATAACCGGAGTTTTTGAATCCGCAAAGCGGTTTTATCATAATCTTCGTATCTTCGTAGCAAGACATTGAGAATCATGAAAAAAGTATTGCTCGGCCTGCTGCTCCTCGCCGCATCCCTGACGCTCCGCGCGCAGGACTATCCGTTCCGGAACCCCGCCCTCTCCGAAGAAGAGCGGCTCAACAACGCTGTTTCCCTGATGACCGTCGACGAGAAGCTGGCCACGCTGGTCGGGCAGGGCGTCCCCCGGCTCGGCATCGCCAATCCGGGCGCGACCGAAGCCATCCACGGCATCGTCCGGGGCGGCGCCACCGACCTGCCCGGGCTGTGGGGCGGCGGTGAACGCGTAGGCCGGCCTGAACAAAGATACCAGCACAGCACGGCCTTCCCGCAAGCCTACGGAATCGGCGAGACCTGGGACCGCGAGATGGCCCGCCTGGTCGGCGACGTGATGTCGCGCGAGGCGCGTTTCTATTCCCACGATGCCGACTGGAAATGCCTGGTTCTCTGGGCTCCGAATGCCGACCTCGCCCGCGATCCCCGCTGGGGCCGCACCGAGGAGAGTTTCGGGGAAGATCCCTATCTGGTCGGTGAGATGGTGGCGGCCGAAGTGCGGGGCATCCAGGGCAACGATCCGAAGTATTGGCGCGGCGCTTCCCTGATGAAGCATTTCCTGGCCAACAGCAACGAAGACAACCGCTTCCGGACGGATTCCCGTTTCGACGAGGCGCTGTTCCGCGACTACTATTCCTACGGCTTCTGGAAAGGCGCCCGGGCCGGCGCCATGTCGCTGATGACAGCCTACAACGCATACAACGGCATCCCCTGCATCGCCAATCCCTTCATCAAGGAGATCTTGCAGGATGAGTGGGGCATGAAAGGCACCCTCGTCGATGACGCCGGCGCCCTGCGCTTCCTGCATATGCCCGAGATGCATGGCTATGCGAAGGATATCAACGAAGCCATCAAGATGGCCCTGGAAGCCGGACTGACGCGCTTCATCGACGCCCGCTTCGAGCAGGTGAAGGCCGCCTGGGAAGCCGGTTTCATCGCCGAGGACGTCCTGAACGAGCGCACGAAAAACAACCTGCGCACGATGCTCAGGCTCGGCCTCCTCGACGACGCGTGCCCGTACGATGCGGAAGAATACGGCGACACCGTCCCCTGGGAGACGCAGGAGGCCCGCGACAAGGCGCGGCTGGTGACGCAGAAATCCATCGTCCTGCTCAAGAATGAGCAAGACCTCCTGCCGCTCGACCGCGACAAGGTAACGAAGATCGCCGTTTTCGGCAACCGGGCCGAGGCCGTGCTCAAGGACTGGTACGGCGCTCTCCCCACCTATCGCGTGAGCCCGCTGGAGGGTATCCAGGCCGCCGTCGACAGCAACCGGACCGAAGTGCGTTTCCAGCGTTGGGACTCCGACGGCTCCGCCCAGGAGCTGGCGCGCTGGGCCGACGTCTGCATCGTCTGCGTGGGTAACCATCCCAACACGAGCCCCGACTGGGACGGACAGACCGTCCAGGCACCGTGGGCCTACGGCACGGTGGCGGGCGACGGGCGCGAAGCGCTCGACCGCCGCTCCCTCCAGCTGGAGACCGAAGACCTGATCAAGGTTGTCTGGCAAGCCAATCCCAACACGGTGGCGGTACTCATTTCCAGCTTTCCCTTTGCCATCAACTGGACGGCGGCCCACGTGCCGGCCATCGTCCATCTGACCCAATGCAGCCAGGAGCTGGGCAACGCCCTGGCCGACGTCCTGTTCGGCGACTACAACCCCGCCGGCCGGACGACCCAGACCTGGGTCCGCGACATCCTCGACCTGCCCAACATGCTGGACTATGACATCCGGCACGGCCGCACATATATGTATTTCAAGGGCGACCCCTTATTCCCGTTCGGGCATGGCCTCAGCTACACGACCTTCAAGTATTCGCGATTGAAGGTTTCCCGCGATGGCGACCGGTTCGTCTTCCGGTTCCGGCTGAAGAATACCGGCATGCGGGACGGCGAGGAAGTCGTCCAGCTCTACGCCGCCTTCCAGGGCGATGACGCAGCCCGCCGGCTCCGCGGCTTCGACCGCATCTTCGTCAAAGCGGGAGAGACCGCCAACGTAGAACTGATCGTCCCCGCCGAAGACCTGACGACCTGGAACACCGACGCCCACGCCTTCACCAGCCCGGGCAAACGCGCCCGCGTCCTCCTCGGCGCCTCCTCGCAGGACATCCGCCTGAAAAAACGCATCCGGTTATGAACGGAACAAGGCGTTTTGCTCCCATCGGAAAAACCGTAGTAACTAGACAAAAGCCGAGCGGTCTCAGATCGACAACCAGTCTGAGATCATGCACGTCCTCACTGATCGACGACCAGTCCGAGATCGTGCACGTCCTCACTGATCGCCGACCAGCCTGATATCATGCACGTCCTGACCGCCGACGACCCGGCCGAAGAAGCCATTCTTCGTACCCCGAGCCATCTCAACACTGTCACGTCGCCCGAGCAGGACGGCGTGGGCATTGCCGGGCCGCAGGTCGACGTGGGCATTGCCGGACTGCAGGTCGGCGTGGCGCCGAAGTCCCCCCATCTGGGTTGCAATGGATAGCGGCATCCAGACGGTTTGGGGTAGGTCCCGTGTGGTTTTGGGGTAGGTTGGATGGATTGGCCGAGACTTACCCCAGTATATGCTGTCAGAGACTGATTCCCGGGGTAGGTCCGAATTGATTCATTCGACCTACCTCAAAAAGCGGGGAGACCTACCCCACGAATGTGGAATTACAACGTGGAATAGCCGAAATATTTGGTAGAAGATGCCGTAACAATTGCTTTTTTGTCGGCCGGATTTGGGCGGGCGCGATTATCTTTGTCGAAAAAGAGCGATGGCAATGTTGCGTGCGATTGTGCGGGAGATGCCGGATGGGTCTGTCTGCAGTGTATACCCCTTTCATATGAGTCTGGAGGGTCTTAAGAAAGCTATTATCTGCCGGGATGATGAAGACTATGATGTGTTGATCAAGTATATCTTCTTGTGCGCGATCAGTAAGAATGTCCGTGTCATCACGTATGTCGTTGTTTCAAACCATCTGCATGTCATTCTATTGGCGGAGAACGAAGCTCAGGCGAAGGCTTACGGGAATGAAATCCGGAGAAGGTATGCGATGTGGTTCAGCCATAAGTATCACGAACGGCGGCTGTATCACAAAAAATGTGTAGATGTCCAATGGATTGATACGGATTGGTATCTGAGGAATGCCATTGCTTACGTTTTCAGAAATGCGCTGGACAACGGTGACAGCGTCGAATCATACCCCTGGTCGGGATATCGGGCGCTGTTCTGCAAAGGCAGATGCGGGGTATGGGCACGCCCGGTTTCGTCGCTGACCAAGCGGGAACGGGAAGCGATCCTGCATACGAACGATTCCGTAGCCGGTACGGGATGGCTCATCAATGCAGATGGGCAACTGGAACCAGTCAGCACTTGTGACTATGGCTATGTCGAAGCGGCCTTTGACGGATCACAGGCTTTCCTGCTGAAAACGATCGGAACGGTGAATATGGCCGAGATGAATCAGAGACTGGTCGATGGTCCCCGGACCCGGATGCTGGACGGGGAATTCTTCAAGCACGTGTCTTCTGTCAGCGAACGATGGTTCGGCAAAGCTATCGCGTCACTCTCCCGAATTGAGAAAGCCCGGCTGATTCCTTATATCTCGCATACGACCAACACGTCCATCCCCCAATTGTCCCGCACATTCGGCCTGGACAGGAGTGAAATCGCAACGATGCTCAAATCATAAAAAATTGCTACCTTTGCCCCGAAATCAACGCCCAAGGAGACAAGGAGAGTTGGCCGAGTGGTCGATGGCGGCAGTCTTGAAAACTGTTAGGCGGCAACGCCTCAGGGGTTCGAATCCCTTACTCTCCGCAAAGCGGAATAAAAAACCAGCGCCGAGCTTGCTCGAGCGCTGTTTTTTGTGGAGCTTTGCATAGCCCCGCCGCAGGCGGGATGGGATGTCGCGCCTGCGCGACAATCCCGCGGAGAGTAAGGGATTCCACCAGCCACCTACTCCGCCGGTGATGCTTTCTCCTCACTCTTCGCAAAGAACCGCCACTGGAACAACAGCAGATAAATCGCACCGCAGGTGATGCAACTGTCGGCGATGTTGAAGATGGGGCGGAAGAAAATGATGTGGCGGCCGCCCCAGATGGGGAAGCCGGCCGGAAGGGTCGTGTCGATGATGGGGAAATAGAGCATGTCCACCACCTTGCCGTAGAGGAACGGGGCGTAGTCGAAGATGAGGCCGTAGAACATCGAATCGATCATGTTGCCGATGGCGCCCGTCAGGATCAGGGCGAGCCCGACCAGGACGCCGCGGGGCGTCTCGGGCTTCTTGAGCAACTTGCACAGATAGACGATGATCAGGGCGATCAGGATCAGCCGGCAGAGGCTCAGCAGGAGCTTGCCCCAGCCTTCCCCGAACTGCAGGCCGAAGGCCATGCCGTTGTTTTCGATGAACAGTATCTGGAACCAGTCGCCAAGGACATGGATGCTCTGTCCGAGCTGCATATTCGTCTTGACCAGAATCTTCACAATCTGGTCGACGATCAGGAGCAGGACGACAAGCAGCGTGATCCGCGCGCCTTTCGAGACTTTCATCACGGATTAACGCTTGTTCTTCGCTTCGACGCTCAGGGTGGCGTGCGGGACAAGACGCAGACGTTCCTTCGGAATCAGTTTGCCCGTTTCCCGGCAGATGCCATAGGTCTTGTTCTCAATGCGGATCAGCGCGGCCTCCAGGTTCTGGATGAACTTGTACTGGCGCGCGGCGAGCTGGCTCGCCTCTTCCTTGGCCTGGGAAGCCGATCCTTCCTCCAGCACCTTGAACGACGGGGAGGTGTCTTCCGTGTCGTTGCTGCTGCTATGGTCGATCTGCGACTGAAGCATGTTGTAGTCCTTGCGGGCCTTTGCAAGCTTCTGCAGGATCAGCTCCTTGAACTCCTGGAGTTCCTCGTCGCTGTAGCGGACCTTCTCCACCTGTTCTTCTTTTTTCTCTTCCATGGCTTTCCGTTTTATTACTAAAATGTAAATATACTCTTTTTATTTCAATCTGACAACAGCGATTGCAAGCGTGCCGTCTTCCCATTCGACCTCGACCGCGGCGGGATTCGCTTCGAAGCGGATCTCCCGGCAGAGGGTTTGGTTGCAAACATAGGCGCCATAGCGTTCCAGGGCCTCCTGGAGGGCCGGATTGGGTTCAATCACGACTTCGATCCGGTCGGTCACTTCGAAGCCGGCGGCCTTGCGCAAATTCTGGATGCGGTTTACCAATTCACGTGCCAGACCTTCCTGCCGGAGTTCCGGCGTGAGCTCGATGTCGAGGGCGATGGTCAGGGCGCCCTGCGTGGCGACGAGCCAGCCCGGCATATCTTCCGAAGAAATCTGGTAATCGCCGAGGCTGAGGACGACTTCGCCGCCCGCGAGCGTCAGGGTGAACGGTTCTTCAGCCGCTTCGGCGCGCTGGATGGCGGAGATCGTCGGCTGGTCGAGCGTGGCGAACGCCGCCGCGATTTCTTTCATCCTCGGACCGTAGACCTTGCCCAGCGACTTGAAGTTGGGTTTGATCTTCTTGGTCAGGATGCCTTCGGTATTCTCCACGAACTCCATCTCCTTCACATTGACTTCGGTCAGGATCAGGCCCTTCACGGCATCGAGCCGGGTGCGGACCTGCTCGGAGATGACGGGCACCACCATCTTCTGCAGCGGCTGGCGCACCGGGATGCCCACTTTCTTGCGGAGGGCGAGCACCATGGACGTGGCCGTCTGGGAAAGGCGGACCCGCTCTTCCAGGTCTTCGTCGATGAAGCTTTCGTCGGCCACGGGCATCTGCACGAAGTGCACCGAGCGACCGGCTTCGCAGCCTTCCGCCTGGCAAGGTGCCGTCAGGTCGAGATACAGCCGTTCGGCGAAGAACGGGGCGATCGGCGCCATCAGCACCGCCACGTCGTGGAGGCAGGCGTAGAGCGTCTGGTAGGCGGCCTGCTTGTCGGCCGTCATCTCGCCGGCCCAGTAGCGCTTGCGGTTCAGGTGGACGTACCAGTTGGAGAGGTCGTCGCAGACGAAGCTCTCGATCAGGCGGCCCGCCGACTTGATGTCGTAGTCCTCATAGGCGGCGCGCACGTCGCGGATCAGGCTGTTCAGGCGGGAAAGGATCCAGCGGTCGATTTCGGCCAGCGAATTCCGGTCGGGCCGGGAAATCTGCCAGCCGTCGATGTTCGCATACAGGGCGAAGAACGCATAGGTATTGTAGAGCGTGCCGAAGAACTTGCGGCGGACTTCTTCCACGCCGCCTTCGTCAAACTTCAGGTTGTCCCAAGGCTCGGCGTTGGTGAGCATATACCAGCGGAGCGCATCGGCGCCGTAGGTGTCGAGGGCCTTGAACGGATCGACCGCGTTGCCCAGGCGCTTGCTCATCTTGTTGCCCGCTTTGTCGAGCACGAGGCCGTTAGAGATCACGCGCTTGAAGGCCGGCGTGCCGCTCACCATTGTGTGGATGGCGTGGAGGGTGTAGAACCAGCCGCGCGTCTGGTCGACGCCTTCGGCGATGAAGTCGGCGGTGGCGCCGAACTTGGGGCTGCCCAGGTTCCGCAGGCCCTCCTGGGCATACGGCATGGCGCCCGAGTCGAACCACACGTCGATCAGGTCGCTCTCGCGCACCATCTTGCGGCCGGACGGCGACACCAGGAAGACCTGGTCCATATACGGCCGGTGCAGGTCGATGCGGTTATAGTTTTCGAGGCTCGGATCGGCGGGATCGAAGCCCTTTTCTTTCATCGGATTGACCGGCATGATGCCGGCGGCGACGGCTTTCTCGATCTCGGCGTAGAGTTCGGCAGCAGAGCCGATGCAGATCTCTTCCTTGCCGTCTTCGGTGCGCCAGATGGGCAGCGGGGTGCCCCAGAAGCGGCTGCGGCTCAGGTTCCAGTCCTGGATGTTCTCGAGCCACTGGCCGAAACGGCCGGTGCCGGTGGAAGCCGGTTTCCAGGTGATCTGTTTGTTGAGTTCCACCATCTCGTCTTTCACGGCCGTGGCCTTGATGAACCAGGAGTCGAGCGGATAATAGAGGACCGGCAGGTCGGTGCGCCAGCTGTGGGGATAGCTGTGCACGTGCTTCTGCACCTTGAAGGCGCGGCCGTCGGCCTTCATCATCACGCAGAGGTCGATATCCAGGGTGCCTTCCTCGGGCTCGTGCTCGAAGTATTCCTTGTAGCCGGCCTTAACATATCGGCCCGAATACTCTTTATAGGAGGGATCCACGGTGGCGGCGAAGGCCGGATCCATATCTTCCAGGCGCATAAAGCGGCCCTGGCGGTCCACCTGCGCCTGCGGATTGCCGTCCTTGTCCAGGGGCATAATGGCGCCGATGCCCGCCGCCGCGGCCACGCGCTTGTCGTCCGCGCCGAAAGTGGGGGCGATGTGCACGATGCCGGTACCGTCGCTGGTGGTTACGTAGTCCCCCGCGATGACGCGGAAGGCGTCGCCGTCCGGACGGAACCAGGGGATGAGCTGCCGGTAGCGGATGCCCACCAGTTCGCTTCCCTTCCAGCTGCCGCCCAGCTGCTTCCAGGGGACAATCTTATCGCCCTTCTGAAAGCTTTCCAGCGGCACGTTCTCACCCTGCGGGTTGAACCACGCGGTCACAAGATCCTTCGCCAGCACATAAATACAAGGCTGCGCGGTGTAGGGGTTCAGCGACAGGACGCGGACGTATTCGATGTCCGGACCCACGCAGAGCGCCGTATTGGACGGAAGCGTCCAGGGCGTGGTGGTCCAGGCCAGGATGTAGACCGGGAAGACGTAGGTGCCGAAGAGCGGCTGGGACTTCCCGTCCTTGATGAGCTCGAACTGCACCGTGGCGGTGGTGTCGCTCACATCCTTGTAGCAGCCGGGCTGGTTGAGCTCGTGCGAGCTGAGGCCCGTCCCGTCCGTGGGAGAATAGGGCTGGATGGTATACCCCTTATAGAGCAGCCCTTTGTCGTAGATTTTCTTGAGGAGATACCACAGGGTTTCGATGTAGCGGTTGTCGTAGGTGATGTAGGGGTCGTTCATATCCACCCAATACCCTACCCGCTCGGTCATATTCACCCATTCGGCGGTATATTTCATCACCTCCTTGCGGCAGGTGGCGTTGTACTGCTCTACGGAGACCTTCGTGCCAATATCGGCCTTGGTGATGCCCAGCTTCTTCTCCACGCCCAGTTCCACGGGGAGACCGTGCGTGTCCCAGCCGGCGCGGCGCGCCACCTTGAAGCCCGTCTGCGTTTTGTAGCGGCAGATGGCGTCCTTGATGGAACGGGCCATCACGTGGTGGATGCCCGGCATTCCGTTGGCGCTGGGGGGACCTTCGAAGAAAATGAAGGAAGGGGCGTCCTCGCGCAGCTCGAGCGAACGCTCGAACGCGTGCATACGCTTCCATCTTTCCAGAACCTCACGGCCGGCGGCTGTGAGATCGAGCCCCTTATATTCCTTGAAAGTCATATAATTTTCTTAATTTTGCAGTGCGTAACTATAGGTTTGCAAAGATAATGATTTTAACTGAGATTGGCAATATGAGCACTTTGGATATCATTCTGTTGGTCCTGTTCATCCCCGGGGCCATCCGCGGGCTTTCCAAAGGCCTTCTGGAGCAGGTGATTTCCCTGGGCGGAATTCTCCTGAGCGTCTATGCGGCCTACCATTTTTCGCAGCCGGTCTGCGACTGGATCGCGCAGTACATCCAGGTCTCGGACACGGTCCTTCGCATCCTGGGCTTCGCCGTGCTTCTGATTGCTGTACTCATCCTGGTGATGCTCGTTGCGAAACTCATCACCAAGGCCGTGGAGATGGCCTCCCTGGGCTGGATCAACCGCCTGCTGGGGCTGGTTTTCTCCCTGGCTGTATCGGCCCTGATCCTGGGGCTTCTGGCCATTCTCTTCGACACCCTCAACGGAAAATTCGAGCTGGTGCAGCAGTCGGTTCTGGACGACTCGTTCCTCTACGGCCCCCTCAAGGACCTGGGCTACTGGGTGTTCCCCTACCTGAAGGAACTGGCCAGCCTGGCCGCCCCGGCAGTATAGTATGGCAAGAATTCTCCTCATAGACACCGCCACCGCCAGGCTTTCCATAGGCCTGGCCCATAATGGTACGGTAGTAGCCTCCCGCACCTGCGATGAACCCCGCCGGCAGGCATCCCTCACGGCACCGCTGGTCCAGGAAGTGCTTCATAGCCAAGGCCTTGGCGTGGCCGACTGCGACGCCGTCTGCGTCAGTTCCGGCCCCGGTTCGTATACCGGCCTTCGGGTGGGCGTTTCCACGGCAAAAGGACTGTCTTTCGGGGCTGGGATTCCGCTTATCGCCGTCGGCACGCTGGACATCGTGGCCAGCAACCATAATCCGGAGGCTTTCCGTTATATCGTTCCCATGATCGACGCCCGCAGGATGGAAGTCTATACGGCCGTTTACTCGGCCGACGGCCGTCGGCTCACACCGGTAGAGGCCAAAGTCGTGGGCCCGGATTCCTTCGCCGATGAATTGGCGCAGGGTCCCGTCCTTTTCACGGGCGACGGCGCCCTCAAGTGCCGCGAAGTCATCACCCATCCCCATGCGCAGTTTCAGGAATCCTGGCCGGATGTTGCCGCTATGGCAATTCTGGCGCAGAAAGCCTGGGAAGAAAAAAGGTTCGAAGACATTGCGTACTTCGAACCATTCTATCTGAAAGATTTCGTAGCTACCGTTTCCCGGAAAAAGCTGTTTTGATTTGTTTGGTGGACCTGGTCCAGAGCATTTTTGGACGAGGTCTTTCTCATTTTTGGACGAGGTTTACTTTTAGGTGCTGGACCTGGTCCACCGGTTGTGCCTTCCAGACACCTGTAGTTCAATGTAGCTGGACCTGGTCCAGGGGCTTAAATCGAACCTCGTCCAGATATGAAGTGGACCAGGTCCAAAAATGGCTTGGACCTGGTCCACCTTAGGGGAAACGGAAAGGGATTAGAGTTTCCGGCGAAGATAGCGGCGGATTTCCTCCAGACTGCCGGCTTCGAAGTCAGGGTCGATGGCATCGCCGTTCAGCATCCACATCATCGGGAGGGCGCCAATCCCATAGGAGCCGATGTAAGGAGACTGCACCCCGCGGGTATCACAGACGTTCACCCAGGGCAGTTTCTGGTTGCGCACGGCACGGGCCCAGGCTGTCTTGTCGCTGTCCAGCGAAACGGCGTAAATCTCGAAGCCCTTCCCATGGAACTCCTCATACAGCGGCATGAGGGCATCCAGGTTGAACATCTTCAGTTCGGCCGTCGATGCCCAGAAATAGAGGAGGGTCATCTTCCCCAGCGATTCGCTCAGCTTCACGCTCTTCCCCTCCATCGAAGGCAGGGCGATGTCCACGAAGCCCACCTCCTGCGCATTCTGAAGTTTGGCCTCCACGCCCATCCGGCCGATACGGCGGGCCGATTCCTTCTCCAGCGCCTTCACATAGCGGGACTGCGGATAAAGGGTTTTGAGGGAATCCGCAATGCTGCGCATAATGATTCCGTCGGTAGGCTGGCTGAACACCGGCAGCGAGGGATTCACCTGCTGGAACAGGACGGGCACCACGGTGAGCGAGTGGCAGTTCTCCACCACATACTTCAGGCGGTTCCGGTAATAATCCACATAACAGCGGGAGAGGTCCTTGTCCGGGAAACGTTCGGTGGTGACGATTTTCCGCATTTCGCGGAGGAACTTGCCGTATTCGCGCTCCACCTTCTGGAGTTTCAGGGATTCCTCGGAGCCTTCCACGCTATAGAGGCCCAGGGTGTCGGTATGTACCGTTACCTTATCGCCCTTCTGCAGCAGCAGGGAGGCAATCTGACGCTCCCCGTAGAAGAGATAGACGAACTCGGGCTTTCCATCCTCCAGCTCCAGGGAATAGCCGAAGGAGCCATCGGCCTCCGTCTGGAGGGTATCCAGCACCTGGAAACGGTTCACGTCCAGGAGTTTGAGAATCACTTTTTCCCCGGCGCCTTCGTGCAGCTCGCCTTCAATGAAGGTATTGCCCTCGCAGGCAACCGCGAGCACGAGCGCGGCCAGGCCCGCTATCCATTTAAAGCTTTTCATATTCGGAGAAGATTTTGGCGGCGATGCCGGCCATTTCTTCGGGCTGCAGCTGGAGCTTGGCCTTGCGGAAATCCATATCCCCTTCCGTCTGGAGCGGCACCAGGTGGATGTGCGTGTGCGGGACTTCCATGCCCAGCACGGCAACGCCCACCCGCTTGCACGGGACGGCGTTTTTCAGTGCTACGGCCACCTTGCGGGCAAAGGCCCACAGGCCTTCGTAGGTCTTCTGGTCCAGGTGGAAGATGTAGTCGTCCTCCACGTGTTTGGGGATGACGAGGGTGTGACCCTTCGCGAGCGGGGAAATGTCCAGGAAAGCGTAGAAATCCTCGCTCTCCGCGCATTTGTAGGAAGGAATCTCGCCCTGGGCGATGCGGGTGAAAATGGTAGCCATCTTACAGGGAAATGTCCAGGATTTCGAACTTCATCACACCGCTGGGGACTTTGGCCTCCACAATCTCTCCCTTGCCGTGGCCGATGAGGGCCTTGGCGATGGGGGTGGTGGCGGCGAGAAGGCCCTTTGCAAAATCGGCCTCGCTCTCCGGCACAATCTGGAAGTTCATTACCATCTTGGCCGAAAGGTTCTTCACCTTCACCTTGGTGAGCAGCTGCACGGTGTCTGTGGAGAGACGGCTCTCGTCGATCACGCGGGCGTTCGCCACCTTTTCCTTGAGGCGGGCGATCTTCACTTCCAGCAGACCCTGCGCGTCGCGGGCCGCATCGTACTCCGCATTCTCCGAGAGGTCGCCTTTCTCGCGGGCCTCCGCGATGGCAGCGGAGATCACCGGCCGCTGGGCCAGTGCATCGGCCAGTTCCTGTTTCAGCTTGTCCAAACCGGCCTGGGTCATCATTTCAATTGCCATAGTATCTCGTTTTTAACTTTGTCAAAAAAACAGCCGACGGCCTTTTGATGGCCGCCGAGCTTTATGTACCGCAAAGATAGGAAACTTTTTTGAAATAACCTATTTCTTGCCGCGTTTGTCCTCTATCGTGGCATCCGGATATTTGGACGCGTCGAAGGTGACGGACGCTTCGCTGATGCCGCCGATGGAAATTTTGGAAAGAATGAGCGTGACGCCTTTCATACTGGTCTTGAGCTGCCCAAGGGA
>JAEEGI010020249.1_pt1 | contig 13342 bp, 5 predicted proteins | sample 8958751 | NCBI WGS metagenome assembly JAEEGI01 (sample SAMN16246545, study PRJNA631951) | gut metagenome | biome: gut microbiome; feature: rumen; material: KS-attached | host: Bos | place: Iran: Karaj | collected 2018-10
CCTTCCAGCAGCGGGCGGATTTGCAGATTATGGCACAACACGCACCAATTCCGGAATTTGGGGTTTCTATTGGACGTCTTCGCTGAACACCGCGCACCCGGAAAGTGCGTTTCATTTAGAAATTGCAAACGGGAAAAACGACATCTCGAATGTAGGCTATCCTCGCAAAGTTGGTTTTACTGTTCGTCCGGTTAAGCACCCGTAAGTCAAGCACAAAAGTCCGTGTGTCTTGAGATAATATAAGCCTCCAAGGTAAAACTTGGAGGCTTTTTACGTAATCTACGCATACCTTCACGCAAACGTTAGACTGCACTTATGATGCAGTTTGACAATGGTTGATTATCAGTTTTTATTATTTGAATTTGCTGAGGTCAGCGTAGCGAAAAAATACGTAACTTTGCGCAACTTTTCTGGGAAAAGTGTGTAATACTTTTAAGGTGAAAACGAAATTCTTTTAAGTGTTAGAAACGAGATTCAACGAAATAATTGTAATTCTATAAAAAATTAAGCAATGGGATATTTGGAGTTTGACAAAACAGAACTTGTAAATCTTGAGAATTCCTTGACAAAAGAGGTGTTGCGCACCAACCGCGCGGGCTCGTATTCGCTCACAACGCTGATTGGCTGCAACAACCGTAAATATCACGGATTGCTGGTGTGCCCGCTGCCGCAGGTCGATGGCGGACGCCACGTGCTGCTTTCGTCGCTCGATGAAACTATCATTCAGCACGAGCGCGAATTCAATCTGGCTTTGCATAAATATGAGGGTGACAACTATGAGCCCAAAGGCCACAAGTATGTTACCGAATTCTATACCAACCCCATACCGACGCTCATCTACGGTGTTGGAGGCGTGGTTCTGAAAAAGGAGAAAATCCTGGTCAAGAGCGAGCCGCGGATTCTTGTCCGCTACACTCTGCTCGACGCTCACAGCGAGACCAAAATACGTTTCAAACCGTTCCTTGCCTTCCGCAACATTCACGCGCTGAGCAAGGCCAACCTTGACGCCAACACAAAGGTGAAGATGGTTGACAACGGCATCTCATCGTGTATGTATCAGGGCTATCCCGACCTTTATATCCAAACTTCGAAGAAGTGCGAGTTTGTGTCGGCACCCGACTGGTACTACAACATTGAGTACATTCTGGAGCAGAAGCGCGGCTACGATTTCAAAGAGGATTTGTTCGTGCCTGGTTATTTCGAGGCGCCAATCAAGAAGGGCGAGAGCATCATTGTCTCGGCTGGACTGAGCGAGATTAAGACCAACACGCTGAAGAAGAAGTTCGACGACGAGGTGAGCGACCGCACACCGCGCAACAGTTTCGAGAACTGCCTGATTAACGGTGCCGCGCAGTTGTTCCTGAACGAGGGCAAGGAAACCCGCATTCTGGCTGGTTATCCGTGGTATCCCGCTCGCACCCGCGACGCGCTCATCGCACTGCCCAACCTGCTCTACAAGAATGAGACACCGATGATTTACAAGAGCGTTCTCTCAACGCTCATCAGTCAGATAACCAACACACTGGCAAGCGGAAGCACCAATCTTGACGATTACGCCGACTGCCGTTCCGACGTTCCGTTGTGGCTCGTTTGGTGCATTCAGCAGATTGACAAGCAATATCCGCAGTACGACGTCTGGAAGGAATTCGGAAAAGACGTTAAGAAGGTGATGAACCTTTATCTGGAGCACAAAATCAGTTTCCGCATCGACGAGAACGGAATGGTTTACAACACATCGGACGCAGTGGCCAACACCTGGATGAACGCAACCATCCACGGCCGCCCCGTGATGCCGCGCAACGGCTATGCTGTTGAAACCAACGCATTGTGGTACAACGCAATAATGTACGTTCTCGACAAGAGCAAAGGCGACAAGACCTTTGGCAAGAAATGGGCTGAACTGGCCGAGAAAGTGAAGGGCAGTTTTGTTGCCACATTCTGGAACGATGAGCGCGGCTATCTGGCTGACTATGTGACATACGACTATGCAAACACACAAGTCCGTCCGAACCAATTGCTGGCTTGCGCCGTTGACTACACAATGCTCGACAAGCATCAGATTAAAGCCGTTCTGCGTGTGGTTGAGGAGCAACTGATGACCGCTTACGGCATCCGCTCGCTCACACCCGACGACCCGCGCTACGTGTCGCACTACCGTGGCACTGAGGAGCAGCGCGAGAACGCCGCCTTCAACGGCTCGGTATGGCCGTGGCTCTATGCCGCCTACATCGACGCGCTGGCAAAAATCCAACCGCGTATGATTGAATCGCTGGTCAACAAGTTCCTTGAGACCTTCGAGCCTGAGATGAGAACGGCTGGAATCAGTTGTATATCAGAGATGTATCACGGTGACCCACCGTATCACGGAAAGGGCGCCATTTCGTTCGCATTGAGTTTCGCGGCACTGCTTTATATGAAAAAACTGTCGAACACTTTCGCAGGCGAGACCGCAGTTGAGGCCAAACCCGCAAAGAAAGCGGCAGCAAAGAAGGAACCGAAGAAATCAGAGTCGAAGGTAAAGGTAGAGCCTAAAAAAGCCGCAGCGAAGAAGGAAGTGAAGAAGGCTGAGCCGAAAAAAGCAGCAGCGAAAAAGGAAGTGAAGAAGGCAGAGCCGAAGAAGGCAGCCGCAAAGGCTGAGACAAAGAAGGCATCGGCGAAAGCCGAACCAAAGAAAGCCGCAGCAAAGACTGAAGCGAAGAAAGCATCGGCGAAGACCGCCAAAAAGGCCGAACCGAAAGCCGCCAAAGCCGCTGCAAAGGCATCGAAAAAGAAATAAAGAACAATAAAAATAACTGATAATGAAAGTCTTAATGTTTGGGTGGGAGTTTCCGCCGCACATTTCTGGAGGTTTGGGCACCGCTTGCTACGGCCTGACCAAAGGTATGTCGAAGATTGACGACCTTGAGGTTATTTTCGTCGTGCCAAAGGCTTACGGCGACGAGGACCAAGAGGCCATCAAACTCGTGGGTGCGGGAAACATTCCGCTGAGAGTCACAAAATCAGAGAGTTATTCGGGACAAGTCAAGAACCTTCAGTATATTGAGGTGGGCTCGAATTTGGTTCCGTACTCAACGCCTGAGGAGTACTTCGCGTTGAGAAACAACAAACGTTACTACGGCAAGCACATTGTTGAGGTGGGAGAGTCGGGCTGCATTCCGTTCACTGGAAAATACGGCGACAACCTGTTCACCGAAATCTACTACTACAGCCTGATTGCCGAGCAGATTGCCACAATGTACGACTTCGACATCATTCACGCCCACGACTGGCTGGCCTATCCCGCAGGAATGGCCGCGAAGCGTGTGTCGGGCAAGCCGCTTGTTGTGCACGTTCACGCCACCGACTTCGACCGTAGCGGCGGCCGCGTGAATCCTGCCGTTTACAACATTGAGAAAGCAGGTCTCGACGCAGCCGACAAGGCCATCACCGTGAGCAACCTGACGCGCGACATCGTTATCAACAAATACGGCCAATCGCCCGACAAGGTGGTGACCGTTTACAACGCCGTGGAGCCCAACCTGAAAGCCATCGACCGCGAGAAACGCGGCTTCGACGAGAAGGTGGTGACGTTCCTGGGCCGAATCACAATGCAGAAGGGTCCTGAGTTCTTCATTGAGGCCGCCTACAAGGTGCTCAAGAAGATGGACAACGTGCGGTTTGTGATGGCTGGCAGCGGCGATATGATGAACAAGATGATTGAACGCGCCGCAAGTCTGGGCATTATGGACAAGTTCCACTTCACGGGCTTCCTGCGCGGCGACGCTGTGTTCCGTATGTTCAAATACAGCGATGTTTACATTATGCCATCGGTTTCGGAGCCATTCGGCATTTCGCCGCTCGAGGCGATGCAGTCGGGTGTTCCTGTCATCATCTCGAAGCAGTCGGGTGTGAGCGAGATTCTGAAGCACGCCATCAAGATTGACTTCTGGGACATCGACAAGATGGCCAACGCCATTTATGCTCTGCTCAACTATCCCGCTCTTGCCCAAACCATCGGCGAGAACGGCTTGAAAGAGGCCAACAGCCTGCGCTGGGAAGAGTCGGCAAAACACGTTTACAACGTTTATAAATCAGTATTAAATCAGTAACCTTATAAAATTTGGAACTATGAAGCATTTATGTCTTTATTTTCAGGTTCATCAACCATTCCGCTTCCGCAAATATTCATTCTTCGATATCGGCAGCGACCATTATTACTACGATGACTATCTTAATGAGTCGATTCTGCAAAAGGTGGCACGCAACTGCTATCTGCCAACCAACGAATTGTTGCTCAAACTGATAGAGAAGCACGGACGCAACTTTAAGGTTACTTTCTCAATCACGGGCATCGCGCTCGACCAATTCGAACTCTACGCGCCTGAGGTGATTGAGAGTTTCCAACGCCTTGCTAAAACTGGTCAGGTTGAGTTCCTGGCCGAAACCTATTCGCACTCGCTGGCTTCGCAGGCCAACATCGACGTGATGAAGAAGCAGGTGAAGGACCATTCAGCAAAGATTGAGAAACTCTTCGGTCAGAAGCCGAAAGTGTTCCGCAACACCGAGTTGATTTACTCTGACGAGGTTGGCGCAGCCGTTTACAAGATGGGCTACAAAGGAATGCTCACCGAGGGCGCCAAGCACATTCTGGGTTGGAAATCTCCTAACTTCTTGTATTACAACGCAAAAGAGCCGCAACTGAAACTTCTGTTGCGTAACTATACATTGAGCGACGACATCTCGTTCCGTTTCTGCGCAAAGCACTGGACAGCAGACTCTTACGCAGCCCGTCTGAACGAGGTTCCTGACAAGGAGGAGATTGTCAACCTGTTTATGGACTACGAGACATTCGGCGAGCATCAGGAGAAGGAGACAGGAATCTTCCAATTCCTTGAGCATCTGCCCGATGCAGTGCTGAATCAGACCGATTTCCGCTTTGCCACACCGTCGCAGATAATCAAGAACGTGCAGCCTGTGGCCGCCATCAATGTTCCTTACCCAATCTCGTGGGCCGACGAGGAGCGCGACATCACAGCCTGGCTGGGCAACAATATGCAGAACGAGGCGTTCAGCAAACTCTACGCCCTGACCGACAAGGTTGCTCAGGTGAAGGACCCGCAGATTCTGCAAGACTGGGAGTACCTGCAGACGAGCGACCATTTCTACTATATGTCGACAAAATGGTTCAGCGACGGCGAGGTTCACGCATATTTCAACCCCTACAAGACACCGTACGACGCTTTCATCAACTATATGAACGTGCTGACAGACTTCTCGTTGCGCGTGAACAAGGCTCTGCCCGACGCAGAAATCAGAACCTGCCGCGACGTTGAGAAACTGCAGGATATGGTGCTTGAGCAGAAGGCTGAAATCAAGAAACTGAAATCGAAAGCCAAAAAGGCATAGGCTGAATAAATTATCGTGATTATTAATTTGAAGTAAATGAGCGATTTAATTAAGCCAGCATTCTTATTTGAAACCAGTTGGGAAGTTTGCAACAAGGTGGGCGGAATCCACACTGTGATAACTTCGAAAATGCCGAACGAATATGCCGCTTACGGCGACAACATTATGTTCATCGGCCCCGATTTGGTTAGGGAAGAGGGCAATTCAGAGTTCACTGAGGACAAGAGCCTGTTTCCCGAATGGAAGGAGACGGCTGAGAAAGAAGGCCTGCGCATAAAGATTGGCCGCTGGAACGTGGCTCACAAGCCGCTGGCGGTGCTGGTCGATTATACTGTTTTTATTCCGCTGAAAGACAAACTGCTGGCTTCGTGGTGGGAGACCTACAAACTCGATTCCATCACAGGCGAGTGGGAGTATATTGAGTCGGTGCTGTTCGGCTATGCGGCAGGCAAGGTGGTGGAGAGTTACAAAAACTTCTATCTGCCTGACGCGCCAGTGGTTGCACAGTTCCACGAGTGGCAGACTGGCTCGGGCGTTCTCTATCTCGACCGCGCCTGCCCGAAGGTGGCAACCGTGTTCACCACACACGCTACAGTGCTGGGCCGCTCGGTTGCGGGCAACGGATTCCCGCTCTATAAGAGCCTGGGCTCGTTCGACCCCGACATCCGCGCACGCGAACTTGGTGTGATGGCCAAACACTCACTCGAAAAGACCGCTGCTCAAGTGGCATCGGTCTACACAACGGTGAGCAAGGTGACAGCCAACGAGTGCAAGGTGCTTTTGAACAACGAACCCGATGCTGTTACGCCTAACGGATTTGCACTCAATCACCTGCCGCATATGGACGACAATGTGACCAAAGAAGCCCGCAAGAAACTTGCCGAGGTTACGGAGGCGCTGACAGGCAACAAGTGCGACGATGAGACTCTGTTTGTGGCAATCTCTGGCCGCTACGAGTTCAAAAACAAGGGCATCGACATCTTTATCGACGCACTCGGCAAACTGAACCAGCAAGGCGACTACAAGCACAACATTGTCGGTTTCATTCTGGTGCCGAACTTCAACTACGGCCCGCGCAAATGCCTGCAAGACCGTCTGGCCGACAGCAATGTCCGCATACCCGACGAGCGCATCACAACGCACTCGCTCAACCCTGACTACTACGACCCCGTGATGGACAAAACCCATCAGTTGCAACTGACTAATAATCAGGGGCAGCAGGTGAATGTGGTGCTGGTTCCTGTCTATCTGAACGGCAACGACGGCATCTTCAATATGTCGTACTACAACCTGCTGAGCGGCTTCGATTTGACGGCCTTCCCGTCGTACTACGAGCCGTGGGGCTACACACCGCTTGAGAGCATCGCTGTTGGCGTGCCCACAGTGACCACAAGCCTTGCGGGATTCGGCCAGTGGATGCTGAAAAAGACCAGCGGAATCCAGGACGGCATTGAAGTTGTGACCCGCACCGAGGACAACTACTGGGATGTGGTTGACGAACTGGTGAATGTCATCAACCGCGTTTACAAGATGTCGCCCGCCGACCGCGCCAAACTGCGCAAGCGCGCCAAAGAGCAGGCTAGCGAAATCAGTTGGGACAATCTGTTCCACTACTACGCCGAAGCCTACAGCAAGGCGCTCACACTGTCGCTCGCACGCGTCGACGACCAAATAATGCATACGAACAATAATTTTAATAATAGTCAAAAACTTATGAGTAACGAACCAATTTGGAAGAAGATGATTATCCACTCAGACCTTCCTGAAAGGCTGAAAAATCTGGATAATCTGGCAAATAACCTGTGGTGGTGCTGGAATTACGAGGCAATAGAGATGTTCAAATACATCGACCCCGAACTGTGGGCAAAGGTTGAGAAGAACCCAATCGCCCTGCTGAAGGTGGTTTCAACCGCCCGTCTGGCCGAACTTGAGAAAGACACTGCGTTCCTGGCCAAATTCGACCGCGTGTCGAAGAATTTCGCAGAATATATGAGCGTGGCACCGCGCAAGGATATGCCGCTGGTGGGCTACTTCAGTATGGAGTACGGCCTGACCGACAACCTGAAGATTTTCTCGGGCGGTCTGGGCATTCTGGCTGGCGACTACCTGAAGGAGGCCAGCGACTCGAATATGCCGATGGTTGGCGTCGGATTCCTTTACAAATACGGATATTTCACTCAGGAACTGACAGTTTCGGGCGAGCAGCAGGCAAGTCTGGTTCCGCAGAATATGGACAATCTGCCGATTTCCGCCGTTCTCGATGAGTTCAAACGCCAAATGACCATTTCGCTCAATCTGCCAGGACGTATGGTGAAAGCCCGCATCTGGAAAGTGCAGGTTGGTCGTGTGCCTTTGTATCTGCTTGATACTGAAGACCCCGACAACAGCGCAGAGGATCGCGCAATCACGCAGCAACTCTACGGCGGCGACTGGGAGAACCGCTTGAAACAGGAGATGCTGCTCGGTCTTGGCGGTATTCGCGCCCTGAAGGCGATGAACATTAAGCCGAATGTGTTCCACTGCAACGAGGGACACGCCGCAATGATTAACGTTGAGCGTCTGTCGGATTATGTTCAGCACGAGAATTTGACTTTCAACGAGGCTCTTGAGGCTGTCCGCGCATCGTCGCTGTTCACCACACACACACCAGTTCCCGCTGGCCACGACGCCTTCGACCAGAATCTGATTCGCACCTATCTGCGCCCGATTCCAGAACGTCTGAAGATTGATTGGGACACATTTATGAACCTTGGCCTTGCACCCGACGGCAAGTTCTCGATGAGCGTTCTGGCAACCCGCACTTCGCAGGAGATGAACGGTGTTTCGATGCTGCACGGCGATGTGACAAAGGAGATGTTCAAGTATATGTGGCCTGGTTTCTCGACCAACGAGTTGTATATCAACTATGTAACCAACGGCGTTCATATGCCGACGTGGGCTGCCAAAGAGTGGCGCCGTCTGTATGAGAGCACCTTCGGCGACGGCTTTATGCAAGACCAGTCGAACACCAAATACTGGGAGAAGATTTTCGACGTTCAGGACAGCGTCATCTGGGATTTGCGCAACCAACTGCGTAAGAAGTTGATTGACTACGTGAAGGCACGCTTCGAGAAGAGTTCGATTATGCGTCACGAAAGCCCGAAATATGTGGTTGAGACTTTGAGCAGACTCAACGAGCACACTCTGACAATCGGCTTCGCACGCCGCTTTGCAACCTATAAGCGCGCTCATTTGCTCTTCAGCGACATCGACCGTCTGGCAAAAATCGTGAACAATCCGTCGTGCCCAGTTCAGTTCCTGTTTGCAGGTAAGGCTCACCCGCACGACAAGGCAGGTCAGGATTTGATTAAGAATATTGTTGAGATTTCGCGCCGTCCAGAGTTCGTTGGCAAGATACTGTTCCTTGAGAACTACGATATGGACCTTGCAAAACGTCTGGTTCGCGGTGTCGATGTTTGGTTGAACAACCCGACACGTCCGTTGGAGGCCAGCGGTACCAGCGGTCAGAAAGCCGAAATGAACGGCGTGCTGAACTTCAGCGTGCTCGACGGCTGGTGGGTTGAAGGCTACAAAGAGAAGGCTGGCTGGGCGCTTCCGCAGGAGCAGACCTATCAGAACCAGCAATTCCAGAACGAACTGGATGCCGCCACAATCTACAGCATCCTTGAGAACGAGATTATCCCGCTGTTCTATCAGCGCAACAATTTCGGCATCCCGACAGAGTGGGTTCAGTACATCAAACGTTCGATTGCAGGCATCGCACCGCACTTCACAACAAAGCGTATGCTCGACGATTACATCAACCAGTACTACTCGCCGCTCTACAAGCGCAGCAGCAAGGTCATTGCCGACAACTTCAAAGTTGCCCGCGACCTGTCGCGCTGGAAGAACAAAATCTACGAGAACTGGGATAAGATTGAGGTTGTCTCGGTTGACTTCCCGAGCACCCTTAAGACAGAGTTCAAGGCAGGCCAGAACTATCACGGTGAGGTGATTGTTGACATCAAGAACCTTGACATCGACGACGTAGGAGTGGAGATGGTTATTATGGACCAGGACTGCACCAAACTGCTCGACCGCAAGGAACTGAAACTCAACAAGCACGTCGACTCGATGGCCTTCTTCGAAATCGACTTCAAACTCGACCATCCAGGCTCATACGACTACGGCGTGCGTCTGTTCGCCAAGAACGTCGACCTGCCGCACCGCCAGGATGTTCCGCTCTTGCGTTGGGTTTAATCAATGAGAGAAGGATTGAATGAGTGAAATTCAATAGAAAACCCCGAAAGGCTGACGCTTTTCGGGGTTTTTAGTTTGCTGTTTCCAAAGTAGGAATTCAGCCAAGTGCTTTATTCTGTTTTTTCAGATTCTTCCGTCTCTTCGCCTTTGTCCTTTCCACCGCCCACTTTGAACACCAGTTTGTCGTCCTTCTTGTCGTACGAGCAGGTGATGGTGTCGCCATTGGCCACTTCGGCCTTCAGAATCACTTCGGCCATCTCGTCCTCGATATACTTTTGAATGGCGCGCTTCAGCGGACGGGCGCCGTACTGTGCGTCATAGCCCTTGTCGGCCAGCCAGTCTTTGGCTTTCGGCGTGATTTTCAGCGTGTAACCCATTTGAGCCACACGGTCGAAAAGGCCTTTCAACTCAATGTCGATAATCTTGTGGATGTCGTCTTTGGTGAGTTGGTTGAACATTATCACGTCATCGATACGGTTTAGGAATTCAGGAGCAAAAGCGTTCTTCAAAGCCTTCTCAATCACGCCTTTAGCCAACTCGTCCGATGAGTTTTGACGCGCTGTTGTCGAGAATCCGACGCCCGTGCCGAACTCTTTCAACTGGCGAGAACCGATGTTCGACGTCATTATAATAATGGTGTTGCGGAAGTCGATGCGGCGGCCCAGACTGTCGGTCAGGCGTCCTTCGTCGAGCACCTGCAGCAGAATGTGGAACACATCGGGGTGAGCCTTTTCAATCTCGTCCAAAAGTACGACAGAGTAGGGCTTGCGGCGCACTTTCTCGGTCAATTGGCCACCTTCTTCGTAGCCCACATATCCCGGAGGCGCACCAACCAGGCGCGACACGCTGAATTTTTCCATATACTCGCTCATATCGATGCGGATGAGTGCGTCGTTGCTGTCGAACAGGTATTTCGACAGAACCTTTGCCAGTTGCGTTTTTCCGACGCCCGTCGGGCCAAGGAAGATGAATGTGCCAATAGGTTTGTTCGGGTCTTTCAGACCAGCGCGGTTGCGTTGTATCGATTTGACAATCTTTGCAATGGCTTCGTCCTGACCAATCACGCTGCCCTTGAGTTCATCGCCCATCTTGAGCAGACGGTTGCCTTCGGTTTGCGCAATGCGCTGCACGGGCACGCCCGTCATCATTGCAACCACTTCGGCCACGTTCTCGGCCGTCACCGTTTCGCGGTGCTTAATCAGGTCGTCTTCCCACTTTTTCTTCTCATTTTCAAGTTGTTCGATGGTCTTTTTCTCGCTGTCGCGATAGTTGGCCGCTTCTTCGAACTTCTGCTGCCTTACGGCTTCAACCTTCTTGTTGCGGATTTCTTCAATCGACTTTTCAAGGTCGGTTATCTTTTTGGGAACGTGGATGTTAGATATGTGAACCCGCGAGCCTGCTTCGTCAAGGGCGTCGATGGCCTTGTCGGGCAGGTGGCGGTCCGATATGTAGCGGGTTGTGAGTTTCACGCAGGCGTCGAGCGCTTCGTCGCTGTAGGTGACGTTGTGGTGCTCTTCGTAGCGTGCCTTGATGTTGTTCAGAATCTCGCGGGTCTCTTCTGCCGATGTCGGTTCAACCATAACCTTTTGGAAACGGCGTTCGAGAGCGCCGTCCTTCTCAATATACTGGCGGTATTCGTCGAGCGTGGTTGCACCGATGCACTGAATCTCACCGCGCGCAAGAGCGGGTTTGAGCATATTGGCTGCGTCCAATGAGCCGCTTGCGCCGCCCGCGCCAACAATGGTGTGAATCTCGTCGATGAACAGAATTACGTTCGGATTGCGCTGTAACTCGTTCAGGATGGCCTTCATACGCTCTTCAAACTGACCACGGTATTTGGTGCCTGCCACAATCGACGCAAGGTCGAGCGTGAGGATGCGCTTGCCGAACAGAATCCTTGAAACGCGCTTCTGCACAATGCGGATGGCCATTCCTTCGGCAATAGCCGATTTTCCAACGCCAGGCTCGCCAATCAGCACGGGATTGTTCTTTTTGCGGCGGCTCAAAATTTGTGCAAGTCGCTCAATTTCAGTCTCGCGGCCCACAATCGGGTCCAGACGGTTCTCTTCTGCGGCCTTGGTCAGGTCGATGCCGAAATTGTCGAGCACAGGCGTGTCGGAGTTCGATTTCGGCTGTCCGCCGTCTTTCGGCTGGTTTTTCTTGTGGATGTTCTCGTAAACATCGTCATCATCATCGTCGTCATCATCGAAGATGTCCTGCGGCTGCTGGTGAGCCTGTTTGTGCGGCTCTTCGGCGGGACTTGCGATTATTGATTTGATTAACTGATAGTTAATGTCTTGTTCGTTGAGTATTGTGGTTGCCAGACTGCTCTCGTCGCGCAGGATTGAGAGCAGCAGGTGACCAGTGTTTATGGTGTCGCTTTTCATTGAGCGCGCTTCGAGATAGACGATTGTGAGCGCGTTCTCAGCGGCTTTGAGCAACGGAATGGCGTCATTGGGGCGTACCGAGCCTTGTTGTTGCCGCAACTTGTCTTCAAGTTCGTGCTTGAGGGCGGGAATGTCAGCGCCAGCGCGGTTCAGCGCATCGATGGCAATTCCGTCGCCATCGCGCAGAATGCCCAAAAGCAGATGCTCGGTTCCGATGCAATCGTTGTTCAGTCGTACGGCTTCTTCCTTGCTGTAAATCAGAATCTTGTTGATTTTTGGAGAAAATTTCGAATTCATATATCATTGAAATTTTTAACAAGGCGAATGTACGGAATTATACAAAAGAAAGGGCAGTGGAGGGGATTTTTCTTTTGACAACGGACTTCAGATAACAGACAACGGACTTTAGACTACAAACTATGTGGTAAAATCTCGCGAAAATCAGTTCAATCTGCGTCGCCTGCGTTCCGTTTAAAACCTTCGCTCAATTATCAACAATCGCCCCGTTTTTCTGTTGATAAAAGTTGGTTTTTGGCGCTTGGCAAAGGCGGTCTTTTGGCTCAAAAATAGTACTTTTAGGCACTTGAAAAATAAGACAAAACTATCAAAAAGTTTAATATAAATGATTGACGGACAAAGAATTATCAAAATCAATATCGAAGAGGAGATGAAATCTTCGTATATTGATTATTCAATGTCGGTGATTGTGGCACGCGCCCTTCCCGACGTGCGCGACGGACTCAAACCTGTACACCGCCGAGTGCTCTTCGGCATGAGCGGCTTGGGCAACACTTCGAGCGCACCATATAAAAAATCGGCCAGAATTGTGGGTGAGGTGATGGGTAAGTTCCACCCGCACGGCGACTCATCAATATACGGCACGCTGGTGCGTATGGCACAGGACTGGGCAATGCGCTACACGCTTGTCGATGGCCACGGAAACTTCGGCTCAATTGATGGCGACAGCCCGGCGGCTATGCGTTACACCGAGGCGCGTATGTCGAAGATTGCCGAGGAGATTCTGGCCGACATCGACAAGGAAACGGTGGATATGACGATGAACTTCGACGAGACACTGCCGGAGCCCACCGTGATGCCGACCAAAATCCCGAACCTGCTGGTGAACGGCGCTTCGGGTATTGCTGTGGGTATGGCCACCAATATGCCTACTCACAACCTTGGCGAGGTGGTTGACGGCCTCTGCGCCACCATCGACAACCCCGAAATCACACTCGACGAGCTGCTGCACTACATCAAAGGCCCCGATTTCCCGACAGGCGGCATAATCTACTGCTTCCAGGGCATCCGCGACGCCTACGAGACGGGCCGCG
>JAEEGI010020251.1_pt1 | contig 13340 bp, 6 predicted proteins | sample 8958751 | NCBI WGS metagenome assembly JAEEGI01 (sample SAMN16246545, study PRJNA631951) | gut metagenome | biome: gut microbiome; feature: rumen; material: KS-attached | host: Bos | place: Iran: Karaj | collected 2018-10
TAAATTTAACCAAATTTTTATCAATTTGATTTATTTAAAATTTATATATTTTATTTCTAAATTTTAATTATATTTAAGACATTATTTTTAAATAAAAAAAATTTTAGAAAAATTTAAACAAATTTATATTCAATGTAATTTTTATATTTATCTATAAAAATTTAATTATTTTTTTTTTCTTCATCACTTTCTTTAATTGTATTTTGATTATTAACTAATTTTTGTGATTCTTTATATTTTTCTAAATAATCTTTTAAAATAGAAGTATAATGTTCAAAGCCTAAATTATTCATTGCATATAAAATATCATCTCCATTGATTGTTTTTCTTTTTTCATCTGAACATCTGTCACTTGCTTCACTAGTAATAAAAGAAATAAATTCAGAAACACAAGCTTGAAAGGTTTCTTTTGCATCTTTTGATAATTTAACTTCTTTTGGAAGATTATTCTTTATTATTCTACCTATATTAGCAATAGGAAGATATCTATCTACTTCATTTGATTTTTTTTTTGGTAAATCCTCCATATTATTTTTTTTAGAATGGGTTTAATCTATTATTTATTTTGATAAAACCAAATGATAATAATATAAAATTAAAAAAACAATTATAATAATAACAAAATTTTCAATGAAATAATTACAATATTATCATTCATTCAATATCCCAAATTTTTAAAAAATTAAAAAAATGATTTAAATAATATTTTCTTAATTTAAATAAAAAAAAAATATATATAAAAATTAATTATTAAATATATATCAAATTTATCTTTTTTAATAATTTTTTTCCATATTTAAATTAGGTTCATTATAACGAGATCCTCTTGGAAATCTAGGTGAAAAAGTATTTCCATAATTATTAGGATAATAAGAAGGTCTTCCAAAAGTATTTCCAAAATTATTTCCAATATTATTTTGATAATTATTTTGGAATGGAACATTATTAAAATATTTATTTTCATTATTTCTAATTGCCATATTCCCACTTTCTTGACTATTTGTTACATAAAATACTAATATTATTATTGTTACTATTAATAATATCATTGTTAAACAATCTGTGAAAGTTTGTTGAGAAATTAATCCAAAGAAAATTTTTCCTCCTTGATCATTTATAAAACTCATATTTATTTCTTCTTTTTGACCTGATAAAATATTAGTAATATATAATTTATTATTTGTAAATTCATCAACTATACTATCAGGAATTATTAATTGAATATATTTTTTTTCTTTATTTATTTCTTCAATTTTTACTTTTTTTTCATCACTAACTCTAATATCTAAATCATTTAAATTATCTAAATAAAGTTTATATTCTCTATTAGAAAAAGAAAATTTAATATTATGAATATCATTCTTAATTTTAAAAGAGGAAGAAAAAGGTAAAATTTCTTCAGATTCAACAGTATATCTATTTTTTTTTTCATAAGCATTTGATTCAGCAATTAAATTTATTTTAATATCAGTAGGTTTATCATAATTGGAACTTTTATATTTACTATCTCTAATTATAATAATACATTCATTATTTTTATTACTTTCAGCATAAATATAATCAGAATTTTTACTAATACATTTAAAATTAATATTTTGATTGATTTCATTCCAAGCATCATTTTCATTTTTTGTCAAAGATTCACTATTAGAACTATATAATAAAATAGGAACATTATAATGACTTTTATAATTTGCATTATTTTTAATATCTGTTAAAGAAGAAGGAATTGATGAACGATCCATAATAATTTGCTTTATTTTTCTGACTTCAACTTTAGTACTTAATATTATTTTACCTTCATCGTTTTTTAATGATATTGTTGCACTTCCTTCACTTACTCCAACAGCTTTACCATTATTATCTATTTTAACAACTGCTTGATTATCACTATACCATTTCCCATTTTTTGTTAATTGATTTTTTTTCTCTTGTTGTTTTTCTAAGAAATTTATTGTACCTCCTAAATTCAAATATATTTTATCTAATTTTGTAGCTGCTGATGATATATTTACTTTAAATACATCGTATATTTTCCTTGTTATTGGATTAAATAATATTACATTACTTGTCCCTATTCTATTTGCATGAAGTACTATTGATGAACTATCTTCTGTTAATTCTACTTTTAAATATTTTTCATGAGATACTACAACACGTAATTGTAATCTTCTATATCTATTTGCAAATAATATTCCATATTCATGTTGAATAATAATTTTTAAAACTAAATCTTGATCAACTTCCATATCTAATATACTATGTGTTTTTTCAATGAAAATAGAATAAAAATCATTAATTAAAACAGGTAAAATTACAGGAACATTATTATTTATATTTTCATTATTATCTATTTGATTAATTCTAATATAAACTAATCCAGTATTATTATATGAAGTTATTCTACCTTCATTAGTTAAAGAAACAATATTATTCCTTGGAGAAGAAGCATCTGAATTATCAAATTGATTTACAATAGAATATTTTTGTTGAATATCTTTATTAGTATGTAAATCATGATCAATATCTCTTGGAATCATATAAATTGAAGTTTTTCTTAATGGATTACCATAAAATTCAGGTATATCAACATATATTTGATCACTTATAATTATTTTTTCACTTGTTGAAAAAAGATTTGGTTTATGATTCTTATAAGGAGGTTTATATTCAATATTAACTGTTAATGATATAGTTAAAATACCTTCTTTAAAAGAATATAAAAATACCCCAACTGAATTTTTGGGATTTGGATCTTCATCAACTGGAATAATAGTATTACTACAATCATTATTATATGAATCATCATTATATTTATTTGAATATCTATTATCTATTTCACATGTATCATAAGCAGTTAAAGGATCTCTTCTAGTATAATATTTTGTTTTTGCTAAAAGAACATTATCAACTTCCCATTTATAATTAAAATCTCCTATTGAATAAGTAAAAACTTCATTTCCTTTTTTAAAAGCAGCTAATAATCTAATTGTTGAATTAGTATATATTTTCCTATTTCTACCACCTTCAATAATTTCAACTTTTTCAGGGAAATCAACAGTAACATTGACTTCTTCAATACATAATATTTCGCTTTTATTAATAATATGAATATCATCTTTAACAGTGAAAATTTTATTATGATCATATTTATATATAACTGAAATTTTTAACTTTGTTTTTCCAATTTCTTTAGCATAAACTTCAGGATAATCTCTTGTAACATTAGCAATTTTAGAATTATTCATTTCATAAGTTATTATTATATTTTCTTTATTATCAGGTCCTCCTTTCACAGAAAGAGTATATGAAGATCCAGGAACCATTAATAAATATGGAGGAAATATTTCTAATCCTTTAAATACTGTTATTGTTAATATATTTGATGTGATTTTTCCTAGTGTTTCTTTTATTGATAATGGATAATTCCCTGGTTGAATCCCATATAATGATATATTTAAATGTTCTTCATTTAATTTTTGGAATATTCCTGTATAAGTATTATTTCCTAATTCAAGAGATATTGTTTTTAATTGTTCTTCTGGAAAAATATTATCGTTTGTATCATATATTTCGATGTTAATGAAAGAAGAAGAATTTTGTTTTAATAATTCACTTCCATGAATTAATATTCTTTTAATATCCATTATATATATTATACTAGTGACAATATGTTGTTTATTTGATAAATATTTATCATGTACATTTACAAAGACAATTCCTTCTTTAATAGGTCTTAAATATATAATTCTTTTATTAGAATCATAAGTGAATGAAGCAATTGAATTATCATTTAAATAAATATCAAAATCTCCTGAACCATGAATAATTTGTAATTCAAAATCAGACTCTCTTCTTACATATATTGTTGCATTTGAAGGATAAATTTCAGGTAAATCTATTATATTAATTCTAGCATAATGTGATTTTGATTCATCTCTAATAAAATATTTTATATCAAAAGATGATATCAATTGTTTAAAATGAATTAAATCTTGAATAAATTCATTACTTCCTTTCGTTATATCATTATTATTATATTTATCATATTTATTCTCAGGGATAATTCCAAAATTATTTGAATCTTTATTCCAATAACCTTTTAAAGTTGTTATATTTGAAAATATTCTTTTATGTGAATCAAAAGCATAAACTCTAAGTACTTCTGTTGAATTTTTATTAACAAAATATTCAATTCCATTTTTTTGATAAATACCAAAAATATAATTATTTATTCCAGTTCTTAAGAAATTTTTACTTTGACCAATCAAATAAATAGAAAGAGCACTTGGATTATAACAACCAATAGTAAAAGAACATTTACTTCTTTTAGGTTTTAATAAACTTTCATCTTGTTTATTATGATATTCAACAGTAAAAGTAAATTCATTATCTTTATTTCTACAATAAGCATATAATTCTTTATTATGATTAGTTTCAAGAAGCATTTTTTTCCAATATTATCAATAGAATAAACTTTATTATTTTCAATAATATATTTTTCTTCTATAAATTCATTTTTAGGATATTCAGGCCAAGGATAAACACCACCATTTAATTTTAATTTAATTCCCGAATACTGTGAAATAATATATATTTTTTCAATATCAGGATGAATAATATTTGATTTTTTAATTAATATATCTGTAAAATTATCATATATTGTATTTTCTATTGTCATTGGAATAAATACAAAAACTTTTGCTGTATTCATTGATGAAATTAATTGATTATTCATATTTCCTGTTGGAGAAGGTAAACTTAATTCTGATTTACATTGTATTTTGACTTCACCTTCTTTAACTCCTGAAAATAAATTTGAATCACATATTCCATAATTTGAATAATTAAAATATGCTTTTTCAATATCATTACTTTTTAAAAAGTTCATCTTTGCTTTTAATATATTTAAATTGTTATTTATAAAATGCCTAACTGTATAATATTGATTCTTATATTGTGATTGTTTTATATATTCTTTTTTTATATTTTCATTTGATAATTCATATTTACTTATTAAATTAGTACAATTTGTAAAAATATTTCTTTTATCGTATTTATTCATTAAATTACTTTCTTTATTTTGAATAGCAACAGGAGTAATAAAAAATTCTTCATTAATCATAACTTCTTGTCTTTCTTCAAAATAAGTATAAGAACCAATTTCATTAACATAAATATTAATTTCATCTTCGTTTTCTTCAATTTCCCTATCAATAACTTTAATAGTAGAATTACCAATTTTCTTTCCTTTTAAATAAGTATTATCAACAATATCAATAATTTCATAATTAGAAGTTTTATATAAATAATTTCCACTTCCTCCAGAAACAATTAAATATAATTCTTGTGATTTAATATTTCCATTATTATCATATCCTAAAAAAGGAAGAGTAAAATAATCCATATTAAATTTTTCAATCATAATTTTAGGATATATTATTACTGTTTTTATTGCTTTTGGATTATATTGTTTTTCTTTTATTTTAAATAATGTTGATGTATGTATTGTTTCTTCATTACTTTTTTTTTTCGGCTTTATTGAACAAATTTCATTTGATGATAAACAATTTGGATTTGATTCTAAATAAGGTTTTAAATTATCAATATTTAAATCAAATTTAAATTCTTTTTTATTAACATAGATAATTTTATTATTATGCATTAAAACATTTTTAATTAAATAATTCTTTCCCTCAACAAGTTTAAACAAAGGAGAAAAATTGAATTTTTCACTAGGAACATTAACAATATATTTATTGTCAAAATCTTTTTTTTCTTCATTAGAAATTAAAGCATAACCAATATTAATATTATTAGGCAATTCAACATAAACAAAACCTTCATCAGTATTATATTGATTTAATCTAGTATCTCTAACAATAACTTTAGTATTACAAACAATATTAGAAGAAGTAAATTTTCCATATTTATCAATTTCACCACAAGTTTTATTAGTAACTTCCCATTTAAAATATTTTCTTTCGTTTGAAGGAATTTTTCTTTTTTGAAGTGAATAAATTAAATCAAAATTAAAATTACTTTTAGGCATTAAATAAACAGGATCTTGTGGAATAATATTAAAAGGTTCAACAACATAAATTTTAATTTCTGAATAAATTTTCCCATAAAAATCATCTTCTAATATTTCTACTCTAACAGTAATAATTCCAGGTTGAATTCCTCTAATAATGATACTATCACTATCATAATTTCTTTCTATATTTTTTCTAATATCAGAAATTTTTTTTTGACCATCTTTACTTATTTTAATTAATTCAGCAAAATTTTCTCCACTAATTATAATCCATTTAAATTTCCATCCTTCTAAACTTGAAAAAATATTACCATATTTATCATGTGCTAATACATGTAATTCACTTTTTTCTCCACAGTAAATTTTATTAAAATTTTTTTCAATAGAAATTTTATTAACTTGAGCAAAACCTATTTTAACTTTAAAATAATCATTTGAAATAATATCATGAGCAATTAAATGAGTGATAATTTTTTCATTTGGATTTTTTGTAGTAATTAAACATTTAGAAAAGCATTTATTTGAATCTCCTTTTTTTTTTTCTTTTATAATTGAAATATAATTTTCATTTTCTGCTTTCCATTCATAACATCCATCATAAACTGAAACTGAGGTATAAACTTGAGAACAGTGAGAATTTTCACATATTGGAAGAAGAATGTTTGTTGTTGATATTTTTTTAGATGAGGATGATAATTCATCTTGTGTATTTATTGGAATTAATATTTGAATAAGGAAAATTATGAAAAATTTATGGAGCGGGGTTTTTAGAAATTTTAGATTCATTTTTTTAATCTTTTTTTTTTTTTTTTTTTTTTTTTTTTTTTTTTTGTTTTTTTTTTTATTTAATTTGGGTTTTTTTTTTTTTTTTTTTTTTTTTTTTTTATTTATTTTTTAATTTAATTAGTTTTGAAAGAATTTAATAATTAAAAATTTTTAAAAATAAATGAAGTTTGATTATTCTTAACTCTTTTAGAGGTTATTCTATTCTTTTTATTAAAGGATAAAATTTTACCTCAGAAATTATAAAAAGACAAAAAAATCAATCTGTTAAACAAAAGGAAAGAAACCAATGGTAAAAAAAGACAAAAAAGTAAAAAAAATTAAAAAAAATTAAAACCAAAGGTGAATTTGCAAATAAAATAGTTAAAATTTTCATTTAGATTAAATCCTAATCTAAATTATTTATTAATATAATAAAAAATGGAAAAATCAATAAATTCATCTTTTGAAAATGAAGGTAATGAAGATAATGTATCTATTTTTTCAAAATTATTCAACAAAGAATTGGAAATTGAAAATCCACAAATGAAAATGATTCAAGAAAATGAAGAAAATGAAGAAAATATAGACAACAAAGAAATAACAGTATTATTAGAAGATTTAAAAAAAAGTAAAAAGGTAGAACAAAGTACAACTGAAAATACAAAAAGAGGAAGACCAAAAATGAATGATTCTAATACAGACACTCATTCTAAAGATGCAAAAGATAATAAAGTTAGAAAAATAAGAATTCATGCTATTAAATTTGGATTATCTTTAATTAATGATGCTATTAAAAATAAATTACAAAGAAAAGATTTAATTTTAAGAGGTATCTGCAAACCTATCACCTCTGATATTAGTATTACTTTTAATAATCATTTTTTTAACTCTACTTTAGCATATATTTATAGTAATCCTGTTAATGAAAAGTATAAAAATTGTGGAAAAGATGAAAATAAAAAAACCATTGAGAAATTATTGCAATTAAAACATCCTATCATTGATAAACTATTAAATATGAAATTTTTTGATTTTTATGAGAATATTTTTCTTTCTAATAATAAAGAAGATTTGATTAAAGAATATGGATTAAAGTCAGCTGTAACTTTCCAAGATTTTATTGATGGACTTGAAAAAGATACTGAAGAATATAAAAAGGATTTAAAGGAAACTGCTTATAATATTAAACAATATTTTGTAGAAGATAATGCTAGAAATAGTAATAGAAATAAAAATAAATTAGATGGTACTAATTTTAAAGATAGTCATAAGAAAAAATAGGCAAATATTCCTTAACATTTGTATTTTAAATATTTTTATATAATTAAACAATTAGCATTTTTTTCTTTATAATCATTTATAAATAAATATATATAATATAAAGAGTGTCAATATTTTTAATTATTAATTTTTAAAAGTTATTTAAATACTGAAACAAGAACTTTTCAAGATAAACTAAAAACATCGAATAAATTATCTTAATGAAATGAAAGAATAAAAAAATTACTTAAGTTAAACAAATATTAATGAAATTAAGTTTCAAGATAACCAATGAAAATAAAAAAACAAAAAAAAGATAAATTCATAAAAAGAAAAAAAAAAGAATATAAAAAAAAAATGTTTTAATATTTAAGTAGAATACCCTTTATTTCTCTTATTCCTTATCCTATTCTAATTTTCTTCCATTATTTCTAACATAAATTATAGCATAAGTAAAACTAAATCATTTTTTTTGGCTAAATTAATGTTTTCAAATTTAGGTTTAAAAATAAGAACAAAAATTTCCCTTTAAATAAAACTCTTTCTAACTTTTCTATTAAATTTCAAAACACAAATTCTCATGATAGAATAAATTAGATTTTTAAAAATTTATTTTTCTATATTTGGTTTTTTTTAGGCTTGTTTATTACATTTATAAAGTATTTATTTTTTTTAAAATTTTCATTATTGTTATCTTGTAATTAATTAAATGAGGAAATTTACTATTTAATGGATTTAAGGAATTATATCAAATTTTTTATTAACTTTCACACTTTTAAAAAAACAAAAATAAATGCATCTGTTATTTATAAATTGAATCAAAATGATATTAAAAGATTTCCTCGTTATAATTTAATTTGTTCACTTAAATTATAAAGAAGGAAATCCAATCATTGATTATGAATGTGAAAATAAACATAAAGGAAATATTTATTTAAAAGAATATATGAATATATTTAATAATATAGTCTTTTAAAGGAAAAATGTTAATATTGTGAAAAAAATCAAAAAGAAAGAAAAAGGAGATTTTTTTATTGCTCTAAATTTAATAAATTCATATGTAGATTATTTCAATTAAACCATCTTAATGAAGATAAACATAATATTTTAAATTTTATAAAATATAATTCTTTATGTAAAATCCATTTAAACATATATGATTCATATTGTTTTAAATATAAAAAAATTTATGTATTAATTGTAAATCTAAACATGATTTAATTAATTTATCTAAATTGAATTATAATAAAGAATCAAAAGATAAATTAGAAGAAGAAATAAAAAATATAGAAATATAAATCAAAAATTTAGATATTATTAAACCAAATATTATAAATGAAACTAATAAATTAAAAGAATCTAGAGAATTAGAAATGAAATTTGATGAAATATTATTATATACTTATCAATATGAAGAAAATCAAAAAAATATAAATTATCCCACCATTCAAAATTTAAAAAAACTTTGAAAAAAATTTAAACCAAATAAAAAAAATATATATGAAAGAGTATATAAAGCAGGTAATAAATATATTTATTTTCTTAGAAATATTAAATAGAAATTAAATTCTTTTAACAATAATTGTAAAACACTTAAAAATCACATAGATTCGGTATATCATTTATCTAATTAAATGATGGAAGATTAATTTCTTGTTCATGATGATAAATCATTAAATATATACAAAAAAGATTCTTATAAAGAAAATATATCTTCATAAATAAAAATTTTTCAATAAAAACATTAGCAAATTAATATAAAAAATAATTGCATAATTATTTCTTCAACATTTCTTTAACAAACTATAAGTATAGATTGTCTTATCAGTTATATTGGCTTATTATTTAATATAAATTAAATACTTTTTCTTTTTTTTAATTTTATCTAAATTCAGATTGCCATATCTTTATTTTTACTTGTCTTTAGATTTAATAACTAAATAATAAAGAAATATAGTTTAATTTTTCATAAATCTTTCATAGAAGATTCTATTAAAGTTTAAAATCCTTCATTCTTTAAAAAATTTTTTTAGAATTAATTCTCCTATTATTATTACATTTATTATCTTTTTTCAACATTCATTTCCTAAATAATAAATATGTTTTATAAAAAATCAAAAAATAAAAATATTTCATAATAAAAAAAAATTATTATAAAAAAATGAACAGTCCATCTCGTCAATCAAATAATATGTCAATGAATGCATCATTAAATTCAACATCTCATAATGCAGAAAGAATAAGTGCATTAGCAGATAAATTAAATCAACTTCAAATAAATCTTCAAAATGAGAAATTAGCAAAATTTGAAAAAATAGATGAATCTTTAAAAGACACAGGAGATAAATTGATTGAATTTACAGAAGATACTCAATCAAAATTTGCAGCAGTAAAAGATCAATTAAGTAAATTATTTGCTCAAATTGAAGATCAAAATAATGGAATTGATGCATCATATGATGAAAAAATGCAATATCTTCATGCATTAGAAGAAAAAGTAGTTTCAAGATTTGAACAAGAATCAAAATTAAGAAAAGAAATGGAAAAAAAAGCTTTATTATTAATAGAAGAAAGATATTCATTTTTAATTAATGAATTAACAAAAGAAGAAAAAAATAGAAATGAATCTTTAGAAAATTTTCAAAAAATAATTGATAGTGATATTCCTAAAATTCAAGATAGTTTAAAAGATGAACAAATGGAAATGAATGAAAATGATAATGCTTTAAATACTAGAATTACAGAAGAAACTCAAAGATTAGTTGAAATGGTTATGAATGAAAAAAAAGCAAGAGAAGAAACTGAAGAAGCTTTATTAGAAATGTTAAAAGCTATGATTAATGCTATGAAAACTCAATTAGAAAATGAAAAAAATGAAAGACAAAATAATCAAGATTATCTTATTAATTTACTTGAAGATATGTGTAATAAAATCACTCAAGCTAATGATATTCTTTAGATTTTTTATTTAATTTTTGAATTTTTAAAAATTTAATTTAACAATCTAATAAATTTATCTTATTAATATATTAGTCATAGAATTGATATATAAATTTGAAATCTATTAAATTAAATTAAATAATTTACTTTAATAAAATATAACAATAACAAATAATAAATTTTTATTATTTAATAAAAATAAATAAAAAAACAAGCTTATAAAACAACATTTCTCCAAAAAAACTCCTAAAAACAAACAATAAATAAAAAAATAAAAAATTCCAAAACAACCGAAAAACAATAAAAAAAATATAAATAAATTTAGAAAAATAATAATATAAAAAGAAGAATCAAAAAAATTCCAAAAAAAAAATGTCAATATCACAAAATTTAAATAATAACCAATCTTATTCCCAATCAAAATTACTTTCAACCTTATATAATATAGATAATTTAACAAAAATTCGAATTCTTCAAAAGAACATAGTATACATAATAGGATTACCATTAAATTTAGCATCAGAAGAAAAATTACAAAAATATGAATATTTAGGTCAATATGGTAAAATAAGAAAAATAATAGTAAATAAAAATGGATATTCTCAAAATAAAAAATCAAATATAACATATTCAGCATATATAACATATTCATCTTTTGAAGAAGCATCATTGGCTTTATTATCAATTGATAATAATATATATGATAATAATAATCTTCTTAGAGCAAGTTTTGGAACAACAAAATATTGTAATTTTTTTTTAAAAGGAATTGATTGTATAAATAGAGATTGTCTTTATATGCATAAATGGGCTAGTGATGATGATATGATTTTAAAAGAAGATATTTGTTCTAATAAATTTATTTTTTATTTACAACAAAAAATCGCTGTTAAATTCTCTGATATTTTTAATGATGATAAAAAAAAATATTTAGTTAAAAAAGGATTTAATGATAAATTATTCTTTTCTAATAATAATATTAAACTATTTTTCCCTACTGTTGATATGATTTATAATAAAAGTATTATTTATGATATTCAGAAAGAAATTTTATTTGAAAAAAAAAGGGATTCTATTTTTAATTATAGTCATAATTGTAGTGATAATATTAATAATGATTTTAATTTTGAAGAATTAAATAATGATTCAATGGAATATATTTTAGTAAGAGAACCTAAAAAAAAGAAGAAAAAATTTAAAAATTTATATTCGAAAAAAATATTACAATATAATAATAATAAAAGTGAAGAAAATAAAATTTTAAATTTGAAAAATAATTTAAGAAATAATATTAATTCTGCTAATACAACTTCAACTTCTTTAAATTCTTCTCAAGGAAGTTCAAATAATAATTTAGATAAAAGTGGAAATTCAAATTGTTATAATTTAAAATGTAATTTTACTTTATATCATCATCCTGAAAAATCCAGATTTGATTTTGTTAATAATAATGAAATAAATGGATTAAAAATTCCAAAGTTTATAATGAATATTATTAATATCAAATATCATTCTTTTTCTTTTTTTAATAATATTAAATGTGATAATAAAATTATTTTAGATGACAATGATTTATTTTCTAAAGAAAAGGATGATATTAAAAATTGGAATAGTAATTATAAAAATTTATAAAATTTTAATAAGATTCAAATATTTTTAGATAAAGTAAAATATATGTGAATAATTTGAAAAAAGTTTTAGTCTTTATAAATAGATTTTTAGCTTAATTAAAATATTGAAAAAAACTTTTTTGCATTTCCTAAAAATGTATTAAGTAAATATTGTCAAAAAAAATATAAATAAAAAAATATGATTTATATAAATAATCTTTTAATTTTAAAAAAACCAAAAATAACCAAATAACTTAACAACTAAAAAAGATGTATTTAAAAAATTAATTAATAATTAATTATAAACATTAATTAAAAGATATTAAAAAAATAAATAAAAAAATAACATTCAAAAAAAAATTAAAATAAAAAGGATGAAAAAATATACAATATATGATGAAAAATTTGATTTTTCCTCTTTAATACAATTATTCCGTGTAGAAAATTTAGAATCATTTGCAAAATATTTAGCAGAAATATGGAAAGATTTAGTGAAAAGAAATAAAGAAGGTGAAAAAGGAGTTAATAAATTAATATTTAGTAAATATTATGAATTAAATGGGATAATAAATACAAGATTATTTTCAGTTTTTGATACAAACAATGATAATTTATTGGATATAAGAGAATTTATAATAGGAATGACAACATTATTTAGTGGTAATTTTGAGCAATTATTAAAGTTAATTTTTAACTTTTATGACTTTGATAAAGATGGAAAAATAAAT
>JAEEGI010020253.1_pt1 | contig 13340 bp, 16 predicted proteins | sample 8958751 | NCBI WGS metagenome assembly JAEEGI01 (sample SAMN16246545, study PRJNA631951) | gut metagenome | biome: gut microbiome; feature: rumen; material: KS-attached | host: Bos | place: Iran: Karaj | collected 2018-10
GCCGAGGTCCTTGGCGCTGACGTTCACGATGCCGTTGGCGTCGATGTCGAAGGTCACCTCGATCTGAGGAACTCCGCGCGGGGCGGCGGGGATGCCGCTGAGCTGGAAGCGTCCGAGGGTGATGTTGTCGGCCGCCATCTGGCGCTCGCCCTGCATTACGTGGATGTCCACAGCGCTCTGGTTATCAGCAGCGGTGGAGAAGATCTGGCTCTTCTTTGTCGGGATGGTGGTGTTCCTCTCGATCAGCCTGGTCGCTACTCCGCCGAGAGTCTCGATGGACAGGGACAGCGGGGTGACGTCCAGCAGGAGCACGTCCTTGACCTCGCCGGTCAGAACGCCCGCCTGGATGGAGGCGCCGATAGCTACGCACTCGTCCGGGTTGATGCCCTTGAAGGGCTCCTTGCCGGTGACCCTTCTTACGGCCTCCTGGACCGCCGGGATCCTGGTGGATCCGCCTACGAGGATGACCCTGTGGATGTCGGCGTTGGTGACGCCCGCGTCGGCCATTGCCTTCTTCATCGGCTCGATGGTCCTCTGTACGAGGTGCTCGGTGAGCTGGTCGAACTTGGCCCTGGTGATGTCCATGTTGAGGTGGAGCGGGCCGTCGGCGTTCACGGTGATGAACGGCAGGTTTACATTGGTGGTCTGGCTGGAGGAGAGCTCCTTCTTGGCCTTCTCAGCGGCTTCCTTGAGCCTCTGCAGAGCCATCTTGTCGGCTCTGAGGTCAACTCCGTTCTCCTTGGCGAACTGGTCAGCCATGAAGTTCATGAGCACGTTGTCGAAGTCGTCTCCGCCGAGCTTGGTGTCTCCGTTGGTGGAGAGGACCTCGAAGACTCCGTCTCCGAGCTCGAGGATGGATACATCGAAGGTGCCGCCGCCCAGGTCGTAGACCAGGATCTTCTGGTGGCTGTCCTCCTTGTCGAGGCCGTAGGCGAGAGCCGCCGCGGTAGGCTCGTTGATGATCCTCTTAACGTCGAGGCCCGCGATCCTGCCCGCGTCCTTGGTCGCCTGCTTCTGGCTGTCGGAGAAGTAAGCCGGAACGGTGATGACCGCCTCGGTGACCTTCTCTCCGAGGTAGCTCTCGGCGTCGGCCTTGAGCTTGGAGAGGATCATCGCGGAGATGTCCTGCGGCTTGTATTCCTTGCCGTCGATGGTGACGGTGTAATCGCTGCCCATGTGGCGCTTGATAGAGGAGATGGTCCTCTCGGGGTTGGTGATGGCCTGGCGCTTGGCTGTCTCTCCGACGAGCCTCTCGCCGCCCTTGGTGAAACCTACTACGGAGGGCGTGGTCCTGTTGCCCTCGGCGTTGGCGATGACTGTGGGCTCTCCGCCCTCGAGCACTGCCACGCAGCTGTTAGTGGTTCCGAGATCGATTCCTATGACTTTTCCCATTTTGTTTAACCTCCGGTCAAAAAATGTTCTTTAACTGTATTTACTGAGCGACCGCTACCATTGAGGGTCTGACTACTTTTCCGTTGAGCTTGTATCCCTTCTGGAATACCTTGGTGACCGTGCCGCTCTCGGCGTCCGAGGCCTCGGTCATCACGGCGTTGTGGAAGTTCGGATCGAAGGGCGTGCCCTCCGCCTCTATCTCCTCAAGCCCGCTCGCCGTGAGAGCGTCCAGGAACTGCTTCCTGATCATCTGCATGCCCTCGAGGAACTTCGCATCCTCGGAGCCCGCCTGAAGGGCTCTGTCGAAGCTGTCGAGCACGTCGAGCAGCCTCGCGACTATCTTTTCGTTTGCGTAGGCGTAGATGTCCTTCTTCTCGTTCTCGGTGCGCCTCCTGTAGTTCTGGAAGTCCGCCGAGAGCCTGAGGAACCTGGTCTGAAGATCCTCGTCATCAGCCTTGGCAGCGCCCTGCGCGGGAGAAGCTTCTCCGCTGCCCGCGGCGTCCTTGGCGCCTTCGCCGCTGTCTTCCGGCGAGGGCTCCCCTGCCCCGTCCTCCGAGGATTCCGCCTCGGCCTCAGCCTCGAAGGCCTTCTCCTCGGCGATCTCGGCTTCAGCCTGCCCCGCCGGCTCAGCCCCCGCTCCGGGTGCCGCGCCTCCGGCTTCGGGAACGCTCTTTCCCGCTTCCTCGGGGCCGTCTATCCTTATCTCTGCACTGTCTGTCATTCTTCTTGTTCTTTCTCTTCGGGATCGTCGTCTGTGATCTCAAAGCTTCGGTTTATGTTGTCTGTCAGGTATTTGATGACGGAGCTTATCTCTCCGTACCTCATCCTCTTGGGTCCGAGCACTCCGAGCTTTCCGACCAGCCTGCCGTTGACCTTGTAGTCCGCGGTGATGAGGGCCATGTCCTTCATGTCGTCGGAGTTCTCGTCGCCTATCGTTATCACCAGGCCCTCGTCCCTGTTGACGAGCACGTTGGTGAGATGCTCCTTCTTCTCAACCAGGGAGAGTATCTCCCTCGCCCTGTCCACGTCGCTGTACTCCGGAAGGTTGAACACCTTGGAATAGCCGTCCATGTAGAGGTTGCTGTCGAGCATCTTCTTCAGCGTCTGCATGAAGCTCGGTATGACCGACTGCGGCAGCGCCGAGAGGCTCCTGAGATCGGTCTCCAGGGTCTGGACTATGTTCATCGTGAGTATGTCGTTGACGGTCTTGCCCTTGAGGTTGTGGGTCATGACCTTCGACATGAGCTCGAGGTTTTCGTTCGTGTAATCGCAGGTCAGCCTGACCGCGGTGTTGTTGATCTTGCCGTCGTCCGTGACGACCATTATCACCACGGTCTGATCGGCCACCGGAAGCACGTTCACGTACTGGAGCTTGCTCTCCCTGCCGCTGGGCGTTATCGCGAAGGAGATCAGGTTGGTGGTGTCGGACAGTATCTCGGCCGCCTTCTTCGCGACCGCGTCCGGCGCCTCGCCGCTCTCGAGCTCCTCGGTGATCCTCCTCTTCATATCTTCGGGCAGGTCTCCCGTGTTCATGAGCTTGTCGACGTAGAGCCTGTAGGCCTTGTCAGAGGGCACCCTTCCCGCCGAAGCGTGGGGATGCGTGAGATAGCCCATGTCCTCCAGATCGCTCATCTCGTTCCTGATGGTCGCCGGGCTGAGCCCCATGTCGTGATTCTTTGAAAGCGTCCTGCTTCCGACAGGTTCCGCCGTGGAAATGAAGTCCGCGATGACCGCCTGAAGTATCTTCAGCTTCCTTTCGCTGAGTTCCATGAAGCCCTCCTTTCTCCGGTGTTAGCACTCTCGCGCTTTGAGTGCTAATAACTATCGTTAATATACCGCCGGCAGGGGTCAAAGTCAACACCTTTTATGTGTAGATTTTATGATAAAATCGAAGAAACGGAGGATTGCAGCATGGACGCTGAAAAAAGGCGTATACTCGGTATCGGCGGGGCAAATCTGGACATCCACGCCTCCCTGAAGGCCCCCGCGGCGCCCGGGGATTCCAACCCCTCGCGCTTCCGCATGAGCGCGGGCGGGGTGATGAGAAACATACTCGAAGACCTCAGCCTGCTCGGAGAGAGCTGCGTTCTGATGAGCGCTGTGGGGAGGGACCCCTTCGCGGGAAAGATACTGGCCTCCTGCGAAGCCGCGGGCATAGACCGCAGCCCGGTGTACGTGAGTCCGGAGCTCTCCAGCTCCTGCTATGTTGACCTGCTGGAGCCGGGCGGCGAGATGGTCATAGCCTGCTCCGACATGGAGGTCATAGAGAGCATGCCTCTCTCCCACATAGAGGCCAACGCGGGGTATATAAAGAAGGCGCGCGCCATAGCCGTAGACGGCAACCTCACGCGGGAACAGCTCGAAGCGGTAATCGCTCTCGCGCCGCCGGAGGTCCCGGTCTTCGCCGATCCGGTCTCCGCGGCCAAGGTGATGAGGTTCGACGGCCTGCTCGGAAGGCTCGCCCTGTTCAAGCCCAACGCACTGGAGCTGGAAAAGATCAGCGGCATCCCCTGCGGAACCCTCGGCCCGGGCGAGGGTCCGGACAGAAAGGCCATAGCGAGGGCGGCGGACGGACTTCTCTCACAGGGGCTCGAGAGGATCGCGGTCTCGCTCGGAAGGCACGGCTGCTACTTCGCGGACACGCTGGGACAGAGCTTCTTCTGCAGGCTGGACTCCCCTCTCACGGCTCTGAACACCACCGGCGCCGGAGACGCCTTCATGGCGGGAATGATGAGCGGCCTGCTCTGCGGGCTGTCCGCGAAGGACGCTGCGGCGAGAGCCCTCGCCTGCGGAGCCCTCACCTCCGCCACCCCCCTTACGATCGACCCCGCGCTCAGCGCGGCTGCGATAGACAAGCTTATCCAAACATCTGAGATACATCTGGAGGTAATCTAATGGACACAGTCATCAATCTCGACAAGGCTAAAGAGATACTCGACAGCGGAGTAGGCAAGGCTCAGGACATGCTCAAGGACAACGAGCAGATCAACAAGCTCCTCGCCCAGATCAACGCCAAGCTCGCCGAGTACCCCGTGCTCGCTGAGACCGTCAAGGACATTCCCGTGATGGTCAATATGGTCAAGGACTACATCACCAAGGAGTACACCGTGGTCTCCCCGAAGGTCGTCGCCTCTCTCGTGAGCGCCTTCCTCTACCTCGTGAGCCGCAAGGACCTCATCAACGACAGGATCCCCGTACTCGGACTCCTCGACGACATCGCCGTGATCGGCCTCGCCGTCAAGTTCTCCGAGCCCGAACTCAGAGCCTACAGCGAGTGGAAGTCCGCCAAGATGAGCGCCGCTGCCGTCGAGACCGAGGCCGAAGAGGCGTAGGGACCGGCGCATCCGGAAATACAGAACGCACTGAAAAAGACCCCGCGCGGCACGCGGGGTCTTTTGATTGAAAACAGTAAAGCAGGCTCAGCCGAGCTCGGAGAGCTTCTTCGCGATCTTCGCGGCGCAGCGGGCGTTGTTAAGCGCGAGCTGAACGTTGGACTTGAAGGACTCGCCTCCAGTGAGGTCCTTTACGGTCGCTAGAAGGAACGGAGTGATGTTCTTTCCGCGCACTCCGGCCTCGTCGGCCATCGCGAGCGCTTTAACGATCACCTTCTCCATCTCGTCGAAGTCCTGGGCGTACTCCTCGGGGACGGGGTTGCCTATGAGCGCTCCGCCCTTGAGGCCGAGGGCCCACTTGGTCTTGAGTATCCTCGCTATCTCCTCCTCGTCTTTTGCGGCGTAATCCACGCCGAAGCCGCTCTTCCTGCAGAAGAACGCGGGGAAGTCGGAGGTTCCGTTGCCTATGACGGGGACTCCCATGGTCTCGAGGTACTCGAGGGTGCGGCCTATGTCGAGGATCTGCTTGGCTCCGGCGCACACTACGGCGACCGGGGTGTTCGCGAGCTCCTGCAGGTCGGCGGAGATGTCCATGGTGTTCTCACCGTTCCTGTGGACCCCTCCGATGCCGCCGGTGGCGAAGATCCTGATGCCGGCCATCTGGGCGCACATCATGGTCGACGCGACGGTGGTAGCTCCGGTCTTTCCAGAGGCGACGTAGATCGCGAAGTCCCTGCGCGATACCTTGCCGACGTTCTCGGCGCGGCACATGATCTCCAGCTCCTCCTCGGTGAGGCCGGCCTTGATCCTGCCCCCGACTATCGCCATGGTGGCGGGCACGCAGCCCTCCTCCCTGATGACCTTCTCCACTTCAGCCGCGAAGCCGAGGTTCTCGGGATAGGGCATCCCGTGACTCAATATGGTGCTCTCCAATGCCACGACAGGAACACCGGAGGCGAGGGCCTCCCTCACCTCCGGCGCGATGTCGAGATAACTTTCGTATCCCATCATTCCGTTCACTTTCTAGATCCTGGCGACTCCGGTCTCTCTGGCGGTCTTGGCGACGGCGGCGGCTACGGTGCCGGCTACTCTCTCGTCGAAGGCCGCGGGGATGATGTACTCCTCATTGAGCTCCTCGTCGCTTACGAGGGAAGCGAGGGCCTCGGCGGCCGCGAGCTTCATCTCCTCGTTGATCTGGCTGGCTCTTACGCTGAGCGCGCCCTTGAAGATGCCGGGGAATACGAGAACGTTGTTGATCTGGTTGGGGAAGTCGCTCCTTCCGGTGGAGATGATCCTGGCTCCGCCTGCCTTGGCCTCGTCCGGCATGATCTCAGGAGTCGGGTTGGCGAGAGCGAAGATGATGGCGTCCTTGCTCATTCTCTTGACCATGTCGGCGGTCATGACGTTGGGAGCGGAGACTCCGATGAACACGTCGGCTCCGTCGATGACGTCGTCGAGCTTGCCCTGCAGCCTGTCGGGGTTGGTGATCTCAGCCATCTCCTCGAGGTTGAAGTTCATCCTGACGGTCCTGCCCTTGAATACGGTGCCGGTCCTGTCGATCATGATGATGTTCTTGGCGCCGGCCCTGATGAGGAGCCTGGCGATGGCGGAGGCGGCAGCGCCCGCGCCGTTGATGACGATCTTGAGGTCGGGCAGCTTCTTGCCGACGATCTTCAGAGCGTTGGTGAGTCCCGCGAGAACGATGACGGCGGTGCCATGCTGGTCGTCGTGGAATACGGGGATGTCGCACTTCTCCTTGAGCTTTCTCTCGATCTCGAAGCACCTGGGCGCCGCGATATCCTCGAGGTTGATGCCTCCGAAGGATCCGGAGAGGAGATATACGGTGTTGACGAACTCATCGACGTCCTGGGTCTTGACGCAGAGAGGAATGGCGTCTACGCCGCCGAAGGACTTGAAGAGCACGCACTTGCCCTCCATTACGGGCATACCGGCCTCGGGGCCGATGTTTCCGAGTCCGAGGACCGCGCTTCCGTCGGTGATGACCGCTACGAGGTTGTGCCTCATGGTCAGCTCATAGGAGAGCGAGGGGTCATCCTTGATGGCGAGGCAGGGAGCCGCAACGCCCGGGGTATAGGCGAGGGAGAGGTCCTCCTTGCTGTTTACAGGTACTTTGGATACCACGGAGAGCTTGCCCTTCCATTCTCCGTGAAGCCTGAGAGATTCCTTTGCGTAATCCATTGATCTTCTCCTTGTAGTTTTATATAAGCATTGTTGATATCAGCAGCTTTGACCCGAAAGGTCATAAGTCAATAGATTATATCTTTAATGACGAAAACTTGTCAAGGAATCATCCCATTGATAGGCCGCCGTCCTGCTGAACTCCCTCAGCTCCGCGAAGGGAAGCCTGAACAGATCGCTCCCCGTCCGGGTGACCGTGAAGACTACCGAAGGCACTCCCTCGGCCAGGCCGTATTCAGCGCAGCCCGAGTAGCCCTTCTCGTCGTCGAAGATGACCATGACGGAGCTGAGCACGGAGTCCCCGAAGGCCGGAGTGCGCATGGCCTTCATGAGCAGAAGGTCGCTGACGTCCTCGGCAGCCCTGCGGTCTATGACCGTGAAGCCCCGGCTGTAGGCCTCGGGATCGACCGACAGAGCCGCGGCGGCCGCGCAGTCTTCAGCGAGGTACTTGAGCCTCGCCTGCATCTTTACGTAGGCATCAAGATCCGCCTCGTATGCCGCGAAGCTGAGCAGCACAGTCAGAAGCGCCAGAAAGACAACGAAGACCTTCATCTCAGCCTCTCGCTGGCGCCCCAGCTCTCCACGGTGTAGCTGTAGCTGTCGTCGGCGCGCACACCGAAGAGGCTCTTTCCGGCCATCACCCTGCCTATGGGCACCCTCACCCTGATGTGCACGAGCCCTCTCTCGGGGTCGGACGCCGTCCCTGTCCTGTAGCGGACGCGGTCGGTAGCCTCGATCTCTATCTGCGAGGGCTCTACGCCAAGGGAGGAGCTTATCCTCTCCTTCAGCCTGGCCAGGTTGGCCTCGGTGAAGCAGCCGTCCTGCCTCGCCTCCTCCTTGGAGAGATAGACGCAGTCGGTTAGTATGCCTATCCTCGACGAGTTGATCTGATCCAGCGTGAACTGCGCGAAGAACACCAGCATTATCGGCAGCACCGCCATCAATACTATGAACTGCTTCATCTCCCCGCCCTCAGTAGTCCTGGACCGTCCTGTACCTTATCTCGTTCTCCCAGAAGCCCCTCAGGCCGCTGTAGACGCTCCCCTCTCCGGGTCCCGCGATGATGTCGAAGAGGAATATCCCGAGCAGTATGGAGGCGATCATGATTATGAGATGCTTCATGCCGCCCTTCCCTCCTCCAGCGCCTGCGACGAGTAGATACCGTTGAGCTCGCGCAGCTTCTCGTCCACAGTGCCCTTCATGGTAGTTGCGTCGTTTCTGAAGCCCAGTATCATGCTCGCGATGAAGATACCGAGTATGACCGTGCTGATGAGCACTATAAGCTGTTTCATAGCGCACCTCCTTTCCATTTTGTGGAAATAAAATAACATGCCCGAAAGCAGGTTTCAAGCATGTTTTTCCAGTATTGTAAAATATTATAATATCAGTTCTTCGAGCGCTTTACGGCATAGGGGCGGCGGGCCGACCCGCCGGCACCTCAGGCGAATGCCCGCGCGCAAGCTACAGCTCCAGCTCCACCCACTCGGCGTTTCCGAGCTCGACGCCCGGAGCCCCGCTCATCTCGAGAGCGCTGTAGATCGTCCCCGCGTGGCTCACGCAGGCCACCTTTTTCCCGGGATGATCGCGCTTGAGCATCTCGAGGAAGCTCCTTATCCTGTCCTCTACTTCATAGAATTCCTCTCCGCCTTCAGGGGTGCTCTGATATTCCAGGAGCCTGCGGCTGTCGTCGTAGAGCTTGCCCTCCCAGACGCCGAGGCCCCTCTCGATGAGCCTGTCGTCGATGACGGGATCGAGGTAAGGAAACATTATCTTCGCGTTCTGCCTCGCCCTCATCAGATGAGAGCAGAAGCAGATGTCGACGTCCTTCGGAGCGGTCTTCGCGGCGGCCTCGGCCTGGTCAAGGCCGCGGCTGCTCAGCGGGGTGTCGATGGAGCTGCCCTGTATGATGCCTATGCGGTTCGCCTCGCTCTGGCCGTGCCTGACGAATATGACCTTCATCAGCGCCCCTCCTCCGGGAAGAGCCTGAGAGCGGTCGGGGAGACCGCGATGCCTCCCTGCCCCGTCTCCCTGAGTCCGGGAGGAAGCTGGGCTCCGACCTCCTTCATCGCGTCTATGACCTCGTCGGGCGGGATCCTCGACGTGATCCCGGCGAGAGCCATATCCGCCGCTGAGAGCGCGTTCATGGCGCCCGCGACGTTGCGCTTGACGCAGGGGACCTCGACGAGGCCCGCGACCGGGTCGCAGACCAGTCCCATCATGTTCTTGAGGGCCATCGCGACAGCGTTAGCCATCTGCTCGGGCGTCCCGCCGTGCAGGTAGACCAGGGCGGCCGCAGCCATTGCCGCAGCCGAGCCTACCTCGGCCTGGCAGCCGGCCTCGGCGCCCGATATCGACGCCCTCGTCGCTATGACGGCTCCGAAGCCCGATGCCACGTAGAGCGCCTTGATCAGGTCGTCGTCGCCGAGCTTCCTTCCGTGGGCGTAGGGAAGCAGCACCGCGGGGAGCACCCCGCAGGAGCCCGCCGTGGGCGCCGCGACTATCCTGTGCATGCAGGCGTTGCACTCGCTCACGGAGAGCGCGGTGGCTATGACGCTGGAGATGAACGGTCCGCAGATCGTGGTCCCGCGGTCCCTCGCCTCCTTCATGAGCTGGGCGTCCCCGCCCACTAGGCCGCTCGCGGACCTCTGCTCCGGATCGTAAGACCTGTAGCTCTCGAGCATGGCATCCAGGGTCGCGGACATCTTCGCCCACGACTCATCAATGCTGATGTTGGCCTCCTCGGAGGACGCCCTGAGGACGTACTCCCACATCTCCTCACCGCTCGCCGCGGCTTCCTTCAAAAGGCTCTCGACAGAATCGAAGACAGCCATGATACCTCCTTTTATGTTTCAAACGTTCGCGCCCGGATCCGCGCTCCCGCGGACTCAGCGCAGCGTGCTTCGCATGCGCCGTTCTGACGGCTTCCCGCGGCCTAAAGGTTGACCTTTCCGGCGCTGATTATGTCGGGGTTCTCCCTGATGGCCGAGATCATCTCCTCCGTGACCGGTGAGTCGCACTCGATGACCATGATAGCCTCGCGGCCGCGCGAGTTCCTCGTGACCTGGAAGGTCGCGATGTTAACGCCGGCGTCGGCGAGCAGATTCGACACCCAGGCTATGCTTCCGGGATTGTCGTGGTTCTGGATGATTATGGTCGGATACTCGGCTGTGAACCTGAGCTTCAGGCCGTTGATCTCGCGGACCTCGATCTTGCCGCCGCCGACGGAAGCGCCTATCATCTCGAGCTTTCCGCCGTTCTCGCCGGTGAGCCTGAGGAGCACGCTGTTGGGATGAGCGCCGTCGAGCTTGACAGTGCCGAAGCTGAAGCTGAGCCCCTCCTTCTCCGCCTCGCTGAAGCTGTCCGGGATGCGGAGGTCGTCGGGCTCCATGCCGAGCAGCCCCGCGACCAGCGCCCTGTCAGTGCCGTGGCCCTTTCCCGTCGCTGCGAACGAACCGTGCAGGAGGATCTGAGCCTCCGCGGGCTTTTCTCCGAGCATCTTGCGCGCGACGAGCCCTATCCTACAGGCTCCCGCGGTGTGAGAGCTCGACGGGCCGACCATTATAGGCCCTATGAGATCGAAAATGTTCAAGATACGCCTCTTTTCTGAACCGTTTTGCTGTTCCCGCCGCGGCTTCTCCGGGGCTGCCCTACGGCGCCCGTCTGTATCCGCGCGGAAAAATGCGGCACGACTGACCAGGTCTTTGACCCCACACTCGCCTTTACCGGATTTTCCGAGGACTTACTTCTAAGCTATGCCATGATCACGGCCGCTTCCTGCGGACGCTTACGTGGGTCCCTTTGCCCATAGCTGGCCTGGACTTTCAACCTCAGACTCGTGCCGTCTACATTATACCGCATTTGTGGTGCGCGGGCGAGGATGATTTGCCGGAAGCCCGGACGGCGGGATCCGGTCCCGCTGCGCCCGGTGCGGTGACCCGCCCCTCCCGCTGCCGTGCGCGAACCGGAGCGATGTGACCGCGGACCGCGGATTATGGGCTTTTTCGTCCTTGAAACGAAAACAAACATTGTTTTCAAGGAGCCTGCGGCGATATAATATATGTGCCGTGATAACGGCATCAGGGCTGTCATACGGGCGCTTTTAAGGGCGCCGGGGAGAAGGCATGTTATTCGCAAAAGGCATCGGCGCGCTGGTGGTGACGCTGGCGGTATTCACACTCTTTTCACTCGTTTTCCCCAAGGGAGACAAGGCGATGGGCGGTCTCGCGAACGCCGCGGTCGCCTCGTTCCTCGTAGAAGCCATACTCAAGCATATTCTGGGCGATTTCGCCGGGATAGGCTTTTTTTATGAGATAGGAAACCTCGCGGGATCCTACAGCGGCAGCGCCTCGGCGATCCTGGTCGGGCTCGCGCTCGGGATGGACCCGATATTCGCAGTGGTGGGAGGCATGGTCTGCGCCTCATTCGGTATACTTCCGGGCTTCATAGCAGCCTACGTCATGTTTTTCGTCCTGCAGATCACCAGGTACTTCCCGAACGGCACCGACAAGATCTTCGGCTCGCTGATCTCAGGCGCTGGCTATTACCTCATCGCGCGCACCATAGCGCCCTACATCACCGACGTCATAGCCCTCGTCGGAAGCGCCATCACCGCTGCCACGATGCAGTCGCCCGTGGTCATGGGCTTCCTGCTCGGCGGCATCATCAAGGTCGTCTGCACCTCGCCGCTCAGCTCCATGGCGCTCACCGCGATGCTCCAGCTCAAGGGCCTTCCCATGGGGATCGCCTGCATAGCCTGCTTCGGCGGAAGCTTCACCAACGGGATGATATTCCACAAGCTGCGCTTCGGAGACAAGGGCAACCTCATAGCCGTCATGCTCGAGCCCCTCACCCAGGCCGAGATCGTCACGAAGAATCCCCTGCCCATCTACGTGAGCAATTTCCTCGGGGGCGGGCTCTCCGGCCTCGGAGCCGCGATACTCGGGATAATCTGCGACGCGCCGGGCACTGCCTCGCCCATACCCGGAATGCTCGCGCCCTTCGCCTTCAACGCGCCGGGCAAGGTCGTCATCGCCCTCGCCGCCGCGGCTGTATGCGGAGGCTTCGCGGGATGGCTCGTCGGTTCGCTCTTCCAGAAGGCTGGATACAAGCAGGTCAAGTAGAACGTTCAGGCGCGGCACTGCCGCGCCTTTTATCATTCAGGAGGTATGAAATGAAGCTCGCAGAAGCTCTCCAGGAGAGAGCCGACCTCAACACCAGAATAGAACAGCTCAGGGACCGCGCGCAGAACAACGCGCTCGTTCAGGAGGGAGAAAAGCCCGCAGAGGACCCCAAAGCCCTCGTGAAGGAGCTCGACGAATGCCTCGCGAGGCTCGAGAAGCTCATCGCCGCGATCAACCTGACCAACAGCGTCACCAAAGCCGGCGGGGCCACCCTCACCGAGCTCATCGCCAGGCGCGACGTGCTAAAGCTCAAGCTCTCGGCCTACCGTGACATCATCTACGTCGCAGGACGCAGCGTGACCCGCGCCCGCGGCACCGAGATCAAGATCGTCCCCGTGCTCAAGGCCGCCGAGCTGCAGAAGAAGGCCGACGAGATCGCCAGGGAGATCCGCCTCACCGACAACCTCATCCAGCAGACCAACTGGACCGTGGATCTGGTCGAGTAACAGCTTCCTGCATGAAATCGAATACAGTTGAGTAGTCCCCTCGAGGAGCGTGCGTCACGCCCGCGGAAGGCGCATATTCCGCATGGCCTTCGGGCCGACATCGATGGTGGGCGTTCGGGCGCGCCCCGGAGTTCGAATCTCTTACTACAAAGCATGCCCCGACAGCGCATACACGCAATCTTACGCTTCACGCTTACTACCGGACGCAGGCCTCAGGGGACGAGGGTGGGAACGGGGATACATCTGCATATTGAAAGACCGCGCCTTATGGCGCGGTCTTTTGCTGAGATATGTGAGGCGCAGGCCGGACTCAGACACCGCGACGCGCGGCGCTGCCCTGCCTCAGACCTCGTAATCCTCGAGATCTATGCCCTTCTTCCTGGCGAGCTCGACCAGCTTCTCGTTCGAAGCCCTCTCGATGTCCCAGGCCTCTACGAGCATCGCGGGCATGCCCGATACCCCGCCCGCGTAGCTGTCCGCGGCGAGGTCCTTTCTGAGCCTGTCGATGTCGATGGTGATGGTATCTTTCTTCATGCGGGCACCTCTCAGGGCTGTTCATCCCTGTTCTGCTCGAACATCGCCCTCACGCTCGGGGCGTTTTTCGTTAGCCTTTTGATACTCAGATCCTCAGCCTTGTTGTTGGCGAGCCTGAGCTGGTTCTCAGAGGAGAGAAGAGCGTCCTTGGTCTTCTGAAGGTGTTCGATCGTCTTGTCGATCTCATCGATCGCGGTCTTGAACTTGCGGCTCGCGATGTCGTAATTGCGCGCAAATCCCTCCTTGAACGCCTGCAT
>JAEEGI010020255.1_pt1 | contig 13339 bp, 13 predicted proteins | sample 8958751 | NCBI WGS metagenome assembly JAEEGI01 (sample SAMN16246545, study PRJNA631951) | gut metagenome | biome: gut microbiome; feature: rumen; material: KS-attached | host: Bos | place: Iran: Karaj | collected 2018-10
GCCTTGGACCATTGTTCTTATCAATTCGTATAAGTCGCGTAATTGGCTTCGCCGATCTAAAGGTTCGCATTAGCCCCGCAGGGATAAGCCGATGATTGACACAACGAAAAAGCCAAACGGCTCATTACAAGTCATTTGGCTTTCCTTTTGGCGATCCCAGTGGGCTCTGATTCATAACATAGCATGACAGTTTTTGACACTGCAACTGCCTGATTCCCATAAATTTATTATGCTGACACTATGTCATCGTGTGTCAACGAGTGTCATTAGGAGTCAACCTCGTTTGCCATTTTTGACAACCACCCACAGAGAGTTTTTATCGCGTTTTCTTTATTTTGAATCATTTTATTTATGTGAATTTGTTGGAAAATGTGTAACTTTGCGCCAAAAGTCGGCAGGAAAATGTGTGAAATAAACATTAAAGTCGGCAGGAAAACGTGTAATTATGTACAGAAGGAAGATTGAAAAGGTATTCCAATCATGGTTGGAAGACGGCACTCACAAACCACTTGTTGTGAAGGGTGTTCGACAATGTGGCAAAACCAGCAGCGTGATGGATTTTGCCAGCAAGCATTTTAAAAATGTTGTCTATCTGGATTTTCGTGAACATCCTGAACATAAGAAATTCTTCACCCCCAATTTGGAGGTGGACTCAATCATCATGCGCATCACTGCTGCCATGCCAAGCGTTGAAGTGGAGGCCGGTAAGACTTGCTTTATCTTTGACGAGATACAAGATTGTCCCAGGGCAAGAGGCTCGCTGAAGTACTTTCACCTGGATGGGCGCTATGAAGTCATTTGCACGGGTTCTCTTCTTGGTGTCAACGGTTACAAGACTCCTGGAGAGAGAGCCGAGGAAGAAGAAGCCTCAATTCCAGTCGGGTTTGAGGACATTGTCAATATGTACCCCATGGACTTCGAGGAATGGTTATGGGCCAACGGCATCAAGGACGTACACATTGAGTATCTGAAGAAATGCCTAAACAATGAAACTCCTGTTGAAGAAGCGCTGCATGACCGCTTCAGTGACCTGCTGAATCAATATATCGTTGTGGGCGGTATGCCAGAGGTCATTTCCACATTCATGGAGACGAAGCAGATCGGTAAGGTGCTTGCCGTGCAGAGGCGTATCGTTGATGATTATAAAGCAGATATGGTAAAATATGCTCTTCCTGCTGACAAATCACGCATTCGTGAGTGCTTTGAATCGATACCCGCACAGTTGGCACGCGAGTACAAGAAATTCAGCTACACTGTGGTGCGTCCCGGAGGACGAGGAAGAGACTACACGGGAAGCCTGCAATGGATTGAAGACGCGGGCATCATTCGCCGATGCTATAATACGTTAATCACTGAGTTGCCTCTTGACGGGAATAGGATCCAAAGTGAATTTAAAGTGTATATGGCAGACATCGGTTTGCTTGTATCAATGCTGGAAGAAGGTACCCAGTCAAGCATCTTGGAGGGCAATCTGCTCAGTTATAAAGGTGCCATCATCGAAAACCTTGTAGCCGACATATTCGGCAAAATGGGGCGCAAACTCTATTATTATCATAAAGATAGCAGTGTGGAACTTGATTTCCTAATCCGCTATAAGGGCCTATGTACTCCTGTGGAATGTAAGGCAACAACAGGCAATGCCAAATCCCTGCGAACAGTATTGAAACATCCCGAAAAATACCACGTTACGAGCGCCATCAAATTGGGCAATTACAATATCGGGCGCAACGAAGCGTTGTTTACGATGCCGTTGTATCTAGCATTCCTTTTGACAGAAGTATAAACAGGCATTTCATTCCTGTGGTGGGAACCTTGAGGTTGATTCCTCGGCAAGCAGATAGTAAGGGAACAGGACAATGGCTGACACAACGAAAAAGCCAAACGGCTCATTACAAGTCATTTGGCTTTCCTTCTCGTGACCCCGGTGGGACTCGAACCCACGACCCATTGATTAAGAGTCAATTGCTCTACCAACTGAGCTACGGAGTCATCGCTCATTCAATTGCGACTGCAAAGGTACTGCTTTTTTCTAAACCACCAACAATTTTTGCGATTTTTTTTGAAAAAAATTGCACTTTTCTCTTCCCCTTCAAGCAACAAATTTTACAACTACCTAAAAACCAGATATTTACAAAAACGAGGATTTTTTGACGGAAAAGGGACTTTTTTGGAGTTTAGCGCAAAAAGAGTAACTTTGTAGAATCAAACCATCAAAAACAATGAGAGATATGGATAGACAATATGACTTTGACCGCGTGATCGACCGTCGGGGAACCGGCAGCGTGATGTATGATATGCGCAAGCAGATGTTCGGGCGCGACGATGTGTTACCCCTGTGGGTCGCTGATATGGGCTTCGCAGCATGCCCCGAGATCACCCAGGCCCTTGCCGACCGCATCACCGGCCACCCCATCTACGGCTACAGCGTGCCTCTCGAGGACTACTGGCAGTCGATCATTGACTGGCAACGCGAGCGCAACGGGCTGGAGTTCACGACCGACGAGGCCTGCTTCATCGGAGGCATCGTCAATGGGTTTGCGCTGGCCGTCGAGTTTTTCACGCAGCAAGGCGACACGGTGGTCATCCAGGAACCCGTTTACCACCCGTTCAAGAACGTGCTCACGGGCAATGGACGCAAGGTCGCCAACAATGCACTCAGGCGCACCGACGAAGGCTTCTACGAGATGGACCTCGACGACCTGGAGCGCATTTTCAAGGAGCAACACCCCCGAATGATGGTGTTATGCAACCCTCACAACCCCATCGGCATCGCTTGGGACATAGAGGTTCAACGTCAAGTGGCTACGTTGGCCAAGAAATATGGTGTGGTGGTCTTCAGCGACGAGATACACGGCGACCTCATGCTCTGGGGCAACCGCCACACGTCGTTCCTCACCGTGAGCGACGACGCACGCGCCGTGGGAATCGTGATGGGAGCACCTAGCAAGACGTTCAACATCGCGGGCATCGTGAGCTCATGGTGCGTCATCAAGAATCCCGAGATGAGGGAGAAATTCTTCGGTTGGCTCGCCAGCAACGACAAGAACTCACCCAATTTCCTGTCGATGACAGCCACACGCGCCGCCTATCGCCATGGTGCCGACTGGCTCAAACAGTGCCTGAAGTATATCGAGGGCAACATCGACCTGGTGGCCGACGAGTGCCGCAACCTCATTCCCGGCATCATCGCCATCAAGCCGCAGGCCTCGTTCCTGGTGTGGCTCGACTGTACAGGGCTGGGATTGGAGCATGATGCGCTCATCGACCTGTTTGTCAACAAGGCACACATCGGCCTCAACGACGGCGCCATGTTCGGCGAGAGCGGCTGCGGATTCATGCGACTCAACGTCGCCGTGCCACGCAGCGTCCTGCTCCAAGCCATGCAACAACTGGCCCAGGCGCGCAATGCCCTGTGACAATTCAATGGCGAAAACAGGCAACGGCGAAATGTACAAGTGAAAACTTTGTCGTACCTTTGCGGCCATGAAACGAGAAACGAGAGGAAACGTCTGTGTATTTTGCGCTTCAAGCGCCAGTATTGACAACTGCTACCTGGAGGCGGCACGCGAGCTGGGCACGCGGCTGGCCCAGGGCGGCTGGCGCTGCGTCAATGGCGGCGGTGCCATCGGGCTGATGGGTGCCGTGACCGACGGCACGCTTGATGCTGGCGGCGAGGTCACCGGCGTAATCCCCAAGTTCATGGTCGACAATGGCTGGCTCTACGACCGCCTGGAAGACGTTGTCATCACTGCCGATATGCATCAGCGCAAACACATGATGAGCGACATGGCCGATGCCGTCATCGCCATGCCGGGTGGAGTAGGCACCATGGAAGAACTCATCGAGACGCTCACATGGCGCCAGCTCAGACTCGTCACCTACCCCGTTATCATCCTGAACACCAAGGGCTACTACGACCCGTTGTTGGCGATGCTCGACCACGCCATCGGCGAGGGCTTCATGAAGCCCTCTCACAGCCAATTGTGGCAGGTGGCCGCAACACCCGCCGAGGCCATCGCCATGCTCGACGAGTGCCGTCCCATCGAGTTTGAATCCAAATATTGACGCATTACTGCCATGCCCGCCACTACCCTACCCGCCGCCGACACGGTCCATGCCATCGACTCTGTGGAGCCCTATTACGCCCCACAGTACTTGGACGGCTTTCCCAATGCCCCAGCGAGCGATTCGGCACTCACCAGCATCTGCGACCTGGCCGTGATGGAAGTCCCCGAGGGGGGCGAGGCACTGCACTTTGCACGCTCGCCGCTGCACGACACACCATCAATGGTGCTGCTGTTGGTCGGACTGCTGGGCGTGGCGTTGAGCTACCACACGGGCTACAAGTACATCGAGAACTTCTTCCATTATATGTTCTCGACACGACGGCGCGAAAACCTGTTCGAGGACCACACCGTCAACGAGACCAGCATCCAGGCAGCACTTGTGGCCAACACGTGCATCGCACAAGGATTCCTCATCTACTTTGCCGTCCAACTGTTATGGCCGTCGCTGGCCGCCTCGCTGCAGCACAGCGTTTTCCTGCACGTCGCTGCCTACAGCTTGTTAGCCCTCGTTTTCTATGCGGCGCAGTGGGTAGTTTACAAGATCATCGGATTCACCTTCCTCGACAACATCGCGTCCAAACTCTGGATCGACGGATACAAGGCGTCACAAGCGTTTCTGGGCTTGACCCTCCTGCCCGTGCTCGTGCTGCTCATGCTCTATCCCGCCAATGGCAAATTGCTACTTTCAGTAGGTGCATCACTATATCTCCTCGCAAGACTCATCTTTATTTTCAAGGGCTTTAGGATTTTTTATGGCAATTTGTCATCCATTCTCTATTTTTTGTTGTACCTTTGCGCCGTTGAAATCGTACCCTTAGTCATTATGACGGGGCTAACTTATTGGATTAGTGGTATTTTACAGTCTATTTGTATCTAAATGAGCATTAAGAAGATTCTGGTTTCTCAACCAAGACCAACGTCTGAAAAGTCTCCATATTTCGACTTGGAGAAAAAATATGGTGTAGAAGTAGTTTTCAGACCATTCATCAAAGTGGAGGGGCTTACTTCCCGGGAATTTAGACAGTCCAAAATCAATGTGCCCGACTATTCGGCTATCATCTTGACGGCACGCACGGCAATCGATCATTTCTTCCGTCTGTGCAAGGAATTGCGATACAATGTTCCCGACACGCTGAAGTATTTCTGTGTCAGCGAGACCATTGCCCATTATCTTCAGAAATATGTCATCTACCGCAAGCGCAAGATTTTCTATAGCGAGACAGGACTCATGGAGGACCTGATCCCCATCATTGCCAAGCACCACAAGGAGACATATCTCATGCCCGTGAGCGACGTGCACAACGACAAGGCTGTCGTCCTCGACAACAACAAGGTGAAATATGTCAAGGCAGTCATGTACCGCACCGTGAGCAACGACTTCAAGCCCGGCGAGAAGCTGGACTACGACATGCTGGTGTTCTTCACGCCCGCCGGCATCAAGTCCTATACCACCAACTTCCCCGACTACATGGAGCGCAACGTGACCATCGCCGCTATGGGACAGACGACCCTCGAGGCCGCCGAGAAAGCCGGCATCAAGGTGGATGTCACCATCTCGCCCGAGGCACCCTCTATGGCAAGTGCCATCGAGCAGTACCTCAAGAAGGAGAAGGCCGAGGAAGAGAAGCTCGAGCGCAAAGCAGCTCGTGAGGCTGCCAAGATAGAGAAGGAGCGCCAGGCCACTGCAGCCAAGCGTTCGGCCGCTGCCAAGAAGGCCGCTGCCACACGCAAGGCAAAGCAGACAACCGAGGACAACGAAAAGAAGGCCCCGGCCAAGAAGGCCTCGACCAGGAAGGCCGCCACTCCTCCTGTCAAGAAGCCCACTTCTGCAAAGGCTACTACAACCGAAGAAATAACCAAATAATCATTGTTGGTGTTATTTTTGGGGGCGTGCTTGATGGCATGCCCCCATTTTTTTGTAATTTCGCATCCTGAATGGACTATAAGCTGAAAAAAGACGAGAAAATGTGCAGCCGCAAGGCCGTGCAACAACTGTTCGACGAGGGCAAGTCACTCATGGCCTTCCCCCTGCGTGCAGCCTACCGTCTGCGCCCTCCTGGCGAGCATCCTGTGCAGTTCCTCATCTCCATTCCCAAGAAGCGCATACGCCATGCCGTCGGGCGCGTCGCACTGCGTCGTCGTGTGCGCGAGGCCTACCGCCTCAACCGGCGCGACTTGCTGCAGGCTCCGCTCAGCGACTCCGGCTGGGGAGTGGACATCGCTTTCGTCTATCTGGATAACGGACCCGCCCCCTACAGCGTCATCAACGAGAAGATGATCTCACTGCTCACACGCATTGCCCAAGCAGCCCAAGAACAATCACCCGTCAACGTGGAGGAGCCCTAACCATGAGATTGCTCGACCATATCATCAACATGGGACGCCAGGTGTTGCGAGGCCTGGGGTGGCTCCTCATCCAGCCCATCCGTTTCTATCAGCGATTCATCTCTCCGCTCAAGCCTCCCACGTGCCGTTTCACCCCCACGTGCAGCAACTATGCCATCCAGGCGATACGCAAGCACGGCCCCTTCAAGGGACTGGCACTGGCGGTGTGGCGCATCCTGCGCTGCAACCCATGGGGCGGCAGCGGTTATGACCCTGTGCCATGATAGACATCCTCGACATTCACACCCACCGGCTTGACGCCACAGCAGCGCTCATCGCGGTGGATCCGCGCCGCTTCGAGCCCCAGCCGGGCAAGTGGTACTCGGTCGGCTTCCATCCCTGGGACATTGCAGATGCCCCCACCGACGACGATTTCCTCCTCCTTCAGCAGTGCGCCACCCACCCCCAGGTACTCGCCATCGGCGAAACAGGTATCGACCGCCTGCGTGGTGCATCCCTCGACATCCAGGCCGTGGTTTTCGTCCGTCACCTGCAGCTGGCACACCAACTCGGCAAAGCCGTTGTTGTCCATAACGTGAGGGCCACTCAAGACATTCTCGACGCCCGCCGCAAGGCCGCACTCGACCAGGTCACACTCATCATCCACGGCATGAGGGGCAACGCCCATGTGGCGCGCACCCTGCTCGATGCGGGCTGCTATCTTTCTTACGGCCCCCGCTTCAACCCGGCTGCCCTGCAGGTCACACCGCTGGACCGCCTCCTCATCGAGACCGACGACGGCGACATCTCCATCGCCGCAGTCGCCGAGCAAGTGGCCCAAACCCTCCACCTCTCCATCGACGATATCAAGGCAACAGCCGCAGCCAATGCCCATCGGCTGTTGATGAGTCCTTAGCCTATACTTCTCCGCTAGCCCCGACAGGAGACTTTGCTATTTCTACCAATGAAAGTTGTAAATGCTGTTTGAGTTGTTTTTTATTGGTGTCCGATAAAGATCTTCAAAATCGGCACAATTCACTTAATATGAACTGAATAAGCATTTCTTCCGTATCATGTGCTTGGCTTTTGCCTCGTAGAGGCAGGTCGGGTCGAAGACTCGACTTTTATGGAAAACACCATGCCAGCTCATCTTCGATGAGCGCAGCTTGGTGGCAGTCATATCGAGTGGAAAGTGCGTCGTAGACGAACTTCTGCATCCGCCAAAAGTTTGTCAATCGCAAAGTTCCTCTTCGAGGCACTAGCAATGTTCAGTTTATGGACCAAGCTGCGAACCTCTCCGAGGTTATTGCATGGCCTTACTCATTGAAATCGGTTCTTCGAACCGCTAACATCTACGATGATTTCCCGGACACCAATAGTTGTTTTTAATTCTCAAGCCCAATCAAAGTTGTCTTTCCCTGCCCCGATTTCAAAGTGATACTTGGCAATGCCCAAGTCGATACGGGTATAACCTATCAACGAAAAGCCGTTATTAGCGCGCACTTGACCGCGGCCGTCCAGCGATGACACATACTCAAACGAGAACTTCTGCTGGTTCACCGCCGTGGGGGCCAGCAGCGCCGCTTCCACACCACGGCGAAACCAATCAGGCGTGCTGTCGCCAGCATTGCTCACTTGGCCGATGCGCTTGATTTTGTGTGCCGCGCCCTGCGTCTCACCATAGCCGATAGCAATGTAGGCCTTGATGACCTCGCCATCATTGAGCACATAGGTCCCCGGTATCTTTGTGTAGCTGAGTCCCACCCAGCAGGTGTTCAACCCCAGCGTCTGCGACAGGAGCACCAGACGCTCACCATAGTAGCCCACTCGCTCATCCACATCGTCAGCTTTCAGACCCGCCATCACAAGGTAGTTGGTCACCCCACGGAATTTGCCATACTTCGCCAGTGTTCCCTGGAAAGCCTTCGGTTCATTCCGCACCAGTTGGATGTGAAGATGCCCCTCGCGGTTCACGTCGGCAATCTCCTTCTCCAGCAACTCGACAACTTCAGCCGACAGGGGCTGGTTCTTATAGGCCCTCACACTGTGACGAGCCTCGATGGCTTCTTGTAGTGTCATTTATTCAATCCTGATTATGTAAAAACTAAAGCAACCGCAAATATAGCACATTTCCCTCACAATCCAGCCCATCACAACCACAATTCATTGGCATCTAACACAAGCAATGAGCCCCGGTGCATTTGAAAACTCCAGGGCTCACCATCATCTATCTATTACGTTATGTCCGGCTCATTCCTCGGCACGGGCTTTCACGCCACGCGACAGGGACTTGATCTTGACAGTGGAGTCACGTTTGGTGACCAGGTCACCCGTGGACTCGGCAGGAGCCTTGGCCATACCCTTGGCGGGCTCGTAGTAGCGTCCGCCGGGACTGTAGGCCGTGTACTGGTAGAAGTAGCGGTCGAGCGAGAGCAGCAGGTAGCCGTAGCGGTCAAATCCATAATACAGGCTCTCGTAATCGCCATCGTAGTAGCGGATGTTCAGGCGGTCGCCACGGGTCTCCCAATCGAAGTCCACATAGTCCAGACCGTAGTACGAATAGTAAGTGTAGCGGCCAGTGTAGTTGCTGTAGAAATCATAGCGAACAACGTCATAGCCCAAGATATCGTACTCGCCATAGCCGTCACAACCATATTCTGAGACCCAACTGCCGACAATATCCTCGACATAGTAGGGTGACTCCCAGTTGCTGCAAGAGGCCATCGTCAAGGCCACCAGGGCAGCCATCATGTAGAAGTATATCTTTTTCATAGCTCTAAAGAGTTTAATTGGTTAGTATTTGGCTTTATTGATTCCGCAAAAATAAGCGATTTTTGTCAATCTTCACTAATTCCTTGGGAGAAAAATGCGCGTGCCACCGGTGTGATGAAGCGGCACGCGCCACCCAGAAATCACGTTTTTTTTAGAAATTCACACCTACATTGATAGTAAAACAACCGTTGTGTGTGTCGTCAAAGTTATCTTGGCCGATGTTCGCCAGACCGATGTCGTAGCTAGCATCCAGGTAGAGCATATTGTAACCTACTCCGCATCCGATCTTGAGGCCGCCGTCAAAGCGATTGAAGTATCCGTCGTCAAACGAGCTGAACGCTGTCCTTGTGCCATAGTTCTTGATGTTGCCATCGGTGCCCACCGCCAGATAACCGCCGGCGTACGGCTGGATGCTCGTCTGGTTGCCCACAAAGTGCTTGTACTTGATGAGAAGGGGCAGTTCCAGATAGTTCAGGTCGTAGGTGAACTTGTCACCACCATGGCCGCTCTTGCCGCCCTTCTGGCTATAATACAGACCTGTCTCAAGGAATAGTGGGGCGCGATAGGTGAGCTGCGTCCCGGCGGCAAAGCCGATGTTCAATCCGCTCTTCACGCTGCTGCCGTTCAACACGGGGCTGTCGCTGCTCACGTGGGAGGCATTCAAGCCAACCCTCAGACCCACGTAGTATCGGTGCCATGCTACATATTCATTCCCGTGACGTCCTACCGTCTGAACCCGAGGATGGTATCCGTAGCGATATCCAGGCTGTGCCATCGCGGTCGTGGCGATGATCATGCACAGCAGGCTGAGAAGTAAAGTCTTTTTCATTGTCGTCAAGTTTTAAAAGTCGTTGTTTTGTGACTTTTAGACATCAAGGCCAAATCAAAGTTTAAGACCCCCACCCCCAAAACCGATAAGTGCCCTCCTCTTGACGACCAAGCAGGCAAAAACAACGACAAAAAGCCACCTAAAGCTCATGCCCGCGCGCGCAAGCGGCTTAAGGAGGCCTCGCGAGAATGTTTACAAGCATGACGCCATTTTATTGATTTCTTGCAAGCAACAAAAATATCTTAGCAACTTAGCGTAATGCCCAAGAGCGCGTACACCCAAAGCAACGCAGCCGCCCTCCTTGCACGAGCAAAGCGAGTGCAACTAAAAACTAACAACTAACAACTAACAACTAGAAACTAATACTCCCTCCCCATGAGATAATTGACCAGCGACTGGGTATGAAGCCACTTCGAGATCGTGGCCTGCTGGATTTCAAGGCAGAACAGGAGCGCAACGGCAACCAGCACGACGAAGCAGATAGCCCAAATGGCGAAAGCCTTACGCAAGCGTCCTTCACGCAACCGGCACAACACAAACATGGTCACGGGAACAAACAACGGCTGGATAGGGGTAATATAACGTGCAACCGAACCCGCCATCACCCATGCGATAGCGGCAAAGCAACCGGCGGCCCACCAGGGCCACGCTCCCAGATTGTCCTTTCCGCGACGCCATGCCATCACGGGATAATAGAACAATGCAGTGCCTCCAACCAGATACCAGCCATAGGACATTCGGGAGAAATTGTTGATAAACGTGGAGTTATCATAATAGGTCCAGGGGAACGGGATAATGAACTGCACCGACATCGTCAACGGCAGCATGAGGGCCTTGTACCAGAATGGGCGCAAGAAATAGTAGTTGAGCACGTCATGATAAAACTGCTGGGACTCCGATTCAACATAGAACCGCTGCATGTTCCATCCGCCACCAGCCACCTCGGCATGACGCGAGAAGGAATGTGTCGACATCATCGCGCCCAATACCAGTGCCACCCCTATCAACGCAAGCATGCACACGCCTTTGCGCCAATCGCGACGCCAATTGGGCAACGTCATCAAAACGACTCCCATGACCACAAAATAGAGATAGGTGGTCCTCACTATCGCCAGCACGGCACACGCAACTACCATCAGGATCATATCGCGCACCGGGCGGCCGCGTTCTTCGGCAGTGGACGCCAGCGAGGCCAAGGCATAACCTGCCATCGATATCGAAAGGATAATCGAGCCCTCTTTGATAATCATCGTGCCTATGATGAGGAAATAGGTTAACACGCTCGTCAGAGCCATTCCGCCAACCACCAGGGCCTGTGGGGAGGTGTTGACTCGATGAGCCAGCAGCCGGCGCGTCGTCATGCCGGTGAGCACGATGCCCATGAGGGTGCACATCAGGTTCAGGGCCTGTGGCCAAATGACATTCACGCCAAACAGTTTCCACATCCCCAAGATAATCATGGGATAGCCGGGATAGATGACATTCTGTGGACCCACTCGACCATCATACTTGTTCAAGGCCCACTTGTAGTAGATACGCCCGTCACCGTGAATGTCAGGCTCCTCCAGCGAGTAGCCGTCAAAAAAGGTCCAGAATCCCAGTTTCAGGTAATCGATATAGATCATCAGGGCAGCCACAAGCAGCAGGATGGCGATGGCTGCAGTTGACGTGCCGCGGGCGCGCGTCAGCACAATGCGAGGCACGAGGTAGGCAGCAGCATAGGCGACGGCGATACGCAACCCGTCAGCCATGCCGTAATGGGATACCGCACTCACGGCAAGCACCGCCAGCGCAATAACCTCAACGAGGATCAGCAGCAGTCTCGGTAATGTCCTCACCTTTTTCATTCGTGCCTGTGCTACATTTCTGGTTTGTTCGAATGGCAAAAGTATAACTTTTTCATATCTTAAGCAAATTTTTATTCTCATGGCTTTTCTTTTTCAGTATAAATGTGACGACTGTAGCGATAATCGAGGCAATGCCGCAAAAAAAATCGGGAGAATTTTTTGTTTTCCGCTAGGCTTGCACTATCTTTGTATGTTTAAACCAACCCTCAAACTGGATTTATGAGCGGAGAACCGATGAAAATAGATGTCGACAAGGTACTTCGGGAGCGACTCTCGAAGCACTACAAATACATTCCCCGCTTTGTCGTGCGATGGCTCGAACGCATCATCTGCCAGGACAAACTCAACGCCATCCTTGTTCAGATGGCGGGCAAGAACAGTGTAGATGCAGCAACAGCAGCACTCCAGGAGATGGACATCACCGTCCAAGCAACGGGGTTGGATAATTTGCCCGATGGCCGCTACATGTTCGTGTCTAATCACCCGCTGGGAGGACTCGACGGCCTGGCCCTCATCTCGCTGATGGGCAACCGCTACGACGGCAACATCAAGTTCATGGTCAACGACCTGCTCATGGCGGTGGAACCCTTGCGAGGCGTGTTCCTGCCCGTGAACAAGTATGGCAGCCAGTCACGGGTGGCAGCAACCCAAATCGAGGAAGCGCTCAAGAGCGACGACCAATTCATCACTTTCCCAGCTGGCCTGTGCTCACGCATGCAACCCGATGGCACCATCGCCGACCTGCCGTGGCAAAAGTCTGCTGTAGTTCACGCTGTGAACCATCAGCGCGATATCGTACCCATCTATTTTGATGCCCACAACTCCCGCTTTTTCTACCGTTTCGCCAAGTGGCGCAAGAAATTGGGCATCAAGTTCAATATAGAACTCATCTTCTTGCCCAAGGAGATGATCAAACAGTGTGGAGCCACTTTGCGGGCCTTCATTGGCGAGCCCATTCCCTGGAACTCGCTCGACGGGACCCACCCCAAGCAGGAGGCAGCGCGCCTGAGAGAAATAGTATATAACATCAAACCTACAGAATAGTGCCCTATGGAACCCATCATTGATCCCATCCCTGTCCAACTTATCGAGCAGGAACTCACTCCAGAGCGACTGTTGCGACACACCAACAAGGCCGACAACGACATCTATGTCGTCAATGCACACAATGCGCCCAACACAATGCGCGAGATTGGACGACTGCGTGAAATAACTTTCCGGGCCGCTGGCGGTGGCACTGGCAAGGCCTGTGACATCGACGAGTTTGACCTGATGGACCCGCCGTGCCAGCAGCTCTTGGTATGGAACCCCGACAAGCACGAAATTATCGGGGCCTACCGCTTCATCTGCGGCTGGGACGTGAAGGTGGAGGGCAAAGTGCCACGCATCGCCACGGGGCACCTGTTCAACTTCAGCGACAGGTTCCTGAACGAAATCCTGCCCGTGACCATTGAATTGGGACGTTCCTTTGTCCGCCCCGAGTACCAATCGACTCGCGA
>JAEEGI010020257.1_pt1 | contig 13338 bp, 7 predicted proteins | sample 8958751 | NCBI WGS metagenome assembly JAEEGI01 (sample SAMN16246545, study PRJNA631951) | gut metagenome | biome: gut microbiome; feature: rumen; material: KS-attached | host: Bos | place: Iran: Karaj | collected 2018-10
TCATTCTAATAATCCAATAAAGAATTATCAATATGAAAAAGCATATATCTATCATAGCAGGCCTGTGTGCTGCATTTCTCGCACTGACTGCATGTAGCGACGATTTTCTTGAGGTGAAGAACCCGACGGGTGAGCCTCTTGAGGAATATTACTCCACCGAGGAGGCCCTGAACGAGGCGCTCACCGCTGCCTACGCTCCTCTGCACTGGCCCGACTGGGACGGTACCGCTTACAATGACCTTACCGTTGACGGCGAGATCATGGGCGACGACTTCTGGGTAGGCGGTAGTGACAATACCGACAACCAGCACTGGCACCGTCTGTTCAACTTCGAAGCCGACGGCAACAACACCCTCGCTACCCTGTGGGGCGACTTCTACAGCGGCATCAAGCGCTGCAACGATGCTATCAAGTATTCCTCGTGGGAAGGCAAAGCCAGCGCCGATTTCCGTCGCTCGATGGAGATGCAGGCCCGTCTGCTGCGTGTGTACTATTATAACATCCTGTGGCACTACTACGGCAATGTGCCTTTCTATCTGGAGAACCTCTCACAGCCTTACACTGCTCCGCAGTTAACGGCCGACGAGATTTACAACAAGCTCCTTCCCGAGCTCGAAGCCATCATCGCCTCTAACGTGCTGCCCATGCGTTGGCCCAATGCCGAGGCTGGCCGCGTGAGCCAGGCTTTTGCCTACATGCTCTATGCCGAGATGGTCATGTACCAGAACGATCAGGCCCGTTATCCTCAGGCTCTCGCCTACATGAAGCAGATCATTGGCGACAGCAGCTACCAGCTCAACCCCAGCTTCTATGACCTGTGGCAGGAGAGCGGTGAGTGGTGCGCCGAGAGCATCTTCGAGATCAACTACAACGATGACCAGGCACAGCGCGACTGGGGCACCTCGATGGCTGCCGGTGGCACTGTATTCCCCACCCTGTGCTCGCCCAACGGCTGGGGCGGCGGTCTAGGCTGGGACAGCGGTAACGACGGCTGGGGCTTCCTGCCCATGCGCACCTCGACCTACAGCATGTATGAAGAGGGCGACCTGCGCCGCGATGTCACCTGCTGGGACCTGCGTGGTTACAACTACACCCAGCGTTATCAGGACACCCACATCTGGCACGGCAAGTATCGCCCCCAGAGTGACAACAACAAGGACTGCCCGACCTCCAAGAACCTGAACTATAACAACAACAAGCGCATCTACCGCTATGCCGAGACCCTGCTCAACGCTGCCGAGCTGCTGCTCCTGACCGGAGGCAGTGCAGCCGAGGCTACCGGCTATGTGAACCAGGTTCGCAACCGTGCCGGACTTGGCAACCTGACCAACGTCACCATCGATGACGTCTTCAACGAGCGTCATCTCGAGTTCTGCGGCGAGGGCAAGCGCTACTTCGACCTCGTGCGTGCCGAGGGTATCCCCGGTATCACCCAGAAGGCTTCAACCGTATTGGTTCCCGACAGCTTCGGCTACCGCACCAATAGCTGGACCCCCAGCAAGAAGTACATCCCCCTGGCTCAGAGTGAGCTCGATGCTGACCCCACACTGGTTCAGAATAACTATTGATTTGAAGAATTAGAAATCAGTAATTAGATATTAAATATTATGATTACCAAGATAAACAAAATAAGCTGCGCAATAGCAATCCTGTTATTGGCTATGGCTTTCACGGCCTGCTCTCCCGAAGATTTTAAAGGAGCAGATCCCAACGGTATCCCCACGGTAAGCGGCGTTGACTTCAACATCACCGTTGACCAGGAGACCAATCAGATGATTGCCACCTACACTCCCCAGCCCGGCACCTATCCCATCTGGATACTTGACGGCACCTCCTACTCTACCCTGCAAGAGGTGGGTTACAAGAACAACGAGGCTGGCACTCACACCATCGAGCTGCGCCTGGGCAACCGTAACGGCATCAGCCAGACCGGTATCAAGAAGGAGTACACCTTCAACGAGTCCAAGATTGACTATAGCAACGACTTCCGCCGCATCGCCAGGGAATGGCGCATCGATCACAAGGAAGTTGCCCACATGGCATGCGGTCCTGCCGGTACTGCCGGTACAGGATGGTGGTCGGCTCGACCTGATGAGAAGAAGGACTTCGGTGTATATGACGACCGTATCTCTTTCACTGCCCAAACCCTCAAGGGTGGCTCCTTCACCTATAACTCCGGTGAAGATGGATTCACCTATGTGAACAAAGGCACCACCAAGTGGGGTGCTCCAGCGCCTGAAGACTGGGATGCTGTCGTTGTTGAGGGCGAGCAGGTTTCCAGCTGGAGTTTCGAAGTGTATGACTGGGAAGATGCCGACGGCAACGTGTCCAAGCAGACCTATATTCAGTTTGCTCCCAACACGGCTTTCCCCTACATCAGCTCTGATGAACAGTACGAGAATCCGCGCTTCCGCATCGAGTCTCTGACTGCTCAAAAGATGGTGCTCATTTATGAGCCCAAAGATCGCAGCATCGCATGGCGCTTCATCTTCACCAGCGCCCCCGAAGAGAAGGGATTCTTCGGTTTCGACGCCAACAGCGACTTCAACATGTGGAAGGACGTGGATTACAACATGTTCTTCTGGTACGCTCCCGGTTGGTCACAGATTGCTGACCCGGGCTTCGAGGCCGGCGATAATGACTATACCGTATTCCTGCCCGAGGCAACTACCGACCAGTGGCAGGCTCAGATGGCCTTCAAGACGACCAACATCTCGACTTCGGCCGACCACAACTATGACTTCTCATGCATCCTCAACAGCGACAAGGATCTGAACGGTGTTACCGTGAAGCTCGTGATGGACGGCGATGACAATGTCTTCTACTTTGCCGACCGTATTGACCTGAAGGCTGGCGAGAATTATATCTTCTGGAAGAGCGACATGCCCGGTATCGACATGGAACGCGTAAACCTGTTCTTCGATTTCGGTGGCTGCCAGGCCGGTACGACCGTCAACATCTATAACATTGTGCTCAAGGACCATGCCAACGATGACGGCACTATCCTGCCCGTGATTCCCGATACCCCGACAGTTGAATGGGTTGACGTGAATTCACCCGACAACCTGGGTGCAGGCTTCAACACGGCTGGCGCCATGACTTTCTGGTGGGCTGATGCCGGTTGGTCACAGATTGCTGACCCGGGCTTCTCCTATGCCAACGGTGTTTATACCATCACCGCCAACGATGCTACCGTCCAAGAGTGGCAAGCCCAGTGCGCTATCAATGGCGTACCCCTGCACATCGAGAAGGGCCAGGCCTATGATGTTCGCGTCACCATTACCACCAACATGGATCTGGCTCGTGCCACCGTTAAGGTCAATAAGGATCCTGACGTGACCAACGATCCCAACACCTTGTGCTACAAGGGCGACTTCGCACTCGAGGATGGCGAGAACGTACTCCAGTTCGTTAACGTCGTTGCCATGAATGGTGATGACCAGATTGAGTTTGACCAGGGTAAGTTCATCCTCGACTTTGGCGGATGTCCTGCCGGATTCGAGGCTAAGGTCAGCAACATCATCATCCAGAAACATAAAGCAGAATAATATCTTTTAAAATGAAAAGATTCATGCTTTACACGTTATTGCTTTCTCTCACCGTGGCCCTGTGGGGCTGCGGTGGAGATGGCAAGGATGAGCCGGCGCCCGCGATAACTATCACTGTATCGCAAGAAAGCATTTCGGTTCCTGCCAGCGGTGGTGTATACACCGTCAATGTCACCACCACCGGCAAGGAGTGGGGTGCCTATGACAACAAGGACTATATCACCATCGACACCAAGAACACCACGTCACAGTCGGGCTCGGTAACCATCACCGTAGATGCCAATCCCCTGACCGAGACCCGTGCCGGTGAGGTGACCATCCAGTCGGGTGCGGCACGCAAGACCATCACCATCACGCAGGAGGCTGCCCAGGCATCTCCCTATTATGCCCCCGACGGTTACACCCTCGTTTGGCACGATGAGTTCGATAAGGGCACCGAGCTGAATGGCGATGACTGGAGACATGAGGTGCAGAACAGCGGTTGGGTGAATCACGAGTTGCAAAACTACGTGAACCACAAGACCCCCGGTGGCGCCCTTGTCACCGAGATTCGTGACGGCAAGCTTCGCATCACCGCACTCAAGGAGAACGGCAAGATCTACTCCGGACGTGTGTACGCCAAGGATAGACAGGGCTGGAAGTATGGCTACATCGAGGCCAGCATCAAGCTGCCTAAGGGCATGGGTACCTGGCCCGCCTTCTGGATGATGCCCGTCAACTTCAGGTCCTGGCCCGCCGACGGCGAGATCGACATCATGGAAGAGGTGGGTTACCACCCCGACTATGTATCGTCGAGCCTGCATGCCAACGCGCATGTCCACTCCAATGGCACTCAAGTGACCCACGAGATGTATTGCAAGGGTGCCGAGGGCGAGTTCCACACCTATGCCATCGAATGGACAGCTCAGAACATCACCACCTATGTTGACGGCAAGGTGCAGCTGAGCTACGACAACCGTGGACTGGGTCGCGACGACTGGCCCTATGATGACCCCTTCTACGTCATCTTCAACCTCGCTTGGGGTGGAGACTGGGGTGGCGCCCAAGGCGTTGACGAGAGCGCACTGCCTGTTACCATGGAGGTGGACTACGTGCGCGTATTCCAAAAGAAGTAACCGTTTAACCCAAATCACTCTATGAGAGAATCTATATTAATCATACTTTCTCTTATTCTTGCCTTGGGGCTTCAAGCAAAGCCCCAAGACAAGTTTGTTCGCGTTCAGGGAACCGATCTGGTGCAGCCTAACGGCGAGAAGCTCTATATTCAGGGTACTAATTTGGGCAACTGGCTCAATCCCGAGGGCTACATGTTCGGCTTCAGCAAGACCAATTCGCCGTGGATGATCGACTTGATGATCAAGGAGGCCGTGGGTCCTGACTTTGCCGCCGACTTCTGGCGCCAGTTCAAGGACAACTACATCACCCGCGCCGACATCAGCTTCATCGCACGCCAAGGGGCGAATACCATTCGTCTGCCGTTCAACTACAGGCTTTTCACCGACGAGGACTATATGGGACGCTCACGGGAGCAGGACGGCTTTGTACGCATCGACTCGGTTGTGAACTGGTGCCGTGCCGCAGGCCTCTACCTGATTCTCGACATGCATGACTGCCCCGGCGGACAGACCGGTGACAACATCGACGACGGACACGGTTATCCGTGGCTCTTCGAGAGTGAGCCCAGCCAGCAGCTGTTCTGCGACATCTGGCAACGCATCGCTGCCCGCTACCAGGACGAGCCCGTGATTCTGGGCTACGAGCTGATGAACGAGCCGATTGCCCACTATTTTGAGAACAAGGAGGGCCTGAACAAGAAGCTCGAGCCGCTCTACCAGCGTGCCGTGAAAGCCATCCGTCAGGTGGACAAGAACCACGTCATCCTGCTGGGCGGTGCCCGCTGGAACTCCGACTTCTACATGTTCAACGACTGGAAATTTGACGACAACATCATGTACACCTGCCACCGCTATGGCGGTGACGCCACGGCCGAGGCCATCAAGGACTACATCGACTTCCGCGACAAGACGGGTCTGCCGATGTACATGGGCGAGACCGGACACAATAGCAACGAGTGGCAGGCCCAGTTGGTCGACGTGATGAAGAAGGCCAATATCGGCTACACGTTCTGGCCCTACAAGAAGATTGACAACTCATGCATGATGGGCATCACCAGGCCCGAAATGTGGGACAGCATCGTCGTGAAGTATTCCGAGGCTCCTCGTGCCACCTATAAGGAATTGCGCGAGGCCCGCCCCGACCAGGAGACCTTCCGCAAGCTGCTCATGCAGTATGTGCATAACAGCCGCTACGAGAACTGCACCCCGCAATTGGACTACATCCAGTCATTGGGAATGACGGCACAGATGCCGCTCTACCTTGACGCATCAATGCCTATCGAGCAGCGCGTCGAGGACGCCCTGTCACGCATGACGCTCGACGAGAAGATTGCCGTCATCCATGCACAGAGCAAATTCTCGTCGCCTGGTGTGAAGCGTCTGGGTATGCCCGACTTCTGGACCGACGACGGACCTCACGGTGTGCGCCCCGACGTACTTTGGGACGAGTGGGTACAGGCCGGACAGACCAACGACTCGTGCGTGGCATTCCCTGCCCTGACCTGTCTTGCCGCCTCGTGGAATCCCGTGCTGGCCGAGCTCTACGGCCGCAGCCTGGGCGAGGAGGCACGCTATCGTGGCAAGGACATGATTCTGGGTCCAGGTGTGAACATCAACCGCAACCCGTTGAACGGCCGCAACTTTGAATATATGGGCGAGGACCCGCTGCTGGCTTCACGCATGGTAGTGCCCTACGTCCAGGGACTTCAAAGCACGGGAACCTCGGCTTGTGTCAAGCACTTCTGCCTGAACAACGATGAGGAATACCGCCATCAGGTCAACGTCATCGTGAGCGACCGCGCCCTGCGCGAGATTTACCTGCCCGCATTTGAGGCCGCCGTCAAGGAAGGCCACACTTGGGGCATCATGGGTTCCTACAACCTCTACAAGGGCCAGCACTGCTGCCAAAACCAGTACACACTCAATGACATTCTCAAGGGTGACTGGCAATATGACGGCGTGGTGGTCAGCGACTGGGGCGGTGCCCACGACACCGAGATGGCTGTCAAGAACGGCCTGGACATGGAGTTCGGCAGTTGGACCGACGGTCTGGCATGGGGTGCAAGCAACGCCTACGACGCCTACTTTATGGCCATGCCTTACAAAAAGATGATTCAGGAGGGCAAGTTCACCACCCGTGAACTCGACGACAAGGTGCGCCGCGTGCTGCGACTGTTCTTCCGCACCACGATGAGCAACAATCGCGCTCAGGGCTTCCTGTGCAGCGAGGCACACTATGACGCAGCCTTGAAGATTGCCCAGGACGGCATCGTGCTGCTGCAGAACAAGCGCAATGTCCTGCCTATCGACCTGAATACCGCCAAGCGCGTGCTGGTTGTCGGCGAGAACGCCATCAAAATGATGACCGTTGGCGGCGGCAGCAGCTCGCTCAAGGTACAGCACGAGATTCTGCCCCTCGAGGGCCTCCAGGCCCGTCTGGCAGGCACCGGCATCGAGGTGGACTATGCCCGCGGCTATGTGGGCGACACCACTGGCGAGTACAATGGCGTGGTGGCCAAGCAATCGCTGGCCGAGAACCGTCCTGCCAGCGAACTGATAGCCGAGGCCGTAGCCAAGGCCAAGACAGCCGACTACGTCATCATCTTTGGCGGCTTGAACAAGAGCGACTACCAGGATGCCGAGGGTCACGACCGCAAGCACATGGACATGCCCTATGGACAAGACGCACTGGTCGAGGCACTGGCCCGTGTCAACAAGAACGTGGTGTTTGTCAACATCTCGGGCGATGCTGTGGCCATGCCCTGGCGCGACAAGGTCGCTGCCATCGTGCAAGGCTGGTTCATCGGCAGCGAGACGGGAAAGGCGTTCGCCAGCATTCTCGTGGGAGATGCCAACCCCTCGGGCAAACTGCCGTTCACCTGGCCTGTAAGCCTCAACGACTTGGGTGCCCATGCCCTGGATTCCTATCCCGGAACCTGGCGCGAGGGTCACAAGATCATCGACGAGGAATACAAGGAAGGCATCTACGTGGGCTACCGCTGGACCGACAAGCAGAAGACCAAACCCGCCTTCGCCTTCGGCCACGGACTAAGCTACACCACCTTTGCCGTGAGCAACCTGCGCCTCGACAAGCGCGAGGTAGCTGCCGACGGTACCGTGACCGCTACCGTCACCGTCAAGAACACCGGTAACCGCACCGGCGCTGAGGTCATCCAGCTCTACGTGAGCGACCACAACAGCACGGTAGATATGCCCGTCAAGGAGCTGCGCGGATTCCAGAAAGTCACCTTGAAACCCGGCGAAAGCCGCGACGTCACCATCACCATCGGAGGCCGCGCCTTCCAGTACTGGGACGAAGCCAAGGGCAACTGGACCACCTCGCTAGGCAACCGCACCATGCTCGTCGGCACCGCCAGCGACAACCTCCCCCTCAAGGCCACCTTCACCGTCCGTTAAAGCAATCTCAATAGTTTCAAAGGCATGGAGCATCATCAGGTGTTTCATGCCTTTGTTTTTTGATACTATAATCGCGCCCGGAGTATTCGTACTCGGCTATTTTTTCGTATATTTGTGGGGTAAATTGATTGCTTATGATGAGAATGATGAAAATTGCAATGCTGAGGCGGTGGATGGCGGGAATAGTGCTAGCCGTGTGCGTCGTGGTGAGTGCGGGCGCTGTCGAGGGCGAGAAGGCTGTGCGGGTTGGAATTGCATGGCAACAGTCGGCCGACAATTTTGCACGGGCTATCAAGGCGGTGAAGGCTGCGGGTGGCGTTCCGGTGATTCTGGACCAGATGCGTCCATGCGGATTTGATTATGACGGGACGGAGCTGCAGGCCAAATACATGGACGAGAATGGTATTCTGCTGCAACAGTATGCCGATATCGTGAAACGCGAGACCTATCACGGCACTGATATCGAACAGATGATGCAGGGCATTCAGGCTGTGGTTTTTCTTGGGGGAGGTGACATCAGTCCTACCCTGTTTGCCACACCCGAGCCGTGGCACGGCATCGAGGCCGAGCGCAACTATCAAACGACACGCGACCTGTCGGAATACCTGACGATGACTTATTGCCTTGACCACCATATTCCGATACTGGGCCTGTGTCGAGGCATGCAGATGCTCGCTGTCGTGTCGGGGGCACCACTCATTCAGGATTTGGGCGCTTATTATACTCAACTAGGCAAAGCAGACCGCTATGTGCACCGCGCCCAGCGTGACGAGCAAGGCAAACGCCACTACACGCCGCACGATGTGACGGTCATCGACACAACATCGCTACTTTACTCCATCACCGGCACCACAACCGTCCGTAACGTGCCCTCGTGGCACCACCAGGCAGCGGGTGACATCAAGGGGACGCCACTGCGTGTCACCGCCGTAACCCGTGACGACGGTGTCGACGTGATTGAGGCCATCGAGCGCACCGATGTGCCGTTTGCGCTGGGCGTGCAATACCATCCCGAAGAGGCTGTGCGCATGCACCTGGCCGGTGAATCGCAAGCGGCCCGCTTCATGTCCCTGGAAGACGGCTTGGACTATTTCAAGGCGCTCATCAAAGCCGCCGGCCGCATCATCAAGGGGAAAGCCTATACGCTGGACGATCCCTCGTTTAACGGCAAGACTGCCGACGAATGCTACATGTTCTTTGCCGTGCTGGGCAAGGCCGAACAAGGTTCGCCCGAGGGTGCCGCAACCGAGCTGTCCTTATTGCTCAACCTGTTTGAGAGCCGTCACCCCGATGCCGTTAATCCTTCCATCCAGGAGATTGCCCAATGGGCCACCGACTGCGGTTGGTTTGCCCATGCCTCCCGACGCTGGGAGACGACCGCCGGTCCCGAATATGTCGCAGTTGCCCACTCGGTGCTGTCGGGCAACCGGGTCATGCCTCCTTTCATTCTCGAGCATGACTGTGTCGAGGACCTCGCTTATATCGAAACCGACGGCATCAGGTACAGCCCTTATCAGAAAGACAAATATGTGAGCGGTGCCACCGTTTGCTACCAAGCTACAGTCCACGAGCACAATGGCCGCAAATTCGGTTTCAGGAAGCCCACCCACTGGACTTTTTACAGCTTCCCCACAGCCAAGAGTGACCCCTTCGGTTACCTGTGCGGCGATGACTGTCCTCACCACAACTCAACCAGCGTGGACGACATTATCCGCTGACATCACCAGAACCCCACCAAGAAAAACGGCCGAGGAACACTCCTCGGTCGTTTTCTCTTGATATCAATGAATGACGTTTACTTGAGATAGTCGTCGAAATAACGCGTGATGCGCTCATGCAGGTGGACACTCTGGTGACCCCTCATGTTGTGGCCCTGCCCGGGATAGACATAGAAGTCGGGCTGGGTATCGGCGGCAATACAAGCCTTGAGGAAACTGTAAGCGTGCTGAGGCACGACAGTGGGATCGTTAAGGCCAATGATGATCTGCAAGCGACCCTTGAGGTTCTCGGCTTTGTTCAACAGGCTGGTCTGGGCATATCCCTCGGGATTGGTTTGGGGAGTGTCCATATAGCGTTCGCCGTACATCACCTCATACCATTTCCAGTCGATGACAGGACCACCAGCGACACCCACCTTGAAGACATCAGGATAATTCGTCATCAGGCTGATGGTCATGAAGCCGCCAAAGCTCCATCCGTGGACGCCCAGGCGTGCCGTGTCCACATAGTTGAGTGTCCTCAGGAAGTCCACACCCCGCATCTGGTCCTGCATCTCGACTTGTCCCAGATGGCGGAAAGTGGCCTGCTCAAAGTCGCGGCCACGATTCTCGCTGCCACGGTTATCCAGGATGAACAGGACATAGCCGCGCTGCGCCATGTAGGTCTCCCAGCTGCGGCTGCTGTAGTGCCAACGCGCATCCACATTGTGGGCATGAGGACCGCCGTAAACATAGACCACGGTGGGATACTTCTTGGTCTCGTCAAAGTCGGTGGGCAACACCAGACGGTAATACAGGTCGGTGCTGTCATCGGCAGCCTTGATCGAGCCGCAACGGTACTCGGGCACGGTGTAACCCTGCCAGGGGTCAGGGGCCGTAAAATAGCGGTACTGACGGTTGTTGCGGGTATCCACAATGGCAATGTTGCGGGGCACATCGGGCTCCTGATAGTTGTCGATGAGATAGCGGCCGCTGGCGCTCAACAGGCCGTTGTGCCAGCCCTTGCCGCCCTCGTCGATGCGGGTCATCGCACCCGTGGCAATGTCCACGCGGTAGAGGTTCTGCTGAATCGGACTATCGGCATTGGCACTGATGATGACGGCCTTTTTCTGTACATCAAAGCCAAGCACGTCCATGACTACCCAGTTGCCGCTGGTGAGCTGCTTGACCAAGCGGCCGTTAATATCGTAAATATACAGGTGGTTATAGCCATCTTTCTCGCTCCACAGGATAAACTTCTCGTTGTCCCACGGCAGGAACGTGATGGGATGCTGAGGTTCAACATATTTGGGATGAGCCTCGTGATAGAGCGAAGCCATGCGTTTGCCCGTAACGGCATCATAGGCCACCAGGTCCACCACGTTCTGGTCACGGTTGCCCTCCATCACATAGACGATGTTGCCCTGGGGATTCCACGAGATGTTGGAGAAATAGCGGTCGGTGGGATCACCGGCCTTGAGATAGACCGTGTCGCCCGTGGCCACATCCAGCACACCCACGGTCACCAGATGGGACGTCTGACCCGCCATGGGGTACTTCTCGGGAGCGGGCTCGGCAATCACACGCGTGCTGTCGTCCAACTCGGGCACATCGACAAGCGGATAGTCGGTCACCATGCTCTGATCCATGCGGTAGAACGCCAGTCGCGTGCCATCGGGATTCCAGAACAGGCCGCCCTCGATACCGAACTCGTTGCGGTGCACACTCTGTCCATAGACCAAGTCGCGCGAGCCGTCGCTGGTTACCTGACGGGTATTGCCGCCGCCATCGGTGACATAGAGGTTGTCGTCCTTGACAAATGCCATGGCACGGCTCTTGTCGTTCCACTCGAGAGCCTGGGCGGCCTTGTCGTTAGGCTGGCGCCATTCTATCTTGCCCGTCTTGAAGTTGATGAGCATACGCTCGTTGCGGTTTCCAAGCATCACCAGCGGCTTGTCGCCATAGGGGAAAGCCGCACTCGACAGCCGGTTGACTTGCTGCTCATCGGCGGTCAAACCAGCGCGCTTGTTGAGCTGGCTGCGGGTGAACAGCACCTTCTCTTTGCCATTGGCGGGATTAACAGTCCAGCAAGTGTCGGCCGAGAGGCGCACCAACTGGTCTCCCCACCACTTGAGCGAGCGGTTCTTGGGAATCATGTTCTGGTAGTTGTATCCACCAAAGTTCAAATCCTCCAGCGTGAATTGCTTCTGCGCCAGTGTCGGCAACGCCAACAGCGCCATGAGCAATATCGCCATACCATGTCGTTTAGTCATTTTCATCGTTCAGGTCATGTTATGATTGTATTTTTGTCGCAAAGATATGCTTTTCCACCGAGAAAACCTAAACACTGGCCTAAAAACACGGGTTATAACCGGCAGGAGAGCACGGCCGATTGGGAAACATTTAGTAAATTTGTCGCCATGAAAAAGAAGAAAACAACCCTATTCGCTCTTGCTCTGGCCACCTTGCTGGCCAGCTGCGACGGCCATGACCAGGGCCTGAACTATCAGCTGAAAGTAACCCTGGACAACAAATTGCGGCACGACAGCGCCACATTGCTGGTGCTGGAAGAAGAGTACAACCAGTTGAGGGTGTGCGGAACAGCCAAAGCCCAAAACGGCACGTTCACCTTCACGGGACAGACCGACAAGCCCAAGGTCGCGCTCATCCGCTGGGACAACGACTCGGTCAGCCCGTTCTATCTCGTGCTGGAGAGCGGCAACATCGACGTGACCATCAATCCGGGCTCATGGCATATCACCGGCAGCCCGCTCAACAGTTCCTATCTGCACTACATCAACCAGCGCAACGGCATCATGAACGCACGTGTTGCCACCTGGCAGGAATACCTCAAGATGGCCGCCGACTCGTCGCTCAAGCGCGACGACGAAGTGCTGATGGTGCGCCAGGACAGCCTGCTCAACGACTCGCTGCAGCGCATCACCGTGGAGCACATCAACCGTGGCGACGCCGTGGGACGCATCATCGGCGAGCGCTACGGCAAGCAACTTGACCAGGAGCACATGAAGCTGCTCAAGTAGTAACCACCCGTTTCACACATCGTTCCAAGCAACGGGCCGCAGACCGTATTACACAAAGAATCACCCCGCCAACACAGAGGTTAGCGGGGTGATTTTTACAGTTTAATAAACCGTTAGTCCAATCGCGAATTACTTCTTAACGCTGAGTTCGCAGATCGAAACGCGGTTCCAGCTGAGCTCCTGGAACATGTCGGTGGTACCACAGCCCTGAGCATTGATGCGGCTAGCATCAATCTTGTACTTGTTGATCAGCATGTTCTTAACAGCCTCAGCACGGCCATTAGGCAAGCGGATGTTGTTGTCCTGAGGACCTTCAACCGAAGCATAACCCTTGATGTCAACAGTGGCGGTGGGGTTGTTCTTCAGATACATAGCAACGCGCTCTACATTGGGCTGCTGGTCGGGGGTGATGTTGGTCTTGTTAACCTTGAAGTGAACGAGGACGTTCATGTACATAGCGTCGCGCTCAACATACTTGGTCTTGTCGATGGTCTCGGGCTTAGCCTTGCGAGCAGCATCC
>JAEEGI010020263.1_pt1 | contig 13336 bp, 11 predicted proteins | sample 8958751 | NCBI WGS metagenome assembly JAEEGI01 (sample SAMN16246545, study PRJNA631951) | gut metagenome | biome: gut microbiome; feature: rumen; material: KS-attached | host: Bos | place: Iran: Karaj | collected 2018-10
CAAGTTCAAGATTGCATATTCCATCTCCGGAAGCGCCCTGGAGCAGTTCCAGAGGTTCGCCCCTGAGGTAATAGACAGCTTCAAGGCCCTTGCAGACACCGGCCGCGTGGAGTTCCTGGCAGAAACCTACTTCCACTCCCTGGCATCCCTTGCCAGCGACTCGGAGTTCAAGCACCAGGTTGCAAAGCACGCTGCAAAGATTGAAGAGCTGTTCGGCGTAAAGCCCACCGCTTTCCGCAACACGGAGCTCATATACGACAACTCTATCGGCGAGATTGTCTACGAAATGGGCTACAAGACCATGCTCACAGAGGGCGCCAAGCACATCATGGGATGGCAGAGCCCCAATTACGTCTATACCGGAGCCACACAGCCCCGCCTCAAGCTCCTCCTCCGCAACTACACCCTCTCGGACGACATAGCTTTCCGCTTTGCCGCCAACAAGGTCACCGCAGACCAGTATGTAGGCTGGATGAAGGAGAACGCCAAGGAAGGGGACATCGTGAATCTGTTCATGGACTATGAGACCTTCGGCGAGCACCAGAGCGCAGACACCGGCATCTTCGACTTCATGAAGGCCCTCCCCGGTGCAGTTCTCAAGGACGGCACATTCGGCTTTGTAACCCCTTCAGAGGCTGTCAAGAAGCATAAACCCGTAGCGGACATCGACGTTGAGGATCCCATCTCCTGGGCCGATGAAGAGCGCGACGTTACCGCATGGCTTGGCAACGAGCTCCAGAGCGAGGCCTACAAGAAGGTCTATGCCATGAAGGAGAAACTCGCAATCGTGAACGATCCGGACCTCTATGAGGACTGGGGTCACCTCCAGGAGAGCGACCACTTCTACTACATGTGCACCAAGTTCTTCTCTGACGGAGAGGTTCACAAGTATTTCAACCCGTACGACACCCCGTACGAGGCATTTATCAACTACATGAACGTTATTTCGGACTTCCAGATCCGTCTGGACGAAAAACGTGCTGAACTGGATTAATGAAAAACAACATTCTAAAACCGGACTACCTCTTTGAAGTAAGCTGGGAAGTTTGCAATAAGGTAGGCGGTATCTATACAGTCATTGCCACCAAAGCTCTGCACATTCAGGCAGAGCTTGGTCGGCATCATATCCTCATAGGCCCGGACGTATGGATGCACAGGGCGGAGAACCCGGATTTCCTGGAAGACCCCACCCTTTTCAGCTCCTGGAAGCAGCAGGCCCTGACGGAAGACCTCCGCGTGAGGATAGGCCGGTGGAACATCCCCGGAAAGCCCATCGCCATCCTGGTGGACTTCAAGCACTATCTTCCTCAGGCCGATGACATCCTCACGGACTTCTGGAAAGACTTCGGCGTGGATTCCATCTCCGGCAACTGGGACTACAAGGAGAACGCCCTCTTCGGCTGGGCTGCAGGCAAGACCATCGAGAGTTTCTGGAACTACAACCTCCAGGGTACGGAGAAGATAGTAGCCCAGTTCCACGAATGGCAGACCGGCGCCGGCGTCCTTCAGCTCAAGCGGTCCGGCATCCCCGTGGCCACCGCTTTCACCACCCATGCCACAATGATGGGCAGGTGCATAGCCGGGAACGGCCTTCCCCTGTATGACGCCATGTCCTCCTACGACGGTGACGAACTGGCAAGACGCTTCGGCGTGGTGGCCATCCATTCGCTGGAGAAGAAATCGGCCCTTAATGCCGATGTCTTTACCACCGTGAGCGACATCACCGCACGGGAATGCAGGCAGTTCCACGGCAGGGAAGTGGACGTCGTGACCCCCAACGGCTTCGAGAACAGCTTCACCCCGGCATCGGACCAGCAGTACAACGCCCTTCACGATGCCGCCCGTGAGCGCCTCCAGGCCGTAGCCTCCGCCATGAGCGCAGAGGAAGTCCCTTCCAATTCCATTTATATAGGAATAGGCGGAAGGTACGAATTCCGCAACAAGGGCATCGATGTTTTCATAGACGCCCTGGACAAGCTTAACCGTTCGGGTTATGAGGGCCGCAGCATACAGGCCTTCATCATGATTCCTTCCGGCCACTTCGGTCCTGAAAAGAATTTCCCAACCCAGGTGTCTCATGTCCTTCAAAACGCAGAGAATGACACCATCACCCGCCGTTTCAGGGAGACAGGCCTTGTCAATTCCATCGGCGACAAAGTGAAGGTTTACTTTGTCCCTTCGTACCTCAACGGCAACGACGGCGTCTTCAACATGCCCTACTACGATCTGCTGTGCGGCATGGACCTGGCGCTGTTCCCGTCCTACTACGAGCCCTGGGGTTATACCCCGCTGGAGGCCCTTGCTTTCAGGGTTCCCACCCTCACCACGTCCCTTGCGGGATTCGGCCTCTGGGTAAGGGACCATTACAGGAAAGAACACCCCGGAATCACTGTCCTGGACCGCACGGACTCCAATTACGCGGAGGTCGTGGACGGCGTCGTTGCCAGAATCCGGGAGATAGCCGCGCTGGAGCTTCCCACCAGGGACCTCTACCGCGAAAACGCGCGCGAAGTAGCGCAGATTGCCCTTTGGGACAATCAGATTGAGTATTATCAGAAGGCCTATGCAATAGCACTGGAGAAAGTGCAGGAAAGAAAGGCCTCCTACAAAGTGAAAGAGAAAACGATGCAGTATTCAAAAACCGACGTCAACAACCCCGGATGGAGGACCATCCTTGTTACACGTCATCTCCCCGAAAAACTATCCCGTCTGGAGAAACTCTCCAAGAACCTCTGGTGGTGCTGGAACGAGAGCGCCAAAGCCCTTTTCCGCTCCATAGACCCCGATGTCTGGCACAAGTCCGGCCACAACCCGCTTGTGGTGCTTGATACCGTGAGTATCAAGCGTTTCCAGCAGCTGTCAGAGGACCAGGAGTTCCTTGCCCGCATGAAGAAGGTTCTGGACGAGTTCGACACCTACATGGCAGCCAAGGCCAAGCGCACGGACCCTTCCGTAGCTTACTTCTGCATGGAGTATGGCCTTGACACTTCCCTCAAGATATATTCCGGCGGCCTGGGCATTCTTGCCGGCGACTACCTCAAGGAAACATCGGACATGAATGTGAACCTTGTGGCGGTTGGCCTGCTGTACCGCTACGGCTACTTCACCCAGGTCCTTTCCGGACAGGGTTACCAGGTTGCCAAGTACGATGCACAGGACTTTACCAAGATTCCGGCCGAGCCCGTTCTGGACAAGGACGGCAACTGGGTCACCACCAAGGTGGCATTCCCCGGCCGCAACCTCAATGCCCGCCTCTGGAAGGTGGAAGTCGGCCGTACGGACCTGTACCTCATGGATACAGACTATGAAGAGAATATACCGGAAGACCGCGAGGTTACATACCACCTCTACGGCGGCAACTGGGAAAATCGCCTCAAGCAGGAACTCCTGCTGGGTGTTGGCGGCATCCGCGCCCTGCGCAAGCTCGGCATAGACACCCAGGTGTACCACTGCAACGAAGGCCATGCCGCATTCATCGGCCTGGAGCGCCTCCGCGAGTTCATCGAGAAGGACAATCTGAGCTTCTCCGAGGCTCTGGAGGTTGTAAGGGCAAGCTCCCTGTTCACTACCCATACTCCGGTTCCCGCCGGCCACGACGCCTTCGAGGAAGGCCTCCTGAGGCAGTATATCGGCCATTATCCCGGCCGTCTCAAGGTTGACTGGGAAACCCTCATGTCCCTTGGAAAGGACAACGCCCTGGATCCCAACGAGAAGTTCTCCATGAGTAACCTTGCGGCCAACATCTCCCAGAATGTAAACGGCGTTTCCATGCTGCACGGCAAGGTGTCCCAGGACATTTTCGCCCACATGTATCCGGGTTACCTGCCGGAAGAGCTCTACGTGAGCTATGTCACCAACGGCGTACACTATCCTACATGGTGCGCCCCTGAGTGGAAACCCGTCCACTCCCGCGTGTTCGGTCCGGCCTTCGCCACCCACCACTACGACAAGTCCTGCTTCGACGGCATCTTCAGCGTGTCCGATTCTGAGGTCTGGGGTGTGAAGAAAGAGCTCAAGAGAAAGCTCATCGAATTCCTGAGGGAACGCCTTCAGGACACTTCCATCTCCAACCATTACAGCCCCTCCGAGCTGGTTACCATCATGGATACCCTGAGGGACGATGCACTCACCATCGGCTTCGCCCGCCGTTTCGCCACCTACAAGAGGGCTACGCTCCTGTTCCGTGACCTGGACCGTCTGGACAAGATTATAAACGACCCTCATCAGCCGGTGCAGTTCCTCTTCGCAGGAAAGGCCCACCCGGCAGACAAGGCTGGTCAGGACCTCATCAAGCAGATTGTAGATATCTCCAAGGATCCCAGGTTCATAGGCAAGATTGTCTTCGTCCCCGGATACGACATCACGCTTGCAAAGCGCATGGTTCAGGGCGTGGACGTCTGGATGAACAACCCCACACGTCCCCAGGAGGCATCCGGCACGTCCGGAGAGAAGGCTGCCATGAACGGCACCATGCACTTCTCCGTGCTGGACGGCTGGTGGGTAGAGGGCTACAAGGAAGGCGCCGGCTGGGCACTTCCCATAGAGCAGGCCTACGAGGACAACAACTTCCAGAACGAGCTTGACTCCGCCACCATCTACCAGATCCTTGAGAACGATATCGCTCCTGCATACTATAATGTAGACCGTACCACCGGCCGCAGCAGCGAGTGGATCAACTACATCAAGAACACCATCGCCAAGGTTGCATGCGACTTCACAACCAACCGCATGCTCACCGACTACTGCAACCAGTACTATGTGCCCCAGGCCGGCCGCGCCACTTCCGTAAAGGCCGATGACTTCAAGCTGGCCCGCGAAATCGCCGCCTGGAAGGCCCATGTGCGCAGGGAATGGAACAACGTCCAGCTTGTTTCCCGTTCTACTCCGCAGACCTCCTATGACATTACCCAGGCCAACCAGTACCATGTAGAACTGGTACTGAGCCTTGGAGACCTCTCTCCGGAAGATATCGGCGTTGAGGTTGTCTTTGCACAGGTGGACAAGCACGGACAGCGTCACATCGCCCATGTGCAGGAGTTCAAGGCAGAGGAGTTCAAGGACGGACAGGCCAAGTACACCGTAGACGTCCTTCCTGAGAAGACCGGTGCTTACGAGGTATGCTCCCGCGTGTTCGCAAAGAACCCCCTGATGCCTCACCGTCAGGACTTTGAGTGTGTAAAGTGGCTGTAGTAACCACAGGCTTCTTTGACGGTGTGCATCTTGGACACCGTCATGTAATCGAGACATTGGTCTCCTGTGCCCGTGAAAGGGGACAGGAGGCCATTGTGGTTACATTCTGGCCCCATCCAAGGACTGTCCTTCAGCAGGATGCAAGGGATTTCCGCATACTCACTACCCTGGAAGAGAAAAAGCGCATGCTTGCCGCCATGGGAGTAGACCGCGTGGAGGTCATTCCCTTCACGCGTCAGTTTGCAGCCCTTACAGCCAGTGAGTATCTGCAGATGCTTCATGACAATTATGGCGCCTCTCTCATTGTCATGGGGTACGATAACCGGATAGGTTCGGATAAGAAGACGTTCAGCGAAATTGAAGCATATTGTTCCCGGAACCCTTCGTCGCTTCGCTCCTCGTCCCTCCCAACGTCCCTTCGGTCCGTCGGGCCCCTCCCGTTCATGTGGCCACGGGCGGCCACAGGTTCCGGAGAACAACATGCTTCAATTTCTTCTACTATGATACGTCGGGCACTGAGTGAGGGAGATGTGGAGAAGGCGAATGCAATGCTGGGGTATGAGTATGAGCTCACGGGGGCCGTGGTGGCAGGGAACAGGCTGGGGAGGACCATTGGCTTTCCTACGGCTAACATGCAGCTGTATGAACCTCTCAAGCTGGTGCCCGGGAATGGGGTGTATGCCGTTGAGGCTGAGGTGCTTGGCTCTGTGTACAAGGGAATGTGCAACATTGGCGTGAGGCCAACTGTCAGCGGTGCTTCACGCACCATCGAGACCCATATCCTGGACTTTGACCAGGACATTTACGGCCTTCCGCTCACCCTGCGTTTTCAGCGCCGCATACGCGACGAGCGTAAGTTTGACTCGCTTGACGCACTGCGTGAGCAGCTGGCTAAAGACCGTGAGGCGTGCTCTTCGCTCATTTTTTAGACATTTCCGTGCAAGGGAACGGCACTCTTTGTATTATATTGGAAAAAAGTATTATGCATATGAAAAAGCTTGCGTGTTTTATTCTGGCAGCGGTGTTTGCCGTTTCCTGCTCAATGGATGAGTTTGGCAGTTTTTCAAAGTCGGACGGTGGCTATTATGATCTTTCCGGAGAGGCTGTGGGAGATGGTGGATATGGTGAGGCGGCAGGCGAGCCTTCCGTAAACGGTGAAGGCGGCGGCAACAGCCAGGCCGGCCGTATAACTGCCGGTGAATGGAACGACCTGGACCATTGGGACTTCTGGGGCCAGCTAATGACCGGAGAAGACTTTGCCCAGTATAGTTCCTATTGGAAATTCTGGACCAATAACCGCATTGCCGTTGAGGTTACCGACAAGGACGGCAAGCCGGTTTCCGGAGTCAGGGTTACCCTTCAGCGCGCGGGGGCCGATATCTGGAGCGCAGTTACGGACAATCTTGGCCGTGCAGAGTGCTGGGTGGGCATTTTCCAGAAGGAAGACCAGGTGGATGCATCGTCAATAAGCATAAGCGTCAACGGGAAGGTATGGGAGACTACTCCTGCCATCACAGCCTGGGATTGTCCTAACGGCGTGTCCGTGAACAGGATAGTAGTGGAAAACGCTGCTCCGGCGGCAGAGAAGGCAGACATCGCCTTCATAGTTGACGCCACGGGCTCCATGTACGACGAAATCAAGTTCCTCAAGGACGACCTCATGGATATCCTCCGGAAAGTGGAGGCAAAGCAGGGCGGCGTTACTTTCCGCACAGGCTCCGTCTTCTACAGGGACGAAGGTGATGCATACGTAACCCGCAGCAGCAACTTCTCCGATAAGTTCTCAACAACTTTGGACTTCATTTCCAAGCAGGATGCCGATGGTGGCGGAGATTATCCCGAGGCCGTACATACCGCCCTTGAAAAGAGCCTTCAGGACCTCTCATGGGACCAGAGCGCAAAGGCAAAACTGGCATTCATACTTCTTGATGCTCCCGCGCATCACTACGACGACATTATAACCAGTCTGCAGTCTTCTATAAAGTCTTACGCGGCAAACGGTATCAAGGTTATTCCCATTGCGGCCAGCGGCATAGACAAAAGCGCAGAATTCATGCTCCGCTTCTTCGCTGCGGCAACAGGCGGCACCTACGTGTTCATCACAAATGACAGCGGTATAGGCGGCGACCACATTGCAGCATCTGTAGGCGAGTATCAGGTTGAAATTCTGAACGACCTCATTATCCGTCTCATCGAGAAATATACGGACTAGCGTATGAACAGGTTTAAGTCGTTATTGCCCATTGCCCTGTCCCTTATGCTGACCGGATGCGTGACAGACATGGATCCCTTTGAGGGGGGAGACGGCGTAAGGGTGAACATAAACGGGCAGAAGTGCGTCATGTACGGTATCCCAGGGGGGTATTATGCCACTCTGGAAGCCGCTAATGACGTGAGTACCTTCCAGGCCGATATTACCATGATGTCCGCCATTACCGATGCGCACATCAACTATGTGGTTCCGGAGATGTCTCATATCGAAAGGTCTGTCTTCAGGCTTCATTTCGATATCCAGGAAAACAACGCATTTGTAAAGGAGCAGAAGTACCAGATACATGCTTCCGGTACCAAGACTGCATCTCTTATAGTCCCTGAGCTGAATACGGAGAACGGATCTTCCGAAGAGGAGGTGAGGCTCAAGGGGTGGGTTTACTTCCTCAGTCTGGGAGATGTGGTTGAGGTCAGGTTTGATCTGAACGGAACCGGTGCAGGCGGCAAGGAATATGTCCTCCGCCACGGATTCCTGCGTTTACATCAAAAGAAGGAGCAGCAATGAGAAAGGTATTCGCAACAGCATTTCTTGCGCTGTTATTCACAGGATTATCGGCCCAGGAAAAGAATATAAACGTAGGCTTTGCCCTGGGTGGGTACGACCGATACACCTACGGCCATTCTGAGATAGTTGATGTCCACAAGAGTTCAACCTACAATGACATATCTTACGTATCCAACCCTATCGTACTCCCGACTCTCACATTTGAAGGTGGTTACGTTTTTAAAGGAAATCATGTTGGAGCCTTTCTGGGCGCTTACTGGAGTTATGCCTGGAATAATATGTACGGCGGCCCAAGTCCTCTAAGGGAGAGCGAGAGCATCCTTCATCTTGTGCCTCAGGTCAGATTGTATTACCTATACAGGGGGAATGCCAGACTATACGCCACATTTGGACTGGGAGCCCGCATAAGATCCTTCTCGGAGACATTTGAAGGTGATACCATCCGGTCCAGCAAAGCAACTGTCAGTTATATCGTATCTCCTTTTGGAATGTCTTTCGGCGACAGGTGGACATTCGCCTGCGACTTTGGCTTCGGCACTCCCTGGTCTATGTTCAACATGACCTTAGGATACCGTTTCTAGCATTTACGGAACAAACTGGACACAGACTGGGGCGCCACATTCTATGGTGGCCCCGGTTTTTCTGAGGCTCCCGTTTCTGCCTATTGAGTAAATCTCTACGGCATTGCTGTCCCTGCAGGCGCAGAGGAGGTATCGGCCATCTGGCGATATGGCAAAGTTACGGGGATGGATTCCGGTATGGGTGTAGCTCTTCCATATCACTTTCCCGCTTTCGGAATCTATTGAGAAACAGGATATTCCGTCCTCCTTGAGCCTGTGGCTGGTGTACAGGTGGCGGCCGTCAGGGGTAATGTGGATGTCTGCGCTGCCGTGGCCGTCTCCGTTGTAGGCTTTTATGTCCTGTATGAGCTCCAGCGTGCCGTCGGAGTAGGAGAAGACAAGCAGGTGGTCGGAGAGTTCGCAGAGGAGGTAGGCGAAGCGGCCATCGGCACTGAATACCATGTGACGGGGGCCGTACTGTACTTCTTCCGGATTCTGCCAGGCAATGGATTCTTTGCCAAGAGGGGTGCCGCCTCCCTGAATTTCATATCTGTGGATGCAGTCGTTGCCCAGGTTGGTCACAAAGATGTACTTGCCGTCGGGAGAAATTACGGCGCAGTGCATGTGTGCGCCGCTCCCGATACCTCCGCCACTGTACTGGGAAAGGCCTTCGATGCGGCCATCGGCATTGAGTGAAAACGCGCTCACAGTGCCGCCTGTGTAGTTTGAACTTACGATGGCGTTTCCCATATACAATAAGTTGCACGGATCTTCGCCGTCAAGCTGAGCCTTGGGAATTTGAACGCTCTCCAGCAGCCGGATGGTGCTTCCCGTAAGGGTATATGAACTTACTCCCTGCCTGCCGTCGTTGAACTCGTTCACGGAATACGCCATGGTGCCTTCCGGGTTGGTTATCACAAATGACGGATTGCCCGCCGGCGCGTAGTCCAGGAGAGTACAATCAGCTGTTTTTGTATTAAAGGAATACAGATACACGCCCTCCGCGGCAGTGTTTTCTGTATATGTTCCAACAAGGAGTCTCACCTCCTGAGGAGCGCTGCATGACGCAAGAAGTGCAAAACCAATAAAGCAAGAAAGAGTTAAGTTCATTTTCATATTGCAAATATAACAATTTAATCACTCCCGGCTTGGCAATGTGAGGAAGTTGGAGTAACTTTGCGGCCAAATTATAATACGATGCAAGGTTTCTGGACAGTTCTGATGCTGGTGTTCTCCAACATCTTCATGACATTCGCCTGGTATGGCCATCTCAAACTCAGTGAGATGAAGATATCTACCGGCTGGCCCCTCATACTGGTAATACTGTTCTCCTGGGGTATTGCTTTCTTTGAGTACTGCCTCACAGTGCCTGCAAACCGCATTGGCTTTCAAGCCAATGGCGGGCCGTTCAACCTGCTTCAACTGAAAGTTATCCAGGAGGTGATATCACTTACCGTGTTTACCGTGATAATTATGTTCATGTTCAAAGGCCAGGCCCTTCACTGGAACCATATCGCCGCCTTTGTCTGCCTTGTCCTTGCAGTTTTCTTCGTTTTCCTTGAGAAGTAGACACCAGCGTTGGATTTCAAATTTTAATTTATTACCTTTGCAACAGATACTTGTAGCGCGACGGCCGGTCAAATGGTCGTCGGCTCGTTTTTTTGACAACGAAAAATAAGAAATGCCACAGATCGAAATGATGACACAGGCGGGCCTCGATAAACTCAAGAGGGAACTCGCCGAAGCACTGGCCCAGAGGCCGGTTATCTCTGCAGCAATTGCAGAAGCCCGCGAGAAGGGAGACCTCTCTGAAAACGCAGAATACGATGCCGCACGCGACGCCCAGGGCCTCCTGGAAGTGAAGATTGCCCGCCTTAAGGAAAAGGTAGCCAACGCTCGCGTAATAGATGAAAGCAAGCTCAGCGCAGATTCCGTCCAGCTCCTCTCCAAGGTAAAGGTCCAGAATCTCCAGAACAAGATGGAAATGAATTTCCAGATTGTAGCGGAGACTGAGGCCGATTTCTCCAAAGGCCTCCTGGCTGCAACAACCCCCATCGGCAAGGCCCTCATCGGCCACAGCAAAGGGGAAACCGTTGAGGCAAAGGTCCCCAGCGGCATCATGAAATTCAAGATCCTGGACATCTCCCTATAGAGTATGGCAACCATTTTCACCAAAATAGCCAACGGGGAAATCCCTTCCTACAAGTGCGCAGAGAACCAGGATTTCTACGCTTTCCTGGACATTTCCCCCCTTGCCAAGGGCCACACCCTGGTAATCCCCAAGAAGGTTGAGGACGATTATATCTTCCACCTGGACCCCAAGACCTATGAAGGCCTCTGGGCCTTTGCCCGCAAGGTTGCTACCGCCCTCAAGGCCGCAGTGCCCTGCAAGAGGGTTGGCGTAGCCGTCCTGGGCATGGAAGTTCCTCACACCCACATCCACCTGGTACCCCTCCAGACAGAGGGAGACATGGATTTCCGCAAGGCAAAGCTTTCCCTGCAGCCGGAGGAAATGAAATCCATCGCCGATGCCATCTTCGCAGAATATGAAAAGCTTTAGAATCCTTCTTCTGGCCGCCCTGGCACTGGTTTCCTGCGGCAAGAACACAAGCGTTACAGGCATTGTCAAGGACGCCCCCGAGGCAAGCCTTACCCTTCAGCTTCTGGACGTAAACCGCTTCCAGGTTCTGGATACCGTAAAAACCGCCGCCGACGGCTCCTTCAAGTATGCACTTGACCTTGAAGAACCTGCATTTGTGTACCTCTTCCACGGAGACCGCCAGATTGCCTCCCTCCTCCTTCAGAAAGGGGACAAGGTAAAGGTAGAGACCGATACCCTTGGCGCCTACCGCACGGAAGGCTCGGAAGACTGCCTCAAACTCCAGAAGGTAGAGAACGCCTACAACGCCTTCCTGCGTGACCTTGGAGGTATCCTTACCAGTAACCCCAACCCCGATCAGGCCATCTCCCGCCGATATGTGGAGTATTACCGTGACAGGGTCGCCTTCGTGATGCAGAACAGCAAGTCATTCGCAGTGGTCCCAGTTTTTTTCCAGCAGGTGAATCCCACCCTCCCTGTATTCAGCAATGCTACGGACGGCTTTATCATGAACTCCATCGCCGATTCCCTGAGCACCGTATGCCCTGAGTCCCGCTGGATCAAGGCCCTCCGCAAGGAAGCGGACCGCCGCATGGAAGCCGTTAAGATGGATGCCAAGCTCAAGGATGCCCAGGAAGTGGGCTATATCGATATAGACCTTCCCGGCATGGAGGGCAAGAACATCAAGTTGTCCGAGGTTGAGTCCAAGGTTACCATGGTGTATTTCTGGGCATCAACTGCGGAGCAGAAGATGTTCAATATCAGCTCCTTACTTCCTATTTACGAAGAATTCCACCCCAAGGGTCTGGAAATCTATGCCATTGCACTGGACGCGGACAAGAGCTCCTGGGCGGCAGCCATAAAGAACCAGAAACTTCCCTGGGTGAATGTATGCGACATCCGTGGCGTGTATTCACCGTACGTTGCAAGTTACGGCGTAAGCACCCTCCCCATGCTGTGGATAATCAAAAACGGTACGATAGATCCCGCCGCCGGCATCACCGATGCCGCCAGCATGCGGGCATATCTTAAGAGGAATCTTTAGAACAATTGTTTCGACGGCTTTACCGCCACGAAATCTTTCAGATAGAACGGTTCGAAGTACGCAAGGTCTTCGAACTGTTTTTCTTTATAAGCCTTCTCCGCCAGGGGCGCCATGGCCGATGCAAGGGGGAAGGCCTCCCGGAAAATGGCGTTGGGGGAGTTCAGCACCGCCTGGCACTTGAGAGCTCCGTCCCCGATGAACAGAACAGGGCCTGCAGCCAGTTCCGCGGCAAAGGAATCAGGGCCGATGACTTTAGCCTCAATTTCCGTAAGCCTCTCTCCGGCAGGGGAGTACACGGCAGTGTATACTTCCATTCGGCGGGCGTCAATCATGGGGATCACCTTTGTCATGGCCGGCTCCGACCGGCCATCTCCGGCCAGGATATCCAGAGTACTCACGGCAATGAGCGGAACGCCCGCGCCGAAGCAGATGCCCTTTGCGGTGGATGTGCCCACGCGGAGGCCGGTGTAGGAGCCGGGGCCCTTGGAGACGCACACGGCGTCAAGGTCTTTGGCTTTGAGGCCGGCCGCGTCCAGCACTTCCTTTACCAGCGGGGCTGTGAGGGCGGCTTGCATGCGGGGTTCCCGGCACACGCGGTCTGCCACCACGGTGCCGCCATCTGCAAGCGCTACGGAGAGAATCGTCCCCGATGTCTCCAGTGAGAGGATCTTTGCCATTATATCATTGCCGTTACGGCTTCTGCGGCGCTCTGGATGGCTTCGGTCGCAGGAGTGATTATCTGTTTAAGGAAAGGCAGTACAGTCTGTGCAAAGTCCTTGAGGAGGGGATAGACCACGGACTCTTCAAGGAGCTTGCTGTCTTGAACAAAATTGAACTGGCCGTTGAGAGCCTCGAATACCATGGCAAGGACTCCCAGGACAAACGCCGTAAGGAACAGGGAAAGGACCATTCCCAGAACCCTGTTGAGCCAGCCAAGCGAAGCCATGTCCACAATCCTTGTGATAAGCTTTGCAAGGAGTAACACCACCACGAGGGTGAGGATGAGGATAATGGCGAATCCTATGATGTTGAGGACCGTTTCCGACGTGTTCCAGAAGCCGCCCAGCCATGCTCCCATCTGCGTGTAATACTTATATGCCAGCAGGGCTCCAAGCACTATTCCAACCAGTGAAACGGCCTGTTCCATAAGCCCTTTTGCCAGTCCG
>JAEEGI010020265.1_pt1 | contig 13336 bp, 11 predicted proteins | sample 8958751 | NCBI WGS metagenome assembly JAEEGI01 (sample SAMN16246545, study PRJNA631951) | gut metagenome | biome: gut microbiome; feature: rumen; material: KS-attached | host: Bos | place: Iran: Karaj | collected 2018-10
AACAAGGCCGATATAGCCATAATAGTAATAAACAGCATACCAGTCATTTTCCAGATCATCTTCCGGATTGCCAAGCGCAGCAATTTCAAAGCCCGTAAAACGAGTCAGCACATCGCTGTCTTCAAAGATAAACTGTGCATTGAGCTTCTTCATATTGCGGGTATCTCCCAGAATCTCGCCGTTCACCGTACCATTCAGGGCAATAATCGTCCTGTCCACATCGTAGCGGACGCGTAGATTGTTGACTGTGCTGGCAATAAAGCCGTTATAATACTCTGTCAGATGCTCATGAACAACAGGGTCGCTCAGCTTCTTCTCCAGCGAAAGGCTATAGATATTATATCCAAGATCAGCCATTTCCTGCACAAAGCGTGCTTCCTTGTCGCTCTTTCCTTTTCTTTCCAGTGCTTCCATTTCCGCCCGTGGTGTCATCGGATATACAACAACAGAAAGGGCAAAAAATACTGCCATCTCTCCAAGAAGTATTCTATCACTTCTGCTCAGTTTTTCCTTCACAAGGAAAGAGCGGAAAATCACAAAAACGGGAAAACCCGCCGTCACTGCCAGCAGAGTCAGATAGCATGCTGTGGTAGCGTTCGTAATCAGCATTATGAAAAGCAGCGGTGGAAGCATATAGCGAAGCCATGGTTTTTCTGTTTTAAAAGCCAGCAGTGCAGTGAACACTGCCAGAGAAGAAAGAATATCACTGTGGCAGCTTCTGTTGCTGTCAATCACCCAGCCGGATATACCGATTTTTTCTATAATATAGGTATGGGTATAGCTGTTCGTCACCGCAGAGAGGAGCACAACCGTTGTTACCAAAGCAGCGCAAACCCAGAATGCACTGACAGTCTGTCCCCGGCGCTGCCTGGAATCGATACAGCAGCAGAAGCAGATTGCCGTAACAGGGAGAGAAACTACCTTGGCAATATAGTTGACATCCTGTGCGAAACTGATATATCCTATGCGAAAGCCGTTGGCAACGTGCAGCAGGAACACAAGCGCTGTTATTCCCATCGCTGCAAAGAAACCGAGTGAACGTTTCTTCAACAGCACATAAAATACCAGTGCAATCATCATCGCAAGGCGAATCAGCCCTGCCACAGTTCCTGCTTCGTTTTGAGTAAAGAAAGCGAGTACATCGAGCGGCGGCTGGACAGCCAGAAACAGGAAAATCCAGTTTTCCTTCATCCAAGTAAGAATGTCAGTTTTCCTTGTCACTGCACAGCTCCTCAATCAGATTCACCCATTGTTTTCCAACCGCTTCCCTGCTGAACATTTGGAGAGAGGCTCTTGATGCCCGGGCCATTTTCCCCCTCAGCTCATCGTCTCTCATTAATGATGCCAGTGCATCCCGGAACTGCTCCATACTGTGAACTAGATATCCGTTTTCTCCATTCTGCACCATCATAGAGAGTCCTCCCCGTGTATCGCAGGCTACGATCGGAAGACTTCCTCCCATGGCTTCCAGCAGCACAAAAGGAAAACCCTCGCTGTAGGAAGACAGTGCATAGACAGATGCCTCTGCCATTGCTGTTTCAATCTCCTCGGAAGAATACCTTCCCGCAAGCTCAACATACTGTTCTGCTTTGCAGGCCTTTATTGTTTCCTGCAGATGCCGGTATTCTTCTCCGTCACCTACAATCTTCAGATTCCACTCCGGGAATGCCGGATGCAGCTGTGCAAAACATTCGATGAGGCGGTCAAACCCCTTAACGGGATGGAGCCTTCCCGCGGCAATCACTTCTTTTTTCTTTCTCTCAAGAGACGCCTCGGGAGGTAAAACACTGATAAAATTCGGGATATATTCCACTCTGGTATGCGTGTTGGCCTTCATAATTTTCCGTACTTCCTTAACCATTTTAGGGCTCAGGAGCACAAAGAGGTCTATATTTCCATAATCGCGGGAAAAATGTTTTATGAGCGGTTTTTTAAATGCATGGTCCTCATGAAACTGCGCAATTTTAATTACATCTTTATGGCCGTAACGGGAGAGCAGCACGGCATATTCGTCTCTTGTACTTACAATAATCCCGGAAGAGATACTTCTGATTGCATGGATAATCAGCAGACGTTTAGCAAGAAGTGTTTTTGCAGCTCGCGCGCCTTCCCGTAAAACAGAACCTGGTTTTCGAGCAGCAAGCGCAGCCCGGAATTCCTCTCGGTTCGGAATATCGTCATAGAGATAGTGAATTTGTACCCGGCTGTCAATCGGATAAGCAGAGCCCGAAGGCATGTTATAAAAGGACAAAATATGTACCTGATAATGGTCAGCCATCAGATTGGCAAATTCTGCCACGGCTTTCTGCAGGCCGCCGTAAGCCATATGCAGTGACAGAATATATAGATCTTTCATGGCAGATACCTCCTGTGAGTGACCGGGAAACAGCCCGGTATAAGGTAAACCGGCACCCTCCCATGGGGAAGATGCCGGATTGGAACCTTACAGGCGCTCTTTGACCTTTGCCTTCTTGCCGACGCGATCGCGCAGGTAATAAAGCTTTGCTCTGCGAACTTTACCTTTACGGACAGTTGCCACAGAGACGATTGACGGAGAATGAACAGGGAAAACCTTCTCACAACCTACGCCATAGGAGATACGGCGAACTGTGATGGTCTCGTTGATTCCGCCATGCTTTCTTGCAATGATTGTGCCTTCAAAGGCCTGTGTGCGCTCGCGGCTGCCTTCCTTTACCTTGACAACGACACGCACTGTGTCGCCGACGTTCATTTCAGGAAGCTCAGGCTTCATGTACTGCGCACTGAGAGTTTTGACCAGATCCATTTTGATCCCTTTCTATACTATAGACGTTCATTACCGTTGGGCATCGCAGCCTCGGCAGCGGACCGCCTTTCTAAAAATGCATGTGACTGCTCACAAGCCGAAATAGAATACCACACTTTGTGGTGTTTTGCAAGCGTTTTTTTACCGGAAGATATGCATATTCGCATCGTATGTTTCTATCCGCGTATAGGCAGCGAAATCCGGCTCCAGCCACTGCTGTTTCTGACGCAGCGCTTCACAGAGGAGATCAGGATTGAAAGTAGGTTCCTGAGCGGAAACCGTCATACTCAGATTTACCGTCCGTGTCTCCGGGTTTGGGAAAAATGACAGGCTCTGTATAGCCGGGATGAGATCAAAATCAGAAAAACCGCGTTTGCTCTTCTTGCTGATTACAAGAGTATCCTGTGTGAAGAATTTCCGGAGAGCTGAGGCAGCCTGCTCGGGATCGAGTCTGTCATACTCCATCCGGCCATCCAATTTCAGCCATTTCAGCTCCGCTGTCTTCCTCTCCGAGGGATAGACTTCCAGGATGTGAATCCCTTCCGGCAAAACACGGTTAAGCTTTTCCGCAATTGTCTGCTCCTCTTCTGCCGTAATCAGACGGAAATCCATCAACTCACAGATGCTGGATGTGCCGACTGAGAGCGGAAGTGCAATGGAAATCACCGGATGTGGATTATACCCTTCGGAATACTTGATTCGGAAGCCAGCTCTGGAAAAGGCACGCTGAAGGGTATGCATCAGATCAAGGTGTGAAATATAGATTGCCCTGCCAGTTTTTTCAAAACGCATCCTGAACTTATCCATCACACTTCCCTCCTTTCAGAAGAACTGCCGCTCCGCAGGCGCTGCATTGTTTCCGGCAGTCAGGAGAGAGAGCTGCTGCATATGCCATTTCTCTCTCATGAAGCAGATGACGCTTAGTTACTCCGACATTTATCATATCCCAGGGCAGGATTTCTTTACCGTCCCTTTCTCTCGCCGCATAAAATGCCGGATCGAGATGATTCGCCTGAAAGGCATCTATCCAGCGTTCAAAAGAGAAGAAATCACTCCACGCTTCAAGCCGTCCGCCATCCCGCCATACGGATTCAATCACATCCGCTACTTTTCTGTCTCCACGTGACAACACTGCCTCGATCAGACTGGTTTCTGCATCATGCCAGTTATAGACTACATTTCTCGCAGTGATAGAAGCCCTTAACAGATTAACACGGCGGAGATACTCTACCGGAGAGATCTGTGCTTCCCACTGAAACGGGCTATGAGGTTTTGGAATAAAGCAGGATGTTGAAATCGTGATGCGGACACCGCGGGCTTTATTTTTTGCATACTGCCGCCAGCAATGCAGAACCCTGTCAGCCATTTCCGCAATTCCGACGATATCCTCATCGGTTTCGGTCGGCAGGCCGAGCATATAGTAAAGCTTAACGCTGTTCCACCCTCCCTCAAAGGCGATCCGGCAGGTGTTAAGAAGATCTTCTTCTGTTACATTCTTGTTGATGGCATCACGCAACCGCTGACTGCCACCCTCCACAGCGAATGTCAGCCCACTCTTTCGTACGCGCTGCAGCCTGTCCATCAGTTCCATGGAAAAATTATCTGCACGGAGAGAAGGCAGTGAAATACTGATACTTCTCTCCTCACAATACTCGAGAAGCCCATCGCAGACTTTTTGCAGTTGCCGATAGTCACTCGATGAAAGGGAAAGCAGCGTCAGCTCTTCATAACCGGTATTTTTCAGCGTTTCAATTCCCTGATAAATCAGTGTCTCCGGCTTCTTTGCCCGGATCGGCCGATAGATATGCCCTGCCTGGCAGAAACGGCAACCGCGGATACAGCCTCTGAACAATTCCAGATTCACTCTGTCCTGCACGACTTCTGTAGACGGGACAATGGGGTTGGTCGGGAAAGGCGCAGCATCAAGATCCCTGACAATACGCTTTGTCACCTTCGCCGGCGCCCCGTCATGTGCTGAAATCTGCTCAACGGTTCCGTCTTCGTTGTATGTAATGTCATAAAAGGAGGGAACATAAACACCTTCAATCTGTGCAGCTTTCTTCAGGAACTGTTCTTTGCTCCACTCTTCCAGTTTTGCGGTGTGAAGAAGTTCCAGAAGTTCGTTATTCATCTCCTCCCCTTCGCCGATAACAAACAAATCCATAAAAGGAGCCATAGGTTCCGGATTTACTCCGGCAGATCCTCCTGCGAAAACAATCGGGAGCAGTTCCTTCCTGTCAGCACTTCTGACCGGAAGCCCGGCCATATCCAGCATATCCAGCACAGTAGTATACGCCATTTCATACCCGACGGAAAATGCAAGCACATCAAATTCAGAAAGAGGATCTCCGCTCTCCAGCGCATACAGCGGGATACTGTTCCTCTTCATCTCTTCGTACATATCGCTCCAGGGCGCAAACACCCGCTCACACCAGACATACTCCAGACTGTTCATGGTGTGATAGAGAATTTTCATTCCGAGATTTGACATCCCGATTTCATAGGTATCCGGAAAACAAAAAGCCAGGCGGAGATCAACCTTCGCCCTGTCCTTCATAATCTGGTTGTATTCTCCGCCGGTATATCTGGCAGGTTTCTGTACTTTTGGAAGTATCCGTTCAAGTCTTTTATCCATATCCGTAATCCATTATATATTTTGGCTGATTCAGTACCGTTATTGTAATATAAATAATCCCGTTTTACAACAGAAGATTTTGATTTTTCTCTTGACAAAGTCTTTAGCAGAAACTATAATATACAAGCTTTCGGGGTGTAGCGCAGCTGGTAGCGCGCTTGGTTCGGGACCAAGAGGCCCGGAGTTCAAATCTCCGCACTCCGATTTCACAAAAAACATCCACCGTTTTAACGGTGGATGTTTTTTTTATGCAAAACAGGGACATGCTTTACTAATAACATTAAATTCTGGCAACACCGGACTGATAAGCGGCTTCTTTTACTGCATTGGCAACTGCATCTCTGACACGAGGATCAAATGCAGCAGGAATAATATAATCTGCAGATAATTCTTCATCCGAAATCAGGCCTGCCAGAGCTTTTGCCGCTGCAATTTTCATAGCATCATTGATATCACTTGCACGGCAATCCAACGCGCCGCGGAAAATGCCCGGGAAAGCGAGGACATTGTTTATCTGGTTTGGATAGTCGCTGCGACCTGTTGAAACAACAGCTGCTCCGCCGGCTTTCGCTTCTTCCGGGAAAATCTCCGGAGTCGGGTTAGCACAGGCAAAAATAATAGCGTCGCGATTCATAGTCTTCACCATTTCGGTCGTAACCATCTTCGGTGCCGAAACCCCAATAAACACATCAGCGCCTTGCAGCACATCTGCCAGTTTACCCTGTCTCTTAGCAGGGTTGGTAATCGACGCAATTTCCTGCTTGGCCGCATTCATGTGATCCTGGCGGCCGTCATAGATAGCCCCGCTGCGGTCACAGAGCGTTACATCAACTGCACCTGCAGAGATCAGGAGTTTTGTGATTGCTGTTGCGGCAGCTCCTGCCCCGTTTACAACTATTCTGATTTCCGGAAGCTTTTTCCCGACCAGCTTCAGGGCATTGGTCAAGCCGGCCAAAGTAATCACAGCTGTACCGTGCTGATCGTCATGGAAAATAGGGATGCTGCAGCGTTCCTTCAGCTTCTTTTCGATTTCAAAACAGCGCGGAGCAGATATATCCTCCAGATTGACTCCACCGAAGGAACCTTCCAGAAGCGCGACTGTATTGACTATCTCATCCACATCTTTCGATGCAACACAGAGAGGGATAGCATCAACGTCTCCAAAGGCTTTAAACAGAACACATTTGCCTTCCATTACCGGCATGCCGGCAACAGGCCCGATATCTCCAAGGCCGAGAACCGCAGTACCATCCGTTACAACAGCAACGGTGTTCCAGCGGCGTGTAAGTTCATAACTAAGCTTCTCATCCTTCTGGATTTCAAGGCACGGCTGCGCTACTCCCGGCGTATAGGCGAGAGAGAGAGCCTCTTTCCCGTCTACAGGCACCCGTGAAACAACCTCGATTTTTCCTTTCCATTCAAAGTGCTTTTTCAATGATTCTTTTGCATAATCCATATCGTATTCTCCTATTGATTATCCTAAACATTTGGGCAGTGTTGAACCGCCATACGGCATCAGAATCACGGAGGCATTCTCCCCCAGCTTTTCCTTTGCCGCTGTATATGCATCCTCCACAGAGGCAAACGGCGTCATGAACAGAGATCTGACAAATTCCGGATCCATCTCAGAAACCAGGAAAATGTCCGCTCTTTCCTGCACCATGGCAATAGCTGCTGCTTTATGGCCGCCAAGCTTGAATTCCCGTTCGATCCGTTCGATCAGCGAATGCGGATCCGGTGCGGAAGTCAGCCACTCTTCAAAGGTCTTTTCCCCCAGTCCTTCTTTGCAGGAGCCAACCAGGATGATAACGCCTCCGTCGCGCACCGCATGCTTGGCGTTGTCAAGGGCTTTCTGCGTTTGATAAAGGTTAAGATCCTTCGGAGCGCCTCCCTGAGACACAATCACAATATCCGCACGTTTCTGTATAGGCTTGCTGTAAAGCGTATCCAGGAAAGCACAGCCTGCTCGATGCGCTTTTGTCACATCTCCGGCAAAGGCTTTGATGATTTCCTTATGTTCATCCAGGACCACATTGACAATGAAATCTATACCAAGTATGGAACCAGCTTCCTCGATATCTTCACGGACAGGGTTTCCTTCCAGCCTGCCGGCGCATGCCTCCTGCCTGATCATTCTGCTGTGGTTTGCCTGAATAGCTTCGCGGGTCGACACCCCCGGCATGACCGCTTTTGCGCCGCCGGAATATCCTGCGAAGTAATGATATTCGATGTTGCCAATACAGATCACTCTGTCTGCCTTAGCAACTGGGCTGTAGATATCGACAGGTGTTCCGTTCGCTGTAACGCCCAGATGGACACAGTCATTCGGGTCAGAATCGACACAGCGAATTTCCGCCCAGGCACGTTCCCCCGCCAAACGGTGCTGTTCTTCTTCCTTCTGATGCCTGTGGCTACCGAGCGCAAAAACAAGGAGCAGATCTTCCGGTCTGCAACCGGCAGCATACAGTTCATCCAGGACAGCCGGCATGATCTTCCAGGTCGGGCAGGGCCGTGTAATGTCGCTCGTTACAATAGCGATTTTCTCTCCCGGTTTTACCAGTTCACGAAGCGAAGCTGATCCAATAGGCGCTGCAAGAGCCCTGCGCACCTCGGCTTCACCGGTCAGTTCTTTCCGGACCGGATTCGGCAGCAAAACATCCAGCAGGCTGGTTTCTTTAACATCAACCGACTGGAGTCCTTTTCCGAAACCTAACTCATATTGCATAGCTATTCCTTTCCCTATGGCAAAATACCGGGTCGCAAAAAGGCCCGGTATTTTGCTGGTAACTTAAACCTGTCAGAAACAGCAGGGTGTTTCTTTCTCAATTGTAATATGGTGACCGCTGTAGTTGCCCTCAGGAATCATTTTCGCCGTGTACTTTGCCGCTGCAAGGATCTTGGAGAAGGAGATTCCCGTATCATAGCCCATCTCATTCAGCATCCAGACAGTATCTTCCGTGGAGAGATTTCCGGATGCTCCCGGAGCAAACGGGCATCCTCCGAGGCCGCCAAGGGCAGCCTGAATATCCGTAACACCGCATTCAACGGCAGTAATGGTATTGGCCATACCGAGGCCGCGGGTGTCATGGATATGTACCTGTATTCCAAGATCGGGATACGCTTTTTGCACGGCCGTAATGGTTGCCCGGACTTGTGCAGGATCAGCAATGCCGATCGTATCGCAAAGATTGACAACTGTCATACCGGCCTCTTTGTAAGGAGCAAGGAACTCTACAACAGCAGCCGGATCAGAGTACTTTCCTGCTTTCCCCTCAAAGGGGCAACCGAACGTTGTGGCAAGGTCAAGCACAACGTCAAGGTCCGGATAGGTTTCACGAATTTCCCGATAAGCATTCAGGGACTCTTCATGCGTTCTGTTGATATTCGCTTTGTTGTGGCTTGCACTGAAAGAAACAACATTGCATACCTTGCGAAGGCCGAGATTATAGGCATTTGTTGCCCCTCTCATATTCGGCACCAGCGCCAGAAGATCAATATCCGGGTACTTTTTGAGGACATACTCTGTAACATCAGCCGCATCTGCCAGTTGAGGAATGGCTTTGGGACTTACAAAAGAGCTGTATTCCAGATGCTTTACACCGGCATCGATCAGCAGATCAATGATTTCCTTTTTCAATTCGGTAGGAATAAAATCTCCCTTTACTGACTGAAAACCGTCACGGGGACCTACCTCGACAATATTAATTTTCTTCTTTTCCATTTTCTGCCCTCTTCAAATGACGCCTTTTTCCTTCAGTTCGGCAAGCTTTGCCTCATCATAGCCAAGATACTCACCGTATATTTTCAGGTTGTCCTCGCCCAGATCCGGAGCAGGCTTGCGCGGGAATGATTTTGTACGGGTCAGTTTCTGTGCAGTAGCTGTAACATGCATTTTCCCGATACCAGGCTGATCAATCTCCGGGAACATTCCCCTTGCTTCCGCAATCTGTTTATCCTTAACCAAAAGATCAAGGGTATTTACCGGACAGGCCGGGCAGCCTGCAGCGTTAAGAATTTCATCTATTTCCTTCGTAGTATGCTGCATAGTCCATTCAGAAACAATAGCGCCAAGAGTCTCATGATTTGCCACTCGGTCAGGAACCTTCAGATAGAGAGGATCTTCCTTCAGTTCCGGCCTGCCCATAACATCACAAAGGATACCATACAGCTTGTCATTGCCAGCTGCAATAACAACACTGCCGTCTTTCGTCGGGAAGACATCATACGGGAAGGTGGATTCATAGCGGTTGCCGATTCTCTGCGGGATGCGGCCTTCCGTCTGATAAATCATGGTGATATTTTCCATAGCTGAAACAACAGAATCAACCAGAGCAACATCAACCTTTTCACCGAGTCCGGTCTTTTGCTTATTGACAAGCGCTGCGAGAACACCGATTGTCATATTCAGGCCGCCAAGAACATCTCCCATAGGAGTGCCTACACGTGTCGGAGGTCCACCGGGCCAGCCGGTCGTGGACATCATACCGCCCATTGCCTGACCTACGATATCATAACCTGCGCGCTTGCTTAAGGGGCCAGTGTGTCCGAAGCCGGAAACTGAACCGTAAATAATACCGGGGTTGACTTCCTTCAGCACATCATAGCCAAGGCCAAGCTTCTCCATGGTGCCAGGGCGGTAGTTCTCCAGAACAACATCAGCCTTCTTCACCATTTCCAGGAACATTTCCTTTCCTTCAGGTGCCTTCAGATTCAACGTCACGCCGAGCTTGCTGCGGTTAAAGTTTACATAATATGCACTCTTGGTTCTTTCTTTATCAAAGAAAGGTCCCATTTTACGGGTATCATCCCCGCCGTTGGGGTTTTCAATTTTGATTACTGTCGCACCCATATCCGCCATAATCATGGCCGCATAGGGGCCAGCGAGAACACGGCACAGATCCAGAACAACAATGCCGTCTAAAAGACCGCTCATGGTAAGTTTTATCCTCCTAACTATTATGCCTTAATTCTATTATCTTTACAAGCCAGCCAAACCGGGCAGCCACATGATAATCTGCGGAGCAAATATCAGGAGGACTGCCACTGCAACAAGCCCTATGATATAGGGAATCACTTCTTTACTAACACTTTCAATTGTTGTTTTTGCCATGTCACACGCAACAAAAAGGCAAAGTCCGACAGGCGGCGTCACCTGCCCGATGGCAAGCACGAACACGAGGAACACACCGAAGTAGCAGATATCGATGTTCAGCGCCTGAATGACAGCAACAAAGATCGGCGTGAGAAGAATAACAGCGACCGCATTGTCCAGGAAGCAGCCGGCAATCAGAAGCACGATCATGATCATGAACATAATGGCTGTCGGGTTTGTGGACAGGGATGTCATAAAATATGCCAGCTTCTGGGGAATCTGTTCACTGGACAGCAGATAGCTGAAAATATGCGCATTGGCAACCAGAAACAGAATAGAAGCCGTGGATGCAGCAGAATCATAGAGGATTTTCAGGAAGGTCTTCAGATCAACATTGCGGTAAACAGCAACGCTGACGATGATACCATAGAATACAGCAACTGCAGCAGCTTCTGTCGGTGTGAAAAGGCCGCTGTAAATACCACCCAGAATGATAACCGGCATCAGCAAAGCCCAGATACCGTTTTTGAATGAGTTCAGAATCGCTTTTGCAGTCGGCTTTTCCGCTCCGCCGTAGCCGCGCTTTTTGGAGATAAAGAAGTTGATAAGACAAATTACGATGGTCATCAGTATTCCGGGGCCAACACCACCTATAAACATTTTACCGACAGATGCGTTGGCCAGCGTACCATACATGACCATGGTAACACTGGGCGGAATAATCAGGCCTATCGTGCCTGATGCGGCTACCACAGCCGCAGTAAAGGCTTTATCATACTTATGCTGCTCCATACCGGGCACCATAACAGCACCAATTGCTGAGGTTGTTGCAGGGGCTGACCCGGAGATTGCGCCAAAGAACATGGAGGAAACCGTCGCAACATGAGCAAGCCCGCCGGGCAGACGGCCGACCATCGTCGAAGCCATATCTGTCAGGCGCTTGGAAACACCGCCACGTGCCATGACATTTCCGGCAAAGACAAAGAACGGTATTGCCAAAAGTGTAAAGGAGTCAATAGCACGGAAAGTTTTCTGAACCAGGCTGAGAAGCTGTCCTCCGGTCAGACCGACCGCCAGGAAGGAAGAAATAGACAGCGAGAAAGAAATCGGGACACCGATTACCAGCAGGAGGAAAAAGCTGATCAAAAGAATTACAACTAACATGTTTACTTAACCTCCCTCTTTCCGATGATTACTCCCCAGATTTTTTCAATCTCGAAGAGAATATACACACAGTAGTTTAACGGAATCTGGATAAAGATCCAGCCCATTTTGAACCAGCGGACATTTGTTGTGGTAGAACCGCGCTGGAGATACTTCTGTACAAGGCCGGAAGAGTAGTAGCAGACCACGCAGCAGAAAACCAGCACAATCAGATAAGCGATAATTCCAACAACTTTTCTTGCTTTGGGGTTTCTCTTGTTGAGTGATGCCGTAAAAGCGGTTACACTCAGATGCCCGTCATTCCGGAGCACGTTTGCCGCCCCGAAATACGTCAGCCAGCTGAATGCATAGATGGTAAATTCCTCGATCCACGGCACGCTGACTCCGGCTTCACGGAAGATGACCTCGAGGAAAACCCAGATGCTCATCAGCGACAGCAGGATCATCATTATGACTTTATACACCTTGAAGATGCCGTCATTGAGTTTTACTAATCCGTTATACATAAAACACCTGCATTTCTTTATTTGATTTTAGAATGAGTATAGGAAACCCTATACTCATTCTATCATGATCATTGCTCTGTTACAGTGTAATGATTACTTCTTCAGTTTTGCAACCTCGGTGTACTTCTCCATGAACGGTGCGTTGGTCTGCTCGGCAAATTCCTTCCAGACGTTGCGGTCAACATCAATAACCGTCATGACCGTCTCAAGATAGGCACGGTTCTCTGCGTCGGTATCCTTTGCGTACTGATATGCCCATTTGGACGCCTCAAGGCCAGCTTCCATAAACAGTTCCTGATCCTCGGCGGAGAGAGAATCCCAGAGATCCATGCTCATAGAGAGAGGCTCGGCAGTGTGGGAATGCATGGTAACGGCGAGGTAATCCTGAACTTCGTTGAACTTCTTGTCCTTAATATTTGCAAACGGGTTCTCCTGTGCATCGCAGGTACCAAGCTGAAGGGCCTGATAGAGCTCGGAGAAGGAAACATTGGTGATGACAGCGCCGGCTTTGGTAAACATGGCACGGAGCGGCTCATTGGACAGCACGCGGATTTTAATTCCTGCAAGATCCTCGGGGACATTGATAGGCTTCTTGGCTGTAACATTACGGAAGCCGTTTTCAAAGAAAGAGATGATCTTGATACCCTTGACTTCAAGCTGATCGGACAGATATTTGCCGAGCTCGCCGTTCAGGTTTTCATCAACGTCATCGACGTCATCAAAGAGGTAGGGCATGCCGAGATAGCCCCAGTCGGGAGCGTACTTTGCAAGGATATCATCAGATGTAACAGCAAGCTCCAAAGTACCGAGCGATACAGCGTCAAGGACTTCTTCCTGTGTACAGAGCGCGTTGGCAGCAAAAATATCAATGACATACCTGCCATCTGTTTTTTCCTCAATCAGACGAGCAAATTCTTTGCTCATCAGATCATAATGCTGTCCTTCAGAAGCGGGGTGGCTGAGTTTCAGATGAATCGGGTTTGCGGCGTGAGCCGTCGGGGCGGCACCTGCTACGAGAGCAAATACCATCATAACAGTGAGAAACAGTGCGGTAAATTTTTTCATCTTTTGGAGTTCCTCCTTTAATATATTTTTTCTTTACCGTCCCTATTTTCATCACATGCAAATACACTTGTAAATATTTTAACTTCTTT
>JAEEGI010020266.1_pt1 | contig 13335 bp, 13 predicted proteins | sample 8958751 | NCBI WGS metagenome assembly JAEEGI01 (sample SAMN16246545, study PRJNA631951) | gut metagenome | biome: gut microbiome; feature: rumen; material: KS-attached | host: Bos | place: Iran: Karaj | collected 2018-10
AGGTCTGTCCCGGAGGCATCTGCTTGATTTCAAAATTGGTGTCCATATAGCGACCGACCACGTCGCTCATGGTGTTGGGTTGCATCAGCACATGGTAGAGTCCCGTGTAGAAGATGGTCTTCTGCTCTTCGGAGCCTTCGATGTCGATGCGGCTGAGTTCACGCTGCCAAACATCGTGGGCAGCTTTGACATAGCCGTCAAAATCCCAACTTTGGGCTTCGGCATACATGTTGGTTCTTGCACCAAAATTGTCGACAGGCGAGATGGCGACTTTTATCATCAACTCTTGACCATCGGCGGGGTCGAAGCTCAATGCCGCCCTCAGTGTTCTGCCATTCACCACATCGCTGTTACCGACATTTAGCCCGCCGTTCATCAGTAGATGCTGGTTGAATGGCCTTGAAAACTCGGCACGGAAATACACCTTACGCATCTTGGCCCAACCCGTAACGACGCGGTAGCCTTCAATGGTATGGTCGTCGACAAGGCGAATCTGAGCTTGAATTACATCGTAGGTGCGACGCTTGGAGTAGTATGCCTCGCCACGGAAAGTGCCACGGTCGAGGTCGAGCACCACGGTCTGAGGCTGTCCTTGGGGGAAAGAATAACGATGGATGCCTGTGCGCGTGGTTGCCGAAAGCTCCACATTGATATTGCTCTCCTGCAACAGCACCTGATAATACCCAGGACGAGCAGACTCTTTGTCATGGCTATAATGTTGTCCGAAGTCGGCAGCCTTCAACTGCTCAGGCGTCATTGCGTTGCACAAAGGCATCAGGCTCACATCGATGAGGTCAGTACAACCCGTGCCACTGAGGTGGGTATGTGTGAAACCGTAGATGATGTCTTTGTTGTAGTCATAGCCCGAGCAGGGGTCCCAAGTGACCATCAGCTCGGTCTCGGGACTCAGTTGCACCATGCCTTGGGGCATCGTGGCGCCAGGAAAGGTGCTACCACTCAACGCTCCCGTTTCATCAGTCTGTGTGCCGATGAAGGGATTGACATATTGGGTGTAGTCGTTGGTGCTTTGGGCACTTAGAAATAGAGGAAGTAGTAGCAGTAAGGCTGCAAAAAACGTTCTGGTTTTATTCATTGCTTATTCTTTGATTAATCGGACAGTTGCGACACCATTGTCACTTGAGATGCGTGCCACATAGACACCCTTGGCAACATCGTTGAGGTCGAGTTCGGCACGGCCTTCCAACAGCGTGGCAGACATCACTTGTCTTCCAAACAAGTCGAAGACAAGAACCTCTCCATTGGCAGTATTGGCCTCAATCGTGACGCTACTTGAAGTGGGATTGGGACTGACGCTGACAACAAAAGAGCAGGTCTCGCTCACACCATCGTCGATATAATTGCCTACCCTCACATCATCAACATACACGCCATCGGCATCGTTCGACTTTGCCCTGAAAGCGATATAATAAGTGCCCGAGGCAGAGGGTAATGCATACGATTCTTCCACCCAATCCTCATAAGCGCTGGTAAAGTTGTCAAGCAGATGCCAGGAATCATCAGAAGAGGTGGCATAGTAAACGGAAAGTTCATCGACATTAACCCCCAGACTCCGCTGACGATGCTTGAAAGTCAGGATGGGTTCGGTGACAGCAGTAATGTCCAAAGGCGCGGAGACAAGCCAAGCCACATCGCCGAGCCAAATGAAGAAAGCCGTGTTGTTGAGAATCAGATAGCCAGGGTCTATCACCCAACCATCCTCGCCGGCTTCAATTTGACTTTGCCAGCAAACAAAGTCCTCCGAAGCTTCAAAATCATCGAAATAAGGCTCATTGTCGGTGACAACAATCACATCGCACATGGTCTTGAACGTTGTAGGTTGTGACCACTCCGATTCCATTCCTCCACCACACTTGGCTTTCACACGGAAGTTATATTCCGTGTTTGGCTCCAAACGGTCCATCAGATAAGGTTGCGAGGTCACAGTTGTTTGGTGTCCGTTTAGGTCAATTGTCCAACTCTCCTCGCTGCCCGTTGTCGACCATCCAAGAAGGGCTGAATTCGTTGTGATTTCAGTGGCACTCAGACCCGCAGGACGAGCACAGCCTCCAGCTGAGGTCAACTCTATATCATCGACGAAAATGTAATAGCCACCGTTGCAGTGACCCAGGAATGATATCTGGAAGGTCGAACTCAAGTCATCTATCGTAAACGAGGCATCGAAAGTATTCGACCAGTCACTGATGCTATAAGTGGCAAGTTGGTGCCAGTTGTCGGAGGGCGAGGTGCGATAACTCACCGTGAGCTCATCGTAGGGAGGATACAAAGCCATCATGGCGTATGCGAAGCTCAAGGTAGCACTGTTGCTACCCGTCAAATCAAAGGTAGGCGACACCAGTCGAGCCTCTTGATCTGCACTGGCATTCTGGAAGGCCACCACATTGGAACCTGTACCTTGCATCACTGCCCATGTGGCAGAACTCGTCGTCTCCACCGTCCAGCACTCCATCTCGCCTGAATCAAAGCCCTCGGAGTAGGACTGTCCTGGAGCAATGGGAATGGTGCATTGTGCAACCGCAATAGCGGCATTAAGGAAGAGAGCCATTACAGTGGCAAATAGTGCTTTTGAGAAGTAGTGTTTGTTTTTCATAGTGCTTTTATTTTGATATTGAATGATTTACGAGGCAAAGATATGTATTTATGTTTAAGTGTTGACTGTTTAATTAACTACGTTGAAATCCCCGATTCGGCGGAGCCAATCTTCGATTTGTTGAATTGAGCTATTAGCTTTCAGCTATCAGCACCGTATGACCAAGCTGAAAGCTGACGGCTGATAGCTGATAGCTTATTATCTTCTCCCAAAATAATACTGTCCCTTCCCCACCGTGGCCTTGCCGTATTGAATAGCATTGGAGCGGCATTGGTGATAGCAAGCCATGCACATTATGCAGTGACCAAGCCATACAGGTTCCCCTTGTGGCATTTTAATGTTTTGCACGGGACAGACATACATACATCGACCGCAGGAAGTGCATTTCTTCAAATCCACACGATACTTGCTGTCGTCGGTGGCATATTTGTTGAAGCCTGGATTCACCAAATAGGTTTTCAGCCAAGGCAGACTACCTTTGACAATTTCAGAAAAACATTCATTATCAATCAATCGTGGGATGTTACGCATCATGGTATCGTCAGCTCTGTCGATTTTCAGTTGGGCGTTCTTTTCTGTATCGAGTTTGAAACCCGGCATACCGATGTAAGTTTCAGGCATTTGCACACTGAAACACGCCGACAAATGCCAGCCTTTTTCCTCAATGGCCTTGCGGAAAACCTTCTCTGTGAGGCCGCAATTGTCGCCGCAGGTGCAGACGAAATAGAGGTAATCCGGCTTGGCTTTGAGTTGCATTTTCTTCACAAAGTCAAGCACCAACTTGGGCGGCGCCCAGGAATAGATGGGGAACACAAAACCAAGTCTTTCGCCCTCGGTCAATTCATATTCATAATGGTTTTCGCGAGCCGCCTCGGGAATGAAAACCAATGTATCGTAGAGACCTGCCGCAATGGTCTCTGCCACATGCTTGCTGTTGCCACAGCCGCTGAAATAGAAAATCATAACAATTGGATTTAATGCCGCAAAAATAAGCAGAATATCGTACTTTTGCAACTTCAAAACTTTTCCAATGCCCAAAGACTCCCTAAACCGCTCCATACTAAAGCTGGCCATCCCCAACATCATCAGCAACATTACCGTGCCGCTGCTAGGTTTGGTGGATATGGTGCTCATGGGGCATCAGGACAGCATCGCCTATATCGGGGCGATTGGTCTGGGCGGCACCATTTTTAGTGTGATGTACTCCATCTTCAGCTTCATGCGGGCGGGGACGACAGGCTTCACGGCACAGGCCTACGGTGCCAACGACCGCGCGGAGATGGCTTATTCACTCTACCGTTCGCTCTGCATCGCATTGATTGCTACTGTTTTAGTATTGTCTATGCAAGGTCCAGTCGAATGGTTAAGTATGAAACTATTGCACGGCAGCAACGAGGTATTAGCCCACACTGCCACTTATTTCCGTGTGCGCATCTGGGCGGCACCCGCAGTGCTTTGCCTCTATGCCTTCAACGGCTGGTTCATCGGGATGCAAAACACCACCATTCCCATGGTTATCGCCATCCTGACCAATGTGGTGAATATCATATTGAGTGTCATTTTCGTCAACGCCATGGGCATGGGCGTTTCAGGCGTAGCTTTGGGAACCGTCATTGCACAATATTGTGGATTGATTACCGCTATTATTTTCCTATTCGCCAAGTTCCGCTATCATCTCATCCCGATCAGGCGAGTCATTCTGTTACAGCGCGACAAACTAAAACGTTTCTTCTCGGTGAACACCGATTTCATGATTCGTAGCATCCTTTTAGTATTGAGCATCGCTTACTTCAATAACCAATCGGCCAAACTCGGAGACGATATGTTGGCGGTCAACATGATTCTGATGCAGTTTTTCTACATCTTCTCTTACTTCACTGACGGCTTTGCGTACGCGGGCGAGGCTTTGGTTGGCCGTTTCACCGGTGCACATGACCAAAAGCAACTTCACCGCACTGTAAAACTGCTACTGATTTGGGGATTCGTCATCGCCTTGCCTTTCACCTTATTATACGCGCTCTTCCCCGATTGGTTCATCGGCCTCATCTCTGACCAACCCGAAATCGCGACACAAGCCCAGCCCTACCATATCTACATGATCCTTATCCCGCTCATCACCTTTGCAGCCTTCATTTGGGACGGCATTTACATCGGGGCTACGGCTGCCCGCGCCATCCGCAACACTATGCTCGTCTCGGCTGTAGGTGTGTTCTTACCCGCCTCCTTATTATTAATGCCACACTTCGGCAACCATGGCTTGTGGATTGCTTTTCTAATGTTCATGGTTGCAAGAGGATTGTCTATGACTTTGATGGCGAAAAAGGCGGTGTTTGGAACTTTGGTAAAGTAGTGACAGTTATATTTCGTCGATTTCCTCGGCCGTCAATCCTGTGTATCTTGAGATTTCTTGTATGGTCATCCCATCTTTCTTCATGCGACAGGCCATCTGTACTAGATTCTTATGAACAGCAGTTTCGGTAATCACTTGTGAGTTTTTCTCCCATTCTTCCCAATCTGTTTCAGCAATATAACGCGTCACTTGCTCACGCAAAGGCAACAAGTCATCTTTGAGAACAAACCAAACAACTTTGGGATCAACCTGATAATAACCATGCACTAAATTATGACGCATTTTTGTGATTTGAAGCCAATCTGTTTCATTATACTTTTCCTTGAAAGCCTTGCTAAGATGATAGGCGGCTTCACCAATAACCATGGTATAATACACAATGCCTCCAAACACTATTTTGTCAGCAGTCAGGCCCTCATAAGTCAAACCATCTGACTTCTCCAAAATAGTATCGATAGCACCAAGAATATGCTCCAATCGGCTTTTGTCTTTAAGCGGCTCTCTCATAAATCAATATTTTATCACGATTGGCACTTTCCACGGCAAAAGGAGCTAATGAGCCTTCTGTTACTAAATCCACACTTCTATCTAACAAATTCTCCAGATCATTCCACATGCCGAAAAACTTCAATCCTACATGTTGCGAAGGGTCGAGGACAACAAGAATGTCGACATCGCTCAATGGCGTTTCTTCGCCTCGGGCAAACGACCCGAACAACCATGCCTTCAGCACAGGCTGGTTGACGAAATACCTTGAAACAATATGTCGAATTTTTTCCTTGTCCATTTTGATTTGTACTATTTCTGCCTGCAAAAATAACACTTTTTTGCAAAAAACACTACCTTTGCCGAAAACTTTACCCCATGGAAGAAATCCTCAAATTCTTAGACGACGTTCTCCACAACAATAACCGCCCTTGGTTTCAAGAACACAAGAAACAATACCAGCAGGCACAAGCCAATTTCAATGCCTTGGCTGAACAAATCATCGCTGGCGTGCAAAAGTTCGACGACAACTGCAAAGGTCTGACCTTGAAAGATTGTACCTACCGCTTCTACCGCGACACACGTTTCTCGCCCGACAAACGGCCCTACAAGACCCATTTCGGCGTGTTTGTCTGTCCCGAAGGCAAGAAGTCGATGCTAAGCGGTTATTATTTCCATTTAGAAGCCAAGGAGTCGGAATATCTTGGTCACAACATGCTTTGCACAGGGATGTACATGCCTGACACGGCCATGCTGAAGACCATCCGCAACGAAATCCTCTTCAACGGCGAACCGCTTGTGGAGAGCATCGCCAAAGCCGACACTTTCGACCTCGACACCAGCAATGCCATGAAACGCGTGCCCAACGGCTATCCCAAAGACCATCCACAAGCCGAACTCTTCAAGCAGCGCGACTGGCTTTTAGTACAAAATCTCCCTGACGCACGTCTCTCTGACCCGCATCTTGTGGATTGGGTGGTATCAGAATTTGAGAAGACCAAGGATTTCTGCCAGTGGCTGAATCGGACCGTTCGTGGTGACTAAAATAGTAGTGGGTGACTAAAATTTTTACAAATAGCCTTGTGTTTCAAGGATTAATTATCGGTATAATAGACAAAAATGATTGGTGAGATGAAGCCCAATAGTTCAAGTCCTCCGCTGTCTCCGTTGATCGCGTTCTTGTTCGTCTTTCGCTGCCGTAAAACCTTTCAAGGCCATGAGTTGTGCCGCCTCGATGCCATATAGCAGCTGAGAGGCATCCATGCCGATGCTGCATGCATAGTCATTGAAACTCGTTGGGAGTTGTACCTTGAGTTGCTTGAGTATCTTGTCTGTGAAACCGAACAAAGCCCCAATCACAAGGAAATCTTTCCACTGGCTTAGCTTGGGCTGATTGAGCGACAGGTCTAAGCTTTTGAGGTAGTTCTTGAACTCGATGGACCGGCAAAGTTGTGGATACATGGCAGGGACGGCTTTCTTGTCCTCGCCCATGTATCCTTTGGCGATGAGATACCGCTTGCCACGAACATCGGCGCGACGCGGATACTTGTCGATGAGCTTGTAATTGTATTTTGCCCAGAGTTCGAACTCCTTGCTTTCAAGAACGTAATCTTCGCCGCTGGCCGCGAGGAGCATCTCATAGAGGTTCATCTCGGTGCGGTCGGTGAAAGGCTCGTCGAGGCGCAGTCCCATGGTTGCACTTCTTTTCTTGGTAGTGGGAATCACGTTCATCTTGCCTTCCAGAAACCATTTGAGGATGAAAGCTGCCAGCAGGTTGCGCTCGTTCTTCTTTGAACGTAACGAGATGAACAAGGCGTGCTCCTCGACCCACCAGTTGGCGAACACGTTGCCTCCAAGGGGGACTTCATGGCTCTGGTTGCTAATTTTCTGTGTGCCGAAAAGGCTCTTTTTGTATTTCTGTCCCGAAAGGAAACGGAAAGCCATATAGGCCACCGCAGCTATCAGGAGGATAAGAATCAATGTTTTCATCAGCTTTTCCTATTGGCGTGGTTTTCCGCAATTAGCGCAAAATCTGGCAGTTTCGCTCTTGTAGGGCGTGCCGCACTCGGGGCAGAACTTCGGCCTTGCAACGGACGGCGCGGCTTGCACTGGAGCTGGCTCTACGACAGGAGTCGGTTCTTGCACAGGCTCTGGCTCGACAACAGGCATTGGTTCTTGCACAGGCTCTGGCTCAACAACTGGTGTTGGCTCAACCACGGGAGCGGGTTTCTCTTCTTGTGCAGGCTCTTCCTCCATGTAAGGAACGAACATCCATCGGGTGAGATACTCCACACCGGGACTGAGGCCGATGGCACCTTCCGCGCTCACCATGTAGAAAGAGGGTTGGTTCACAGGATACTCCTTGTCGAAGGTTTCGGCGTACTCGAGCAGTTGCATCGCGTCGTATTTTTCCTGGTTTTCTTCGTTGCGCCAAGTCATGCAACGCGTCATGGCTGCCGCAAGGGCGTGAAACAGGCTGTAGTAATGGCCTGTCTGTAGCTCGATAATCTCGAGGGTAATTTGCTTTTCTTCCATATCTGTTATCGTTTAAGTTATTGTGTTTGGACTTCGGGACACGGGACTTCAGGACATGGGACGAACTCAGTGTCTCGCAGTCCCGCAGTCTCGTAGTCTCGCGTCAACTATTTTGGAAATCGTCAATGTCGTCGGCTGCGTTCATGGCCATCCTATCATCAAAGCTCATGTAAGAAACGTAGCGATTCGGGTCGGGATAGTACAATTTGGCGGATTGGTCTGAGGCCGTAGCCTGCTGTTCAGTGTAGGCTGGTTGGGCGTAGGTCGGTTCGGCGTATGATGTCGAGGTTGGCTCGGCGGCTGGAGCACTGTCGGTCACCTTTGACCCGCAATTCGGGCAGAATTTAGCTCCGTCTTCCAATGGAGTTCCACAGTTTTCGCAAAACATATTGTGTAATGTTAATTTGGTTTTTAATGATGGTATTTGTCGGATATTCTGGTCTTTTCGGGGCAATGCTTGATGATAAAGTCGAGCACAAACTCATAATCTTCGGGGTTCTCCACATAAATGCGGTTTTTGGTCAGCAGCTCGTTCACCTTGATGAGTTGGCGTCGGCGCACGGTTTTCACGCGGCGCACCTTCTGGAAACGGCTCTTCCACATGGTTTGTAAGGCAGCCATGGCGGCTGGGGCGTTGTCGGAGTCCATTATCACAGCAGTAGCAGCAACAAGTTGTCCGTTTTTCGCCGTATCCCCCCTTTCATAGTGGGTAACGCCTTCTTCGTCCATGAAAAACATCAGATGGTAGTATCTTTTATTGATGCGAATGACGAGGAGATAACTGACGAGGCACATAAAGAAAACGAACACGGACATCCAAAAGAACATCTTTGTGTCTATCAGGAACCTATCCCATTCGAAATCTCCCTTGATGATTATGACAAGCATATCTATAAGCCACATTCCCCATAAGATAAAGCCAAAGACTTTGATGAGGTCGATGAAAACGGTCAGGTTTTTCACCAGGTTCAGCTCGTAGGTCCATCGGTACTTGCCGTCGGAGAACAGCTTGACTCTTGATGTTATTTCATTTTCGGGCGAGGGGGCAGAGGCTTGGGCAGGCTCCTGCGTTGTCGCTTTTGGTGTGAAAGTACACTTCGTCCCACAGTTGGGGCAGAATTTGGCTCCGTCATTCAATTGTGTTCCGCAGTTTTCGCAATACATATCGTTGTCGTTTTTAAGTAACTGTTCAAAAATCAGCTTCAATTTCTTTTGACGCGTGGTTTGGTTTGGTCCCACGAGCCGTCGGCAGCGGTGCTGAAGCCGTCGAAGGCGAGGGTGTCCGGGGCAAGGAAGCCTTGTTCATCGAAGTAATAGAGCTTGCCTTCAGGGCCCAAGGCCCAGATGCGACAACGCAGCAGGCCGTCATTGCAGCGACGATAGACGATGTGGCCGTCGGGAAGCGTGTCGAAGACACCGTTGTTGAGGATGTAGGTGGCGGGGGTGTAATCCGTCGTGGCAGCAAGGCTGTCGGGGTTTCGGATTTTGAGGCCCCTGGTCACGAAGGCACCGCCGTCCATGCCAGTGTGGGCTGTTTGGTCCTCGTAAGCCTCGTTGGGCGTGAGCCATGGGTCGTCATCGACAGGCGGCTTGGGGTGCCAAAGGCCACATGCCGTGAGCAAGCCAAGACCAATGATTAGCAGAATGTTTGTTTTGATTTTGTTCATCTTCATAATTATGTTTAGGGCTCTTGTATCATTTAAGACGTAATTATCTCGCAGTTTTGAGTCTACTTAATTATACGGATTATACTTCCCGGTGGTGGAGACATAGATCTCCACGCGGCGGTTCTTGGCACGTCCCGCTGCGGTTTCGTTAGTAGCCACAGGATGGTTGTACGACTCTCCACTCGTGGTGATGTTCGTGACACCATTCTTCCTCAGGTAGTCAGCCACCAGGCAGGCGCGATTGACAGATACCGCTTCGTTCACTTCCGACGTGCCAGTGTTATCGGCATGGCCAATCACGGTCACATAGCACGTGCCCATGTCATTGATTTCGCGAGCCAGGTTGTCGAGTTTCTTGGTTTCATCACGCGAAAGGGTCTTGCTGTCCACATCGAAGAGGGTGTACGACTTCACCTCGGCTGTGTTGGTATTTTTCAGCGCGTTGGTCTTCTTTACCCGCGACACAACAACGGTAGAATTCGACGATTGGGGCATCGTTGTCGTGCTGCTGGTTCCGCTGGTTTCTTTGAAAGTGTTGCAGCCTTGCAACAAGGCTAACAAGATGATGATGACGATGAAAATGCCTATTATGATGAGCTTGCGTTTACTGATGAAAGTGATCTGCGGCTTCCCGATGGTTATTTTGGGCTTGAACTGCTTCCAGTCCACGCCTTGCGATTTCACGTCAGCGTATGCATCTTCATGCACATCCTGCGTCTGTGACTGCTGCTGATAGGGATTGGGGTGCGACCGGTCGGCTTGTTGACGAGGTGCGTCTGTAGGGGCAGTGCTGTGAGGCGTTGCCGTTTCAACTATCATTGTTCCGCAATTTGGGCAGAACCGTTCTCCCGCATCCAACGGGGAACCACAATTTTTGCAAAATTTAGCCATGATTATAATAGTTTTATTGATTGAGTCTATGTCCACATTCCGAACAGAACCTTGAGTCTTCGTCCAAGGGTGCGCCGCAGTTGGGGCACTCGGATTGCTTGGGCGTTGGGTCGGGTTGCGGTTGCTGGGGCTGGGATTCGGGCTGCTGAGGTGTCGAAACCGTAGCTTCCGCAGGAGCTTTGTCTTTCTTTTTCCTGAACACAAAGAGTATCAGTCCTATAAGGAGTACCGCCACCCCAATGACGATGAGCAGTTTGGTGAGCGGGTACGCATCATCATCCGAATCATAATTAGGGTAGTCGTCTGGCTCAGGCTCGTCAGACGTTGACTGTTCGTAAGTTGTCTCTTCCTCGTATGAAGTCTCTTCTTCGAAGGTCGTTTCTTCTTCGTTGGGTATTTCTTCTTCGGCAGGTGTCTCTTCCTCGGCAGGTGTTTCTTCCTCAACCTGCTCGATTTCAGTGACATCGTTGCTTTGCAGTTGTTCTTCGACAGTTGCGACCTCTGTCTCCTCCACGGCATTGTTGACTTCTTGCATTGGTGCTACGGGTGTGGCCACTACATCGCCGTCCCAGTTGTAGAGATAGACCACATCCATGCCGTTGCACGAATATACGATGGCCATCTGCTCACCATTGGTGAGGGCGTTGGTCATGAGAGTCACAGTTTCAGGGGGCATCACCGCGTTGCGGCCGCCTGCATCCACTGCCTGACCGTCGACAGAGCCTTTGGCGGGAATCTTGTTGGAGGCTTTGTTGTTGGTTTTGGTCCAAAGAGGATTTTGCGGCATGATGGTCACCCTGGCGTAAGGGATGTAGCCCTGTCTTTTGCCTTTCTCGGTGAAGGCGATGCGTACTGAGATGTCCTCACCCGAGGCATAGGCTTGTTTTGGTTCGGCAAACTCCGCTCTTGTGCTATAGACCTCCATATTGGTGCCGATGGAAGTTTTTCGTTCGTAGCGGAACGTTCCGTTTTTGTAGGAGCAATCGATACGGATTTTCTGGCCATTTTCCCAGTAACCGCCGTTGCCGTACACCGTGGTGCTTGTGAGTTTCCAACCGTCAGCCCATGCCGCTGAGATGGTGCCGCAAAGGAAAATCGTCGTCAAAATCAATTGCTGTAGCTTCTTCATATACGTGTGCGTTTTAATTTTGTAAAATTACGGAGTTCTCGGCTAATTGGTTTGTCCGGCGAGGTGACAATTTCAACAAATTTTGGTGACAATTTCCAAAAACAGGTGACAATTTCCAAAAAATCACGTTTGAAGAGTGAAAACACCTATCTTTGTCGCATGAAACGAGTGTGTTTTTCGGTTTTTCTGCTCCTGCTGTTGCTTTCGTGCCAGCAGCCGCCTGAGGAGGTACAACACGGTGGCATCACTTATGTCCCGATGAAGGCCAAACGCCTTCCCGATATGAACGAAGCACGTATGAGCCATGGTTTGGTGTGGGCCAGCGACCATCTTTTGGCCATTGGTGGTCACACCACGGGTTTCGTCCCGAGCACCACGGCGGAATATTATGAGGGCGGACGATGGCACACCCTATCTACCTTATATCCGCACGACACGCCCTTCGCATTGGTGTTGAAAAACGGCGATGTGTTGGTGGGCGGCGGCTACGAAAGCAGTTTTGGAATAGGTCAAACTTGGGGTGTGGAACGCTATCATCCGGCCACGCACAGCTTTACCCCTGCGCCCATCATGGACAAAAAAAGAGCTCATGCCTCTGCCTTGGAATTGGAAAATGGCATGGTGGTGATTAGCGGCAACTGGTATGCCACCGACTTTACCGAAATCTATAGCGGTTCGATTGAAGACGTTTGGACCGACTCTGCCTCCGACAACCGCAGCTATCCCATTATCTTGCCCATTACAAAAGACAATGTCTGGATTATTGGCGGCACATACGGGAGCTATGGAAGTCGCACACAAAACATTGTAGATCAAATCAAAGGAGAGCCTTTTGGTGTGGATTTACTGGCAGAATGGCAACCACAGACCCCAATAGACCGCAACATACAAGCCGATGCCTGCCGCGTGGCGGAAAACACTTTCCTAATACCAGCACTCAATGCCGACAGGCAATGCGCCCCGATGTTAGTCGACAGCACTGGCTTCTCGCTGCTGCCTATGGAACATCCCCTACCCAAGGAAGGGCCTTGGGGCACCATCTTCTACGGAGGTATGTTCTGGACCGTTCCCGAAACCCAAACGGCTTGGCTGATGGGCATTGACCATCAAAAACATGTCTTTTTGGCCGAAATAGGATACCAACCCGCACTTCAGGGCGGGAAAGCTCGACTCACCATGCACTATTCACCAACCATCGAGCAATTTCCCCAAATGCCTTGGGAGATGATGCTCCCCGACGGGACTTTTGTTTCAGTGGGCGGCGTGATTACTTCCAATTACGATGCAACGAATGCTGTTTTCGCCTTTTATCCCAAGGCCACGGAAAGGCCACGTTTCTATTTGTTTATCATTGCAGGATTGGCGATGCTGATAGGCGTGTGCTTGCTTGTCGTGCTTCGTAAAAAGCGGCCAAATGAACCTTTTGAGGACGTTACTCCTGATACATCGGAAGAGGCCGTCTTGCCTAACGTGAAAACTGAACTTGGCGACAAACTCAAGGCGTTGATGGAAGAGAAGGAACTGTTCAGGAACAAGGATTTGCGTATTGCCGATGTGGCCGCCGAGTTATGTTCAAACACCACCTACCTTTCCGCCTGCCTGAACGGAGAACTGAACACCACTTTCCCGGCGTTTGTCACGAGCTATCGAATCCGTTATGCCCAGAAGC